>Ga0193727_1000252_pt1 | contig 19477 bp, 18 predicted proteins | sample H2c2metaG_FD_143051 | JGI IMG/M metagenome (GOLD analysis project Ga0193727, IMG submission 143051) | Soil microbial communities from a riparian zone of the East river system, Colorado, United States - H2c2 | ecosystem: Environmental > Terrestrial > Soil > Riparian zone | place: USA: East River...
AGTCCCGCGTGCTGGGTGGGCGGAAGCGTTCGAGCAATTCGGCATCCCGAAGGGCCACACCGGACCTGCCGAAGAAATGTTTGAGGCCGTGAATGCAGGATGGATGGACCTCGGAGTCGAGGGTACAGAGCACGTAGCGGGCACGACTCCCGCACGCGACGTCTTCGCGGCGGCCCAGAAGGCCGTGACGGCGTGAACCGCGACGTTCACACCAATGAAGATCGAGATCAAACATAAAAGTTTTTGTTTGGGTGCAACGGGCGGAAGCGGACGGCGGATCGTCCGCGACGCCCTGGCGAAAGGCTGATCGTCACCACCAACTTGTCCTTCGGCGAATGGAGCGCCGTGTTCGCGATGCCGAGATGGGCTTCATTTCGGGCATTGTGTGACCGGCTCCTCCAGGTCGAGTCCAGTCACATGCGATCGCTCTCGCTCTAGGGAATCACACAAATTATTTTTGGGAACTGCTGCGTGTGACTGTACGTGTGAATGCTGGGGCAACGCAGGGATACCTCAGGATATGAGGGAGGCCCCAAATCGACTCATATTCCCAAGACTTTCCCAGCGGATCAACTTGTTGACCCGAATCCTGTCGCCCTGCGTTGCCTGGCGTTGTCTGAGAGTGGAGCGGGCGATGGGAATCGAACCCACGGGGAAGGCGCTTCCGAGCCTTTAAAACAAGCGGTTTGGCGCGAATGCTGATGCCAACTGTGATTAGCGTGTGAATTTTCGCGGTATGTGGGGCCACGTAAGGCTACGTAGGGATACATCGGTGCGCGAAGGCCCGAGCTCAAGTTCTTCACCGTAGGTCTCTGAAACGGCCAAATCCGGTCGCTGAATGTTCAGAAATGCCTGCCGAGAAGCGGCCGCCGGTGGCCTGCGATTACCGGAGCAGGCTACACGCCACGACCCTCACCCAACTCCGTCATGAAGAACGCGAGCGCCACGACGGGAAACGCAAGACCGACCCACGCCGCAAGCGTCCACCCTCCCTCCGCGTACGCCCAACCGCCTAGTGCCGAGCCGACTGCACAGCCGATGAAGAAGGCCGCTACGTAGAGCCCGTTCAGACGGCCCCGTAACTCGGCCCCGAGTGAAAAGATCGCGCGCTGTCCCAAGCTCATGTTGGCCGTCGTGCCGAAATCGAGCAGAATTGCCGCCGCGACCAGTATGGCGAGCGCCAACATCGAGCCTTGCGGGGCGATCTGTGTCATCAGAAAAGCCCCCGCGACGGTCAGCATGGCGAGAGCGGTCGCTGGACGGCTCCAGCCGCGGTCGGCAAGGCGCCCACCGATGGGTGCGGCGATGGCTCCCGCGACGCCAGCCAGCGCGAATAGCGCGATCCCGCCTTGCGACAGATGGAACGCCGGCCCTGCGAGCAAGAGCGGAGTCGTGGTCCAAAACAAGCTGAATGCGCCACCCAAGAGTGCCTGATAGAGTGCGCGCCTCTTTAGGACGGGAGTCGTTGCAACCAAGTTGACCATGGAGGTCAACAATCGCCCATAGTGGAGCTTCGCGGTTGGCGCGCGCTTTGGCAGCGCCCGGCTGAGGACCAACGCGAGCACCGTCGTCGCACCGGCGGATAAGAAGAATACGGCATGCCACGAGTAAATGTGAGCGACGAAACTCGAGATCGGACGCGACAGCATGATGCCGAGCAACGTACCGCTCATGACGTTGCCGACGACCCGGCCCCGTTCGGCGTCCGATGCCATATGCGCAGCATAGGGAACGAGCATCTGCACGACGACCGAGGCGAAGCCCACAAAGACTGCTGCGGTAAGGAAGAGCGATGCGCTAGACGACAATGCCGTACCCAGGAGAGCGAGCACGCAAACCACGAGCATGACGAGCACGAGGCGGCGATTCTCCACCAGGTCGGTCAGCGGGACGATGAACAGCAAGCCGGCGCCGTAGCCGACCTGTGTCAGAGTGACAATCAACCCCGTCGCCCGCGCGGACAGGGCGAGCGAGGCACTGATCGGTCCGGCCAGGGGCTGAGCATAGTAGAGATTGGCGGCAGTCAGGCCGCAGGCCGTCGCGAGAAGTACTGTCATCCACGGAGCAAACGTGCGCTCCCCAGGATTGGAGGTGGCTGTGATATCGGTCATGCTAACTCTCCTCTTAGGGAATGCTCGTTCCCTATTTAGGTAAAAAAACTCAGTCGAGCAACTTCATCGCGGTATCGGCCACCGCCGACATCTGCGCGTGAGTGCGTCCGGTCTTCCCGACAACGCGCATGCCTTGCAGCACACACAACATCAGGCGGGCTGTCGCTTCGCAATCGATGGCGGCACGGATGGAGCCGTCTGCCTGGCCTTGGCGAATCAGCTTGACGAGCAGCGCTTCGGCTTTGTGAAGCGACGCGGTCACCTGCTGCACGACCTCCGGGTCGAGGATGGACAGTTCGGCGGCACCGCCTACAACGAGACATCCTCGTTTGCCCTCCAAGCCGTATGAACACTCGGCATAGAACATCAGCGCACCGCGGATGCCGTCACGCCCGGACTTCGCCGCGCTCAGGACTCGTCGGAGCGCTTCCCCGCGCTTCATCCCTTCGCGCTCAAAGGTGGCCAGGAAAACCGCTTGCTTGTCTCTGAAAGCCTTGTAGACACTGCCGGAGGCCAGCTCCATGGCCTCGGTAAGATCGGCAATCGAGGTTGCGTGGTAGCCCTTCTCGCGAAAGACGCGTGCCGCCTTATCGAGTGCGTCGTCCACGTCGAACTCGCGCGGACGGCCCCGGCCTCTGGATCCCTTGGGTGAAGACGCAGCGATTGCCATGGCGGCATTATAGAACATCTGTTCCCTATATCAACCACCGCGATCTTAATTATGGATCTATCTGTCAATATTCATTCGTTGCTCATAACAAACGGTTCTAGCGAATCGCGGACGATGCACCTTCGTTGCGTCAAGGGGAGTCGATAATTTGGTATAAAGCTACTTCGATTGGTAACCACATTGTCCGAGTCCTCCTATGACTACGATCTCTCTGAGCCCCAAACTTGTCACGCTAATCAACGTCTTTACCGTTGAACCGGCTAATCAGCAACGACTCCTCGAACTGTTGTCGCGCGCGACCGAAAGCTCTGTACGCCATGCGCCAGGCTTTATCTCAAGCAGCCTGCATCGTGGTCTTGATGAGACAAAGGTCACGATGTACGCGCAATGGCGCAGTGTCGAAGACTATCAAGCTATGCGCGAGAATCCGGCACCGTTGCCTTATTTGCAGCAAGCGCTCGCAATCGCGAGGTTCGAGCCTGGAATGTATGAAGTCGTCGAGATCTTTTCCGGAACTGGCCCGGAACCCTAAACCTTCAATGGCGCGCGCAGGTCGCTTGTTAGGTGCCGGTCACTGCTGGCCGGAGGTAAGCGATTGAATAACCGCACTCTGTTATCGGGGTTTTATTTTTGCTGAAATGTCTGCCGACCCTAACGGAAGGAGAACGGCAGATGACTCGAGAAGAGATGAGTGCAAGATGGCTAGCACGGTGGCAGGGACTGCACAGTTCCGGCTTGAAGATGACGGAGTATGCGCAACGCGAGGGCTTTTGCGCGCCCAGCGCATATCGATGGCTGCGCAAGGCGCGCCGTTCCGGGCTCTGGTCGGATGATGCGATGCACGGGAAAGCAATCGCAGTAGCGCGGCCACGACCGGTGCAGTTCGCGCGTGTCGCGGTGAGCGACGCGGAGCCTCGAAGCTCGATGTTGCTGCGGTTGGTGTTGACTAACGGCCGTCGCGCGGAGCTCGAGATCGCAGGCACTGGCGAACTTGGCGAGGTGCTCGACGTGCTCGAGCGCCGCGCGTGATTCGGCCGACCGCGACGGCCGTGGTGTATTTGTGCGTGGCACCGACGGATCTGCGCAAGCAAGCAGCTTCGCTGGCGTTGCTGGTGGAACAGAGTTTGAAGCGGGACGTATTTGCCCCGGCGTTGTACGTCTTCAGCAATGCGCGCCGCGACCGGATCCGCATTTTGTACTGGGAACGCAACGGCTTAGTGTTGTGGTCGAAGCGGCTCGAGCAGCAGCGATTTATCTGGCCGCGGATGAGTGATGGCGACACGGTCTCGATGAGCGGCGGCGAGCTTAACCAACTGCTCGATGGGTTCGATGTGTGGGCGCAAGGGCATCGCGAGTTGGCTCTCAAGAGAGTCGGATGATCGTGTAATAGCCTACAAATAAAGGCTTATTGTTCTGCATCGCGATCGTTGCCATGCGATAATAATCTCATGTTGGAGAGCCCCACCGCCGGCGCCGAACCGCAAGTTACTGCGGACGATCGCGCTGCGCTACTCGTGGAGAACTCTGAGCTTCGCGCCCGTGTGGAGGCGCGCGAACAACGCATCCGTTTGCTCGAAGAGGCGCTTCGGGTCCTCAAAGCTAATACTTACGGACCGAGCCGCGAGCGCTTGAGCGCCGCTGCCGGTCAGGTCGAACTGTTCAACGAGATCGAGGCCACCCTCGACATCACCGAGGCGGTCGGCATCGAGCCTCAGCTCAAAGCGACCCCGCTGCGCGAGGACAAGCCCAGTACAGCCAAGCCCGGACGGGCCAAACTCGCTTCGCATCTGCCGCGGGTCGAGGTGCGCCATGAACTGACCTTAGCCGAACGCCAGTGCGCGTGCGGCGGGGTGCTCGAGGAGATCGGCGCAGATTTAAGCGAGCAGATCGACTATGTGCCGGCAAAGGTGCAGGTGCTGCGCCACGTGCGCGTCAAGTATGCCTGCCCCGGCTGCGAGCAGTGCGTGAAGACCGCGGCGTTACCCGAGAATATCCTGCCGAAGACCAATGCCTCGCCGGGACTGCTCGCCCAGCTCGTGACCAGCAAATACGCGGACTCTTTGCCACTGTATCGGCAAGAAGCGATGTTCGAGCGGCACGGTGTGCGGTTACCACGGGCAACTCAAGCGGCCTGGATGATCGGCCTCACCGTACCCTTGCGGCCGCTGATGAACCTGATGGATGAACGCTTACGTGCCTCAGGCTATGTGCGCATCGATGAGACCCGCATCCAGGTGCTCTACAGCGAGAAGGCGCCGAGCGCGTTGCACTGGATGTGGGTGCGGGTCGCCGGCCCCAAACACCAGAGGATCATCCTCTTCGATTATGACCCGAGTCGCGGCGGCGAGGTTGCCGACGGTCTCATCGAGGGTTGCACCGGGTATCTGCAGAGCGACGGTTATCAGGCTTACGATGGCGTCAGTGCACGCGCAGGTCTTGTGCATGTTGGATGTTTTGCGCATGCCCGGAGACGCTTCTTCGAGGCGCTCAAAGCCTTGCCTAACGCACAGCGCAACCTCGCGAGCACCGCCCAGGAAGCGGTGCGCCGCATTGATGCACTTTATCTGATCGAGCGGCAGATCAAAGACCTCAGCGACGAGGAACGTACCCGCATCCGGACCGAAGAAGCGGTGCCGCAGCTTGAATCGTTGCACGCGTGGGCAGCCCAGAGGCAACACGAGACGATGCCCTCGGGCAAACTCGGCGAGGCGCTCGGATACTTGATCACGCAATGGCCGAAGCTCGTCCGCTACGTTGAAGATCCGCGCGTGGCAATCGATACGAACCTCGCCGAAAATGCGATCCGACCCTTTGCACTCGGGCGGCGTAACTGGCTCTTCGCCGACACCGTGAAAGGCGCCAAGGCGAGCGCGATGCTCTACAGCATCGTCTCCACCGCACGAGCCAACGGTCTTGAGCCCTACGCGTATCTGCGGCGGCTGCTCGCAGAGCTACCGAAAGCAAAAACCGTGGAGGACTTCGAGACGCTGCTGCCCTTTAAAACAGTGTGCGTACCTTGACACTCGTGCTACGGCAAGCCCGTCGAAGCGATATCCCAGGCATTTTGCGGGTTCGATACGCCGTTAGTGAGAATCGCTTAGACTCCAGAGTCATCTCTGAGACCGATGTGGCAGAGGCACTTGAGCGCACAGGACGCGGCTGGGTTATAGAACTAGGCGACGATATTGTCGCCTTCACAATCGGCATCGCTCAGACAGGCAATATCTGGGCACTGTTCGTTGCCCCTCCGCATGAAGGCCTCGGATATGGTAAACAGCTGCACGATACCGTCGTGGAATGGCTGCGCACGCGGACATCTGGTCCTCTTTGGCTCACGACACAACCTGGAACTCGAGCGGAACGCTTCTATGCACGCGCAGGTTGGATAAGCAGCGGAAGCGCTGCAAATGGAAACCTTCGTCTCGAGCTGCCGGCCCCTGCAATGGGCCAAGCATAAAGAGCGCGGTTACCTGAGCGCCAACGTTCAAGGGAGCCCTCGCTCACCCGCACCTCCACTAAAATTTGCCCTCAATAATAGCGATGTTCCAGCCTCTGTGCGGTCCATGGCTTGCTCACTTCGAAAGGCCTCACGTGGCCATCGATCCTACTCGAGTGGCATACAGAAGTGACTGTGATCAGGCGCTTGTGGCATATATGCCATCGTAAAAATGTTCAAAGCGCGGGGCACCGCACCTGGCACGGAAGGTTTGACTTCCACCCAACACCGCAGCCATAAAGATAAACGGAGCCCGCATCATCCCCGCGAGACGGTAAGACCCCGATCCGCCGTTCTGGCCTCTCCCCGGTCACACGCTCCAAATGAATCCACGCCTCACCGCCAATCTCCCCCGGGGTCCATGCCGTCGCTAATAGATACTGAAAGACTGATTTCTGCCCAGTTTTTTAGCAACGTATAGAGCCTTATCTGCCTGCTCCAGCAGCATGCCAGGCGCGTCTTGCGAAGCAAGCAAATGAACTGAGAAACCAATGCTGACGGTTAGATATCCGGTACTCGATGCGGAATGAGGAATCCCTAAGCTACGCACTTGCTGGCATAATTTTTCTGCAAATGATGCTGCCTGTTCTTTCGTCATGCCTGCGGAAAGCACAACGAATTCTTCACCGCCGTATCTGGCGACAAAATCAGAGCCGCGAAGGAAGGCCTTGCTTAAACTACCCGCAACAATCTTCAATGCGTTATCGCCAACTTGATGGCCATAAATATCATTGAATTGTTTGAAATGATCGACATCAATCATCAATAGCGCCAGCGGATCGCTGTTGCGGCGGGCGATCTTGCATTGAACATCGAATTGCAGATCGAAAAAACGACGATTGTAAATGCCCGTCAGTCCGTCCTTGATTGACAGCTGTTCAAAATGCGCTTTGATTTTTTCAAGAGACTGATTCTCTTCCCGCAATTGTTGCTCTATTAATACCCGGCTTGTGACGTCTTTTTGAATGCCGAGAAAATGGGTCACGATCCCTTTTTCATTGTAAATCGGCGAGATGCTCAATTCGTTCCAGAACATGGTTCCATCCTTGCGATAGTTGCGCAAGGTCACCAGACAATATTCTCCTTCTTCAATTGCTTTATGAATAATTTCCAGTTCAGGCTGATCCCGGTCATTGTTTTGCAAATACCGGCAATTTACATTGGTGATTTCTTCGAACGAATATCCGGTCAGGCGTTCAAACGCAGGATTCACGAAAATTAATGGGTTATCCTCAGCGCAATTGTCAGAAATGGTGATGCCGTCGCGCGAATCCATGACGGCCTGCTTCAAGATTTCAAGATTCAGCATAAAAAACGATCCTCCTTTCGTGGGATGAGGTCAGCAACGCGCGCAGGCTTCTCCAATTCCATTCCCCACTCACCCTGGTGCACTGGTGTTTCAAGCGTAAATGACGATTTTGCAAGGCGGAGAGCGAAGCGAGTAGTTGTCTCACGTAGTCCTACGTTGTCTCTCATAACGGGAAAATTCGCACGCCAATCGCACGCAGCCGTCCAGGCTTCGCGAAATGCCGTGTTTTACAGACTTTGGAGGACTCAGCGTTTGGGTTCGATTCCCATCGCCCGCTCCACTTTTCGTTGCCTGGCGTGTCCCTGCGTTGTCCTAGGACGCCACTTAGCTTATCGTCCGGTTCCCACAGCTTCCGTTGATCGAATGCGTCGATCGGACCCTTCGGTCGAATTCGTTCTTGATGGTCTCATCCGTCCGTCATCGACCGAGGCTGTGTAAAAACAAAAGCCGACCTCGCTGTAAATCAATTCTGCAAAATTCAATCTTCGAAATCCCGCAGTTTTGAAACACGCTTGGGATTTTTGGCTCGTTTCTCTCGATTTGCAAAGGTGCCGCGGGTTTTCACACAGCCTCGACCCTGAGCTGACTATTGTCACCGTCCGCTGTCGGGATGTTCGATGGAAGCCACACATCCGCGACTCGGCAGCACCCGCCCGCTCCTGCAGCCACTGGTGTGCGGTGGCACCGAGAGTCCCAGCGATACTTATGGCTTGGTGGCTGGTTTGTCCTGGCTGCCCGGGACTGCTGCTTCGGCCGCCTTGAAGCCACTTCGAGAGTGGGTCCCGTCGCAGAAAGGCTTCGTGGTGGAGCCGCCGCAGCGGCACAGAGCAAACGGACGCTTTGGAATTGCGTAGGTGGCGCCGTTCCAATCGACCGCCGTTACATCATCGCCTTGGACCAGATAGGGCCCGTTCTGCATCACTTTGATCGTTGCCATTTGGATGATCTCCTGCAGTGCCGGTGTCGCAGGAAGAACTTACCACACACCGCGTGTCTCTGATCGACCCTGAACGGACCGTGGTCGCGGACCGCTTTCGAGCAGTCAAATTGTTCTCACGTCGGTCGCAAGAATTCCGATATGCGTTTCCATCTGATTTTGCCGTCCGCGAAAGAGAACCAAATGAACTCGGCCCGTCCGCGAATATTGCTAAACGCTACTGGGCCTTCGGCTCGGCTATCCACGCTGTTGTCTCTATAGTCTCCAAGAACGAAGACCGCGCCGGGAGGTACCACAGTGAGTGGGAAATCCCGTTCGTAGCGAAGTCCCGAATCAGCCGAATGAAGGTACCGCTCGGCGACCGGCTGTCCGTTTCTATACAGAACTGAATTTCGACCTTCGATTCGGTCTCCCGGAATACCGACAATTCGTTTGACGAACTCAATGCCTGGCGCGGAAGGCTTTACGTAAACAACGATTTCATCGATTGACGGAACATGATCCCGATATCTCCACATGTTCGCCATGAAGAAATCACCCCGTTGAAGAGTGGGAGACATCGATTCTGAGGGGTTTCGGTATGTCGCGTAGCCGAACCAATTGTTTCGATGCGCGAGATAGGTGTTTGCCAATACGAGGTAACCGACGCTCCATAAAAGATACAGCCACCACCTGTTGTACGGCTTCAATGCGCGATGGCGATTTCTGACTGCGAGCACAACTGGGTGAATAATCGTAAATCCCACGATTGCGATGACAGCACCACTCGCGATCCAATATATGGAAGCAGTTGATACGAGGAGACCAGTCCACGCAAAGAATGTTATGGCCGAATAGGTAGCTACTATCGCAATGATGGCGAGGTGGAGTTCCCCCACGTACACATATCCAAGCCCGAGCCCCAGGAAATTCGCGAGGAATGCCAGAACTGGACGCACCTTTCGCGGTGTTAGGATTTCCATGCCCGGATTCCTATCGGAAGTTGGATCGCCTAACAGTGTTGTCATATCGTTCGCGCTCTTGAACGGCCGGTTTCCGGCGTTGATTCTATACCGCTCTCCGGCCGGTTTTGAGCCGACTGGAGCCGATCGCGCGGAGTACCTCGACCACAGGCCGCGTCACGCCTCGAAGCAGGCCCTGGCCGATGTCAGCTAGGCGGACTTTGACTCGAACCTGTTTCCCGCCAATAGGGCGAAGATTTGGGAAGCGGACGCATCCTCAATTCGTTGGGTCGATAATTGGATGCGGGGTAGCGAGACAAAGGCGCTGTAAAGCAAAGAAGTGCAAAGTCGATCCCGGGAGCCCACTACGGTGCGAGCATTCAGGCCATTGTTAGCGTTACAGTCGACCCTCAGCGGTCTGTCGTGGGTGATTGCTTCCGATCTCCGTCGTTTGTGTGGGAGAAGCGTCAGGACTAGAGTCCAACGCTGATCCGTAAATTAGGATGCAGGGGTTATACCGTGTCAGGGACGAGGGGATCCGCGAATGCCGCCGGTAGAGGTCGAGGCTTCTGTAGGCTATTGACGGCGCCGCTTTCGTTGATTTGGCTCTGCTCAGCCAATATTTCCGCCGTAAAGGCGGAGCCCTCCAAATCGTTCCGGTACGAGTCGTTCGTTGATTTTGACGAGATGAAACACTTCCTCGAGAAGGAGTTTCCACTAGGGTCACCCCGCGAAGCACTTCGGCATACTTTTGTGGGTGATGGTAAAGCCACTCTTATCACCCACCCGAGTCAGGCAGGTGTCGAGAAATACATCTACGACATCAATCTTTGTCGGTACTACATATGGAGATGGAATATCAGCGCGGATTACGATGCCGGCGGACGATTGCTACAGTCCTACGTCAATGGTGAACCCATTTTCCCCTCTGGCCCGCAAAAGAAGGACGGCCGTGTACTCGGTGCCAGTGGCCATGCGTCCATCTTGAAAGTGAAGCGGCCTCGACCGGAGGCAGATCTGGGTGAAAAGGAACTCACGTTCCTCGTGATAGACGCCGATAGCAATCTCAAAACTATCGATGACCAAGTTTTGACGGGTGGGGGACCGACAAAGACCAGTATCGCCATGCCCGGCAAATTGCACATGTATTCAGACGTCGAGCCGTGGCGATCGATCTTCGACTTCGATTCAGCGGACCATATTGCTCCCTATCCTGGTGATTGCGCGATTGACGTCGCTATCGGCCAGCAAGCTGCGACGAAATCAAAATAGTGTGGTGGGGCCCGAGGCCTTACCTTGTTGAGTTTCGTCTGCACTGTCGCCTCTGATTGGACTGTTGCGGGCTATCAAGATTACCCCAACCCGCGAGTCTCCGCGTGGCAGTCATTTCAGAACGTCAATGACCGCATTTGCCGGTTGGCAGCTAAATGATCGCGACCGACTTTCATCGCCCCAAGCTGCCGATCTCGGGTCAACCGTTGAAACCGATCTCGTGTCTTGTTCGCTTCTATCGCCATCCTTTGCGAATCTCGAGGGACACATAGCGGCCGACTGCAGAGGCGTTTGTGCCGTCAAATGGCACCGCGGATCGGCCGATCGCAATATCGCCGGCAGGGATGGCGAGAAAGGGAGCCCTTCGATCGGCGAGGTTTTGTATATTCAAGACCAGATTGAGGTCGCGCCACAGCATGCCCGCGTGGGGCGGGACGTTTATCTTTAACGTCAGATCCTCGGTCGTCCATGAAGCGATGTCCTGTGTTGGACTGAAGAGCGTGTTCTGGTAAGCGCTCGTATGATTGAGCATGAGATCGGCGGTTAAGTTGCGGTACTGCCAAGTGACCCCACCACGCAGGCGAAACTTGGGCGGTTCGGCAACGGTATTCGTTACGTTCGTCGCTTGCGGAAAGAATGCCTCAATCGATGTGCGATCCACGAGCAGATAGTTGCCGGAGAATGAAAGCTCCCATCGTCCGAGGCCGCCTGCATCATACGTGTACCGACCATCCACGCGAACGCCTTGCTCGACAGTCGTTGCCGCATTCGCAAGTTGATTGTCGATGATTGCGGTGACTCCCGAGGGTCCAAGGCCTGCACCGTCTTGTTGAAATCCGGGGGCCTGGAAAAACGGGAGTACCTGATAGAGGCTGGGATTTTGAGAGGTGAGAGAGAATAGCTGCGGCTGTGCCTCCAATGGTTTCGCTTCGATGTTTTGTGACTGGATGCGATCGTTGTAGCTGATGTTGAAATAGGTAACCGACCCTCGAATTTCTGGCCAGCGAATCGGCACCCAATCAATCCCCGCTGTGAATGACTTAGATTTTTCCGATTGAAGGTATTGACTGCCTCCGTTGATAACCAGAGCGTCGGTGGGCTTTCCTCCCGGCGTATTGCTCGGCAGGAGAGTCGTATATGAGGTCGTAGGGGCATCGAGCTGCGAGATCAATGGGGCTCTGAACGACGTGGCTTTAGTACCTCGCACGATGAGCCCGGGCGTGGGCTCCCAAGTTAAACCCCATTTCGGATTGGAATCCGCGCCAATGTGACTATAGCTATCGATCCGCTGAGCAAAGGATAGCTCCAGCCGGCGCGCTCCTGGAAGCGAAAAATAATTGCCGAATATGGGAACGATCACCTCCCCGTAGGCATTTAAATCCGTTCGACTTGCAGAAACCACCGGCAGGGGTTCGATGCTCGGAACAGAGCCGCGGAAAGTCTCCGATCTGAATCCTCCCCCGAGCGCGAGCCGTAGAGCGCCCCCAGGCAAGCGCAACACGGGACCGCTTCCGGAGACTTCGATACCCGCAACCCCGGAATCTGCAAGCAGAGCGCTGTTGAAATGATCGCCCGCCAGGCCATCCGGAAATTCTTCCCCGCGTCTCAATTGATTCATGCTGGAGTATGTGGCGGAACTGCTCACATGCCAGGCAGCGGGTAGGTCACGGTCCACGGTTATCGCTGTCCATGCGAGGTCAGCGTGGCCACCGCCGGTTTCGCTATTCGGAACGAAGCCACTGGTGCTCAGCTGCAGGCCGCTGGTCCGAAACTCTCGAGTGCTGTAGAGCCCGGTGAACGAGAATGCCGTGTTTTCAAGGCTCTGCGTCCCCATGAAGAAAAGACTTTGTTTATGATTTTCCGGGATCAGCGAGTACGGACCGCCTTCGGGTCCGATCCAGCTTCTTTGGGAAGCATCGAGGCCTTGGCTGTCGTCGTACTCGTAATCGAGCAGCACGTTACCGCTCGGCCAAGCGTGCCCCAGGAGCTGCGAGCCTGTGAACTGACCCGTACCTCCCTCCGTCGATTGCCCGTAACGAACGCTCGTTTCCGCGCCTTCCAGGGCGCGGCGGGTCACGATATTGACGACGCCCGCCACCGCATCGGAACCGTAAATGGCAGAGGCCCCGTCAGTCAGCACCTCGAAATGGTCAATCGCACTCAAAGGTATCAAGGACACGTCGACGATGGAGCCGTCGAGGCCTCCCGGGGCGATTCGATGCCCATCGAGCAAGGTGAGCGTCGCCCCTGGTCCTAATCCCGAGAGATCAAAGCCGGCGCCTCCGAAAATGTTGGTCGCTGCGCCCTGCTGAAGACTGCCCACGTTCCCGTTGGTATTTAGCGTTGCAAGTGAGTCGGCACCGGAAAAGTTCTCCAGCATGTACCGAGCCAGAGACTCCACCGTAGCGCTTCCAAACTTGTCGAAATCCTCCCGGTCGTAAGTTGACAACGACGCACCCACGGGAATCTCGCCGGCGATATGGGTCCCGGTCACGACAAGCTCATTGAGCTCGTCCGGTGCTTTCGAGGAAGCGGCTGGATGGTCCGCCGTATCGGCTTTCGGATGGGCACCGGAAGCGCTCGTGTCGCGGGCCGGCCGCCTCTCGATCAGCGTGAGGTCGTTGGGACCCTCGAGCTGCACGAAGCCCGTGCCCGCGAGGAGGACGGCAAGGGCAGCGCGGGGCGTGAGATCCCCTTCTACACCCTGCGAACCCACACCCTTGAGCAGCGATGCATCGTAGAGAAGCTCGATACCTGAGGCCTTCTCCAGAAGCTCCAAGGATGTGATGAGATCGCCGGCGGCGATATCGAAGTGCACCTTCGCCGCCGAGTCCGCCGCGGCCATCCCAGGCAGCACGACGAGCAAGAGGCTCATGAACTCCATCAGAGCCAGTCGGCGAATTAAAAGCGCGAGCATCGTATCGCGGAGTTCCGGGAGAGCCGGTCAGCTCGATCGCTTGGTCAGCACGATGCGGTCACCACGATCGTCGACATTGATTGGAAAGCCGCTTTTCAAGAGCCAGAGAAATCCCTGGACATCATCCAGGCGGAAATGCCCCCCGATGCGAATCCCCGCAATGCTCGGATCTTCGATGAGCATTTTCTTATGATTGTATCGGTTGAACTTGGCAACCGCTTCGGCAAGCGACGTATCGCGAAAGAGCAGATAACCATTGCGCCACCCTAACGTTTCTTCAATTTCCGCCTCTGTTGCATGACTGATGCGAAGCTCAGTTGCATCGAGTCGCGCCTCAGATCCAGCCGCCACTTCTTGCGGCGATTCGGCAGGCCGCTCGAGCCGGATTTTTCCTTCTGTGACCAGGACGATGAGACCGCTGTCGTCCCGTTCGACGTAGAACTGCGTCCCCACCGCGACGACGCGAGCGCGATCCACGCTCACCACGAAGGGTCTCACAGGATCTTTCGCAACCTCGAAGTAAGCATCCCCATGAATGAGGTCGATGCGGCGTTCGTCCGCCCTTACAGTCACCTCAATGCGGCTTCCGGTATCGAGCGTGACGTGCGAGCCGTCCTCGAGCGGCACGGAGCGGATCTGTCCGACCTCGCTTCGATAGCTCGTGCTTTGATGGGCCACGTACCAAGAGGTCAGGCCGATGGCCGCAAGCACCGCCAGGGTCGCGGCCGCGGCGGCGGATCTCCACATTCGCGGCGACAAAGCGCGAGAAGCGAACGCCGCAGTCCGGCGCACCTCTGGCGGAGCCTTCTGATGTACGTCCACGCTCTCCCCGCTCAAGGACCTCCCGGCGTCTTGCGGAAGCGAACACCATACCCAGCCTCCCCGTTCCGGTATCGCACCCGGCGTGCGATTCATCGTCGGTGCGTCGAGATCGCCGAATCGCTTCCAGGCCTCGCTGACCCGCAAGAAGGCGATCCGGTGCGCGGTCGACTCGTTGAGCCAAGCGTCGAATTCGAATTGACGCTGCGGAGTCCATCCCTCCGCCTGCTGCTCGGCAAACCAGGCGGAGGCTGCGACTTCGATCTCTGTGCTACTCATCGTCGTCAGCTCCGGGCTTATCGGACTCATCCGCGTCCTTGCCGTCATTTGACCCAAAGACCGCCCGAGCCAGAGTTCGCATTCCACGTGCGAGTTGGCTCTCCACGGCTACCTCGCGCAGCCCCAGGCGCTCAGCAGTCTGCCGCTGTGATAAACCCTCGATCCGACGCAGCCACACGATGCGCCTGCATTTGTCGGAGAGCGAATCGAACGCGAGTGAGAGGCTTTGAAGCTCCTGCGTCGCGCCAACATGTCGCTCTGGAGACATTTCATCCACGAGCGCATCGAACGCCGCCACGTCCGCCGTCGCTTCAATGGATACGACGCGGCCCCTGCGTATATGATCGGTCAAGAGGTTGCGCGCGGCGGCAAATAGGAACGCGCGCGGCGAGGTCGGCCGAGAATCTCTTGCGCTCTCATAGACACGAACATAAATGTCCTGCCGGAGATCGGGGATCTCCGACACGTTGGGCCAAACCCGATGTAAGTATCGAGTCAAGGAGACCTCGTGGGACAGGATTTGTTCTGAAAACCACTGATCGAAGGGCGTGAACACCGCCTTAAGATATCGCGCGCCCCGGTTGAAATACATCGCACGACAGAAATATTTTGCTCCGAGTGCGACAGATTTTCGTAACCCGTTCGTCTATTAGTTATGGAGGCGCGAAAAGCGGCTCTGCACTTTATCCATGCGCAAGAAAATCGAGCGCAGGATATTTTTCGGCCGTTGATCAAGGCGACGTCGCAACACCCGCGCTCATGCCATCTGCATTCGTCTATCAGATTCGCTACGACGCCTCTCAAGAGGTAGATCACGACCTCATTCCGTTGGATAACACGGCGAACGAACGTCCCGATTGGTTCGAGTATTGGTCCATCCGGACCTTTCTTCGCACGCAACCACTCGACGAGAGCGCTCATTACGGATTTCTCTCGCCGCGCTTCAAGAACAAGACAAATCTATCGGGTAGAGAGGTCCACGAATTCATCCACAGTCACGGCGATATCGCCGATGTGCTTCTCTTCACGCCGAGTTTGCATCTCTCCGCTTACCACATCAACGTGTTCAAGTACGGCGATAGCTGCCACCCCGGACTTTTGCATCTCGCCACTCGCCTCTTCCGGCGTATTGGGCGGCCTACGAACCTCGATACGATGATCACGCATTCCGGCAACGAGGTGTACAGCAATTACTTCGTGGCTCGCCCGAGTTTCTGGCGAGCGTGGCTCGAGATCGCCGAGAAACTGTTCGAAATCGCCGAATCCAAGAACGACCCGCTCGGCATCGAACTCCGCCGGCCCACGACGTATCGGGGCGAGGCGAGCGTAGAGATGAAGGTCTTCTTGATGGAGCGAATCGCCACGTGGCTTCTCGCACGCAACCCGCAATTCGCCGTCAAGGCCCGTGATCCGTTCATTGCTCGATCGCGGCTGTACAAGCTACCTGGAGCCATCGTTTGCGATGCCGTGAAGCTCGCGTATCAGAAAAATGGCCGCAGCCGAGAGTTCGCGGATCTTTTTCGCATCGTAAGCAAGTTCGCCCGAGGGTTGAGCCTCGTCATCCGACTCGGATCGTTCTGGCGCATTGAACCTGCGAGACGATGTGTCGCGGCACTTGCGACCTATTGGCATCGACCCGAGCGGCCGGCATGAATGCCGTGGTCCATCGTGACGACCGAACGAGCCTGACGAACTTCACTGTTGCCGCCTTTGAAGAGCGCTGATCATGATGTGCCGAACTTTACGGCACACAACATTCGTTTGGACGACGGCGCGCTGACAAGGCCGGAGGCTGTCGAAACCATTGATCGGCATCCGTGGTTCTTGGCAGCGAAGCGAATTCTCGACTCGAGCTGTCCGGGACCGCGAAACAACATAAGGCTCCTCGATTTGGGTTGCCTCGAGGGCGGTTACTCGGTCGAATTCGCTAGGCTCGGGTACCGGACGGTCGGGCTCGACGTCCGGGAGGCCAACATTGCTGCCTGCCGCTATGTCCAATCGCGGGTCAGGACCGAGGCACTCGAGTTCGTGCAGGACGATGCATGGAACGTTGCGCAGTACGGCGAATTCGACGCCACGTTCTGTTGTGGCTTGCTCTATCACCTCGATAAGCCGCTTGAATTTCTCCGTCTACTCTCGAAGATCACCCGGCGCATTCTCATTCTGCAAACGCATTTTTCCGAGGCCAAGGATCCGCCGGCATGGATCCGTCCACGTCGACTGCGCCGGGCGATCGCCCGCATCCTGCCGCTTCGCCACACAGCGACGACAACTCATCGTCTTTCGCGCCTGGCGGAAAACGAAGGCCTTCCTGGGCGTTGGTTCTCAGAGTTTAGGAATGAGCGGGCGTATCGCGATCGCGCGAATCGTCGCTGGGCATCCTGGGACAACCGTCAATCGTTTTGGATTCAGCGGGAGTATCTGGTCCAGGCAATTCGCGATGTAGGCTTCGACTCGGTGCTCGAGCAGTATGACGGGCTTGGAAGCGATATCGCCGAGGAGATGAGCGTCGGCAGTTACCGATTGTCGGGCCGCAGCACGTTCATCGGACTAAAAACCTCGTTTCTCGACGAAGCACTCTCAGGGCCCAAGATCACCTCGCCGCCGGGCGTTCGTCGACGTTGATAATTCGCGCGTGCACCGCTTCGCCGCACGCTAATTTATCATTGAGCGTGCTGAAAATAGTGACTATTCTCGACACGCCGAAGGGGAATAAACCCAAGCCACACGCTTCAATCCATCACGAGAAGTGCGAGTGATCAGCATCACCATCTAAGTGGCACCCGGGCGCCCGGCGGCGATCCACTGTTCCACGTCGGGAATGGGAAGCCGAAAGCGCGCGCAGTTCCACACCTCCAGGTGTGCAAGCTCTGCACCAACAGTGCTGGTGAACTCGGTTTGATCGTCAGGTGGAATATGCAGACTCTCAGTCACGCCCGCCAGCTGCTCTCCACCGACCACTCGACGAATGGCATCGGCGAGTTGGGCCCGGTAACGGGCCCGCAGCGTTGTGCCGACGCCAAACGATTTGAGGGCAACCTGGTATTTGTCGATCGAGCGCAGATAGGTGGCAGCAAACAGCTCCGTCGCGAGAGACACGTCTCGCTCCTCATACACGCCCATCATGGCGTAGGCATACGCCTCAGGCTCGACGTCGAGAAACGACAGGGGTGCGCAATTCAACATCAGCAGAGGCAGATTGGCTGAGAGCCGGCTTGTGCGCTTGTTGCCATCCTCGAATGGCTGAAGGTAGGCGATGTTGACCCACAGAAAAAAAGCTGCCTCGATGGGATTTCGAATCTCCCGTGCTTTGTCGATGATCAGACGCAGCATCTCCTCCAGTAGTGCTGGAACGTGCGTGGGCTGATAGAGCGAGGAGTCAATCGTCACCACGCGACGCCGAATCGCACCAGCCGCTGTTGAATCCTGCAGCAGGTTCTGCATCAGGATGGCATGGAGGTTGCGGACCATCGCCATGCTCAGGCCCTGCATCGGCGCCTGCTCGACCATGAACTCAATAGCTTGCTTGTGATTGAGGAGCATGGTGACGTCCGGGTCATTCGGATCCCCACGACCGGTGGCAAAGAGCTCACGCGTATCGAGGAGACTCTTGCGATTGCCTTCCAAGTGAGAGGAATGCCAGGACAAATCGATCAGCAGCTGTTCGAGTACGCGAACGGCAACGGTACCCGCCGGGTATTGGCCCTCCGGGCGCGCTCGGGTGTACAGCGCTTGGGCGAGCGTCGGCGACAGCAGAGAACTCTCGTTCGGGCGATAGTCGTCGACGAACGCGCGCTCGTAGGTAACGGGCGTCCGAACACCTAAGGGACGCGCGAGTGAGGTCTTCAGCGCCTGTGCTGCTGTCGCCACGGCCGATGGCACCGACAGCGCCTCGCTAGGCTTTGACGGCGTCAGCTCTAACGGTGCGACCTTTGACGGTAGGCCATTGGCCGGCTCGTAATGTGTACCCGGGCCCTTGCCGAGTTTTCGAAGTTGTCCCTCGGCTACCAGGGCAGCGAGCGCGCGATTGACGGTCGGTCGCGGCGTCTGAACGGCCAAAGTTATCTCAGAGGCAGAGGCGGGCCGACCGCGCTCGGCCAGATAACTGAGAATGGACGTTGGAAGGTCTCGATGAGTCATTCTTCTGAGCAGTTCGACTGCTCTATCATTATCCTATCATTTTCTTATCGTAATAGCAACGAGTGATAGAAAAATGAGAGAATAACGATAGAATAATGATCAGATAATGATTTGATAGGGGTACGCGCCGATGCGGGCCGAGCGTGCTGGTGCAATCTACGGAGGGGTGGCCTGCCTGGTTTTGATGCGCGGTGTTGCCCGAAGGCCGGACCGCCCTAGTAGGCGTGTGCTAAATGGTCACCCCTGCTCATCAGACTAGGTGGCCGCTGGCCATGGTGCCCATCATCACGGTGATCACCATCATCAGCAGCAGCAGGATAGTCGGATGGTCAAGCTGCTGCATTTGCGGCAACCACCTCTACGACACTAGCCCTCGGGTACAGAGCTCCAAACAAGCAGAGGATCGCTGCCAGTTATCCGGCAAGCCGGTCGTCCGCAAATAGTGACTATTCTCGACACGCTCATTTATCCGCACTTCGAATCGCCGCAATTCAGGCAGGTATTGCAGCCATCCATCATGACCACGGCAGCGGTGCTGCATTTTGCACAGAGCTGCGCGCCTTCGGGAAAATGCGACTTTGAAAAC
>Ga0193727_1000253_pt1 | contig 19300 bp, 13 predicted proteins | sample H2c2metaG_FD_143051 | JGI IMG/M metagenome (GOLD analysis project Ga0193727, IMG submission 143051) | Soil microbial communities from a riparian zone of the East river system, Colorado, United States - H2c2 | ecosystem: Environmental > Terrestrial > Soil > Riparian zone | place: USA: East River...
GCTCGGCAACGTCGAAGCCGGGCTCGTCGCCTCGCTCACGAGCGTACGCTTCTCGATCGTCTCCGGCGGGCTGCTCTGCATCGTCGGTACCTTCGTGATCGCCCTTGCCGTCCCCGCCTTCATCCACTACGACTCGCGCGCTCCAGGCTGAGTTCTTCGCCCGCAGCGTCCACGAGGTCGCGCCGGCGCTGATCGGCGCGACGCTGCTCGTCGACGGGGTCGGCGGGCGGATCGTCGAGGTCGAGGCCTACGACCAGGAGGACCCGGCGAGCCACGGCTACCGCGGCCGCACAGAGCGGAACGCCTCGATGTTCGGCCCGCCCGGGCACGCCTACGTCTACCGCTCGTATGGGATCCACTGGTGCCTGAACCTCGTCTGCGAGGGCGAGGGCATGGCGGCCGCGGTGCTCGTGCGCGCGCTCGAGCCGACCCACGGCCTCGACGCGATGCGTGAGCAGCGCGGGCTCGACGACCCGCGCCTTCTCTGCAGCGGGCCGGGCCGGCTCTGCCAGGCGCTCGGCGTCACGCGCGAGCACGACGGCCTCGCGCTCGACCGGCCACCGTTCGAGCTGCTCGTCGCGGATCGGCCGGTCGACGTGGTTAGCGGGCCGCGGGTCGGGATCACGCGGGCCGTCGAGCTGCCGTGGCGCTACGCCGAGGCGCGCTCGCGCTTCCTCAGCCGCGCTTTACCACGAGGGTGACGACGAGCCCGCGCTTGCCGGCCACGCCCCCGTGCGGCGTCTGTGCGATCACCTTCGCCCCCGCCGCCGGTTCGCCGTCGACCTTCCACTTCAGGTGGTACCGCGCGAGGCGCGCCTTGGCCCGTCCGAGCCGCAGGCCGACCACGTTCGGGACCCTGCCCTGCAGCGCCTTCGGCACCACGAGCGTCACTTTGCCGTAGGACGAGAGCGTCCCTTTGGCCGGGAATTGCCGCACGACGACGCCGAGCTTCTGCAGCGGCTTCGCCGGCTCGTAGACGTACTGCGGCGTCAGCGGCTGGGCGGCGAGACGGGCGTTCGCCTCGGAGATCGTGTTGCCGACCACCTTCGGCACCTCGACCTCGTTCACCTTGCAGTTCGCGGTCCGGGCCGGGCGCTCGCCGGCGAAGTAGAGCAGCTGCTTCGTGCTGTTGCAGTTCCCGTTGTCGAGCTGGAGTTGCCCGTGCCGGTAGACGACCGTGCGCGGCACCGAGTAGGGGAATGAAACGCTCGGGAAGTCCGCAGGCGGGTCGTGCAGGTACGACAGCGTCCGCTCCATGAAGCTCTTCCAGATCAGCGCCGGGAACGTGCCGCCGGCGACTGCGTCGCCGTTGTACTCGGTCAGCATCGGCTTCAGCCCCGTCGGGTAGCCGACCCAGACCGCCGCGACCAGCTGCGGCGTGTACCCGACGAACCAGGCGTCGCCGTAGTTTTCGGTCGTGCCCGTCTTGCCGGCGACGGGTCGCCCGTCGGAGAGTTGCGCGCGCTTGCCGGTGCCCGCGCGCACGACGCCCTGCAGAAGCGAAGTGACGAGCGCCGCCGTGTTCGCGGTCAGGACGTGGCGGCCGACCGGCAGGTTGCTGTCGACGATCCGGCCCGCCTCGTTGCGGACGTCCGAGATCGCCCGGGGGTGATTGCCGAAGGCTGCGCCGTCGATCCGGAGCCCGCCGTTGTCGAAGGCGGAGAATGCGCGGGCCATCTCGAGCGGGTTGACCGCCTCGGCGCCGAGGCCGATCGCAAAGTAGTTCTTCAACGGGCTCGAGATCCCGAGCTTCTTCGCCGTTCGTACGATCGCACCCGGCCCGACGAGCTGGGTCAGTTGCGCGTAGACGGTGTTGTCGGAGACCTCGGTCGCGGTCGCGAGCGAGATCCGTCCGAGGTCGGAGTTCTCGTAGTTGTGCACGTACCAAAGCTTGTCGCCGAGGGGGATCGAGACGGGCCCGGACTCGAACTCGGAGTCGGGCGAGATGCCGTCCTTCAGCGCGGTCGCGAGCACGAACGGCTTGAACGAGGAGCCGGGCTGCCGCTCGCCCTGGACGGCGAGGTTGAACTCGCTCTTGCGGTAGTTGTTGCCGCCGATCATCGCCAGCACGCTGCCGTCGCGCGGGTCGACCGCGACGAGCGCGGCCGAGGGTCCGTTCGGGTTGGTCAACCACTTCGTGATCGCTTGCCGCGCGAAGCGCTGGATGTTCAGGTCGATCGTCGTGCGCACGCGCAGCCCGCCGCCGAAGACGCGGCCGGCGCCGTAGCGGTCGATCAGCTGCTGCTGAACGTAGTTCGTGAAGTACGGAGCCGGCCCGCGCTCGCCCGACAGGTGAATGTCCTCCGGGTTCGGCAGCTTGGCCTTGGACGCGTTCGCGTACTCGGCATAGGTGAGGTCGCCCTGGTCGAGCATCGACTTCAGCACGAGGTTCCGCCGCTCCCGCGCGGCCGCCGGGTTCGTCGCTGGGTCGTAGCGCGAGGGGTCGCTCGGAATCCCGGCGAGCAACGCCGCCTCGGCCCAGCCGAGCTCGTCGGCTCCGTGGTGGAAGTAGGTGAGCGCCGCCTGCTGCACGCCGTAGGCGCCGTTGCCGAAGTAGATCGTGTTCAGGTAGGCGGTCAGGATCCGATCCTTCGACCAGCGCTGCTCGAGCTGCCAGGCGAGCGCCGCTTCCTTCAGCTTCCGGCCGATCGACCGCTGGCTCTTGGTGTAGGTGTTCTTGACGAACTGTTGCGTGATCGTCGAGCCGCCCTCGACCACCTGCTTGTGGCGGACGTCCTGCAAGACCGCACGCATGATCCCGTGGACGTCGACGCCGCGGTGCTCGTAAAAGCGCTTGTCCTCGATCGCGACGATCGCCAGCTTCATCCGGTCGGAGATGCCGTTCGGCCCGACCAGGATCCGGCTCTGCTTGCCGCGCAGCACCGAGAGGATGCGCTTGCCCTTGCGGTCGTAGATGTAGCCGTCCACCTCGCGCTGCTGCAGCCGCGTCGGGTCGAGCGAGGGGATCTCGCTGGCCACCGAGGTGACGAGGCCGAAGGTGAACGACAGCGAGGCCAGGAGGAACAGGATCAGGAGGAGGCCGAACAGGCGCAGCTTGCGAATCCTGCGCCGCGGCTTGGCAGACGCCTGCTTTCGAGCGAAACGCGGCACGAGAAGTCGAAGATTGTAACGGTAGACTCGCCGCTCACATGGGCCTGGCTGAGCTAACTCGTAACGCGGTCCACGTGCTCCCGGAGGGCGGACTCGAGCAGAAGCTGAAGCTCGAGCGGCCGCTGCGGGTCAAGCTCGGGATCGACGTCACCTCGCCCGACATCCACGTCGGCCGCGGCATCCCGCTGCAGCGCATGCGCGCCTTCCAGGACGAAGGTCACACCGGTGTCCTGATCGTCGGCGACTACACGACTCGGATCGGCGACCCGTCTGGCCGTTCCTCCGAGCGCCCGGTACTGAGCGACGAGGAGATCGAGCGCAACGCGAAGACCTACCTCGAGCAGGCGATGGTGATCCTCGATCCCGACCGCACCGAGGTGCGCTACAACGGCGAGTGGCTCTCGAAGCTCTCCTACGCGGAGGTCGTGCGGTTGGCCCGGACCATCACCGTCGCTCGGATGCTCGAGCGCGACGACTTCGCCAAGCGCTACACCTCGGGCGAGCCGATCTCGGTCTCCGAGCTGCTCTACCCGCTGATGCAGGCGTACGATTCGGTCGCGATCGAGGCCGACGTCGAGCTCGGCGGGACCGACCAGCTCTACAACCTGCTCGCCGGCCGCGAGGTGATGGAGGCCTACGGGCTCGACCCCCAGATCGCGCTCACGACACCGATCCTGGACTCGTGGGACGGCACGAAGATGAGCTCGTCCGTCGGCAACAACATCCCGCTGACCGCGCCGCCCGAGGAGATGTTCGGCCGCACGATGCGGTTGCCGGACGAGCAGCTGCCCGAGTGGTACCGCCTGGTCTGGGAGCGCGAGCTGCCGGCCGGCGACCCCCTCGAGTCCAAGCTCGCCCTGGCGCGGTTCATCGTCGGCCGCTCCTGGGGCGAGGAGGCGGCGCGCGCCGCGGAGGACCACTTCACGCGCGTGGTCCGGGAGGGGCAGGTCCCAGAGGAGGTGCCGGAGGAGCCGCTGCCGGAGGGCGATCCGCTCCACCTGCCGGCCCTGCTGGTCGAGCGGCTTGGGCTCGGCTCGACGAGCGAGGCGCGGCGGTTGATCGCCCAGGGCGCGGTCAGGGTCGACGGTGAGGTCGTGAGCGACGTCGACCTGCCCCGCGAACGCCTCGCGGGAGCCCTTGTGCAAGCGGGCAAGCGCCGCTTCGTCCGCTTCGCCTCGGCTTGACGCGATTCGGCGAGGTTTCCGCTATCATGCGCGAGCCGCTCGGAAGGGTGGCGTGTAGAACAGTCCCTGTACCTCGACTAGGAGCGCCTTCGGACGCAGACGGATACGACGGATGTCCGCAGCACTGGAGGCCTCTGGCGCGAGTCGGAGGCTTTTTTACGCGCCGGCCACCTCGGCGACGGTCTTTGAAAACTCAGCAGTGCGAATTACGCCGAGACCTCATGGCCCTTGGGCTGTGAGGCCTTAAGAACCCGTCACACCCTTCGGGGTGAGACAACTTTGAGCACAAGCTCGAAGTGATCGATTTGCCTCTTCGGAGGCAAACCAACTTCACGGAGAGTTTGATCCTGGCTCAGGACGAACGCTGGCGGCGCGCTTAACACATGCAAGTCGAGCGAGAACCCAGGCTTCGGCCTGGGGGAAAGCGGCGAACGGGTGAGTAACACGTGAGTAATCTGCCCTCGACATCGGGATAGCCCGGGGAAACCCGGATTAATACCGAATGGCCCATCAGCTTTTCGAAGCGGATGGAAAAGGTAGCTTCGGCCTCCGGTCGAGGAGGAGCTCGCGGCGGATTAGCTTGTTGGTGAGGTAACGGCTCACCAAGGCTCCGATCCGTAGCTGGTCTGAGAGGACGATCAGCCACACTGGGACTGAGACACGGCCCAGACTCCTACGGGAGGCAGCAGTGGGGAATCTTGCGCAATGGGCGAAAGCCTGACGCAGCGACGCCGCGTGAGGGAAGAAGGCCTTCGGGTTGTAAACCTCTTTCAGGAGGGACGAAGCCACTCGGGTTAATAGCCCAGAGGGTGACGGTACCTCCAGAAGAAGCCCCGGCTAACTACGTGCCAGCAGCCGCGGTAATACGTAGGGGGCAAGCGTTGTCCGGATTTATTGGGCGTAAAGAGCGTGTAGGCGGCTAGGTAGGTCCGTTGTGAAAACTCGAGGCTCAACCTCGAGACGTCGATGGAAACCATCTAGCTAGAGTCCGGAAGAGGAGAGTGGAATTCCTGGTGTAGCGGTGAAATGCGCAGATATCAGGAAGAACACCCGTGGCGAAGGCGGCTCTCTGGTACGTGACTGACGCTGAGACGCGAAAGCGTGGGGAGCAAACAGGATTAGATACCCTGGTAGTCCACGCCGTAAACGATGGGTGCTAGGTGTGGGGGGTGTCGACTCCCTCCGTGCCGAAGCTAACGCATTAAGCACCCCGCCTGGGGAGTACGGCCGCAAGGCTAAAACTCAAAGGAATTGACGGGGGCCCGCACAAGCAGCGGAGCATGTGGTTCAATTCGACGCAACGCGAAGAACCTTACCGAGACTTGACATGCACTGGAATGTCGTAGAAATACGCCAGCCCTTCGGGGCTAGTGCACAGGTGGTGCATGGCTGTCGTCAGCTCGTGTCGTGAGATGTTGGGTTAAGTCCCGCAACGAGCGCAACCCCTGTCCTATGTTGCCAGCGAGTAATGTCGGGGACTCATAGGAGACTGCCGGTGACAAATCGGAGGAAGGTGGGGATGATGTCAAGTCATCATGCCCCTTACGTCTCGGGCTACACACGTGCTACATTGGCCGGTACAGAGGGCTGCAAACCCGTGAGGGGGAGCGAATCCCAAAAAGCCGGTCCCGGTTCGGATTGGAGGCTGAAACTCGCCTCCATGAAGGCGGAGTTGCTAGTAATCGCGGATCAGCAACGCCGCGGTGAATACGTTCTCGGGCCTTGTACACACCGCCCGTCACACCACGGAAGCCGGTAACACCCGAAGCCGGTGTCCTAACCCGCAAGGGAGGGAGCCGTCGAAGGTGGGATTGGTGACTGGGGTGAAGTCGTAACAAGGTAGCCGTAGCGGAAGCTGCGGCTGGATCACCTCCTTTCTAGGGAATCCGGAGCTCTTGTAACTCCGGGGGCTGCTCGGCCGTGATGATTACGTCCGGTTTCGAGCTCGCCTAGAAGAACGTCGACCTCGGTGTACGAGCACTGCTGAGTTTTGAGAGACCGCGCCTCGGTGCGGTGTTCTCGTTTGGCCGGACGAGCGCCGGCGCGCACCTTGAAAACTCCATAGCGGCATACAACGTGTTCTTCACGATCAAGAGACGAAGGGCACACGGTGGATGCCTTGGCGCCAAGAGCCGATGAAGGACGTGGGCGGCTGCGATAAGCCCGGGTTAGGTGCTGACCAACCTTTGATCCCGGGATTTCCGAATGGGGAAACCTACGCGTGGTAATGCGCGCGTGTTCCTGCCTGAATACATAGGGCGGGTAACGGTAAGCGGGCGAACTGAAACATCTTAGTAGCCCGAGGAAAGGAAAGAAACCTCGACTCCCTGAGTAGTGGCGAGCGAAAAGGGAAGAGCCCAAACCTGCGTGATGCCAAAGCGGCAGCTGTTGTCACGTAGGGGTTGTAGGACCTGCTTCGATCCGCCTGCCGGCGGGTCGGGAAGTTACAAAGTCATGCGTTAGTCGAAGCGACTGGAACGTCGCACCACAGAGGGCAATAGTCCCGTAGGCGAAAACGACGTGACCTTCCTTAGCAGGCACCTGAGTACGGCCGGGCACGGGAAACCCGGTCGGAATTTGCGGGGACCACCCCGTAAGGCTAAGTACTCCTTGGCGACCGATAGTGAACTAGTACCGTGAGGGAAAGGTGAAAAGTACCCCGGAAGGGGAGTGAAATAGCACCTGAAACCGTGTGCCTACAAGCGGTCGGAGCAGCCTTGTGCTGTGACGGCGTGCTTTTTGCATAACGAGCCAGCGAGTTACTCTTCAACGGCAAGGTTAAGGAAACGGAGCCGTAGCGAAAGCGAGTCTGAATAGGGCGATTCAGTCGTTGGAGGTAGACCCGAAACTGAGTGATCTACCCATGGGCAGGTTGAAGCGGGGGTAAGACCCCGTGGAGGACCGAACCGACTTGGGTTGAAAACCGAGCGGATGACCTGTGGGTCGGAGTGAAAGGCTAATCAAACTCAGAGATATCTGGTTCTCCCCGAAATATATTTAGGTATAGCGTCACGCGTTCAATTTCAGTTGTAGAGCACTGTTCGGGCTAGGGGGCCTACCAGCTTACTGAACTCGGGCAAACTCCGAATGCTGGAATTCCAGAGCGTGGCAGTCAGAGTCTGGGGGATAAGCTTCAGGCTCGAAAGGGAAACAGCCCAGACCGTCGGCTAAGGTCCCTAATTCCTGACTAAGTGGTAAACGATGTCTGATTGCTGAGACAACCAGGATGTTGGCTTAGAAGCAGCCACCATTCAAAGAGTGCGTAACAGCTCACTGGTCAAGTGGTCGGGCGCGGATAATGTAACGGGGCTCAAGTCAGGAACCGAAGCCACGGACTTCGCTTATGCGGAGTGGTAGGGGAGCGTTCCCATGCCGGCGAAGCGGCGGCGTAAGCCAGCCGTGGAGGCATGGGAAGTGAGAATGCTGGCACGAGTAACGAAAGACGAGTGAGAAACTCGTCCGCCGAATGCCCAAGGGTTCCTGAGTAAAGCTAATCTGCTCAGGGTTAGTCGGGACCTAAGCCGAGGCCGAAAGGCGTAGGCGATGGCCAACAGGTTGATATTCCTGTACCACGTACCCACCGCTATCACCGATGGCGGGACGGGGTAGGCTAAGGAAACCCAGGCGATGGTCGACCTGGGATAACCGCGTAGGGCGACCGGTAGGGAAATCCGCCGGTCATAAACCTGAGACGGGATGTCGAGGCCCGATAGGGCCGAAGTTCCTTAAGCCATGCCTCCTAGAAAAGCGTCTAGGGAGGTGGGGCGTGCCCGTACCAAAACCGACACAGGTGGGCAGGTAGAGAATACCAAGGCGATCGGAAGAACCCTCGTTAAGGAACTCGGCAAAATGGCCCCGTAACTTCGGGAGAAGGGGCGCCCCGGTAGAGTGAAAGCCCTTTACGGGCTGAGCTCGAGGGGGCCGCAGTGAAACGGCCCAAGCGACTGTTTACCAAAAACACAGGTCTCTGCGAAGTCGTAAGACGACGTATAGGGGCTGACGCCTGCCCGGTGCCGGAAGGTCACGCGGAGAGGTTAGCCTTCGGGCGAAGCCTTGAAGCCAAGCCCCGGTAAACGGCGGCGGTAACTATAACCGTCCTAAGGTAGCGAAATTCCTTGTCGGGTAAGTTCCGACCTGCACGAATGGCGTAACGACTTGGGCGCTGTCTCAACGAGGGATCCGGTGAAATTGTAGTCTCGGTGAAGATGCCGAGTACCCGTGGTTGGACGGAAAGACCCCGTGCACCTTTACTACAGCTTGACGTTGGAGTCTGGGATTCGTTGTCCAGGATAGGTGGGAGGCTTTGAAGCAGGGACGCCAGTCCCTGTGGAGCCACCCTTGGGATACCACCCTTCGAATTCTGGGCTTCTAACCAGAGGCCGTTATCCGGCTCTGGAACAGCGTCAGGTGGGTAGTTTGACTGGGGCGGTCGCCTCCTAAACTGTAACGGAGGCGCGCAAAGGTTCCCTCAGCACGGTTGGAAATCGTGCGTAGAGCGTAATGGCATAAGGGAGCTTGACTGCGAGACTGACAAGTCGAGCAGGTGCGAAAGCAGGCCATAGTGATCCGGCGGTAAAGCGTGGAATTGCCGTCGCTCAACGGATAAAAGGTACGCCGGGGATAACAGGCTTATCCTTCCCAAGAGTCCACATCGACGGAAGGGTTTGGCACCTCGATGTCGGCTCGTCGCATCCTGGGGCTGGAGCAGGTCCCAAGGGTCGGGCTGTTCGCCCGTTAAAGCGGTACGCGAGCTGGGTTCAGAACGTCGTGAGACAGTTCGGTCCCTATCCACCATGGGCGCTGGAAGCTTGAGAGGAGTCGCTCCTAGTACGAGAGGACCGGAGCGAACAGACCTCTGGTGTATCAGTCGTCGTGCCAACGGCGCTGCTGATTAGCCACGTCTGGATGGGATAACCGCTGAAAGCATCTAAGCGGGAAGCCCACCTCGAGATGAGGCTTCCCATCCCCTAGAGGGAGTAAGAGCCGTGGGAGACCACCACGTTGATAGGCGGGACGTGCAAGCGTGGCAACGCGTTTAGCGGACCCGTACTAATTGCTCGAGGTCTTGATTTTGAACACCGAGTGTGGAGCTATGGAGTTTTGAGGGTGCGCGGAACGCGCAGCGCCCTGACAACTTCGGCGGTCATAGCGGCAGGGAAACACCTCTTCCCATTCCGAACAGAGAAGTTAAGCCTGCTTGCGCCGATGGTACTCGGAGGGCAACCTCCCGGGAGAGTAGGCAGCCGCCGATTATCTTTCTTCGAAGGGCCGCGAAAGCGGCCCTTCTTTTTTGTTCAGACCGGCAGGGTCAGGCTTTCGAGGTCCCGCGGGTAGTAGGTGAGGAACTCGATCCCGTCGTCGGTCACGGCCACGGTGTCCGAGTGCCGAAACCCTCCGAGGCCGGCCGCGTAGAGGCCGGGCTCCACGGTGAACACCATCCCCGCCTTGATCTCCGTGTCGTCACCGAGATCGAGGAACGGCCCTTCGTGGTAGCGAAGGCCGATCGCGTGGCCGACATGGTGTTTCCAGTAATCCCAGAGGCGGTGGTCGTCGTAGTATTTTCGAACGGCGCGGTCGACGTCCGCACAGCGCGCGCCGGGCTTGATCGCCTCGAAGGCGGTGTCCTGCAGCGCGACCATGTGGTCGAACAGCTTGCGCTGCTCGGCTGACGGCTCCCCGATCACCATCGTTCGTTCGAGCTCGGAGAGATAGCCCCAGACAGGAGCCGTCGCTCCGGTCACCAGGACGTCGCCTTCCTGAAAGACGATGTTGTTCGCAAGCGCGTGGGGAATTGCGGCGTTGCGGCCGATCTGGCCGCGGTAGCCGGCGCTTGCCCCGTCGAAGAAGAAGCTTTGGGCCCGGTAGATCGGGCCGATCGCGTCGAGCATCGCCAGCGAGGCCTCAGTGCTCGCACGACGAGACACCTCGCTTTCCGTGAGGCCCGGCCGCGTGTAGCGCTGGAGCAGCACGTGCGCGAGGTTTCCCCACTTGGAGCTCTCGCGGATCAGTTCGATCTCTGCCGGGCTCTTGACCGCCAGCTGGTCCTCCACGAAGCCGGTGATCTTCTCCGGCGTAGCGCCGATGAGCTCGGTCAGGGAAGGACCGCGATAGCCGAGCACCCACGGATAGCCGTCCTGGTCTGCCCCGAACGGCTCTCGCACCCCCATCTCCTCGAGCAGTCCCCGAAGCGATTCCAGGGGATGGGTTTCCGACGGATACTCGGGGTAGTCGGCAACGTGGTCGACGCTCGCGTTCGCCTGCGCGTGCTCGCGCTCGAGGCGAGGCACGAGCATTCCTCCCTTTCCCTCCGCGTTGAGCACGAAGGCGATCGGCCGCTCCGTGGGCGCGAAGGCGAAGCCTGCGTAGTAGAGGACGTAGTAGGGGTCGAAGAGCACGGCTCCGGTGAGGCCTCGGTCGATCAGCTGCTCCGTCAGCCCGGCCAGGCGCTCCTCGTACTCCGGTTGCTGGATTGCCAGCGTCATGCGGCGCGCAGCTTCTCACGCCAGTCGGGATCGAGCTCACGCAACCGGCGGACGCGTTCGCCCACAGGGGGATGGGTCACGAACAGCGCAGCGAGACCCTCTTCGAGGAACGGATTGATCGTGTAGAGCGGCTCCGTCGCAGGGCTGCCCTGGAACGACACCAGCTCTGACGCCTGATCCAGGCGCACGAGCGCATCGGCCATCGGATGGGGCGAGTCACAGATGGCGGCTGCTGCGGCGTCGGCGAGGAACTCGCGCTTCGGGGAGAGCATCAGGTGAACGAAGGCTGCCGCAACGGGGCCGAAGACGAACAGCAGTGCGCGCGAGAACCAGCCGCCGACGCGCGTCAGCTCGAGGAGCGTCGCGGCCAGCACGACGACGCAGGTCTGCACGACGACGTCTCGGTTGCGCACGTGCGCGAGCTCGTGGGCGATCACCGCTTCGAGCTCGGCGGGCGAGGCCGCCGAGAGCAAGCCGGCGCTGAGCGCAAGGACGTGGCCGCGCACTCCGCGGCCGGCGGCGAATGCGCGGGGAAGCCCGTCCTCCATCAGGTAGAGCCGCGGCTTTGCGACTCCGGCGATCGCGGCGAGCCGCTCGACCGCTGAGTGCAGGCCGGGCGCTTCGCCGACGGGCAGCTCGCGCGCGCCGGTGAGCCCCACCGCTATCCGGTCTGCATACCAGTAGAGCGCCGCCGCGAGGAGCGCGCCGCAGAAGATGAAGATCGAAAGGAGGCGGTAGCCGCCGAGCGCCCAGCCGAGGAGCCCGAGCACGGAGCAGGCGCCGACGAGCAGCGCCCACGCCTTCAGGACGTTGCGAAAGACGAGGAGGCGGCTGGCACTAATTGCCGTCCTCTTGCTCGAGCCCACGCGGAGGCCAATCGTCTTCCGGAGCGTCGCAGCGGCTCGAGCAGTGGAGCGAGGCGATGTTCTGCAGCGGCACGAGGATGTGGCCGTTCAGCTCGATGTGCGCGACGTCCTCGACGTAGCAGTACGCGGTGAGGACACCCTCCTGGTACTCGCCTCCGAAGAGGGCGACCTCGACCTGCTCGCCCTTGTATTTGTTCGTGTAGTCCTCGATGCCCGGAGCGTAGCGAACCCTCTTTCCTCCGTGACAGTCGCGACCCGACGAGGGCCGCTAAATGCGGGCGGGGAGGGCAGAGACGTTACAGAGAGGCGAGGAAGAGTCACCGGTCTGGGCGCTCCCCGTGACCGATCTTGACTTGCTCAGATCGCTGCGAGAAGGTCAGCGGTTCGGCATGTCGACTGGGAGGGAAAGATGAAGCGGGTAATACTGCTCGGCGCGATCGTTGCGGTCGCGCTCTACGCAACTGTGGCCTGGTCAGCAACGCCGCCCACGCCGACCGAGAAGAAGCTGCAAAAGGACGTGGCCAGTCTCAAGGCTCAGGTGAAGGCCCTCAAGAAGTCCGTGACCGACGCTCGGGACATCGCGGTCGGAATTGGGCTCATCGGCGCCTGCAACACCGCGATCACAGCGGACGGCCTTCAAGGCACCTGGCAAGTGATCGACCAGCTCTCCGCCGCGACGCAGGCCGGTAAGACGTATTTCGGACCGCAAGCGCCTGTGGATGACGCGATCGGCGGTGTGCACATCTGCGCGGAAATCGGTATCCCGCGAAGTCAGGCGCTCCCACCGACGACAGCCTCCTTCAGCGCGTTGCTCCGGCTGTACCAGGGGTGATCCCGATGTGGGTGCGTGTGGCCAGATTCGAGGGCGGAACTGCGGAGGGGCTCGACGCCGAGATGGCCCGGTCGAAGCAGGTCATGGAGGAGTTTGGAACCGGCGGTCTTCCTCCGGGCCTCGAGGGCGTGACGCGCGTCATGGAAGCGATCAATCGTGCCGAGGGGACCGGTCTCGCCGTCATCTTCTGCGACACGGAGGAGGACATGCGCAGGGCCGACGAGGCGCTCAACAACATGTCTCCTCCTGCTGAGGCGTCGGGCCGGAGGATCTCCGCAGGCGTGTACGAGGTCATGCACGACGTGGACATGGCGTAAGGGGAGTCAGTCGAGCGGGGCGAGCTTCCCATCCTCGGCCGTGTACCGGGCGATCACGCAGTTCGGCACGCCGGGGATCAGCTTGTGATCCCGCACGTAGTCGAGCCCGGTCGCGAGCGCGTGAATCGCGCGGATCGAGCCGCCGTGCGAGATCACGAGCACCTCCTCGCCGGGGTGCTGCCGGAGGACGTCGGTGAGGAAGTCCTCGATTCGGGCCGAGAACGCCTCGAAGGGCTCGGCGTCCTCCGCGCCGGGACCATTGCCGTCTCGCCAGAGCCCATGAGCCTCGCCGAAGCGCTCCTCGATCTCCGGCGTCGTCAGACCTTCCCAGGAGCCGAACCCTCGCTCGCGCAGGCGCGGATCGAGGCGCACCTCGAGGTCGAGCTCTTCCGCCAGGATGTCCGCGGTCTCTTGCGCCCGGTTCAAGTCGCTCGAATAGACGGCGTCGACGGTGCCGTCGAGGGTGCCGGCGAGCGTTCGAGCCTGTTTGCGCCCGAGGTCGTTGAGGCTCGTGTCCGACATGCCCTGCCAGCGGCCTTCACGGTTCCAGTCGGTCTCTCCGTGCCGAACGAGTAGCAGGGTGGTCACAGGCGACTAGGCTACCCAGCCGATGGATCTCGGCCTCGAGAATCGAATCTGCCTCGTCACTGGCTCGACGACGGGCATCGGGCTCGAGACTGCGCGGCTCCTGAGCGCCGAAGGAGCACGGGTCGTGGTCAACGGTCGCGATCCCGATCGTGTCGAGCAGGCGCGTGTCGAAGCGGGTGCTGCGCTCGGTGTGGCCAGCGATCTGTCGGAGCCCGGCGCCGCGGAGGCACTCGTGGCCGAGACGACCGAGGCACTCGGGCCGGTCGCATGCCTGGTGAACAACGTCGGCGAGGCCTACCAGGCCGGCTTCGAGGAGCTGACGGACGAGCAGTGGGATGCCATGTGGCAGCTGAACGTCATGAGCTATGTCCGCTGCATCCGCGCAGCTCTGCCTGGGATGAAGGAGGCCAAAGCCGGGACGATCGTGAACGTCTCCTCGACCGCGGGCAAACGGCCTTCCACAGGAATGCCGAACTATTCTGTGACGAAGGCCGCTGTGCTCTCGCTTTCCCGCCTCGTCGCCGACCTCTACGCCAAGCACGGGATCCGCTGCAATGCCGTCGCGCCCGGCCCGACCGCGACACCTGCTTGGCTTGCAGAAGGCGGTCTGGCCGACCAGCAAGCAGCTGCTTCTATTAAGACGCGTCTAGAAGTACTGGAGGCCGTCGGAGCGGGTCGTCCGCTCGGACGGCTCGCTGAGCCGGAGGAGATCGCCTCGGTTATTGCATTTCTCTGCTCGGAGCGGGCTTCCTACGTGACAGGTTCCGCCTGGAGCGCCGATGGTGGAACTGTCCCGATCATCATCTAGCCTGAAGACGTGATGCCTGAGGTCGCAGGAACAGTGGCGGAAGGATTCGAGCTGCAGGTGCGAGAGCTCGAAGGACGCTGGCTTTCTCCGCTGGCGGTGAGGTCGTACGAGACGCGTGGCCGGTTGCGCGCCGAGGACGATTGCCGCTTGCGCACGCCGTTCCAGCGCGATCGCGACCGGATCCTGCACTCGAAGCCCTTTCGGCGCCTGAAGGGCAAGACCCAGGTCTTCATCGATCCCGCAGGCGATCACTACCGCACGCGGATGACCCACACGCTGGAGACAACCGCGATTGCCCGAGGCGTCGCGCGGGCGCTGCGGCTCAACGAAGACCTTGTCGAGGCAATCGGGTTGGGCCACGACATGGGCCACCCGCCGTTCGGTCATGCAGGCGAAGAGGCTCTCGACGCGGCCCTGCAAGAGCGTTTCGGTAGGAGCTTTCGGCACAACGAGCAGTCGCTGCGGATCGCAGAGTCGCTGAACCTCACCGAAGAGGTTCGCGACGGAATTCTCACGCACACCGGCCCGCAGGAGCCGGCGAGCCTCGAGGGCAAGATCGTCCGGATCGTCGACCGCGTGGCCTACATCAACCACGACATCGACGATGCCGTTCGCTTCGGGATCCTCGATCCGGGAGAGCTGCCGCTCACAGAGGTGGCCCTGCTCGGAGACCGCGGCTCGCAGCGCATCGACACGCTTGTCCACGATCTCGTCGAGAGCTCCGAGCGGGCGGGCGACATCGTCCAGAGCGACGAGATCGGCAGTGCCATGCTTGCCCTGCGGACGTTCATGTTCGAGCGGGTCTATCTCGGGCCGCACGCGCAGCTCGAGCAGGATCGCGCGCGGGGGGCTATCCGGCGCATCTTCGACCATGTCGCCGATCGCGGTGACGACCCCGAGCAGATCGTTGAATTCATCGCAGGGATGACGGATCGGTTCGCTCTGAGCTACGTTGCCGAGCTGAGCAGATGAGCCGGATCAGGGACGCGTCGGTCGACGAGGTCAAGGCGGCTGCCGACATGGTTTCGGTGGTCTCCGCACGCTCTCCGTTGCGTAAGGCAGGCGCGCGCTACGTCGGCCGCTGCCCGTTCCACGAGGAGCGGACGCCGAGCTTCTCGGTGAACGCGGTCGACAAGCTCTACTACTGCTTCGGCTGCGGAGCGAAGGGCGATCTCATCACCTTCGTCCGTGAGACCGAGCAGCTCGACTTCGCCGGCGCAATCGAGTGGCTCGCGGACCGCTTCAACGTCCAGATCGAATACGAAGAGACGTCGCCGGAGCAGGACGCGCGCCGACGCCGTCGCGAGCGGTTGCTCGAGGTGCTGGAGGCGGCGGCATCGTTCTACGAGCGCTACCTCTGGGACTCACAAGCGGGCTCGCTCGCACGTGACTATCTCGCCGGCCGCGGGCTGGGCGAAGAGGTGTGCCGTCAATACAGGCTCGGCCTTGCACCCGGCGGATCGACGCTGACGCGCAAGGCGCTCGAACGCGGCTTCACCCGCGACGAGTTGCTCGCTGCAGGCCTCGGCAATCGGCGGGGCAACGATTACTTCTTCGGGCGCCTGCTCTTCCCGCTCGCCGATGCGCGTGGGCGTGTGCTCGGCTTCCAGGCGCGCAAGCTGCGCGAGGACGATCCGTTGAAGGCCAAGTACGTCAACTCGCCCGAGGGAGAGCTCTTTCGCAAAGGCGACTTGCTCTACGGGCTGGACCGCGCGCGGGCTGCGATCGCGAAGCAAGAGCGCGCCGTGGTCGTCGAGGGAAACACGGACGTGCTGGCACTGAGACAGGCGGGCATCGAGCCCGTCGTTGCGTCGATGGGGACGGCACTGACCGAGCGTCAGCTGAAGGAGCTCAGCCGTCTGACGAATCGTGTGTGGCTCTGTTTCGACGGCGACGCGGCGGGCGAGACGGCGACACTGCGCGGCATGGAGCTCGCGGCGGCGCAAGGCCTTGACGTCCGCGTCGTCGCGCTGCCCGCGGGTTTCGATCCCGCGGACCTTGCGGAGGGCTTCGATGCGCGACTGGGACGTGCCGAGACGTATCTCGGCTACCGCGTGCGGCTCGAGATCGAGCGGGCCGCCGATCGTCAGGAAGGGTTCATTCGCGTGCGCGAGGTTCTCGCGCGCTTCGAGGAGTCACCCGAGCGCCAGGACGCGATCCGCTACGCGGCCGACAAGCTCGACCTTCCCAAGGAGACGCAGCAAGGGCTTGCCCCGAGCAAGTCGGCGTCGTCGACCGGCCGCGTCTCGGCGAGGTTGCTCGATGCCGGTGAGCGGCTCGAGCAGAACGCGCTCGCCGGCGTGGCAGCGCATCGCTCGCTCATCCCCGTCCTCGCGGAGCTCGGGCCCGAGCACTTCGACCGAGAGGAGCTTCGCCGCCTTCGCGAGCAACTGCTCTCCGGGGCCGAGCCGGAAGGCGATCTCGTCGGTCTCCTCGCGGAGCTCGACGCCCGCGCCACGTCGGAGGGCATCGACGAACGCACCGCGGAGCAGTTGCTGCTGAGACTGCGGGAGCGGCAAATCCGCCGCGAGCTGATCGACGCGGATCCGGGCCGGACCCTGGAGCTCCAGGCATCGCTGGCCCGGATCCACTCGACTGTCGAGCAGTTGGCAGCCGCGCAAGTGTTTTCACGCTGAGGTTACGCTCGTAACGCTCGAGAATTGGGGTTACGATCGTCGCCATGCGGGATGAATCCGAGGTTTGGCAAGCGCTCCTGAAACGGAAGGGTCTGTCGGTCACCGACCTGGCTGGCCAGCTCGGCGTGACGCGGCAGCACGCACACAGGCTGCTGACCGGTCGCCGGCCGGCCGAATCGCAGCGCGACGAGCTCGAGCAGGCGCTTGCCCTCGGCACGCCGACTTCGGGCAACCCGCTCTATGGGGTCGGCGAGTTGGACGACAACGGCGAGCTCGACTTGGTGCCGGCCGGTGATGCGCAGCCACTGTTCGCAAGCAGGGACGTGGCGACGGACGTCGCCCGGGCGCTCGAACCCGCTTCGCTCCATGTGTGTGTGGTTCCGGTCTGGCCTGGCTACGCCTGGCGGAACCTCGTCGGCTTCCACGCCGCGTGGGGCGCGCAGCCGGAACCGCGAAAGCTCTTCATCGTGGACAACGGCGAGACCGAGATTCCGGTTGCTGCAATCGTCGAGGAGATCCGCACTGGGCTCGATGCAACGCTCAGGAGCCGCGCCCAGGCACGAGATCCGGCCTATCTCAGCGAGGTCGAGCTGCGACTTCAGCGGCTAAACTAGCGCCCGCTGCCGTCCCCGGTAGCTCAATTGGCAGAGCATCCGGCTGTTAACCGGAGGGTTGTTGGTTCGAGTCCAACCCGGGGAGCTTTCGACTCCCGGGTCTTCTCCCTTTTCGCGCCGTGGTTACAAAAGATAGGCCGTTCGGCCTTTTGATTGACCGTATTCCCCGTGACACTCTGCGATGCGGTTGCGGCCCATGCGGTCGGGCTCGGAGGCGGCTACTCTGCGGCCTGGATGCGGAGAGGGGGGTTCCTTGTAGCTCCGGCAGCTGTGCTCGCGCTCGTACTCGGTGGAGTTGCGCGGGCCGACGACTGGTGGCCGCACCCGGCCGACGCGACCTGGACGTACCAGTGGACGGACAGCGTCTACAACCAGTCGCCCACGAAAGAAGCGGTCACCGTCAAGGACCAGAAAGGCAAGAACTTCACGCTCTCGTGGACGACCAAGGATCAAGGCAACTCCACCAAGGCGCTGCTGAGCTTCGGCGACATGGCGTTCCAGGAGACGACCGCCGGTCTCGTCAACACCGGCTGGGTGAGCAACCCGCCGCCGCCTGACTTTCCGATCCTCTGCCCGCAGATCGGCGGCTGCAACAACAGTCTCGCGAGCACGATGTACTACTTCATCTGGGGCAGCCGGAGCCCGGTGCTCGCCGAGCCGCTCCTGCAGGGGACGAGCTGGCAGGGAACCGGTGGCGCGCAGAACGACGTCTCGAGCACGTCCACGTACCAGGGCACGGAGGTCGTAAAGGTTCCTGCATTCCCCGACGGCGTGATGGCCGCGAAGGTCCGCACCGAGGCGACCCAGGCAGGCGCGCTCGGCGATCCGTACGGGAGCGGCGTGCGGACGGTGTGGTGGGTCTTCGGCGTCGGGCCGGTGAAGATGACCTTCGAGCACGCCGGCGGCAGCGACGCCCCGATCACCACGTCGGAACTGCAGGCCACGAACCAGTCGCCGAAGCCTGCGCCGGCGGACGCCAACTACTTCCCGCTCACCAAGGGCCTGAAGCTCAAGTACCGCTGGACGAACACGAAATGGATCAAGAAGCCGTCGATCCAGGTTGCGACCATCGACGAGGTCGTCAACAATTCCGCCCGCTTCACGTTCCAGCACGTGAGTGGGCCGATCAAGGTCGCGGGTAGCTACGGCTTCTCGACGCGGACCGACGGCGTGACCAACATCTGGGGGCTGACGAAGGCCGCAACCGCGATCAGGTTCCCGGCTCTTGGCCCGAAGTCGCTGCCGGCCGGCAAGCGCCGCCACTTCTTCACCCCGTTCGACCTGATGAACTTCGGCTTCAATCCGCTGCTGACCGCGTACCCCGCGCCCGGGCAGGTCTGGGGCTCGAAGAATCCCAGCCGTGACTTCTCGACGTTCGGGGTCAACGGCTCGTCGAAGGTGATGGGCATCCAGAAGGTGAAGGTCCCCGGAGGGACGTTCGACGCCCTCGTCGTGCGGGCCTCGTTGAGCCAGCCGGGCTTCAAGTTCGGGACCGGCACACGCACGAGCTGGTTCGCCCCCGGCAAGGGCCTTGTCAAGCTCGTCTTCCATCACGGAGACGGCAGCGTGTCCACCGTCGTCCTCCTCAAGTAGCCCGTGCGCCGAGCGCTCGGCTGTTCCGTTCTCCTCGCAGTCCTGGTCGTCACCGGCTGCGGCTCGTCGGCGAAGTCGAAGCGCCGTGACGCAGTCAACGCCTATCTCGGCCGAGTCCAGACGATCCAGCTGCATTACCGGCCGTCCTTCGACCTTGCGAACCAGGCTTACCGTGACTTCTCGAAGGGGAAAACCGGCAAGCGACAGGTTGAACGCCTGCGAGGGGCCGAGGTGTCGATCCTCGCCGCACGGGACGCGCTCGAAGCGGT
>Ga0193727_1000254_pt1 | contig 19287 bp, 18 predicted proteins | sample H2c2metaG_FD_143051 | JGI IMG/M metagenome (GOLD analysis project Ga0193727, IMG submission 143051) | Soil microbial communities from a riparian zone of the East river system, Colorado, United States - H2c2 | ecosystem: Environmental > Terrestrial > Soil > Riparian zone | place: USA: East River...
CACCGGAATCAGCACCACGAGCGCGAGCCGCCAGTCGAGGATCAGCATCACGATCGCAACCGCGACGACCGTCAGCACGTAGCCGATCGTGTGGCCGATCGAGTCCATCAGCCGCGCGATGTGCTGCGAGTCCGACGAGGCGCGGCTCAGCAGCTCCCCCGGCCCGACGCGGTCGTGGTAGGTCGCGTCGAGCCGCAGCGCGTGGGCGAAGAGCGCGTCGCGGACGCCCGCGTCGGAGTGCGAGCGGTTGCGGATCGCGTACAGGTGGCGGAAGGCTCCTGCGCAGACCTCGAGCAGCCCGACGGCGAGCAGCACGGACAGCCAGACGAGCAGCGCGTGATGGTCGCGCGGCACGATCCCGTGGTCGATCGCGTACTTGACGACGAGCGGCGCGGCGACGGCGCCCGTCTGCCAGAGCAGGCCCGAGAGCACGGCGCCGGTGACGCCATGCCGCTGCGCGCGGACGACCGCGCGCACGAATCTCCACGCCGCGGGGCGGCGTGCCTCGAGATCGCCCATGGCCCTAACCTACCCACGGATGAGACAGCCCATCGAGCAGCGTTTCCCGCGGCCGTCCGTGATGGGCGTCGTCAACGTCACGCCTGACTCGTTCTCGGATGCAGGCGTCAACTTCGACCCGGCCGACGCGGTCGCGAGCGCCCGGCGGATGCTGGACGAGGGCGCAGCGATCGTCGACGTCGGCGGCGAGTCGACGCGGCCGGGGGCAGCGGGCGTGTCCACCGACGAGGAGCTCCGCCGGGTCGTGCCGGTGCTCGAGCAGCTCTCGGGGGCGCCGGTCTCGATCGACACCTCGAAGGCCGAGGTCGCGCGGCGGGCGCTCGAGCTCGGCGCGGAGCTCGTCAACGACGTCACCGCGCTGCGGGGCGACCCGGCGCTGGCCGAGGTCGTCGCAGAGTCGGATGCGTACCTCTGCCTGATGCACATGCAGGGCGAGCCGCGGACGATGCAGGCCGACCCGCGCTACGACGACGTCGTCTCGGAGATCGCCGCCTTCCTGGAGGAGCGGCTGGGCGCGGCGGTCGCGGCCGGGATCGCCGAGGAGCGCATCTGCCTCGATCCCGGGATCGGCTTCGGCAAGACGGTGGAGCACAACTTCGAGCTCGTCCGGCGACTGGACGAGCTGACCGCGCTCGGCCGGCCGGTCGTGATCGGCTTCTCGCGCAAGAGCTCGCTCGGCAAGCTGCTCGGCGACCCGCACGCGACGACGGGCTCGGTGGCGGCGAGCGTCGGCGCGGCGGTCGCGGCCTACGAGCGTGGGGCGACGATCCTGCGCGTCCACGATGTCCGCGAGCACGTCGAGGCGCTGGCGGCCGCGCGTGCCGCACTGGCATGAACGTCGTCGTCGAGCTGCGCGGGCTCGAGCTGCCTGGCCGTCACGGCGTGCTCGAGTGGGAGCGCGAGACCGAGCAGCCGTTCCTCTACGACGTCGAGCTCGAGCTGCCGGAGCCGCCGGCGGACGAGCTCGAGGGGACGGTCGACTACCGCGAGGTCGTAACGCTGGTGCGCGCGCTCTCGGACGAACGGCAGTTTCAGTTGCTGGAGTCGCTCGCCGGGGCGGTCGCCGACACGCTGCTCGAGCACTTCAAGCAGGTCGAGCGCGTGAGCGTCCGCGTGCGCAAGCCCGAGGTCAACCCCGGCGCGTCGGTCGAGTTTGCCGCGGCTAGCGTGCGGCGGGAGCGACGCTGAGCGAGTACGAGGCTCGCACGGCGGTCTTCGGCAGGAACACGTCCGCGTAGACGAACTGAGCCGAGCCCCGGCCCTTCAGCGTGATGCGCTCGAACCGCGCGCCCGCATGGGCCGAGACGCCGAGTAGGTCGCGCTTCGCGGCGGAGCCCTGCTCGAAGACGGTCGTCGTCTTCTTGCCCCAGAGCTCGAGGCTGACGTTCGCGCTCGGCCGCACGGTGACGACGACCTTGCCCTTCGCCGGCAGGTAGACGCGGTAGACGTCTTCGGAGTCCTCGCGCCGCTCGAGCTGGGCGCTGATTGTCGCGCGCGGCCGGTGCTGCGCCGTGAGCGGCGCCTTGCCGTCGCGCGTGAGCCCGTTCGGCTTCACCAGGTAGATGTCCTCGTTCGGCTCCTGCGGGTCGACGGCCGGCGGCTTGCGCGTCAGCGCGGCGGGGACGTTGAGGATGCCGTAGCCGGTGTCCTGGTCCCAGCCCGCCTTGCCGACGTCGCGCGCCGAGCGGCGCATGACCTCGAACAGCTGCGTGTTCGACAGGGTCGGCCGCAGCGTCCAGACGGCCGCGGCGGCGCCGGAGACGAGCGGAGCCGAGAAGCTCGTGCCGTCGACGGGGTCGTAGCCGGCCGGGTCCCAGAGGGTCGGGATCGCGGCCTCGATGTCCTGGCCCGGCGCCGCGAGGTCCATCGCCGCCGACGCGCTGGAGAAGATGGTCACGCGGTCGGCCTCGTCGGTGGCGCCGATGGTCAGCACGTGCGCGAAGCCCGCAGGGAAGGACGGCGAGCTGCCCTCCTCGCGGTCGTTTCCGGACGAGGCGACGACTAGCAGGCCGGCGCCGAAGGCGTTCAGGATCGCGTGTTCCTCGATCGGCAGCCGGTCGAAGCCCCCGAGGCTGAGGTTGATCACGCCCCGCCCCTGGCGCCGCGCCGCGGCGAGGCCGGCGATCTCGTCGCCGACGGTGAGCTGCCCGGTCGGGCTCGCGTCCCAGAGCTGGAGCTTCGCCTGCGGGTAGATGCCGACGATCCCCTTGCCGTTGACGGGCGCGCCGACGACCGAGGCGGTCGCGGTGCCGTGGAACTCGTCCTGGTTCGCGTCGAAGGTCTGCGTGTTCAGCGGAATCGTGTTCGGCCGCCCGGCGAACTCCTCGTGCAAGAGGTCGACGCCGGAGTCGATCATCGTCACGGGGACTCCCGGGCCCGGCGCGATCCACTCGCTGACCCCGATGTGCGACGGCCACCACTCCTGCGGCGAGAGCGGGTCGGTGAACTGTCCGAAGAAGCCGCTCGCGCCGCGAGGGTCGATGCCGATCGGCACGTCGGGCGTCACCGAGCGGACGAGCCCGCGGCGCTGGAGGACCGGCAGCAGCCGCTGCGCCGTCCAGCTCGGCAGGCGCCAGAGCGCGAGCGAGGGCTCGATCAGCCGGCCGCCAGCCCGGCGCAGCGCCGGCACGGCCGCGTTGCCGCGGACGTGGTCGAGCTCGACGAGTGTGCGTGGGTAGGCCTGCAACCCTGCGAAGGTGCGCGGGCCAGAGGTGACCGGCTTTCCGGGATGCGCGAGCACAGCCGCATGGGCGGCCGAGCTGAAGCAGAGGGCGACGACCCCGATCAGTACGCTGCGGCGCACGGCGCGTGACACGGTAGCTGCGAGTCGCGCGGGATGACGGACAATCGCGGCCATGACCAGAAGCTTCGTCGGGCTCGGCGCGAACCTTGAGGATCCACGGGCGCAGATCGCGCGCGCGCTCGAGCTGCTCGCGGCCGAGGACGGCATCGAGCTGGTCGCGGTCTCGAGCCTGCGCGAGACCGACCCGATCGGCTTCGAGGACCAGCCGCGCTTTCTCAACGGCGCGGCCGAGCTGCGCACCTCTCTGAGCGCGCGCGCGCTGCTCGAGCGGCTGCTGGCGATCGAGCGCGACCTGGGCCGCGTCAGAGGCGAGGGACCGCGTTTCGGGCCGCGAACGATCGACCTCGACCTGCTCCTCCACGGCGACGAGCAGATCGACGAGCCGGGCCTCCAGATTCCCCATCCACGCCTGCACGAGCGGCGCTTCGCGCTGGAGCCGCTGGCCGAGCTCGACCCCGCGCTCGAGCTCCCCGGACGCGGCCCGGTCCAGGCGTTGTTGGCAGGGCTATGATGATGCGCATGTCGCATCTCGACGAGCTCGACGAGTTCGAAGCCGAGCTCGAGCTCGCGCTGAAGAAGGAGTACTCCGCGGTCTTCGCGCTGTTCCGCTACTGCGTGCTGACCCAGGACGCGACGTACCTCTGCAACAAGCTCGACCTCCAGTACGTGCCGCAGCCGAGCTACCCGTTCTTCCAGCTGAAGATGGAGGACGTCTGGGTCTGGGACAAGAACCGCCCGACCCGTATCATCCCGCGCGCCGAGGTCTACACCTCGAGCGACGTGACCGTCGAGGAGCTGCGCGGCGAGGGCGACGAGCCCAGCCTGACCGCGGAAGCGCTGGCCGAGCGCATCGGCGAGTCGCTCGGCTCTGACGACGAGCTTTAGGCGTCGCTTGCGACGCCGGCCGTTCTAACCCGCGTCCCACTCTCGGCGTCACAACCAGTAGATGTCACGGATGCTCTGGCAGGGGGTCGGAGCGCTCGTGCTCGGCGCGGCGTGTCTGGTCGCAGCCGGCCTGGCGGGGGCTTCGCGCGGCTTCGCGCAGGGCGGGATCTTCCGGGTCGGCTACGCCGGCGCCTCGGTGCAAATCGACCCGCAGCTCGCGTACGTCTCGACGGCGTGGTCGTTCGAGTACGCGACCGCGGCGAAGCTGTTCAACTACCCCGACCGCGCGGGCGCGGCCGGCGGCGCGCTGCAGCCGGAGGTCGCGTCCGGCTACAAGGTCTCGCGCGACGGGCGCACCTATACGTTCACGATCCGGCGCGGCTTCCGCTTCAGCGACGGCGCGCCTGTGACGGCGAAGAGCTTCGCCTATGCGATCGACCGCGTGGCCAATCATGACCTCGCCTCGCCCGGAGCGTCGTTCATCACCGATCCGAGTGGCACGGACATCGTCGGGGCGATCGCCGTCAGCGCCGGCAAGGCGACGCACGTGCGGGGCGTCGTGGCGAAGGGTTACCGCTTGGTGGTTCGGCTGACGAGGCGCGACCCGACGCTGCTGACGAAGCTCGCGATGCCGTTCTTCCAGGCGACCTCGCGCAGGCTGCCGCTGACGAGGGAAGTGGTCGCGGGCGGCTACCCGTCCGCGGGTCCGTACGCCTTCACGCAGAATACGCCGAACGCGATCACCCAGCTTCGCCGCAACCCGTACTACCGCGGGCTGCGACCCCGCAACGTGAAGGGCGTCGACGTCCGCTGGAACCTCGACCAGCAGGACGGCTACCGACAGGTCGAGGCAGGCAGCCTCGACGAGGGCCCGCTCCCGGACGCCGAGGTTCGCGGGGTCGCTCGCAGGTTCGGCGTCAACAAGAGCCGCTTCTGGGTCGAGCCGACCAACTGCGTCGGCTACGTCGGGATGAACAGCCGGCGGCCGCTGTTCCGGAACAACGTCGCCCTGCGCCAGGCGCTCAACTGGATGATCGACCGCCGTGCCCTGCTGGCCCCGCTCCCGCCGTACACCGGCTCGCCGTGGACCCACCTGCTGCCCCCGTCCGTTCCCGGCTCGGTCACCGCGAAAAAGCTGCAGCCGTACCGCGGCGCGCCGAACGCCCGCAAGGCCCGGCGGCTAGGGGCCGGCCACCTGCGGGCGGGGCTCGTGAACGTCGGCTACCGTAGCTCGGCGCCTGCCGGCCTGGCGCAAGCGCAGTACGTCCGCGACGTGCTCGTGAAACTCGGCGTCAAGGCGGAGCGGATCAAGCTGAAGGCGTTCACAGGGGCGGACATCTACAACGCGATCGGGAGGCGGAACAGCGACCTCGATCTCGGCGTCTCGCTCGGCTGGTGCTCTGAGTACCCGGAGCCGCTGGGGCTGCTCTCCCTCGGGTTCAACGGACTCGGGACGGCCGGAACGAAGTTCCAATCCAGGCTCGGCGCGCTCGAGCGGCTGCACGGCGCCGCACGGTTGCGCGCGCTCGGCAGGCTCGACCTCGACCTGATCAGCACGCTCGCGCCGGTCGTGGTCACGCGCACGTACAACGGCCGCTTCTACTTCTCACGCCGCGTCGAGCCGAAGAGCCTCGTCTACGTCGGCGTCTACCAGGACTGGAGCATCCCCGCGCTGGCGCTGAAGTAGCCTCTCGCGCATGGCACTCCTGGCGATTGACGTCGGGAACACGCAGACGGTCTTCGGGCTCTTCGAGGGCGAGGAGCTGCGCGAGCACTGGCGCGTGGCGACCGAGCGCAACCGCAGCGGCGACGAGCTCGGCGCGCTCTATGGCAGCTTCGTCGACCTCGACGCCGTCGAAGGGATCGCGCTCGCGTCGACGGTGCCCCAGCTGCATCGCTCCTACGAGGACTTCGCCAAGGAGTACGCCAAGGCTGAGCTGCTCGATCTCGGGCCGGGGGTGAAGACCGGCGTCCCGATCCGCTACGACGACCCGCGCGAGGTCGGGCCCGACCGGATCGCGAACGCGGTCGCGGCGCTCGAGCGGTACGGAGCGCCGGCGATCGTGGTGGACTTCGGCACTTCGACGAACTTCGACGTCGTCTCGCCCGCTGGCGAGTACGTCGGCGGCGTGCTTGCGCCGGGGATCGAGGTCTCGATGGAGGCGCTCTTCTCGCGGGCGGCTCGCCTGTTCAAGGTCGACTTCGTCGAGCCGGAGACGGTGATCGCGAAGAACACCGCCTCGAGCCTGCAGTCGGGGCTCGTGTACGGGTTCGCCGGCCAGGTGGACGGGATCGTCGAGCGTATCCGCGGCGAGCTCCATGCCGAGGCACAGACGGTCGCAACGGGCGGCCTGGCCGACCTGATCGTCCCGCACGCGCGCACGCTCGAGACGATCGATCCGTTCCTGACGCTCGAGGGCGTGCGTCTCGTGTGGGAGCGAAACCGCTAGCCGCCGCCGTAGATCGAGATGGGCAGGTCGAGCACGACGTCGTCCTCGCCGTCCGGCAGCTCCGCGACCAGTCGTTCCAGAATCTCGGCGGCGCCGGGTGCGGCCGCCAGCAGGCGGGTCTCGACCTCGTCCAACGTCTCGAGCTGCACCAGCTCGGCCTTGAACGGGCGCGGGAAGCGGCCGCGGCCGAGGTACCAGCCGTAGAACTTCTTCAGGAAGCCCGTCGAGCGCCGCTCGCCGAGCTCGCGGACGGTCTCGCGCATGAACAGGATCAGCTCGGCGACGACTTCCTCGCGCGTCGGCTCGCCGGCGTCGCCGTCGAGGATCTCGCGCAGCGCCCATGGGTTGCCCTGCGCCGCTCGGCCGACCATCACGGCGGCGGCGCCGGTCGTGGCCAGGATCGCCTGCGCCCGCGCGCGCGAGGTGACGTCGCCGGACGCGACGACGGGCACGTCGACCAGCGCCGCCAGCTCGGCGGTCAGCGAATGGTCGGCCTCGCCCGTGTACATCTGCCGCGCCGAGCGCGGGTGCAGCGTCAGCGATGAGGCGCCTGCCTCGACCAGCCGCGGCCCGAGCTCGAGGCACGAGCGGGAGCCGTTCTCGATCCCGCGTCGCATCTTGACCGTGACGGGCACCGAAATGGACTCGGCCACCGCCGAGATCACACGGCAGGCGCGCTCGTGGTCCTCGAGCAGCGTCGCCCCGGCGCCCGTCTTGGTCACCTTCTTCACCGGGCAGCCGAAATTGACGTCGACGAGGTCTGCGCCGGCGTCCTCGACCATCCGCGCCGCCTCGGCCATCACCTCGGGCTCGGAGCCGAAGATCTGCACCGCCAGCGGCCGCTCGTCGGCCGAGATCCGCAGGTAGCCGAGCGTGCGCTCGTTGCCGTGGTGCAGACCGGCACAGCTGACCATTTCCGAGCACACGAGCCCGGCGCCGTAACGCCGTCCCTGGCGGCGAAAGGCCTGCACGCTGACACCGGCCATGGGGGCGAGCACGAGCCGCGTCGGGATCTCGACGTCGCGAATCGCCCAGTTGCTTCGAAGATCTACCTGCACAGAGCGGGAAACAGTATCCGAGGCAGGTTGACGTCCATCCACCCTTGTAGGTAACATCCGCGCCCGCGACGGCGCCCCTGTGCCGCGCGTTTTTCTTTCAGGAGGCCCGTTGAAGGACGTCATCCTCACTCCCGAAGGCTACGAGAAGCTGAAGCAGGAGATCGAGTATCTCTCGAACGACAAGCGCCGTGAGGTCGCGGAGCGCATCCGCACGGCGCGTGAGTTCGGCGACATCGCCGAGAACGCCGAGTACGACGACGCAAAGAACGAGCAGGCGCTGCTCGAGCACCGCATCGCCACGCTCGAGGAGCGGCTGCGCAACGCGCGCGTGATCAGCAAGAAGGACATCGCGAAAGACGTCGTCTCGATCGGCTCGAAGGTGAAGCTGCGCGACATCGACGCCAAGCAGACGGTCGAGTACCGCATCGTCGGCTCCGCCGAGGCGAACCCGTCCGAGAACAAGCTCTCGAACGAGTCGCCGGTGGGCAAGGCGATCATCGGCAAGAAGAAGGGCGAGACCGTCGAGGTCGCGGCCCCCCGCGGCTCGATGAAGTTCAAGATCCTCGAGATCAAGGCCGCCTAGTAGCCGAAGCAAGTCCGGCGCGCTTCGCGCGCCATGACGACTTGCTTCGGGAAAGTGAATCCAAGACGCGGCTCGAGCGGAGGCGAGCAAAGCCCGCCTCCGCGCCCGGCCTATCGGCTCCCGAGGCTCACTAGACTCGCGCAGATGTTGCCGAAGCGGTTTCCAGACCGGGTCGAGATCGCGGCGGTCCGGGCTGCGGCTGAACGCGCCGAGAACGGCGAGACAATCGACGACGAGCTGCGCGTGGCAGGCCGTGTGATGGGGCGGCGCGAGATGGGGAAGCTCACCTTCCTCGACCTCGTCGACCGCTCCGGGCGGATCCAGCTGATCGTCGAGCAGGAGCTCGAGCTCTCGCTCGGCGACATCGTCGGGGCCACCGGCCGGCCGGGGCGCTCGCGGCGCGGCGAGCCGTCGTTGTTCACGAGCCAGGTCGAGCTGCTGGCAAAGATCCGCAAGCCGCTGCCGGACACCTTCCACGGCGTCACGGACCGGGAGACGCGCTACCGACAGCGCTACCTCGACCTGCTGATGAACGACGAGTCCCGTGAGCTGGCCGCGACGCGGACGAAGATCGTCGCCGCCGTGCGCGCGTACCTCGACGGCGAGGGCTTCCTCGAGGTCGAGACGCCGATCCTGCAACCGCGCTACGGCGGCGGCTTCGCGGAGCCGTTCGTGACGCACTCGAACGAGCTCGACGTCGACCTCTACCTGCGGATCGCGGACGAGCTCTACCTGAAGCGCCTGATCGTCGGCGGGCTCGAGAAGGTCTACGAGCTGAGCAAGGACTTCCGCAACGAGTCGATCTCGTACAAGCACTCGCCCGAGTTCACGCAGGTCGAGTGGTACGAGGCCTACGCCGACTACCGCGACACGATGGAGCGGGCCGAGGCGCTGGTCACCGCAGCCGCCGACGCGGCCGGGTCGAGCAAGGTGACCTTCCGCGGACACGAGATCGACCTCTCACCGCCGTGGGAGCGGGTGAAGTTCGTCGAGGCGCTCGAGGCGAAGGGTGTCTGGTCGCGCGACGAGGCCGAGCTGCGGGCAAAGATCGAAGCGGCGGGCGTGGACACCGAGCGCGATCGCTCCTGGTCGCAGCTTGCCGACCACGCGTACTCGCACTTCGTCGAGCCCGAGCTGATCCAGCCGACGATCGTCTACGACTGGCCGATCGAGCTGTCGCCGTTCGCGCGCACGACCGACGAGGACGAGACGCTGGTCGAGCGCTTCGAGGCCGTCGTCGGCGGGATGGAGTTCGCCAATGCCTTCAGCGAGCTGAACGACGCCGAGGAACAGGCGCAGCGCTTCGCGATGCAGGAGGCCGAGCGCGAGGCCGGGGCGGAGGAGTCGGAGCCGGGCGACCCGGATTACGTCGAGGCGCTCTCGTACGGGATGCCGCCGACCGGCGGCTGCGGGATCGGGATCGACCGGCTGGCGATGGTGCTGACCGGCAGCGACGCGATCCGCGACGTGATCCTGTTTCCCGCGCTGCGGTCTCGCTAGTGGAACCGGAGCAGCGGTACGCGCTCGACGCGCTGCTCGACGCGCTCGGGCTGCCCTTCGACGAGTCGGTGCCGGTCGAGCCTGCGGTGCTCGACGAGGTCTTCGGGCTGCTGACCCTCGCGCACGAGCGCGACGCCGAGCTCGACCAGCATGAGCGGCCGCTGCCGCCGGCTCATCCGCCCGGTCCGCGGGTCGCCGAGCTCGCCGCGGGCCTCGGGCTCGAGCCGCGCGGCTATCCCGGCGGCGAGCGCTTCCTCGTCGCGCTCACGCATGACGTCGACCTGCTCGGCGGCGGCGGGTTGCCGACCGCGGCCCGGAAGCTCGCCGGCTCGGTCGTGCACCGCTCGCGGCGGCGTCTGCGCGAGTCGACCACGTTCGCCGCGGATGCCCTGCGCGGGCGCGATCCCGACTACCCGCTGGAGGAGATGCTCGCGGCCGAGGGCGCCCGCGGCTCGACCTGCTTTTTTCTCACGCGCCAGGAGGCGCCGCAGGACGGCTACCCCGACCGCTACGGGCCCGAGCTCGCGGCGGCGGTTGAGCGAACGCGCGCGGCCGGGGTCGAGATCGGGCTGCACGCCTCCTACCGGGCGCGAGAACTTCGCGGCGCGATCGCGGAAGAGGCGCGGCCGCTCGGCGCCATCGAGGGCCTGCGCCACCACTACCTCCGCAGCGACCCCGCCCGGCTGGCGGCGGAGCTGCGGGAGGCGGGCCTGCGCTACGACTCGAGCATCGGCTGGCCCTCGCTGCCCGGCCTGCGCGCGGGCACGCCGTACCCGTACCGGCTCTGGGACGCGGAGCGGGGCGAGCCCGGCGCGTGGGAGCTGCCGCTCGTGCTGATGGACGCCACGCTGGCCGAGGAGCGCTATCTCGGTCTCGGCGCCGACGAGGCATACGAGGTCGCGGTCGCCGCGCTCGAGCCGGTCGCCGAGCACGGCGGCGCAGTCGCGATCCTCTGGCACCCGCCCTCGCACCACCCGCGACTCTCGGACGGCTACGACCGTCTCTACAGGCGACTCCTCGAATGGATCGACAAGCACGGCGGCCGGGCCGGCTCGGCGGCCGAGACGCTCGACCGCTGGGCGGCTAGGCGAACAGGTCGTCCACCAGCTCGGTGACCTGTTCGGCCACCTGCCGGGCAGTCTCGCGCTGCTCGGCCGGCGAGAGGCCGAGCGGGTCGCGCAGCTCGGGCAGCGGGGCGTTGCGAAAGCCGTGGGGACGGGCAGCGTGCGCCTGCCGGATCCGGACCCGGGCCCGCTCGGCCGGCTCGCGTGGCAGAGGCGGCCCCGGGATCCCGTCCAGCAGCGCGAGCAGTTCCGGCAGCGTGAACGTGCGCTCGATCTTCGCCTTGGCGTCGACCACCGACGCGACGACGTGCTTGCGCTCGAAGCCGAGCACCAGGTCGAACCCGCCGAGCTCGAGTCCGGCGACGCTGCGCGCCCGGTGGTTGGACAGGTCGAGGCCGAGCTCCCCGGCGAGCGCCACCGCCTCCGGCAGCGCCGGCTCGTCGCCGAGCTCGAGCGTGCCGAGCGACGCGATCTCGACCGGTAGCCCCTCGGCCTCGGACTCGAGCAGCGCAGCGGCCAGAGGGCTGCGAAAGCGGTTCCCCGTGCAGACGAAGGCAACCCGCAGGGGCTCGCTCACCGGACGTGCTTCTCGCCGAAGCCGACGGTCTGCTCGATCCTGAGCTGGCGCGCGCGGACGAGTGGGCCGGTCAGCCAGGGTGCGAGGCGCATCGCACGGGCTTTCCAGCGGAGGCGCGGCTCACTGGGACAGAGGCCGGCGGCGCGCGTGTAGCTCGCGGCCGCGTCGCGATAGCGCTTCGCGCGAAGTGCCTCGTCGCCGTTGCGGCCGAGCACGGCCGGGCCGGGACCGGAGAGCCGCCGCTCCAGGTACTGGCGCTCGTCCGCGGTCAGGTCGTCGCGTTCGGCGACTCGGCGGAGCACGGCCTCCGCGTGCTCGTCCATCCGCGCCGGCGCGGCGGAGAGGCTCTCCGAGCCCCAGCGGTAGAGCGCGAGCGGCCGCGGCTGGAGCGCGACTCGGTGGCCTGCGTAGATCGCGCGCAGCCAGAAATCCCAGTCCTCGGCGACCGCGAGCTCAGAGTCGAACGGCCCGATCTCCTCGACGAGGGCCTTCGGGAAGAGCGACATCGTCGAGACGAAGTTCTGCTCGAGGATCGCGAGCCGCTGGCGCGCCGGCTCGGGGAAGCGGCCCTTGTAGCGCATGCGGGACGGGTGGATCCCGTTCGGAAAGAGCCAGTAGCAGTTGGAGGTGGCGATCCCACCGCCGTGCCGGTCGAAGGTCTCGACCAGCGCCTCGAGATGTCCCGGGAGCAAGACGTCGTCGGCGTCGCAGAAGGCGATCAGCTCGCCCCGGGCCTCGGCGATCCCGCGGTTGCGCGCGACGGCGACGCCCGCATTCTCCTGGGAGACCACCCGCACGGGCTCCGGGAACGAGCCGGCGATCTCGGCCGTCGCGTCGCGCGAGCCGTCGTCGACGACCACGACCTCGAGGTCACCGGACGTCTGCCAGAGGGCCGAGGAGATCGCGGCGCCGACCGTCGCCTGCGTGTCGAACGCCGGGATCACGACCGAGACTCTCACGCCGCCAGCCTCTCGTACAGCTCCAGGAACCGCGCCACGAGCTGCTCATCCGAGCCAGCGCCCTCGACCTGGCGTCCCGCATCGCCAAGCCGCCTTGCGAGCTCCGGGTCGTCCAGGACCCGCCGCAGCGCGGCGGCTAGCGCGTCCGGATCCTCTGGAACGAGCAAGGCGTCCCTACCGTCGACGACGAGCTCGCGCAGGCCGCGCACGTCGGTCGCCACGAGCGGCGTGCCCGACGCGAGGGCCTCGAGCGCCGAGAGCGGCAGGCCCTCCCAGCGCGACGGCATCACGACTACGTCGGCGGCGCCCATCAGCGCGCGCGCGTCGGTCCGTATGCCGAGGAATCGGACCCGATCTGCGACACCCGTCTCTGTGGCGAGCCGCTCGAGCTCGGCGCGAAGCGGCCCCTCACCGGCGATCGCCAGCGTTGCGTTCGGCACCTGCCGCAGCGCGGCGATCGCAAGCGCGTGGTTCTTCTGCTCGGCCAGCCGCCCGACCGCGAGCACGAGCCGGGTCCCCGGCTCGTGCTCGAGCTCAGAGCGGTCGGCCGCCGTCGGAGCAGGGCCGACAGCGTTGGCGACCGTCGCCAGCGGCGGCAGCCCGTGCTGCTCGAGGGCGGCGGCCACGCCGGGACCGCACGCCACGGCCGGCAGACCGGAAGCGCGCAGCAGGCGCACGGTTCCACGCCAATCCTCCTCCGGGACGCCGTGCACGCTGACGAGCCCGGGCGGTCGCCGGCCGCGGAGCGTGGCGAGACCGGTCGCGAGGCCAATGGTCGGATTGTGCGCGTGCACGAGGTCGGGCCGCGTTTGGCGGACTGCTCGTCGTACCGCGTTCGCGGCTGCGGGAATTCGCCACGGCCGGCGCTGGACGAGCGGCACCGGCAAGGGTACGGCCTCCAGCTGGGCGGCCAGCGGTCCCGGCGCCGCGGCGACGAACACATCGTGACCCGCCGCGCGGGCGCCGCGGTAGGTGGAGAGAAGGACCTGCTCGGCGCCGCCTGTGCCGAGCTCCTGGATCACGTGGAGGATGCGCACAGTTCCTCGTAGAGCGCGACCATCCGCCGGGCGAGTCCATCGGGCGAGAAGCGCACGGCGGCCCGTTCCACGCCGTTGCGCCCGAGCGTGCGAGCCCGTTCAGGGCTCTCGGCGAGCTGCTCCAGGGCGTCCGCCAGGGCGCGCGGGCTGTCGGGCTCGACGACAAACCCCGTCTCGCCGTCGACGACCAGTTCCGGGATCCCACCGACCCTGGTGCCCACGACCGGAAGACCGGCCGCCATCGCCTCGAGGATCGACAGCGGCAAGTTGTCGGCGCGCGAAGGCTGCACGAGCACGTCGAGCTCCGGGAGCCGTTCGCGGACGTCGGCGACGAAGCCGTGGAAGCGCGCGTCGACGCCGCCCTCCCGCGCCTGCAGCTCTAGCCGGTCGCGGAGCGAGCCGTCGCCATAGATCTCGAGCCGCAGCGGCGCCTCGACGAGCCGGGCCGCCTCGAGCAAGACGTCGATTCCCTTCCAGTACTCGAGGTTCCCAGCCACGCCCACGACGAGTACGTCGTGACCGTCGCCGGCGCGAACCGTTCCGGTCTCCACCCCGAGCGGAATCACGTGGAGCAGACGGGGCGAGAAGCCGTGTGCGAGCAGGAAGTCGGCCATCGCCTGCGAGGGTGCGACCACATGACCGAGCCGGGTCAGCCCCGCCTCGATCGGCAGGTAGCCATGCTCGAGCCAGGCGAGCCGGCCTCGCGAGACGCCCGGTGGGTCAGGGGCGTCCGGGCGGCCGATCCTCGCTGCGATCTCCTCCGGCATCCCGTGAAGCGTATGAAGCACGCGGGCGCCGCGGAGCCGGCCGGCGACCCGTCCGAACAGGCCCGCCCGCCGGTCGTGCGTGTGGACGAGGTCGGCGCCGGCCAGCTTCCGCCACAGGTCGGCACCGCCGCGCGCATCGAGCTTGTGGCCCACAGGCACGGCCTCGGCGCGCACTCCCAGCCGGCGGAAGCTCTCGGCCGCCCCGTCGCTGGCGCAGAGCACGTGGACGTCGATCCCGGCCGCTGCGACGCGCGGAGCGAGCTGTCTCAAGTGCGTAACGGGGCCGCCGCGCTCGATCGTCGAGACGTAGACGACCTTCATCCGCGTTCGGCTTCGCGCCGCTGCCCGTCGGCCCAGATCGCCGCCGCCAGGCCGCCGATCAGCCAGAAGGGCAGGAAGTACTGCTCCGATAGGAACATGGCGCTGACGATCGCGATCGTCAGCGAGATGCGTAACGTCCGGACGAAGCCCTCGTCGCCGTAGCCCCGTTGGATCGTCGCTGTCAAGCGGAAGAAGCCCAGCAGCAAGTACAGCCCGAGCAGGCACATCGCGACCAGGCCGAGCTCGGCGCCCACGTCGAGCAGGGCATTGTGGGCCACGGTCAGCGTGAACGTCCCGAGCGGCTGGCCGGTTAGGGCGTTGTAGTGGAACTGGAAGTTGCCCGGCCCGACGCCCAGCAGCGGATGATCGGTCGCGAGCCGGGCGGCGGCGCTCCACGCGCCAAAGCGGGTCGAGACGTTCTGCTGGGCGATCTGTTGCTTGAGCACGAGGGACTCGTGGAAGCGCTGCGGGTTGCTGTGGATGACGAACAGCGTCCCGACCGCCGCCACGGCCCCGGCGGTGACCGTCACCTGCAGACGCCGCCGGTCCGTCAGCACGAAGAGCAGGAACCCGGCCGCGAGCCCGACGAGCGCGCCGCGCGAGAGGCTGAGCACGATCGCCGCCGAGACAAGCCCGATCGCGCCGAGCAAGAGGGGCCGCAGCAGGCGCGTCCGGCCCAGCAGGAAGAACATGAACGGCAGCGAGGTGGCGAGGATGAAGGCGAAGTCGTTCTGCTGCGCGTACTTCAGGGTCGCGAGTTGCGCCGAGCCGTTCAGATAATCGTTCAGGCCCAACGCCGCGGCGACCGAGCACGTGATCGTCAGCGTCCAGGCGATCCGCCGCTGCAGTACGCGGTCGGCGCCGAACTGCGTGATGATCACGTAGATCGCGGCAAAGCTCGCGTAGCGCGTAGTCGTGCTGACCGCCGCGGAGGCCTGCTCGGCCCAGGCGGTCGAGAGGAGCGCGATCCCGAGCAACCCCAGCACGAGCGCCTGGCCGCGTTCGAAGACGATTGGCCGCCGGTCCTTGACCAGCGCGTACAGGAATGCGGCGATACAGAGCCCTCCGGCGAGCTTGGTGACGCTGATCCCGGCCGGCCCCGAGGCGAACGCGCCCTCGAGCGGAGCGCTGGCGACGACCAGGAGGATCGCCCAGTCGACGTGCGTGACAAAGAAGACGAGCAGCGCCGCCCCGACCGTCAGGAGCAGCACCATTCTCGGCGACACGACCGAGCCGAGCACGATCAGCGCCCCGACCCCGGCGACCCCGGCAAGGCCGAGCGCCTGCTGGCCATCAAGGCGGCGGACGGCTGCTTCTACGCGGGCCGTTTCGAACACTGGAGTTCGCTCAGCTGCTAGCGGCGTCGCGCTGTTTCCTGGTGTAGCGGCGGGCGCGGCGCGGCTCAAGGTCGGACTCGTTCGGCCGCACGTAGTACGAGGAGCGGCTGACCTCGTTCGAGTGGTTGAGCACGACGGCGGTCGGCTTGACCGAGATCAGCCCGAGGCGCTCAACCGCCGCGCGCACCTGCCGGCGAGTCGCGGTACCGGCGCGCGCGACGAGCACCGTCGCGTCGGCGTAACGTGCGACGATCCGCGCGTCGCTGATCGGGATCACCGGCGTGGCGTCGATGATGACCGCCTCGTACTCCCGCTCGAGCGTTGCGAGCGTCGCCGGGAAAGCCTGGGTCAGCAACTCGCCGGGGTCGGCCGAGCGGCGCCCGCCGGGCAGCACGTCGAGCGAGTCGCGCGTCGGGCGGATCGCGTCCTTCAGCTCGACCTCGGCGAGCAGGACATCCAGCAGCCCTGGCGTGCGCGGGACATCGAGCAGCTCGGCGACCCGGCCGCGGCGCAGGTCGCAGTCGACGAGGATCGTCTTGGCTCCCGCGCGCGCGAGCGTGGCCGCGAGCGCGAAGGCGACGGTCGTCTTGCCGTGGCTGCCGTCTGGGCTGGTGACGACGATCGAGCGGATGCTCTCGTCGGTGAAGAGCAGGTTCGTGCGCAGGTCGCGCAGCGCTTCGGCGACGACGCGCAAGCGCGGATTCGTCGCGAGGTCCTCGGGCGAGTGCATCTTCAGGATCGCCGACTCGGCGGGGATCTCCGCGAACACCGGGGCGCCGCTGGCGCTCGCCAGGTCGTCAGCCGTCTCGACCTTCGTGGTCAGGTTCTCGCGGAGCAGAGCCGCGCCGAGGCCCAGGCCGAGACCCAGCAGCAAGGCTACGAACAGCGTCAGCCTCGTGCGCGGGAAGACCGGTGTGGTCGGCAGAGCCGGCGGGTCCAGCTCGAGCAGCTTCAGCGACGGGATCCCGACCTCTTTCCGGGAGACGCGGTTGAGCAGCACTCGCGTCGCCGCAGCTGCGCTCAGCTGCGCCAGCCGCGGCTTCGTGCAGCGGGCCTTGATCTTCATGATCCCCGTCCCCTTGAACGTCTCGACCGAGATCGGACAGAGCGTCCGGCCGAGCCGCTGCTCCGCGGCGTCGAGCGTCGCGCGCGAGCTCCCCGCCTCCGCGTAGAACGGCATCACGGTGTCGAACACTCCGAACAGCACGAGGTCACTGACGGAGCTTGACTTCGGCGTCAGCGTGAGCGTCGCGGTCGACTCGTATTTGGGGGCGACGAGTTGCGTCGCGACGTAGGCAGGCACCATCACGCCGATTACGACGAGGACGATCAGCAGCTTTCGCCGCCAGAAGACCTGCAAGAGCTCGTTGAGGGACACGTGTCCTTTCGGGCGCCCGGACCGGGTTCCGCGCTCTGGTTCGGGGGGAGCGAACAATACCCTGCGCGACGTGGCCCGAATTCGGCTCCTCCTCGCGGCGCAGCCGCACGACGGCGGCGTCGCGCGCCATCTCGTCACCCTGGTGCAGGCCCTTCCGGCCGAGCGCTTCGCCGTGGACGTGGCCTGTCCGCGCGGCTCATTGACCTGGACCCTCCTAGAGGGCAGCGGCGTCGCCCTGCACCCGATCGAGAGCCACCGGGAGCCGCGGCCGGGCGACGTGCGCTCGTGGGCGACGCTGGTCCGGCTCGCCGGGCGGGCCGATGTGATCCACGTCCACTCGGCGAAGGCCGGCTTCCTCGGCCGGCTCGCGGCGGCCACGCGCGGGCGCCGCCGTGACTGCGTGTTCACCCCGCACGGCTGGTCGTGGTGGCGGCGGAGGGAGTGGAGGCCCCGGCTCTACCTGAACCTGGAGCGCTTGGCCGCGCACTGGTGCCGGACGATCGTCGCGCTCTCGGCGGACGAGCGCGACGCCGGCCTCGCTGCTCGGGTCGGCGATCCGGGACAGTACCGCGTGATCCCGAACGGCGTCCCGCTCGAGCGCTTCGCGTTGCCGCGACGGCCGGTGCGCGGCCGGATCCTGATGGTCGGGCGGCTCGCGCCGCCGAAGCGGCCGGACCTGGCGATCCGGGCCCTCGCCTCGGTACGGGAGCAAATCCCGGACGCCGAGCTGCACATCGTCGGCGACGGCTCGCTGCGCACCGAGGCCGAAGCGCTCGCCGCCGAGCTCGGGCTCGGCGGCGCGGTCCAGTTCCTCGGCACCCGCGAGGACGTGCCCGAACTGCTCGCCGAGGCCGAGTGTGCGCTGCTGGCGAGCGACTACGAGGGCAGCCCGCTGGCGGTGGTCGAGGCGATGGCCGCATCGGTTGCCGTCGTCGCCACCGAGGTCGGCGGGGTCGGCGAGCTCGTGCGCCCGGGCGCGACCGGTGCGATTGCCCCCAAGGGCGACGCCGAGGCCCTCGCACGCGCGCTCCTCGACGCCCTCGGCGACCCCGAGCGGGCGGCCGCGCTCGGTGCCGAGGGCCGCCGGCTCGCGCAGGAAGAGCTCTCACTTGACCGCATGGTCGGGAGCCTGGTCGGGCTCTACGAGGAGACCGCGCGTTGATGGCTCGAACGAGGGAGTAGCCCCGAGCACGCTCGGACGATGCCCACGGCGTGACCGCCGCAGGTTCACGCCGCTTCGTCCTGATCGCCGCCAGCTTCGCCCTCGTCCTCCTCGCCGGACAGGCGACGGTCGCGCGCGCCGCGTCCGGGCCCGGCAACATCGCCGCGTTGCGTATCTGCAGCGGCTGCGCCCAGGCGGGCGGCGACCTCTCCCGTTACCGCTATGTGATCCTCAACTCCTGGGACGCGCCGATGCTCCCGGCACTGAAGGCGGCGAACCCGAACCTGAAGGCACTCGTCTACAAGAACCTCAGCTTCACGGTCTCGTATGGCTGCTCGGGTGGCGTCGATCTGCCGTACCAGTCGACCGGGGTCGGCTACTGCGACGCGAACTCGAACCATCCGGACTGGTTCCTCACGAGCCCGGCGGGCGGCCGGCTCAACTCCGCGAGCTTCGCCCAGGCATGGATGATGGATGTCGGCAATCCGGCCTATCAGGCGAAGTGGCTCTCGAACGTGCTCGCCGACGCTCGCTCGGGCGGCTGGGACGGCGTCTTCATGGACGACACCAACACCGACATGTCCTGGCACCTGAACGGCCGGACGATCGCCAAGTACCAGACGCCGGCCGCCTGGCGCGCCGCTACTCGCAGCATGCTCGCGACCGTCGGGCCCGCGCTCAAGTCGTCAGGGCTGCTAGCGGTGCCGAACCTCTCCGCCCCGTGGGCCGCCGACTACGACGCGCATACGACTTGGAGCGATTGGCTCCAGTTCACCTCGGGCGCCGCCCAGGAGTACTACTCGAAGTGGGGAGCGGACAGCTCGAGCTGGTTTGCCGGCAGCGACTGGACGTACCGCCAGAAGTTCCAGACGCTCACCGAGCAGGCC
>Ga0193727_1000255_pt1 | contig 19279 bp, 15 predicted proteins | sample H2c2metaG_FD_143051 | JGI IMG/M metagenome (GOLD analysis project Ga0193727, IMG submission 143051) | Soil microbial communities from a riparian zone of the East river system, Colorado, United States - H2c2 | ecosystem: Environmental > Terrestrial > Soil > Riparian zone | place: USA: East River...
TTCGACCCAGCCCTCTCGCGCGCGCGTGAACCTGACGCGTTCGTGCAGGCGGTCGTCGCGGTGTTGCCAGAGCTCGATCGCCTCCGGTTCGAGCAGGTAGCCGCCCCAGCGGTCGGGCCTGGGCACCTCATCGCCGGGCAGGAGCCGCTGGAACTCGGCCTCTAGCTCGTCGCGGCTTTCGATCGGCTCGCTCTGGCGCGAGGCCGCGGCCGCCGCCCGCGAGCGCGGCGGGCGCGTCGCCCAGTAGGCGTTGGACTCATCCGCCGAGAGCCGTCGCACCGTTCCCTCGACCCGCACCTGCCGGCCGAGCGGCCGCCAGTAGAAGACGAGCGCGGCACGGGGGTTCTCGGTCAGCTCGTGGCCCTTGCGGCTCTCGTAGCCGCTGAAGAAGGTGAAGCCGCGCTCGTCGGCGCTCTTCAGGAGGAGCATCCGCGCGGAGGGCCGGCCGTCCGCGTCGGCGGTCGCGAGCGTCATCACCTCGGGCGCGTCCACGCCGGCCTCGCGCGCGGCCTCGAACCATTCGTGGAAGACCGCGAGCGGGTCTACCGCCATGCGTTCTCGAGCAAATCGCGAACCTCCTCGACGCCGGCGCGCCAAACCGCTTCGACCTGCTCGTCCGGCAGCTCGTAGGCGCCCGCGAAGACGCCGTCGCCGAGCAGCTCGCGTACGCCCTCGGGCGAGGCGACGCGGTAGGCGTCGTGGTCGAGCGGAGGCTTGCGCTCTCGCGGCAGGTCGACGCCGGCCAGCCGCGTCCAGGGGAAGTTCTCGAACCAGTTCGCGTGGCTTGGCTCCGGGTCGACCGCTTTCGCCGCGGCGAGGACGCGCTCGCTCGACCACCAGCTGTGGAAGATCGCCTGCGCGTCCCGGTGTGCCGCCGCCCACTCGCGCACCAGCGAGCCGCCGGCGATGTTGCCGCCGTGGCCGTTGACCAGCAGGAAGCGCCGGAAACCCTGGCCGTGGAGCGAGTCGAGCAGGTCGCGCAGGACGGCGAGGAAGGTCGCGAGCCGCAGCGTCGGGCTGCCGGGGTAGGCCGCGAACGACGGCGTCAGCCCGTAGGCCAGCACCGGCAGCACGAGGACGCCCAGTGGCTCCGCGGCCTCGGCCGAGACGCGCTCGGCGAGGATGTTGTCGGTCTCGAGCGAGAGGTAACCGTGCTGCTCGGTCGAGCCGACCGGCAGGACGACGCGGTCGTCCCGCTGGAGGTACTCCTCGACCTGCAGCCAGTTAAGATCTCGCGCGCGCATCAGGAGCGCTCCAGCTCGATCGCAGCCATCGGCCGGAGACTAGCTTCAAGGATCGGCTGCTACACTCAGCCGCGCGCGGCGGCGTAGCTCAGTTGGTTAGAGCAGCGGAATCATAATCCGCGTGTCGGAGGTTCGAGTCCTCCCGCCGCTACCTCCTCGCGTATTCGGAGCAAGAGAGAAGACATTTATGGCAACCGGAGTAAGAGTCGGAATCACGCTCGCCTGCACCGACTGCAAGCGACGTAATTACCAGACCGAGAAGTCGAAGCGGAACTCCCCGGACCGGGTCGAGTTCAAGAAGTACTGCCGCTGGTGCGGTTGCCACACCGTGCATCGGGAGACGCGCTAGGTGGCTCGCCAGACTCGCTCCGAACGGCGCGCCCGCCGGGCCGCACAGGCCGAGAGCCGCGCCTCGGTCGACCGCGCGCCGCAGCAGCGCTCACCGCAGCAGCCTGCGCGCCCGCCCGCGGAGCCGCAGCCGGCGAGCGACGGCCAGCGGGTCGGCGCTCCGCCGCGCAGGCGCTTCGTCTTCGTCAGCGAGTCCTGGGCCGAGCTGAAGAAGGTCGACTGGCCCGGGCAGCAGCAGCTGATCCAGGGCACGGCCGTCGTGCTGATCGCCTGTCTCGTGACGGGCCTCTACCTGTTCGCGGCGGACGAGGTCTTCCGCCGTCTCGTCCAACACGTCCTCCTGAGGTAAGCGATGTTCCGCTGGTACGCGATCAACACCTATTCCGGGCACGAGAACAAGGTCAAGACGAACCTCGAGCACCGGATCGACTCGATGGCGCAGCAGCAGCGCTTCCGCCGCGTCGTCGTCCCGACCGAGCAGGTCGTCGAGACCAAGGACGGACAGAAGGTCCAGACCGAGAAGCGGATCCTGCCCGGCTACGTGCTCGTGAACATGGACCTGAACGACGAGTCCTGGACGGTGGTCAAGAACACGCCCGGCGTGACCGGCTTCGTCGGCGCGGGCTCGAAGCCCGTCCCGCTCTCGCAGGGCGAGGTCGACCGGATCCTGCGCACCGGCGTGGCAACCGGCGAGCGGCCGCGCGCCCAGGTCGAGTTCTCACTCGGCGAATCGGTGAAGGTAACCTCCGGCCCGCTGTCCGACTTCGACGGCGAGATCGTCGACGTCAACCCGGACCAGCAGAAGCTGAAGGTGCTCGTCGACATCTTCGAGCGGCAGGTGCCCGTCGAGCTCGGTTTCGACCAGGTGAAGAAGATCGACTGATGGCCAAGAAGGTTCTCACCCTCATCAAGCTGCAGATCCCGGGCGGGCAGGCGAACCCCGCGCCGCCGGTCGGCCCTGCGCTCGGCCAGCACGGCGTCAACATCATGGAGTTCTGCAAGGCCTTCAATGCGCAGACCGCGCAGGAGAACGGCCGGATCATCCCGGTCGAGATCACGGTCTACGAGGACCGCTCGTTCGACTTCATCACCAAGACGCCGCCGGCTGCCGTCCTGATCAAGGAGGCGCTGCGGCTGGAGAAGGGCTCCGGCGAGCCGAATCGTGAGAAGGTCGGCCGGCTGCGGCGCGACCAGCTGCAGTCGATCGCCGAGGCGAAGATGCCCGACCTGAACGCGCGCGACGTCGAGCACGCGATGTTGATCATCGCGGGCACGGCGCGCTCCATGGGAGTCGAGACCGACCTGTGAAACATGGCAAGAACTACCGCAACCTGCGTGCGCAGATCGACCGCGAGAATCTCTACTCGCCGGCCGAGGCCGTGCGGCTGCTCAAGAGCGGCGAGACGGCGAAGTTCGACGAGACCGTCGAGGCGCACTTCAACCTCGGCCTCAACGTGCGCCACGCCGAGCAGCAACTGCGCGGAACGCTGATGCTCCCGAACGGCACCGGCCGCGAGGCTCGCGTCGCCGTCTTCGCCGACGGCGAGAAGGCGCGCGAAGCGGAGGAGGCCGGCGCAGACGTGGTCGGCACGAACGACCTGGCCGCCAGGATCGAGGAAGGCTTCGACGACTTCGACGTCGCCGTCGCGACCCCCGACCAGATGGGCGTCGTCGGCAAGCTCGGCCGCATCCTCGGGCCGCGCGGGAAAATGCCGAACCCGAAGACCGGCACCGTCACGATGGACGTCGGCAAGGCCGTCCGCGAGGCGAAGGCGGGCAAGCTCGAGTACCGCACCGACCGCGGCGCGAACGTCCACGTCACGATCGGCAAGAAGAGCTTCGACGAGCGATCGCTGCTCGAGAACTACGCCGCGCTGATGGACGAGCTCATGCGCGCGAAGCCCCGGCCGAAGACCGCTGGCAGCCGCAAGGCGGAAGTCCAGTCGAGGCGGAGCGAGGGATAGGCATCGAGCCTCTCCGAGCCCGCCTGCGTGCGGGCTCGATTCGTGAAGAGAGGCAAATGCGATGTTGAAATCCGAGAAAGAGCGAGTCGTCGAGCAGCTCGCCGAGCGCCTGCGCTCGACCGACACGCTGATGGTCGCCGACTACCGCGGCTTGACGATGCCCCAGATCGACGAGCTGCGCAGCCGCCTGCTCGAGGCGGGCGCCCGCTTCACGGTCGTCAAGAACACGCTGACCAAGCGCGCGGCCGAGCAGGCCGGGGCGACGAGCGTGCTCGAGCTGATCGAGGGCCCGACCGCGATCGCGTTCCTCGAGGCCGACAGCGACCCGGCCGCCGTCGCGAAGGTGCTGAACGAGACTGCCCGCGCGCACGACGTGCTCGTGATCCGCGGCGGCCTGCTCGAGGGCGACCTCGTCGGCGATGCCGAGATCAAGCGCCTCGCGAGCCTGCCCCCGGCCGACGTGCTGCGTGCGCAGCTGGTCGGAGCAGTAGCCGGGCCGCTGACGACCGTGGTGGGCCTGTTCACCGCGCCGCTGCGCGACTTGGTGGGCGTGCTCGACGCGCGGATCCGCCAGCTAGAGGAGCAGGGCGAGACCGTTCCGGAGCCGGAGCCCGACCCGGAGCCCGCCGCCGAGGAACCAGAGCCCGACGAAGCACCCGAAGCAGAAGAACAGTCCGAAGAGCCGTCGGCAGAAGCCGAGCAGGCTTCGGCCGAACCAGAGGAGGAACAGCAGGATGGCTAAGACCGACACCGACAAGCTCGTGCAGGACCTGGGCGGGATGACCGTCCTCGACCTCGTCGAGCTGAAGAACAAGCTCGAAGAGGAGTGGGGCGTCACCGCCGCCGCTCCGATCGCAGTGGCAGCGGCCGGCGCGCCGGCCGCAGGCGGCGGCGATGGTGCCGAGGCCGAGGAGAAGACGTCCTTCGACGTCGTGCTGACAAACGCCGGCGATAAGAAGATCCAGGCGATCAAGGTCGTCCGCGCGGTTACGGGCCTCGGCCTGAAGGAGGCCAAGGATCTCGTCGACGGCGCGCCCAACCCGGTCAAGGAAGGCGTCCCGCAGGACGAGGCCGACCAGATCAAGGCGCAGCTCGAAGAGGCCGGCGCCTCGGTCGAGATCAAGTAGAGAAAGGGCCGCGAGAGCGGCCCTTTCTCGTTTCGGGCCCGTTTGTAAGCCCTGGGTAAGCGTTCGTCCCCCGTCTCAGGGATTTCCGCGAGCAGACCGCAGGCCGCCGCCGACAACGTCGTCAGCTGGGTGAACCCACCCCCAAACGGAGGTCAAGAATGCGGTTGAAGATTCTCGTGCTCGCTCTGGTCGCCTCTCTGGTCGCCGTCTCGGCGGCCGTCGCGAAGGACCATCCGGGCAAAGGCCCCAAGCCGAAGACGGGCGCGGGCTGCAAGCCGGCGGCGACGGTCATGCTCGCCGGCACGCTCGCCGCCGATGTCGACCCGCAGGACGGCGACACGTCGTTCGTGCTCACGGTCCAGCGCTCGAACCGCCACGGCCGCGCGTACAGGCAGGCCGGCACGGCGACGATCCTCGTCGACGCGAAGACGCGGGTCCGCCGTGAGGGCGCGAAGACGCTCGGCGCGCTCGCGCCAAACGACCGGGTCCACGTGACGGCGAAGGCGTGCAAGGCGGATCTGAAGGCCGGCGGGATGCCGGACCTGACCGCGCGCCAGGTCGGCGCGCACCCGGCCGCCACCACCGAGCCGAGCTCCTAGCTCACCTCGCGGATCGAGGCCAGAGGCGTCCAAAACGGGCGCCTCTGGCGCTTTTCCGACCCACGATCTATAGTTTGGGCCCTGCCGACGATCCAACGGTCGCCGCAGCTTGCGCTACAGCCTGTTCATTCGCTATTCTTGGCGGTTCCGCGCCGACGTCCGCCTGTTCGCATTCCGAATTCACCTCATAGCTTCTAAGGGAGGCACCCAGACTTGACCACCCGGGTCGCTGCGCCTCGCGCGCGCAAAACGTTTTCACGCCTCAAGCACGTACTCGACCTTCCCAACCTGATCGACATCCAGAAGGCCTCGTTCGACTGGTTTCTGAACGAGGGCCTGCGGGAGACGATCGACGACATCTCCCCGATCGAGGACTACACCGGCACGCTCGCCGTCGAGTTCGGCGAGTACAAGTTCGGCGATCCTCCGGTCGGCATCCAGGAGTGCCGCGAGAAGGACCTGACCTACCAGGCCCCGCTCTCGATGACGGTCCGCTTCGTCAACAAGGAGACGGGCGAGATCCGCGAGCAGACGGTTTTCATGGGCGACTTCCCGATGATGACCGAGTGGGGCACCTTCATCATCAACGGCACCGAGCGCGTGATCGTGACGCAGCTCGTGCGTTCCCCCGGCGCGTATCTGATGGAGCCGAAGGACCCGGCCAAGCAGGTCTTCACGGCGAACCTGATGCCGTCGCGCGGCTCGTGGCTCGAGCTCGAGATCGACAAGAAGGGCATCGTCTACGCGCGCATCGACCGGAAGCGCAAGCTCCCGATCACGACGCTGCTGCGCGCCCTCCCCGAGGAGGACCCGACGACGGGCTGGAAGCTCGACACCAGCTCGAACGAGGCGATCATGAAGCTCTTCGGGAACTCGATCTACATCGCCAACACGCTCGAGAAGGATCCGTCCACGCGCGAGGACGAGGCGCTGATCGAGGTCTTCAAGAAGCAGCGGCCGGGTGAGCCGCCGACGCTCGACAACGCGCGGAACCTGCTCAAGTCGCTCTTCTTCGACCCGAAGCGCTACGACCTGACCAAGGTCGGCCGCTACAAGCTCAACCAGCGGCTCGGCGTGGACGTGCCCGACGACGTGCGCGTGCTGACCACGCAGGACATCCTCTCGCTCGTCAAGAAGCTCGTCGAGCTACCTGACCTGCTCGGCGTCGACCCGGAGTCGAAGGACTACGCCGCCGACGCGATCGTGCTCCCGCGCGACCCGATCCGCGGCGAGCTCGACGAGTACGAGCACTTCGGCAACCGCCGGCTGCGCACCGTCGGCGAGCTGATCCAGGAGGCGTTCCGCGTCGGGCTCTACCGGATGGAGCGCGTCGTCCGCGAGCGCATGACCACGGAGGACGTGGACACGATCACGCCGCAGACGATCATCAACATCCGGCCCGTGGTGGCGGCGCTGAAGGAGTTCTTCGGCTCCTCGCAGCTGTCGCAGTTCATGGATCAGACCAACTCGCTGGCCGGGCTGACGCACCGGCGGCGGCTCTCGGCGCTCGGCGCCGGCGGCCTGACGCGCGAGCGCGCGCCGATCGAGGTGCGCGACGTGCACCCGACCCACTACGGCCGCATGTGCCCGATCGAGACGCCGGAGGGCCCGAACATCGGCCTGATCGGCTCGCTCGCCTCGTTCGCGACCGTCTCCGAGTTCGGCTTCGTCCAGACGCCGTACCGGAAGGTGGTCAACGGCAAGGTGACCGACGAGATCGTCTACCTCGACGCAGCCGAGGAGGCGCAGTACACGATCGCCCAGGCGAGCGCGCAGGTCGACGACAAGACCGGCCGCTTCGTGGACGAGCAGGTGCTTTGCCGCTCCCGCGAGGGCGAGGCCGTCACCGCGCGCCCGAAGGACGTCGAGTTCATGGACGTCGCCCCGGCGCAGATCGTCTCGGTGGCGACCGCGCTGATCCCGTTCCTCGAGCACAACGACGCGAACCGCGCGCTGATGGGCGCGAACATGCAGCGGCAGGCGGTGCCGCTGATGATCACGCAGGCGCCGCTCGTCGGCACCGGCCTCGAGTACCGCGCCGCGGTCGACACCGGCGACGTGATCGTCGCCGACGAGGCCGGCACGGTCGCGGACGTGGACGCCGAGAAGATCGTCGTCGACACGAAGGACGGCAGGCACGAGTACCCGCTGACGAAGTTCATGCGCTCCAACCAGGGAACGCTGATCCACCAGAAGCCGATCGTCGGCCTCGGCGAGCGCATCAGGGCCGAGCAGGTGCTGGCGGACGGCAGCTCGACCGACATGGGCGAGCTAGCACTCGGCGCGAACCTGCTCGTCGCCTTCATGCCCTGGGAGGGCTACAACTTCGAGGACGCGATCGTGATCAGCGAGCGGCTGGTCAAGGAAGACGTTCTCTCCTCGATCCACATTCACGAGTACGAGATCGACGCCCGCTCGACCAAGCTGGGCGACGAGGAGATCACGCGCGACATCCCCAACCGCTCGGAGGAGTCGCTCAGCGATCTCGACGAGCGCGGCGTCGTGCGCATCGGGGCCGAGGTCGGCTCCGGCGACCTGCTCGTCGGCAAGGTGACGCCGAAGGGCGAGACCGAGCTGACGGCCGAGGAGAAGCTGATCCGCGCGATCTTCAAGGAGAAGGCGCGCGAGGTCCGCGACACGAGCCTCAAGGTCCCGCACGGCGAGGGCGGCAAGGTGATCGACAAGCTCGCCGGCCGCCACGGCAACAAGGGCGTGATCGCGAAGATCGTGCCCGAGGAGGACATGCCCTTCCTGGAGGACGGGCGGCCCGTGGACGTCGTGCTCAACCCGCTCGGCGTGCCGAGCCGGATGAACATCGGCCAGATCCTCGAGACGCACCTCGGCTGGGCGGCAGCGCACGGCGTCTTCCAGGAGAACGGAACCGGCAACGGCAACGGCGCCTCATCCTCCGCCTCGGCCCTGATCAACGGCGACGGCCACGCGCCGACCCCGATCGCGACCCCCGTCTTCGACGGCGCGACCGAGCTGGACGTCGACGACGCGCTCGTCCAGTGGACCAAGCAGAACCCGGACTCGCCGATCACGTTCGTGGTCGACCCCAAGCGGCCCGCGGGCCGGCACTGCTCGGGCAAGGTGCGGATGTTCGACGGCCGGAGCGGCGAGAACTTCACACAGAAGGTGACCGTCGGCTACATGTACATCCTGAAGCTGCTCCACCTCGTGGACGACAAGATCCACGCGCGGAGCACGGGCCCGTACTCGCTCGTCACGCAGCAGCCGCTGGGCGGCAAGGCCCAGTTCGGCGGCCAGCGCTTCGGCGAGATGGAGGTCTGGGCGCTGGAGGCCTACGGCGCGGCCTACACGCTGCAGGAGATGCTCACGATCAAGTCCGACGACACGGTCGGCCGCGTGAAGGCCTACGAGGCGATCGTCAAGGGCGAGAACATCGCCGAGCCGTCCATCCCGGAGTCGTTCAAGGTGCTGCTGAAGGAGATGCAGTCGCTCGCGCTCGACGTCAACGTCCTCTCCGACGAGGGCGAGAAGGTCGAGGTGCGCGAGGAGGACGACGAGCTGCTCCGCGCCGCGGAGGAGCTCGGGATCGACCTCTCGCCGGGCTCGCTGCGCGCAGCCGCGCGGCAGCCGACGGCCGAGGAGGCCGAGGAGGGCCAGGAGCGCACGGACGAGACCGGCGCCGAGCTGGCCCTGCCGGCGGACGAGGCGATCAACGACCTGGCCGACGTCGAGGTGACGCCGGCGGAGAACGCCAAGGAAGAGGCCGAAGCACAGGCCGGGCCGCTCGCCGAAGAGCTGGCCGATGTTGAAGTAGACGAGTAACTGCGGGGCGAAGGAGAGCTTTGATCGACATCAATGAGTTCGACGCCATCCGAATCGGACTGGCGTCTTCGAAGCAGATCCGGGACTGGTCGTCCGGTGAGGTGACCAAGCCCGAGACAATCAACTACCGCACGCTCAAGCCCGAGCGCGACGGCCTCTTCTGCGAGCGCATCTTCGGTCCGACCAAGGACTGGGAGTGCTACTGCGGGAAGTACAAGCGCGTCCGCTACAAGGGCATCATCTGCGAGCGCTGCGGCGTCGAGGTGACGCGTCAGAAGGTGCGGCGCGAGCGCATGGGCCACATCGACCTGGCCGCGCCCGTCTCGCACATCTGGTTCTTCAAGGGCGTCCCCAGTCGCATCGGCTACCTGCTCGACATCGCGCCGCGCGAGCTCGAGAAGGTCCTCTACTTCGCGGCCTCGATCGTCACCTCGGTGGACGGCGAGGCGCGTCAGAAGGACCTGAACGACCTCGAGGACAAGGTCAAGGCCGAGTCCGAGCAGATCTACGTCGACCGCGACGAGAACCTCGCCGCGCTCGAGGACCGGCTCAAGCGGCGCCGGACGTACTTCACCAAGGGAACCGAGCGCAACTTCGACGAGGACGACGACTTCTGGGGCCGCGGCCTCTCGAACTGGGCCGAGGAGCAGGGTGTGCCCACACTCGAGGAGGTGCGCGAGCTCGTCGGGAAGATGTTCATCGAGGTCGCCAACCAGATCACGACGGAGGACTCGAAGAAGATCCGCGAGCTCGTCCGCAACTCGGCGATCCGCGACGACCGCCGCCTCTCGCCGAAGGAGCTGGAGAACGTCGCGAACGTCGCGATCCAGATCCGCGAGGCACTCGCGCCGCTCTACAAGGAGCTCGGCAAGGCGACCGGCTCCAAGAAGGGCGCGATCACCAAGCACATCAACCGCGTGCTCGACGGCCTGCTCGACAAGAAGGCCTCGGTGCACGAGGAGGACGTCGACCTCGTCGCGAACGTCGACCAGAAGCAGCTCGAGAAGGCGCGCGACCTCGGCAAGGGGCTGCTGCGCGAGGTGCTCGAGACGGCCGACCCCGGCGCGAGCCCCGACGACCTGCGTGAGCTCACGAACGACCTTTGCCTGCGCACCGACGGGAAGATCTCCAAGGAGGACCTCGACGCGATCGTCCAGTGGGCGATCAAGGTGCGGGAGATGTACCAGGACATCGAGGCCCGCAAGGACGACGCGAAGGAGGCGGCCGTCGACTCGGTGCGCCGCCTGGAGGAGACCTGGCAGCTGTTCCGCGAGCTCGAGACGAAGCTGATCGTCAATGACGAGCAGATCTTCCGCGAGCTCAAGGACCGCTTCGGCTCCCCGTACGGCTTCGGCGTCTACTTCCAGGGCGGCATGGGCGCGGAGTCGATCCGCGAGCTGCTCAAGGACCTCGACCTCGTCGCGGAGGCCAAGTCGCTGCGCGAGACGATCAAGACCTCGAAGGGCCAGAAGCAGCAGCGCGCGATCAAGCGCCTGAAGGTCGTGAGCGCGTTCACGACCTCCCAGAACCGGCCCGAGTGGATGATCCTCGAGGCGATCCCGGTGATCCCGCCGGAGCTGCGCCCGATGGTGCAGCTCGACGGCGGCCGCTTCGCCACGAGCGACCTGAACGACCTCTACCGGCGCGTGATCAACCGGAACAACCGCCTCAAGCGGCTGCTCGACCTCGGCGCGCCCGAGATCATCGTCAACAACGAGAAGCGGATGCTGCAGGAGGCCGTCGACGCGCTGTTCGACAACGGCCGCCGCGGCCGCGCGGTGACGGGCCCGGGCAACCGGGCGCTGAAGTCGCTCTCCGACATGCTCAAGGGCAAGCAGGGCCGGTTCCGCCAGAACCTGCTCGGCAAGCGCGTCGACTACTCGGGCCGCTCGGTGATCGTCGCCGGGCCGAACCTGAAGCTGCACCAGTGCGGCCTGCCCAAGCTGATGGCGCTCGAGCTGTTCAAGCCCTTCATCATGAGCCGGCTCGTCGAGCGCAAGTCGGTGCAGAACATCAAGGCGGCGAAGAAGCACGTCGACTCGATGGTCCCGGAGGTCTGGGACGTCCTCGAGGAGGTGATCGCTGAGCATCCGGTGCTGCTGAACCGCGCGCCGACGCTGCACCGCCTCGGCATCCAGGCGTTCGAGCCGGTGCTCGTCGAGGGCAAGGCGATCCAGGTGCATCCGCTCGTCTGTCACGCCTTCAACGCCGACTTCGACGGAGACCAGATGGCCGTCCACCTGCCGCTCTCCGCGGAGGCGCAGGCTGAGGCGCGCATCCTGATGCTGTCGTCGAACAACATCCTCTCGCCCGCGCACGGGCGGCCGCTGACGACGCCGACGCAGGACATGGTGCTCGGCGGCTACTACCTGACCTACTCGGACATCGACCTCGACTCGAAGAGCTCCGAGGACTTCGACCCGCGCCCGAAGCGCTTCGCCTCCGAGGAGGAGGTCGAGCGGGCGGTCGAGGACGGCCAGACCGACCTCCAGCAGCCGATCGAGTACCGCTGGAACGGCGAGCTCGTACTGACCACGCCCGGACGGGTGATCTTCAACGAGGAGGTCGACCGGTCGCTCGAGGAGACGATGGGCCACGCGCCCGAGGAGCGGCCGTTCATCAACCGCACGCTCTCGAAGAAGGAGATGGACACGTTCATCTCCTCGCTCGCCGACCGCTTCGGCGCGCATGTGATCGCGGGCGTGCTCGACAAGATCAAGGCGCTCGGCTTCCACTACGCGACCAAGGCCGGAATCACGGTCTCGAAAAACGACATCGTGATCCCGCAGTCGAAGGAGAAGATCCTCGCCGGCTACGAGGAGCGGGTGTCGAACGTCGAGCAGCTCTACGAGCGCGGCCTCATCACCGAGGAGGAGCGCCACGAGCAGATCGTCAACCTCTGGACGGAGGCCACCGAGGACGTCGCGCAGGCGATGGAGGAGACGCTCTACGAGCTGAACCCGATCTTCATGATGGCCAACTCCGGCGCCCGCGGGTCGTTCAAGCAGATCCGGCAGCTGGCCGGCATGCGCGGCCTGATGGCGAACCCGAAGGGCGAGATCATCGAGCGCCCGATCAAGGCCAACTTCATGGAGGGCCTGTCGGTGCTCGAGTACTTCATCTCGACGCACGGCGCGCGCAAGGGCCTTGCCGACACGGCGCTCCGCACAGCAGACTCCGGCTACCTCACGCGGCGTCTGGTCGACGTCTCGCAGGACGTGATCATCCGCGAGGAGGACTGCAAGACCAATGACCACGTCGACCTGCCGCTGCATGTCCCCGAGGGCGTCAACAAGAGCCTGCTCGGCCGCACGCTGTCCGAGGACGTGCACAAGCCGCTCTCCAGCGGCAAGCCGGGCAGGACCGTCGTCGGCGAGAAGGGCGAGATCGTCACCAACGTCCTCCTGGCCGCGATCGAGGAGGCCTTCACCGAGCACGAGCTCGAGGAGGAGCCCTCGATTCCGGTCCGCTCGGTGCTGAAGTGCCGCAGCGAGTTCGGCGTGTGCCGGGCCTGCTACGGGATCTTCCTGGCCACCGGCGGGATGTGCGAGATCGGCGACGCGGTCGGGATCATCGCCGCGCAGTCGATCGGCGAGCCGGGCACGCAGCTGACGATGCGGACGTTCCACACGGGCGGCGTCGCCGGCGCGGACATCACGCACGGCCTCCCGCGCGTGGTCGAGATCTTCGAGGCGCGCAACCCGAAGGGCGCGGCCAAGCTCGCCGAGACCGGCGGCAAGGTCGAGCTCGAGGACACCGAGCGCGGGCCGAAGCTCACGATCCACACCGACGAGGTGGACGAGAACGGCGAGCCGCTCGAGCCGGCCTCGTTCCAGCTGCCGCGACGGACACGGATCCTGGTCGAGAACGGGCAGCTGGTGGAGCCGGGCGACGCGCTCCACGAGGGCTCGGTCAACCCGGCCGACCTGCTGCGCCTGAAGGGCTCGACCGCCACCGAGCTGTACCTCGTCGCCGAGGTGCAGAAGGTCTACAAGTCACAGGGCGTCGACATCCACGACAAGCACATCGAGCTGATTCTCCGCCAGATGCTCAAGAAGGTGCGCGTCGAGGAGTCCGGCGACACCGACCTGCTGCCCGGCCAGCTCGTCGACCGCGTCGCGCTCGAGCGCGAGAACGTGCGCGTCAAGAAGGAGAAGGGCAAGAAGGAGCAGGCGACCTACGAGCCGCTGATCCTCGGGATCACGAAGGCCTCGCTGGCCACCGAGTCGTTCCTCTCTGCCGCCTCCTTCCAGGAGACGACGAAGGTGCTCACCGACGCGTCGATCGAGGGCAAGGTCGACCGGCTGCTGGGCCTGAAGGAGAACGTGATCATCGGCAAGCTGATCCCGGCCGCGACCGGCCTGAAGAAGTACCGCAACATCGAGATCGGGCCGTCCGAGAAGGTGCCGAAGGAAACCTACGAGCGCGAGGCCCTGCTGGCCGCGCTCCAGGAGATCGGCTCCGACGGCGGCGACGGGATCGACCTCGCCAGCCTCGGCCTCGACTTCGGCGGCGGGCCGGCGCCGACCGACGGCGATCCGAAGCCGCACGAGTCGACCGAGGCCGAGGAAGTGCCCGAGGTCGACACGCCGCTCGACGGCGAGTAGTCGTCGATCCGTTACAAGACGCACGCTGCAGCCGGGCACGTCCCGGCTGCAGCGCCTCGTGTTGAAGTCGCCGCCGATGACGGCTTTGCCGGCGTCGGCTAACTCGGCTCCTCCGTCAGCGGACGCAGGGAGAAGAAGCGCCATCGCCGGCTCCGCAAACGACGGCAGAGCCGCGACCCTCGCAAGGAGGGGGCTCACGGGGGAACCAGGTGGTTCCCCCGTGCGAGCGCTGGTACTTTGGAGAAGGGTCGCGTGAAGCGGTTACTCCTCATCCTGCTCGCCGTCTGCGCCGGGTTCGCCGCTGCGCCGCACCGCGCTGCCGCAGACACCTGCGGGATCCCGGAGAAAGGGACGATCTGGGTCGACTTCGCCGACGGCTCGGTGCCGTTCTGGCAGACCTTCGCCCGGCCGGGCGTGATCGCGGCGGCGGCCAACTTCATTTACCCGCCGCAGCTCCGTGCGCTCGGCGCGCGGACCGTCTACTTCGACCTCAACTTCCGCCTGCGGGTCGGCACGCCGCTCGAGCCGTACGACCCGGCAGTCGTGATCAACCGGGCCAACCGCCTCTACTCGACCGCCGCGATGTCGAGCGGCTGCACCCAGCCGGTGATCGCCGAGAACGAGCTGAACGGCGCCAACCTGGTCACGCCCTGGACGGCGAACAACGCCGCGTACCGGCGCAACGTGCTGATCTACATGCAGACGCTCTCCGCCCTGGGCGCCCGTCCGGTGATCCTCGTCCCGAGCGCGCCGTACATCGGCGACGAGGCCGGCGACTGGTGGCGGCAGCTCTCGCAGTACGCCGAGGTCGTGCGCGAGTCGTACTTCGCCGCGCCGGGCATCGCCAAGCAAGGGCCGATCGAGGGCAGCCGGACGCTGCGGAACCTGTTCCGCAAGCGCGTAGCCGAGTTCACCTCTGCCGGCCTGCCCGCGAGCAAGCTTGGGCTGATGCTTGGCTTCCAGACGACCCGCGGCTCTGGCGGCCGCGAAGGCGCAGCCCGCAACTCATGGCTCGAGGTGACGAAGCTGCAGGCCCTCGCCGCCAAGCAGGTCGCCGGCGAGGTGGGGCTGCGCTCGGTCTGGTCCTGGGGCTGGGCCGCCTGGAGCACGGGCGAGCGCGACCCGGACAAGCCGATCGCGGCCTGTGTATACCTCTGGGCCCGCAACCCGAGCCTCTGTAACGGCCCGTCGGCTGCCGGCAAGGGCTTCAACACGTCGCTCACCGAAGGTCAGCTCGTCCTCCCGGCCGGTACCCGCTGCACGCTCTACGGGCGGCCGGTCACCGAGAGCACGATCTCCTCGCTGACGCCCGTGACCGGGAACCCGGACGTCGCCTTCACCGCCGCCTTCGCGCGCGCGGTGACGAGCCTCCAGGTCAAGCTCAGGCCCAAGCAGCTCACCGATGCCGAGCGTGCGGTCGTGGCGGGCCGCTTCCGCGGCAGCTTCGCGCGCTATCGCGCGGCGCTCGCCAAGGCACACGCGAGCCCCGGCTCGGCGCGCGGGATCATCGGCGACGAGCTCCGCCGGCTGGCGATCGAGTCCGGCTTCCGCGTCGCCGGCCCGACAGCCATGGAGGTCAACGAGTACTACGAGACCTACGGCGCGACCAGGGCGAGGCTCGTCGCGACGAAGACGGCAGCGCCCTGGCTCGGCATGCGGAAGCGCGGCTTCGCGCTCGAGTCGATGGCCCCGCCGCAGCTCTTCACGCTCGCCGGCGGCGGGGGCTGGCACAGCATCAGGACGATGCGCGGCACCTACCAGGTGCGGGCACTCGACTCACCGGTCTCGCTCGGAGCGCTGCCGCTCGGCGTGGCCCGGCCGGCGATCGTGAACGCGCTCAAGGAACTCGCGCGCTCCGACCGCTACGAGGCGTGGCTGCTGGCGCGCGAGCGCGTGCTCGACGAGCAGGCGGTCTGCCGCCGCGACGCTCAGCCCGAGGTCGGCGTCGTCGAGCTCACTGACTATTTGCCGTTCCTGGCTGCTGAGTAGATTCGTCCGGCGCGGCGCTCAGCCCGGGCGCGCCGGCCTGGAAGACCTGGCCCTTGCCGAGCTCCTTGGCCCGATAGAGCGCTTCGTCGGCCCGCTCGAAGAAGTGGGTCGGGTCGTCGTCGGGGAGCAGGTCGGCGATCCCGGCCGAGAGTGACAGCCGCCCGGCCTGGCCGACGGGGCGTGACGAGACCGCGCCGCGCAGCCGGTGGTAGAGCTGGTCGGCGTCGGCGGTCGACGACTCGGGCAGGATCACCGCGAACTCGTCGCCGCCGACGCGGCAGGCGATGTCGGCCGAGCGCACGACGTCGAGAACGCGCTCGGCGGTTTCGGCCAGGACGGCATCCCCGGAGAGATGGCCGATCCGGTCGTTGATCGCCTTGAAGTCGTCAAGGTCGAAGACGATCAGCGACAGCTGACGGCTGTACCGCTGCGCGCGCGAGACCTCGCGCGCGAGGGTCTCGTGGAAGTAGCGGCGGTTGTGCAGGCCGGTCAGCGCGTCGAGGTCGGCGAGCTTCCGTGCCTCGCGGAAGCGCCAGGCGTTCTCGATCGCCGGCCCGGCGCGCTTGGCTAGCTCCTCGAGCTCACGGATCATCTCCTCCTCGAAGTGGTGGCTCGTGGAGCGGCTGTAGATCGCGATGAAACCGACCGCGCCGGACTCGCCCGGAACCGGTACCGCCAGGCCCGAGTGCACGAGCTCCATGCCTTCGAGTGTGGCCGGGTACTGGTAGCTGATCGAGATCGCGCGCGCCTCGTGACCGTTCGGCGGACCGGAGATCACCTGCCGCTGCGCTTCCTCGGCCGAGAGCCCGAGCGTCGCGACGATCGGCTTGTCGACGCTGTCGCGGATCGAGACGATCGCCGCGTCGACGCCGGGAATCGCCCCGCCGGCCTCGAGCGTGCGCGAAAGCACCTCGTCGAGGTCGATCGACGCGCCCAGCTCGCCGAGGAAGCGGTTGCGCCGCCCCTCTTCCTGCGCGCGCTCGAGCGCCTCCGAGAGCTCGCGCACCATGCCCTCCATGCGCGTGTTCATCTCGGAGACGAGCGCGAGCACCTGCTGCTGCCCGCCGCTCCCACGCTTGCGCGCGCGGACGAGCACGACCAGCAGCACGAGCGCAAGCACCGCCGCCGCCGCGCCAACCGCGACGAGTGCGGTCGTAGCCGTCACCGCCTCCGCCATCATCTCCCTCGTCGTGAACCTCCGCCCTGCCCGGAAACCACCGAGCCGACTCACTGTAATCGCGTTGGGGGCCGCAGGCTATGGATTCAAAACGATAAAACCTCTCGTTCGGATTCGCACGAATCGGCCTCGCGGGTGCCGTCGAATCCTCGCAGCCAAGCGCATTCTGCCGTTTGACGCTGGAGGGTGCGCTTCGCTACCATGCTCATCCGGTTGGCAGGGGCCTGATCCCCGGCCAGCCTTTGTTGTGTCCGCACCCATCTAGCAAGGAGCACATGCCGACCGTCAACCAGCTGGTCCGAAAGGGCAGGGTCACGCCGAAGGCGAAGGTGAAGACGCCTGCGCTGCGCGGCGCGCCGCAGAAGCGGGGCGTCTGCACGCGCGTGTACACGACCACGCCGAAGAAGCCGAACTCGGCACTTCGGAAGGTCGCGCGCGTCCGGCTGACGAACGGCATGGAGGTCGGCTCGTACATCCCCGGCGAGGGACACAACCTGCAGGAGCATTCGGTCGTGCTCGTCCGCGGCGGCCGCGTCAAGGACCTGCCGGGCTTCCGCTACAAGGTGATCCGCGGCGGGCTCGACGCCGCCGGTGTCAGCGAGCGGCGCCAGGGACGCTCCAAGTACGGCGCCAAGAAGGGCTCGTAATGCCGCGCCGTGCCACGATCCAGCCACGGGCGCTCGAGCCCGATCCCGTCTACAGCTCCCGCCTCGTCGCCCAGGTGATCAACAAGGTGATGAACGACGGTAAGAAGTCGACCGCCGAGGCGATCGTCTACCAGGCGCTGGACCGGGTCGGCGAGCAAACCGGCAAGCCGCCGGTCGAGGTACTGGAGCAGGCGATCAAGACCGTCACACCCGTGCTCGAGGTTCGTTCGCGGCGCGTGGGCGGCGCGAACTACCAGGTGCCCGTCGAGGTGCCGCAGCGGCGCGCCCGCACGCTGGCTGTGCGCTGGCTGGTCCAGTTCGCGCGCGACCGGCGCGAGAAGCAGATGTCGGCGAAGCTCGCCGGCGAGATCCTGGACGCGCTCAACCAGCAGGGCGGTGCGTTCAAGCGCAAGGACGACCTCTACCGGATGGCGCAGGCCAACAAGGCCTTCGCGCACTACAGGTGGTGAGCGCGGTGGCGACGACCAAGACGCAGCTCGCACTCGAAAACGTCCGGAATATCGGGATCATGGCCCACATCGACGCGGGCAAGACCACGACGACCGAGCGGATCCTCTACTACACCGGCCGCACCCACAAGATGGGCGAGGTCCACGAGGGCGCGGCGGTGATGGACTGGATGGCGCAGGAGCAGGAGCGCGGGATCACGATCACCTCTGCTGCGACGACGGCCGAATGGCGCGATTTTCGTATCAACATCATCGATACGCCCGGGCACGTGGACTTTACGGTCGAGGTTGAGCGCAGCCTGCGCGTGCTCGACGGCGCGATCGCGGTCTTCGACTCCGTCGCCGGCGTCGAGCCGCAGTCCGAAACCGTCTGGCGCCAGGCCGACCGCTACCGCGTGCCGCGCATCGCCTTCATCAACAAGATGGACCGCACCGGCGCGGACTTCTTCGCCTCGGTGCAGTCGATGATCGACCGCCTCGGCGCCCGCCCGGTGCCGGTGCAGCTGCCGATGGGCCAGGAGGAGCACTTCCGCGGCGTGATCGACCTCGTCGAGATGCGCGCGACCGTCTGGGAGGACGACCTCGGCACGAAGATGGACGTCGTCGAGATCCCGGAGGAGCTGCTCGAGCAGGCCCAGGAGTACCACCACCAGCTGATCGAGGCGGTCGCCGACCACGACGACGAGCTGCTCGAGACCTACCTCACCGACGAGAACGCGGTCACGCCCGAGATGCTGAAGCGCGCCCTGCGCGCGGCGACGCTCGACATCACGGTCACCCCGGTGCTCGCGGGCTCGGCGTTCAAGAACAAGGGCATCCAGCCGCTGCTCGACGCCGTCGTCGACTACCTGCCGAGCCCGCTCGACGTGCCGCCGATCCACGGGATCGACCCGCGCACGGAGAACGAGCTCTCACGCCGCGCGGCGAACGACGAGCCGTTCTCGGCGCTCGTCTTCAAGGTCATGTCCGACCCGTACGTCGGCAAGCTGACGTACTTCCGCGTCTACTCCGGCCAGCTCAAGGCCGGCGAGCGCGTCTTGAACACGAGTACCGGCAAGACCGAGCGCATCGGCCGCATCCTGCAGATGCACGCCAATCACCGCGAGGAGCGCGAGGAGATCGGCGCGGGCGAGATCGCAGCCGGTGTCGGGATCAAGAGCTCCACGACGGGCGACACGCTCGCGATCGACACGGCGCCGATCCGGCTCGAGTCGATGGACTTCCCCGAGCCGGTGATCGCGGTCGCGATCGAGCCGAAGACCAAGGCCGACCAGGACAAGCTCGGCGCCGGCCTGCAGCGGCTCGCCGAGGA
>Ga0193727_1000256_pt1 | contig 19253 bp, 11 predicted proteins | sample H2c2metaG_FD_143051 | JGI IMG/M metagenome (GOLD analysis project Ga0193727, IMG submission 143051) | Soil microbial communities from a riparian zone of the East river system, Colorado, United States - H2c2 | ecosystem: Environmental > Terrestrial > Soil > Riparian zone | place: USA: East River...
CGGTTAGCGCCAGGGCAGAGGGATTGCCGGGCGAATCGCTGGCTATGACCTTGAAGACATAAGTACCGTCCGGCAGCCTGTTTCCGTCGATCGTGTAGTAGGCCTGCGTGAGGTTGTCGGTCAGCAAATGCCACTCGTTATCGCCAAGCGTCCGGTAGAGCACCTTGTAGATCAGCGAGTCGTCGTTGGGATCGCTTGCTTGCCAGGCCAACGTTCGCGCGCCCTTCTGGAAAAAGCGGCGGGGCGGAACGTTTGACGCGACGCCGAATAGTTGCGGGTCCAGCCCGGATGAAGCGATCGTTGGGTCGATCGACAGCGGCATCTCCTGGAAAGCGACGCCCGGCGGCAGCACGCTGACCGTGCCTACATCGGGCGTCTGATTGCGAGGCAGATAAGCGACGACGGCGGATTGCAGCACGGCCGCTGCCGAGCTTGCTCCATTGCTCCTTGCTGTTTGAGTTTTGAGACTGGCGCGCCATTGGATGAACCGCGCGCGCGGACTTGTGATCTGATCGCCGCTTGCGGCTCGGTATGGCGCCGACCAATCGCTCCACGTCGCGTCCGGAGTCTCGGTGTTTCCGCTCCGCGTCTGAAGCTCGATGTTGCCCGCGCCCCGCCAGTTGATCACGCCCCACTGCCCGGCGAACTTTGTGTCGCGCACCGGCGAGACATAAGTCCCTTCGCTCGTCGGCTCGCGCCCAATTCGATACAGCCTGCCAAGATTGCTGGAAGTAGCGTAAAGGTTATCGCCGACCGAAATGATCGTCGAGGTTTGGTCTTCGGGGGATTGAATCAACAGCGTGTACGAGCGATCCTGCGCGATCTGGTAAACGCGTCCCTTGCTTCCGGTGCCGACCAACACGCGGCCATCCGCCAGCGACTTCATCCCAAAGCCAACCGTGTCGTTCGATCGCCAATAGACTTCGCTTCCTCCGTCGGGCGAGATACGAAACACCGCGCTTCGGGCGCCGTCGGCTTTGCGGCGGCTGAACGATGGGTTGAGCATTCCGGAAATATCGGACGAAGAGCTGACGACCTGCGTTTGATCCTGATCGTCTGAAGCAGAGATTGTGATAGATCCATCACTTGAGAGACTCGAAGTGGAAGGCGTTCCAATGCTCAATGCCTTTGCGGAAGCGGTTTGCTGATTCACGCCGAGCGCGAAGATCGACCCGTCCCCGGCGACGGCGAGCGAATGAATCTCTTGCAGCGGTGAGTCGAACAACGCGAAGAGTTTTCCGCCCGGGGAAACCCTGAGCACGAGCCCCGTCGGGTCGGTGCCCGCTATCAGGTTGCCGCTCTTGTCCAGCGCCAGCGAAACGACGTTGGTCTCGTTGGTGTCGACGAGGGGCGCGGACTTGCCTGCCGAGTCGATCTTGTAGATCACTCCTTTGTCGCCGGTTCCGGCATAGAGTGTCGAGGTAGCCGGATCGAACGCGAGCGACCAGATGTACTTGTCGGCCGGATCGGAGAAAACCGCCTGCTGACCGCCGGGAGTGATCTTGTAGATCTTTCCGTCGGGCGACGTGCCCGCGTACAGATTGCCCTGCGGATCGGTGACAAGCGCGGTCACATCAAGCTCCGCCGCGTCATACAGCAGCCGTCCCGCGCCGCTGGGCTCGACCTTGAAGATGCGACCGTCGTGTCCCGTCCCAAGATAAATATTGCCCGCCGCATCAGTCGCGCTCGACCAGACATAAGCCTCTTTGGTGTCGTACACCAGCGAAAAGGACGGAGCGAGAGTGATTGAGCCGTTCTCTGCGATCGACACTCCGCGGGCGTCTCCTTTTAGCACGTCTTCTTGCTTTGAGATTTCCCAGAAGACGGGACCGCTAGCCGACACCGGCGCGGCTACTGAAACGAGCGCGAGCGCAACGAGTGCCGCCGCGCGAAGGCCGAGAGATTTCAACATAGCAACTTCCTTCCGCGCTCGGCAGCGCGTTTATCGCGGCCGAGGCGCTGACAAACAAAAAGCCCGCAACCTCGCGCGGGCTTCTTTTACCACTGATTCCGGCACGCAGCGATCAGAGACTCTATCCTCGAAATCCGTCGCGATCGGTCGGTTACTTGATCACGTTGATCGTTATCGTCTGCTGCCCACTGATGATGAACTGCGAAGGCGCAAGCTCGTGCTCTGTAAGCGTGGCAACTGAGAGCGGAGTAAATCCGCCCGACGTTCGCTGCGAGCCTAAGGTCGCAAGAACGGACGGCGGCAGCACCGGCATCTCTTCGTTGTTCACGATCGCGCCGGTGCCCGCTCGCAGCACTTTGACGTAGAGCCGGTTGTTCTTCTTCAGCTTGTTGATCGCGCGCACAAGCTGGCTCAAATCTCTCGGCGTGAAATCCGCTGAAGGCTGAGTGCGTTCGGCCATGTTCATCGAAGCTCCGTCGCCGACCATGATCACCACGGGTCCGATCGGCGCATCGGCCGGAATCACCAGCGGAATACGCTCGACGAATTCCGCGCCGTTGTCGTGCCGCGCGAATGCCTGTATCTCTATGCTTTCGCCTCGGCGCACCTCGGTCTTGTCTATCCAAAGCCGGTTCAGCGATCCGCCCGATCGCGTATCGGTCGAGGTCACGTCGACGTCGATGCCTTGCAGATCAAGCGCGCTGAATCCGCTATTGAGCAGCACCGCCAGCGGCTGGGCTACCGCGTTCACCGCGAAAAGCGCCGCGCCGTTGGCCGCCGTGAAGCTGTTGTCCAACACGACGTCCGGCTGACCGTTTACCGCAATCCGCCCGGCGAGCTTCAACGTTTGATTCCCAAGCTGGCGCTCGGTGGCTGCGATAGCCGAGAACATCGTGATCCTGGTGAGCAGCGGCGTGAGGAATGAGTCCGAAACGATTTCGAATTTGTAGACCTCGGTCTTGTTCCGGCTTGTGTGCACAGTTATGCGAACCGGAACCATTCGCGGCTTATCGCCAAGCTGGCCGAACACGCCGGTCGAGCGGTCCTGATTGATCGAGCCTACGAGGTTACCGCCCGATGAAAGCTTGAACGAGTTGTTCACGTTAGGAACGACGGTGATAACCGAGGACTCGGCCATCGGCCATGACGTGAGCCCCGAACTGAGGAACGGATGCCCGAACGCGTAGATGCGCTCGCCGTTTCGATAAGTTACCGTGCCGGACGCGTCTATCGTAAAGTCTCCGCGGACCAGTTGAACGCTCACCGAAGAGCCGGGTGCGAGAGTTCCTTCATCGAACGGAACCATCGGTTTGAGGTTCGAGCCTCCACCGATGCCCGCAATTGGCTGTATCCCCAGGCGCCTCAAGTCCGAGGCGAACTTATCGATCGTCGCTTGCGAGACGCCCGAGAATGTGACCGGTGTAGCGATGGGCACAATCGTCTGGCCGGCATAAGGCGTAAGCGCGCCTCCACTTGTTGCGCGAGCTTCCACTTGTGCGGTGGCCGGCGAGGTTAAGGAGTCCGGCGCGTCGGCGTTGCCAATCAGAGTTTTGAAGCTGACGCTCTGGCTCGAGCGGGGCGCTTCTTCGCCGCCTTGTTCGAATACGCCGATCATGTACTTAATCGGAGTGATTCCGGCGATGGCTTCTTTCGCGAACGGAAACGCATAAGCAACAGCGCCGAGCAGCTTGCCGTCGATGTAAACCGGGCTTCCGCTCATGCCCGCGAACACGCCGGTTCGATCAACAAGCGCGCCACTCAACCGCGCGATCACTATGGACTGTTTGGGATTGGGCATTCCGTCGAGAGTGCCGAGCACTTCGACCTCGAACCGTTCCGGCTTCGAGCCCATGAATACCGACATGCCGTAGCCTTTCATGCCCGGGCGAACTTGTTCGAGCGGCATGAAATTCGAGTTTGCATTCGAGTCCGAAGCGAGTGCTGCGGCTGTGAGGAGAGCGATCAAGCAGAACGCGGTGAAAAAGTGCTTCATAAGTTTTCCTGTTCGCGGGCCGGCCCTGAGGACTTGTCTCCGAGTGAACCTGAGCTAACGAGCGCTTGTAAAGTCATCGGCAAAATCACGGGAGACCAATTGGATGATAACCGCGCTTAGATTTGAGAGTCAAGACCTAAGCCATTTAAGGGTGTGCGTCAGGTTTTCGCGCATACCCACCTCGTCAGAGGTGGGCATGTGATGCTTCAGCCTACAGGGAGCGCGGCCGCCGCTCGGGTTACTGCATACCCATCTCGTGAGAGGTGGGTCCATGATGCTACGGCCTACGATCTGCGATGGCGCGGATCAGACTGGCACGCCCGCAAAGGCCACAGCATCAATAACCCACCTCTCACGAGGTGGGTATGCGGGGCCGAGCATTCGTTTTGTAGGCTTCACCGTCACGGACCCACCTCTGACGAGGTGGGTATGCGCGAAAATCTGACGAGCACCCGCCATTTAAGCCCCAATGAGTGCATCGCGGCCCAGGACATTGACGTTGTTTGTCGGGCGGGTAAACCCGCGCCGTGGTTAGAACTGCGCTTCACCTGGAGTTTGCTTCGAGCATTCGCTCGACGGTCGCATAGCTTGCTTCCAGCGCTTCGTCCAGCTTTTCCGGCTCCGACCCGCCACCCGTCGCCATATCCGCGCGGCCACCGCCCTTGCCGCCGACAATCTGAGCTATCTCGCGCACGATTTGGCCGGCGTTCAGGCGCTTCGTCAAGTCGTCCGTCACCCGCGCAACAAGCGATGCCTTGCCGTCAGTCGCCTGACCTAGCACGACCACACCGGTCTTCACCTTCTGCGAGAGCGAATCGGCAAGCTGGCGCATCCCGTTCGCATCCAGATCAGACACTCGGCGAGCGATCACTCGAACGCCTGCCACCTCGCGCGCCGTGTCGCTTGCGCTTGAAGCTTCACCCTGCGCGATCTTCAACTTGAGTTGCTCGATCTCGCGTTCGTAGCGGCGCACTTGATCGATAAGCTTATCGACCTGCGCGGGAATCTCCTCGGTCCGGGTCTTGAAGCGTTCGGTTAGTTGCTTGATGATGTGTTCATCCAACTGAAGCCGAGCAACCGCCCCGTCAGCAGTCAGAGCTTCAAGCCGTCTCACGCCGGCGGCGATCGACTGGTCGCTCGTAATCTTGAAAGGCCCGATGTCGCCGGTCGCCTGAACGTGAGTGCCTCCGCACAACTCCGTCGAAAACCCGGGCACGGTCACGACTCGAACATCCGACGCGTACTTCTCGCCGAACAACGCCATCGCTCCCGACTTAAGCGCTTCTTCGAGCGGTTGGATCTCGGTCTCGACCGCGCGGTTGTGCAACACCTCGTTGTTGACCAGGCGCTCGATGTCGGCGATTTCGTCTTCGGTCAGCGGCGCGTAATGAGTGAAGTCGAATCGAAGCCGGTCTGGCGCTACAAGCGAGCCGGCTTGTTTGACGTGCGGCCCGAGCACTTCGCGAAGCGCCGCGTGCAACAAGTGAGTGCCGGTGTGATTGGCCTTTATTCGCCGGCGGCGCTCGGCGTCTACGCGAGCAGTCACACTCTCCCCAACTATTATCGCGCCGCGCTCGACTTTCATCTTGTGTACATGATAACCGGCGACCGGCGCGTAGGTGTCTTCGATCGTAGCGAGCGAGGCATCGCCTTCCAACACTCCGGCGTCCCCGATTTGACCGCCGGCTTCGGCGTAGAAGGGAGTGCGGTCGAGAATGATTTCTCCGCTCTCGCCGGCGCCCAGCGCATCGCGTTGCTCATCGCCGACTATGATCGCAATCACGCGCGCCTCCGCGGTCTCGGTCTCGCGATATCCGGTGAACTCGGTGCGCGCCACCTGCCCGGAGACTCTGTTGTAGACTTCGCGAGCGCGTCTCGCGCCTGCAGCTTCAGCCATTGAAGGAGCGGTCTGCTGTTGAAGCTCGCGCAACGCGTCGTCGAATTGCTCATTGAACACTTCTTCGCTGATCTCTGTTCCGTGCTGACCCAGCACCACTCGAATCAAATCGCGCGGCACTCCGTAGGTGTCGTAGGTCCTCGCAAGCTCGATCATTGGCGGCGCGGCGGGCGCGTAACGCACGAAGATCTCGCCAAGCCTCGGCTCGCCGACGTTCAGTATCCGAGCGAAGCGTTGCTCTTCGCCTCTTACGGTTTCTTCAATCAAACGTCGCGACGCGACCAGTTCAGGATAAGCGTCAGCCATAAGCTCGATGACGAAGTCGGTCACGCGATAAAGGAACGGCGGTTTGAGCCCAAGCTCCTTCGCGCCGTGATAGATCGCACGGCGCATGATCTTGCGCAGCACGTAGTTTCTTCCTATGTTGCCCGGCGCGATACCATCGGCTATCGAGAACGCAGTCGCACGCGCGTGGTCGGCGATCACTCGCATCGACATGCCTTCAGGGGATTCGTACACGTACTGCTTTCCGGAAAGATCGGCGATGAAGTCGATGATCGGCTTGATCAGGTCGGTGTCGTAGTTCGATCTGACCCTCTGAATGACGGCCGTGACGCGCTCAAGTCCCATGCCCGTGTCCACGGAAGGAGCAGGCAGAGGCTCGAGTTTGTACTCGTTGTCTGAAACCCTGGATCGGTTGAACTGCATAAAGACCAGATTCCAGATTTCCATGGTCGTGTCGTCGGAACCGTTGACCAGTTCTTGCCGGTTGAACGCGGGATCGTCAGGGTTCGGGCCCTGGTAATAGTGAATCTCCGAACACGGTCCGCAGGGTCCCGTTTCGCCCATCTGCCAGAAGTTGTCCTTGCGCCCAAAGCGAAGTATTCGCTCGGGAGGCGCGCCTACCTGTTGCCAGTACCTGATCGCCTCCTCATCCGCGCCGACCTCGGCGTCTCCTTCAAAAACCGAGAACCACATCCGCTCCGGGTCGAGCTTGAACTCGTTCACCAAAAGATCCCAGGCAAAGTAGATCGCCTCCTTCTTGAAATAGTCACCAAACGAAAAATTGCCCAGCATCTCGAAAAATGTGTGATGGCGTGCCGTGCGTCCGACTTCGTCGAGGTCGTTATGCTTGCCGCCCGCGCGCAAGCACTTCTGCGACGAGCAAGCGCGCTTGTAGTCTCGCTTCTCGATCCCGAGGAACACTTCTTTGAACTGATTCATTCCAGCGTTCGCGAACAGGAGCGTCGGATCGTTGGCTAACAGCAGCGGCGAGCTTTTCACAATGCGGTGCCCGCGAGCAGCAAAATAGTCGAGAAACTTCTGTCTTATTTCAGGTCCAGTCATATCTGTCGTCTTTTCCGTTCTGATTTGAAAACTGAATTATAGCAAACGCAGGCGGGGATAAAGCAAAACGCTTTATCTTAGTGAAGCGCGGCTTCTTCGTCCTTTTCGCGGAGAAGGTCCAGCAGAAGACTGATGTTGCTCGGAGCCAGGATGGTGCGTTCAAACTGAACCGCTGATTTCTTGAACTCGAATGTCCCGTCGACGGCGTTCAAAAACCTGGACAGCGCTTCCGACCCTGACTCACCATCGGTCGCGGCTCCACTGATCTCGCCCTCTTTGAAGTAAACCTCTCCCATCACGTTCGGAAGCATGACCTTGAGCACTCCCGTCAGCCGAGAGTTCTCGATCATTTGAATAACGTCAAACAGACTTATTACGTTGAAGCTCCCGAGGAACAGTTTCTGATCGTGCTGTCCCGAGTTTCCGTTTGAGCTGTGGGGCCACTCATCCGCTGGAGCAGATCGCGGTTCTGCTCCTATCAGCCGCTCGAGCGCGTTTGTCTGTTCGGGCATCAGGCCGATAAACCGAACGCCCATTCCGCTCTGGGGAATCGTGTAACGAACCTCGCCGCTCGCGGTGATGGTCGCGCCGCCTGCTTCGAATGCCAGCTTTAGGATAGTGCCCGGCGCGAAGGAAGTAGTTGAATCGATGAAGGCGCCAGAGAGACTTAGATCACAGATGCGTGTCGTCTGGCGAGTCGGAACTGACGCACCACTCTCTGCTTCGGAGTCGGTTTCACACTCTACCTGGCAAACGTAGCCTATGCGTTTGGAGTTGCGCCTGTCTCGACCGTGCCCCATCAGACTCCCAGTTCGGAATGATGAATGATGAGCGATGAATGAAGATCATTCGTCATTGATGGTTTCTGTTCTGAGGGCATTAAGCTTGCGAATAATCAGGTCGAACTCAAAACCGAGACGCGCCAGATGGTCGAACATTCGCTTGGCGTCGCCGCGATCGGCGGGGCGCCCGTGAGTGCGAATGCGCTTCTGGATGGCTTGATCGATCAAGTCATCCTCGCCGGTGTCTTCAAACACCCGGTCGAGCGCGCGGTCAATCGTCTTGCGATCGACCTTCTTCAGCGCCAGCTCGCGCGCAAGCCTGGCCCTTCCGACCGGCCTCGCGCTCAGACGATGACTCGCGTAACTCTCGGCGAACCGGCCGTCGTCGATGTAACCCATTTCCTTCAGACGGAGAATGCAAACATCAATTAGTTCTCGATTCGCCCAGGGTTTTCGCATCAATCGCTCGCGCAATTGCATTTCAGTTCGCGGGCGCGCGGCTAACATTTTTAACGCAGCAGCGGTAACTTTCTCCTGGTCTCGTTCGCTCAGCTTGCCTGAGTCGTGGGCCTGGTCGCCGTCGGGCTCGCGCGAAGCGTGGCTGTCTTTCGCGCTTCGGCGGCTTACCTTGTGACTTGCTCTGTTCCTTCTAAAAGCCAATTGACGAACTGTTTGGTTTCGGGCTTGGTCGCGTCGAGCGGCCCGGTCTTTCTTCGAGCGCGTTCCATATCGTCGCGTCCCTGATCGGCCGCCGACCTTACGCCTGACACTCTCAATCGGAACTCGTCGGGGTTGGTCGCTCCGTTGAGCGCCTCTTCGTATGTTATCAACCCGCGAGTGTACAGATCAAACAACGACTGATCGAAGGTCTGCATACCGTATTGCGAAGTCCCTTGCGCGATCGCGTCGCGGATCATTGCCGTCTTCTCGGGGTGAATGATGCAATCGCGAATATATGGTGTCACGATCATCACCTCGACTGCCGGTACCCGGCCCTGTATGGCTTCGGCCGCGCGCACAAGGCGCATGGAAATCACCGACTTGAGGACACCCGCAAGCTGCAAGCGAATCGCGCGCTGCTGATGCGGCGGGAAGACCGATACTATGCGGTTGATCGTTTCAGTCGCGTCGAGGGTGTGCAGAGTCGACAAAACCAGATGGCCGGTTTCTGCAGCGGTCATTGCGGTCTCGATCGTCTCGTAGTCGCGCATCTCACCAACAAGAATTATGTCCGGATCTTGTCGCAACGCTCCGCGCAGCGCTTCCGAGAAGCTTCGGGTATCGACGTCGACCTCTCGCTGATTAACGTAAGACTTCTTGTCGCGGTGAAGAAACTCGATCGGATCTTCAATAGTGACAATGTGCCCGGTCCGCGTGCGATTCATGTAGTCGATCATCGCCGCCAGCGTGGTCGACTTGCCGGAGCCGGTCGAGCCGGTCACCAAAACCAGCCCGCGATTCTCGTCGGCGATCTTCTCGATGACCGTCGGCAGCCGCAGCTCTTCGGTAGTCCGTACTGTGGTTGGAATCACCCTGAGCACCATGCCGACGGTGCCGCGTTGTTGAAAGATGTTGCAGCGGAAGCGTCCGAGTCCCGAGACTCCATAAGCGATGTCGATCTCCGAGTTCTCGCCGAAGCGCTGCTTCTGGCGATTGTTCATTATCGAGAAAGCCATGTTGAGCGTATCTTCGCCCGATAGCCTTTGAGCTTCGACCATCGGCTGAAGCTCGCCGTTGATCCGCATGAACGGAAAGCTTCCGGCTTTGATGTGAAGATCGGATGCGCCCTTGCTGCACGCGATGGTGAGGAGTTGATCGATACTCGGTGACATTAGCGCTTGCCTCGTAAAGCTTGCCAGCTTGGTTTCTGAATGACGCGGGGACAGCCGCGATGCTCCTCGCGACTGAAGCGGAGCGCCCGACACGACTAAATCACAAGGAAGTCGGGATTGCGTTGAACTGTTAGGAGCAGGTTCAGAGGCCTGACCGGTCAACCTCAGCGGCTCGTATTATAGGGGCAACCGAAATTTGCGGCAACAGTAAATAAGATAGGGGATGCTGAATCTGCATCAGGCAGTCTTTTTACGGTTCCTTACTCAGGAATCGCGCTCACTATGACCGTAGCGCCCCGAGACTGCGGCTGCTTCGCGCACAAATCATTTCTCGCGAATCATTCGTCAACTATTGCGTCTGGGGGTCGTAAACTTGATCTCGCCTTCTCCGGAAAGCAGGCGCACGATCCTGTAGCCGGTGAAGCCAGTCGCTCGATTGCCGTTGTATTCAAACTCAAAAAGGCCACGCTGCTTCGGCCCGAGCTGGGCAGGAGTAACCGCGACCTTTCGCAGCTCGGGTGGCGCTCCGTTTCCTCGCTCGAGCGACACCTCCACCGACAAACCGGCCAGGGTCTCCTCCGAGACGTTATCGACAGCGCCGCGCGCCTTGACCATGCTTTTGTTAGCCTCGTTGCGCCCAGGGAAAATTATCGCTTTGTCTTGCTCGATCGCTTGAGGCGGGTTCGGATCGATTCCGCGAGCACGCCCGACCATCGCGTTCACCCGCGAGTTGACTGTCGGCACAAACAGGTACGTCGCAATGCTGCCGCCGAGCAACAAAATGACCGTCGCAAGCGCGATAGTTCCTCCGTGGCCGCCGCCGCCGTCAACGTCCTTCCCGTAGTTCGACAGAGCGCCAATTCCTATCTCGTCCCTTGCCTTCACCGGCGCTCCAAGCACGAGCGGCGCGTGCGAGCTTTCGGCCGGGATTCCCAGAACAGATCCGGCATGGACGCGCTTAGAGGCGACGGTGCTTGCGGCCGCCCGAGCGACGACAGGAGAGTCGATCTCGGCCGGTAATGTTTCCGCGTCTGCGATCGCTTCGACCGGCACGATTTGTTCCGGACTCAAAGCCGGCGACGACGCGAGCATTTGCGTGCGCGCTTCGGGTGATTCAGGCTGAGCGATTGGCGGTTGCACACGCGGCTTGAGCAGCTCGATTTGCGGCGGCACCCAGGGCTCACGATGAACGAGCGGTCTGATGCGCGGCGCCTCGAACGGCTCGCGCGGCGGACGCTCATCGACTCGCGCGACTCCGAGCAGTTCGGTTTGCGCTCCAGGCCCTGAGGGCTCGACCATCCCGCCGGGCGAAGAGGTTTCCGCTGCCTGTTCAGTTGACTCGGCTGGTGATTCTGCTCCCAGAAGCCGTGTGCCTGACGGAGCGCCCTCCGGCATCTCCAGACCCGACCATACATCATCATCGAACGGAGTCGCTTCCGCTGCCTCGGCGGCGGCAATGTCTGGTTCCTGTTTCGGTTGCTCGGTTGCAGGGCTTGCGAGCTCGCCGGTCGTCCGCCTGGCAGGCGAAGGCTGTATTGTCTGCTGCTCCGCGGGAATCGATGGTATTGATTCGCTCATTAGAACCTGGGTCGCAGGCTCCGCGATGACCGCGACCTCAGGCTCGAGTGGTTCGATATGTGATGAACCGAGATCCGAGGCCGGAGCGACGCGCTCCTCGTCCGCAACCGGCGGGCGCAACTCTTCGTTCTCAGCCGCCGCGACAGCGGCTTCAGCCTCCGAGGGCGAATGGCGCTCCTGTCGATCGGCAACGGGTAAGCCGGCTCCGAACAAGCTCTGCTCGGGCCGGTCCCATTCGTCCTGCGCTTCCTTTTCGGTCTTCTGGTAGCGGCGGAAAAAGTAAACAAGCAGCGATATGCCGACGATGAAGACGAGAATCGCCCCAACTATTACAGTCTTCGAAAGCCGGGGCGGCTCTTGCGCCTGAATCAAAATTAACAATGCCAAGCTCATCTTTACCAAAGCCGTTATTTCCTCTCTACAACTCTGCTGATGCCGCGGTCGCCGGCTCGGGTTCGCCGATCGCGGCCAGCGCGTCAAGAATGATCGCCTCTTCGTCCACGGCTACGGTGCGCAAGTCAATCAACACGCGGTCGCGCTCGGTGCGCGTGATGATCGGAACGGCGTTGCGTCGAAGCCGCTCTTCCATCGAAGCCGCCGACAGGTCGCTGTGTTCGAGCGCGATAAGAACCGTTGCAAGTTTCACCTCCGGGGCCGAGCCTCCGCCAATAACCGATTCGCCGTCTTCACATGAAGCTTTGAGGCGTCCGCTGGTTCTTGCCTCGACCGATCCCGCGAAGTACGCAGCCCGCTCTTCGATTTCGTTTCGCGAAGCCGCGATCGCGCGAATGACCGGCACTTCCGACTCGGCGGCTCCACGTTCGTAGAGCCTCAAGGTTGCCTCGATCGCCGCATAAGTCATTTTGTCTACTCGAAGCGCCCGCATCAACGGATTCTTCCGCACGCGACCAATGATCTCGCTCGAGCCCGCGATGATTCCGGCTTGCGGACCGCCCAGCAACTTGTCGCCGCTGAAAGAGACTACCGAGATTCCGGCCTTAAGCGACTCGCCGACCACCGGCTCACCGCTGACACCGTAAGGCGACAGGTCGATCAAACATCCCGAGCCGAGATCTTCGAACGAAGGAATGCCCGCGCGCCGCGCGAGCTCGGCGATCTCGTGGACCGAGGCCCGCTCGGTGAAGCCGATGATTCGATAGTTCGAAGGATGCACTCGCAGAATGAGTTTTGTTCGCTCGTTGATCGCGCGCTCGTAGTCGGCGATCCGAGTGCGATTCGTTGTGCCGACCTCTCGCAAGCGCGCGCCGCTTTTCTCCATCACGTCCGGTATGCGAAAGCTTCCGCCAATCTCGATCAGCTCGCCGCGCGACACGATCACTTCGCCGCCCTCTGCAAGCGTGTTCAGCACAAGCATAACGGCCGCAGCGTTGTTGTTGGCCACGACCGCGGCTTCGCTTCCGGCAAGCCGCGAGAGTAACTCCTGGCAGTGTGACTCGCGATGTCCGCGAGCGCCGCTCTCGAGATCGTATTCGAGATTCGAGTAATGAGACCCCACGTCGGCAAGCGCGTCGATCGCGGCTTGCGCGAGCGGCGCGCGCCCGAGGTTCGTATGTATGATGACGCCGGTGGCGTTGATCACTCGACGCAGCGACCCGGCGGCAAGACTCGCCGCGCGCGCTTCAAGCCGTCGCTCGATCTCAGTAGTTAAGGACTGAGGGCTGAGGACTGAGGGCTGAGCCTCCGACTTCTGACCTCCGACTTCTGACTTCTGACCTCTGTCTTCCAACAACTCCGCCCGTATCTCGTCGGCGATGTCGCGCAGCAAGTCACGCACGCGGTCACGGCTCAGCTCTGCGGACAGCCGCTCGGCCACTTCACCGGCAAGCAGCCGCTCAATCGACGGCAGCGATCTGAGCACTTCGTTATCCACTTGATTTATGTTGACACCCCTGAGTGCCTGCCGTACATTCTAGCACATCCCCTACAGGCTAAACACATAAGCCCTCGAATCGAGACTCACCCGTATGGATGCTAAAGTAATTAATCCGATAGACCAGGATTTGGACCGCCTCGAGCTGGAGATTCGCCGATTGAAGGTTGAGTACGACATCTTCTTCAACGGTGGGACTGTTCGCCCGCCTTATGAAACCAAGGGTCGTGTCGAAACCGCCATCAAACGGATTTACGACGTGCGCGGAACGTCGTTTGGCCAGCGGTTCAGATACAACAGCCTGGTCGCGCGCTATAACGTCATGCGCGAGCTGTGGCGGCGGCAGACACACGATCGCGACGAAAGCGGCAGGCCTCCCACGGTCGAAGCTCACACCGCTCTTCGCGAGCACACAACGGTGATCCGCTGCTACGACCCAAGACAAGAGCCGGAGAAAGTCAGCGAGCTTTACGATCATCTGATCGCGGCCAAGCGCGAGTGCGGCGAAAGAATCGGCGCGCTGAGCCTCGAGGTGTTCACTCAGTTCCTCACTTCTCGGGCTTACAACATCAAGAGTCATCTGGCGACAACTGCCGTGGACTTTGTTGTCGGTGTTCATAACGGCCGAGTGAAGTTCTCAGCGCGAGCAGCGGGCGCTGAATAGTCGGCTTGATCCAAGACTATTCGTAGAACTTGATCGCCAGCCGGCGGTCCTCGTCATTGCCAAACTTACCTCAACTAAATTCGCTTATTCGACGCCGGTGTGGTGGACAAGAAAAAGCCCGGCCCTCGTTTCTGAGCGAGCCGGGCTCTGACGCGCTGTGCTAGAAATGAGATTTCTAGCGCTTGCCTTTCCCTTTCAGCTTGACTGTTATCGTTGGGTTGTCGAGATCGTCTGTGTCAATTACGAGTGTGTCACTCACGTTGCCCACTCCCTTTGGCTGGAACATTATTGTCAGTTCCAGTACTGATGCCGATTGCAAGGACGCAGGCATCGTCGGCAAGCCCTCAACGCGAAAGTGCGTTCCGTCAACGAGACTTATTGAGCGGATCTTCAGTGGTCCACCGCCCACGCTTGCGAGCGAGATCTTGATGAACCCGCACCCGCCGTTCGCCGGTAACGTCTTAAAGAACATCTTCGTGACGGGGACACAGATATGGCCCGGCGGCAAAGTACCGCCTCCGCCGCCTCCTCCACCGCCGGCAGCGACAACGATCATCGTAACCGTACCGGTCGCCGTCTGGCCGAAGCAGTCGGTCGCAATGAATGTCGAAACAAATGACTCACCAATCTGCTGCTCGACTGGAGTGAAGTCAAATCGTCCGCTCGGCGGATCAAACAGGCCATTGGCTGGAAGATCCCTGGCTGAAAGCGTCGTGTGGCAACCCTGACCTGGTGAGGAACCAATCACTACGAACGTAAGCGTCGTGCCAACCGGAACTACGGTCGGACTGGGCGGAACGCTTATTATCGGGGGCCCCAGTTCTCCGCCGCCAGCCGACTGAATTACCGTAATCTGCACGGTCGCACTTGCCGATGCGCCTTGAGGGTCGGTTGCGGTGAACATCACGACAAAAGCCTGCCCTGCCTGATTGCTCGTTGGCGTGAAGGCAAAGCCCCCGGTGTTCGCATTAAACGAAGCGTTTTCCGGAACGCTAGTGGCTGAAAGAGCAACTGCATCTCCGTCAGGGTCGCTTGCTGTGACCATGAAGGTTAACGCGTCACCCACTGCTATCACTTGCGGGCCGGGCACACTTATGACGGGCGGACGATTGGCCGGCGGCGCCGCGTTTGTCACAGTGATCTGCACCGAGCGCGAAGATTGCGCTCCGTGATTGTCCACTGCGGTAAAGTCCACTGTGAAAGTCTGACCCGCTTGCGATTGAGAGGGTACAAAATGGAACTGCGAAGAAGCGGGGTTTCCAGTTGCCGAGTTGGGCGTTACGGTTGCGTTTGCCGGTATGCTCGATGCTGTAAACGTCACCGTGTCGCCCGCGTCGGGATCTGATCCCGAGGCGTTGAAGTTTAGTGCTGCTCCGACTTGCACTGTTTGCGACCCGGGAACTGTGACGACCGGCGGGCGATTTGACGGCGGTCCGGAGGTAACCGTGATCTGGACTGAGGCGGATGCCTGCGCGCCGTGATTGTCACTCGCAGAGAAATTCACGACGAACGTTTGCCCAGCTTGCGACTGAGAGGGCGTGAAGCTGAACTGTCCGCTTGCCGGATTGCCGGTCGCCGGATTCGGCGAAAAGCTGGAACCGGACGGCAGGTTAGTTGCGCTCAACGTCACAACGTCTCCGTTATCCGGGTCCGCTGCTGAACCACTAAAGGTTAGCGGGTTTCCTACCTGAACTGTCTGCGATCCAGGCACGGTGATCAAGGGCGGATTGTTAGCCTGCGCTGCCGTGAAGTCCACGCTGCTCGTAGCGGATGCGACTATAACATCTGCATTGAGCGATATCTGACCTGCGACCGAACCGCTCACGTTGAGGTGAATGTAGTTCACCGTCAGCGAAGATGTTGTTACTCCGTTTCCGCCAGGCGACTGCTCGTTGAGAACGAGACTTCCACTTACCGGCACGCTGACCGGCAAGCCGCCTACAATGACCGTTACAGATGCATTGATGGCAATCGTGGTGTTGGGAGCGAACTGGGTTTGCCCCTGAAGAACTCCGCTGATTCTCAACTGATTCACGAGTGACCCAGCCCCGGTGCTCGCGCCCGAAGCACCATTGCCATCGCTGGTTGACTTGGCCCGAACTGTTGATGCCGTAACCAATCCGTTAAGAATGTTCAGGTTGTTTACGGTTGAGCTGCTTTCAGCATGCGCGGCCGACGATAAGATCGTTCCCGATGTAGTATTGACCACTAGGCCGGTGGACAAGACGGTTAACACGCCGGGTACTCCAAGCTGCACGTTGACACTCGCTACCTGATCGGTTTGCGATCCCCCCTGCGGAGGAAGCGTGACCGGAGCCACAGTCGGCACAGAGACATTTGCCCCCACGCCTAAGACGGTGGACGTTACATTGACGCTAGCTCCATTGGCTCCCCCGCCCACACTGTTCTGGGCGGCAAGCAATTGTGACCAATCGCCGGCAATCAGGATGCTCGCAAGCAGCGAGGTAAGAATGATATTTGTTCTGGTGCGCATAGTGTCCTCCTTGGTCTAAGTCTAATTCTGGTCTACGCTCGAATGACTACTACTCGCACCTTGAAGAAATCTTGAACTCCCGCCCTAGGCAAGTTTTATTACTAAGCGTTGGAGCAATTCGCATTACAAGAGTGGGTAGTAGAACCGTTTGTTTTTTAGAAGAGTCTGTTAGCGGATAAGGGGAACCATTTCGATTCAATCATCTGCTAACGTGAGTGTGATTGCAGCCTCGATCAAATTCAACGACGGTGTTCCCCATGCTGGGGGAACTCCTGTTGGCAGGCAAAAGCTTTGGGCATCTCAGAACAAAGACACAGTTGCGGTGAAAGCGGCGGCGGCGTCAGAAGCGCGAGAATATCTTTCGATGTCGAGTTCAGTAGATAAGTGGGCTCATTGCACCGTGACGAAAATCCAAGGAAGCTTTCCCCATCGTCAGGCCCTTAATTGAAAAAGGAAAGCCCCGCTTCACGGAAGCGGGGCTTGCGAGCAGAAACTGCGATGTATGTCGCGGGTCACAGCCGCTTCACGGCTTCGGCCTGACGGCCTTTCGGGCCCTCGACAACTTCGAACTCCACATACTCACCCTGCTTCAAGGATTTGTAGCCTTCTTCCTGAATCGCCGAGTAGTGGACGAACACGTCGGCGCCGTCCGGCTGCTCGATGAAACCGTAGCCCTTGGCGTTGCTGAACCATTTTACCTTTCCTTGTGATGTTGACATCCTTAGCATCCTCCTCCATTCTGTCGATTTTTCGCTTACGCCTTTCGCTCTGTCTGCCTCGACGGCAGCAGCAATCGGTGAGTTGTCGGCCCGCGACTCCAACGCTTTACACGGCGGAGGCCTAGCCTGAAGAGAAAAGCCGCAAGGTCAGCTCGTCGTCGCGAGCTAGCCTTGCGGCTCTTCAAGCTTTTACTGCGTGCTGCTCAAGCTCTTCCCCGATTGCTCTGAGTGAATGTTTTAAGCGTTCCAGGCGAAGTGGGCGCATCGTAGCGCACCGGGTAATCAGTGTCAAGAAGAAGGTGGCACGAAAACTCGCCGTACCAACCGGACCGGCATTCGAGCTCACGGTTACCGCGCACTCGAATCGCCCCCCGCTGAATCGACGTGCTAAAGAGAGCTGCTTGTTACTTTCTTCGACCCGTTGCTAACATCGCCGCGTGACAAGCAGCAATGCTCCAGGCGGATTAATACCGGTGATCGTCGGGCCAACTGCTTCGGGCAAGAGCGAGCTCGGTCTCAATCTGGCGCTCGCTTTTTCAGGCGAGATCATCAACCTCGATTCCGTTCAGGTCTATCGAGGACTCTACATCGCCACCGCAAAAGTTCCCCCTTCCGAACGGCGCGGCATTCCTCACCACTTGATCGACGTGGCCGAGCCTACCGAGAACTTCACCGCCGGGGAATATGCCCGCGTTGCCACGCAAACGATTCGCGACGTGCGAGCTCGCGGGCGCACCCCTATTCTAGTGGGCGGCACCGGCTTCTACCTCCGCGCGTTAGTGCGGCCGCTGTTCAAAGGGCCCACGACCAGCAGCGAGCTGCGCGAACGGCTTGTCAGCCTCCGAGACGAGCGTGGTGTCGCTCATCTTCGTCGAATCCTTGAACGAGTTGACCCTCAAACGGCGAAGGCGATCAGCCCGCGCGATTGGTCCCGAACCATGCGAGCGCTCGAAGTCTATTTCCAAACCGGGCGCCGAATCTCCGAAGTGAGATCCGAAACTCCAGCGCCTCCCGAGTTCGCTTCGCGCGTTCGAGTGATCGCTCTCAACCCTCCTCGCGAGGATCTGTACGAGAGAATCAACGCGCGGGCCGAGCGGATGTTTGCAAGCGGCCTGGTCGAAGAAGTTCGATCGTTAGTTGCGTCGGGTGTTCCGTTGACAGCAAAGGCGTTCGGCGCTCACGGCTATCGAAGAGTAGTCGAATATCTGGAGGGCAAGCGAACGCGCGAAGACGCTCTGAACCAGATGAAGTTGGACACGCGTCACTATGCCAAGCGGCAACTCACGTGGTGGCGCGCCTGGCCTGACGTGAAGTGGATTAATCGATTCGGAGATGAGCAAGAGGCTTTCGAAGAGGCGGGAGGAGCTATTTGGCCGAGACGGTACAGACAGGAGTGAAAATGAGAATTGAAAATTGAAAATTGCAAATTGAAAATTGCAAATTTCAAATGATTTCAAAATTGATACGGTGCAAGAGAATCAAGCAAATTTTCAATTTTCATTTTTTCAATTCTCAATTTTCAATTCCTGACTCTGCCTTCGGATCTAAGCCTTGATTATCTCCTCAATCGAAGCATCCAATCCGTAAGCTTCAAACTCCGTTTGCTGCCGGCTCAACAACCATCGCAGCGCCTCAGAGACTCTTGCGTGCACGCGTGACGGTTGAGCGCTCGTCTGGGCAACGCCGTCGACCGCAATCTTCAAGGCTTCGGTTAGTCCGTCAACAAACTCAGCCGGACTGGCGTGCCCCACAAAGGCGATCTCGCCCGCCAGGTATTCGAACTCCGTTCCGAACGGATCGAGGAACGGATAGCGGTCCGCTACTTTCAGTTGCCCCGCCCGAAGATGAATCGGAAACGTGCTCCGCTGCTCGACGGACTGAATGGCTTCTTCGATACTCCTGACGACCTCGCCCATCAGCCGCTTCACCTCGGCCATCACTTCCGCTTCGCTTGCGCGCTGCGCCTCGATCGAAGCTTTGAAGTCATCGCTCACGAGTGACAACTCGTCTTCCTCTAGATTGCCTGGTTGATCGTCGGGAACTATTGCGTTGGCCGGCGCCGATTGGATCGGGACAGCTTGCGTGTTGCCGAGCGAGCTCTTTGTTGAAGAGTCATCGCCGGCGAGTCCTTCAACAAAGAGCTC
>Ga0193727_1000257_pt1 | contig 19242 bp, 19 predicted proteins | sample H2c2metaG_FD_143051 | JGI IMG/M metagenome (GOLD analysis project Ga0193727, IMG submission 143051) | Soil microbial communities from a riparian zone of the East river system, Colorado, United States - H2c2 | ecosystem: Environmental > Terrestrial > Soil > Riparian zone | place: USA: East River...
GTTGCCGGAGAGATTGCCCGCGCGCTGCAACTGCCGGTACCCGAGATCGTGTTCGTCGACGTCGACGCCGATCTGGCCCGCACCGAGCCCGATGCGGAAATCCAGCACCTGATCCGCGCCAGCGCGGGCCTGAACCTGGCGCTCGACTACCTGCCCGGCTCGGTGACGTTCGATCCGCTGGTCGATCAACCCGATGCCGATCTCGCCTCGCGCATCGTCTGGTTCGACGCGTACGTCAGCAATGTCGACCGCACCGCGCGCAACAGCAACATGCTGATCTGGCATCGACGATTGCAACTGATCGATCACGGCGCGGCCCTGTATTTCCACCATGCCTGGGATCGCTATCTGGAGCGCAGCCGCGAGCCGTTTGGCCGCATCAAGGATCATGTGCTGCTGCCATTTGCCACGCGCCTGGCCGATGTCGACACGTCGATGGCGGAAAGGCTCACGCCACAGCGCCTCACCGGCATCATCGGAGCGATACCGGATGCCTGGCTCGACGGCGCTGCGCCGTTCCCCGATGCACGAGCGCAGCGCCTCGCCTACCTGGACTACCTCACGCGCCGGCTGCAAGCGCCGCGCGCCTTCGTCACGGGAGCGCTCGATGCACGCGACCTATGACTACGCCGTGATCCGTGTCGTGCCGCGCGTGGATCGTGCCGAGTTCGTCAATGCCGGCATCATCGTCGCCTGCCAGGAAAGCGGCTCGCTCGAGGCGCGCATCGAACTGGACGAAGCGCGGCTCGTTGCGCTCGATCCCGGCGTTGACCTAGCCACGGTGCGCGCGCATCTGGCGACGATTCCGGCGATCTGTGCCGGCGGCGCCGGTGCCGGTCCGCTCGGCGCCCTGTCGCGACGCGAGCGCTTCGATTGGCTGACGGCGCCGCGCAGCACGCTGATCCAGACGTCGCCGGTGCATACCGGCCGCTGCAGCGATACAGCCGCCGTGCTCGAGCACCTCATGCAGACGATGGTGCGGGCACCGCGCGCTGCCGGCCAATAGACAGGGCGACCGCCGCGCCGACCGAGCACAGCACGGCGACGTAGTGTGCCGGCGCGAGCGCGACCGACTTCATCAGCGCCGCGACGATCAGCGGCGTCAGCCCGCCGAAAATCGCGTAGGCGACGTTGTAGGCAAACGAGATGCCGGAAAAGCGCACCGCCGGCGGGAACGCCGCGACCAGCAATGTAGGGATGACGCCGACACAGCCGACGCAAAATCCGGCGATCGCGTACAGGATCGGCAACGCCTCCGGCATGCGCGCGGTGCCGATATACAACGCATAGGTCGCCAGCAGCAGCGCGAGGCAGCCGACGAACAGCGTGCGCGCCGCGCCGAAGCGGTCGGCGAGCCGGCCGTAGACGACGCAACCCAGGCACAGCGCCAGCGTCGCGATCGTGTTCGCCGACAGTGTCGTGGCCGGCGGCAGCGAATACAGCTGCGCGAGCAGCGTCGGCGTCATCAGGATCACGACGACGATGCCGGCGGTCAGCATCCAGGTCAGCAGCATGGTCACGATGACGGCACGGCCATGGCCGGCGAGCACGACCTTGAGCGGCAGGCCCTCGACCAGCGCACGGCGCCGGCGCAGCTCCTCGAACACCGGCGTCTCGGCCAGCAGGCGGCGCAGGAACACGGCGAGGAAGCCGAACACGCCGCCGATCAGGAACGGTATGCGCCAGGCCCAGGCCTGCAGCTCTGCGGCATTGTATACTTTGTTCAGGGCCCCGGCGATCAGCGAGCCGAGCAGGATGCCGACGGTCAGGCCGGCCGTCAGCGTACCGCAGGCGAAGCCGACGCGGCGCTGTGGCACATGTTCGGCAACGAACGTCCACGCGCCCGGCACCTCGCCGCCGACCGCCGCACCCTGCAGCAGGCGCAGCAGCAGCAGCGCCAGCGGCGCGGCGTAACCGATGTCGGCATAGGTCGGCAGCAGACCGATCAGCAACGTCGGCACGGCCATCAGCAGCACCGACAACATGAACATGCGCTTGCGGCCGTCGCGGTCGCCGAAGTGCGCCATGATCACGCCGCCGAGCGGGCGGGCCAGGTAGCCGGCGGCGAACAGGCCCCAGGTCTGCAGCAGGCGCAGCCAGTCCGGCGTCTCGGGCGGAAAGAAGATGCGGCCGATCGGTACGGCCAGGAAGACGAAGATGATGAAGTCGTAGTATTCGAGCGCGCCGCCGAGCGCGGCAAGCGACAGCGTGCGCACTTCGCCGCGGCTCAGACGGTGCCGGTCCGCGTCCGGCAGATTGGTCGTCATCGGCGCAGCTTACAGCGCGGCAGCGACGTCTTTCTCGATGCCTTTGGGCGTGTCGGTCGGCGCAAAGCGGCGTACGACCTTGCCGTCTTTGTCGACCAGGAACTTGGTGAAGTTCCACTTGATCGCCTCGCTGCCGAGCAGGCCCTTGGCCTCGCTCTTGAGGTACTTGTACAGCGGATGCGTATTGGTCCCATTGACCTCGATCTTGGCGAATAGCGGAAATTGCACGTCGTAGTTCAGCGAGCAGAAATTCTTGATCTCCTCCTCGTCTCCCGGCTCCTGGTGGCCGAACTGGTCGCACGGGAAGCCGAGCACGACCAGTCCCTGGTCGCGAAATTTTTCGTACATATCCTCCAGACCCTTGTACTGCGGCGTGAAGCCGCATTTACTGGCGACGTTGACGATCAGCATCGTCTTGCCCTTGTAGTCGGCCAGCGACTGCTCGTCGCCGTCGATCGTCGTGGCTTTGAAGTCATAGACCTGGGTCATGGGAATTCCTTGCGGCGGAGCGGGCGCGAACCGGTGGTGCCGGAAGCGCAGGTTTTCTAAAATGTCCGATCCGACAATCTAGGCACGCCGGCCGACAAAGTCCAGCAGAGCGTGTCGCATAATGCGCCAATCCGCATCCGCCTCGAGCCTGCGATCGTGAGACAACACCTGGCCCTGCTGTTCGACAAGTTTACGGTCGCCCTGACGGTCACGGTGATCCTGGCGAGCCTGCTGCCGTGCCGCGGCGAGGCGGCAACGGTGTTCGGGGTCATCACCAGCGCGGCGATTGCCCTGCTCTTCTTCATGCACGGCGCCAAACTGTCGCGCGAGGCGATCATTGCCGGCCTGACCCACTGGCGGCTGCACCTGCTGGTGTTCCTGTGCACGTTCGCGATGTTTCCGCTGCTCGGCCTCGGCCTGATGCCGCTGGCGAACGCGCTGGTCGGCACCCAGCTGGCGCTTGGCCTCCTGTTCCTGTGCACGCTGCCATCGACCGTGCAGTCGTCGATCGCATTCACCTCAATCGCGCACGGCAACGTGCCGGCGGCGGTGTGCAGCGCGTCGTTCTCGAGCCTGATCGGCATCGTGCTGACGCCGCTGCTGGTCAACCTGCTGATCCACAGCCAGGGCACGGTCGGAACGCCGGGCAACGCGATCCGCGACATCGTGCTGCAATTGTTCGTGCCGTTCATCGCCGGCCAGATTGCACGGCGCTGGATCGGCGCTTTCGTCGACCGCCACAAGCAGTTGCTTGGCCTGGTCGACCGCGGCTCGATCCTGCTCGTGGTCTACACCGCGTTCAGCGCTGCGGTCGTCGAAGGGCTGTGGCACCAGGTCTCGATCGAGGCGCTGATCCTGCTCGTCGTGCTGTGCGGACTGCTGCTCGCGATCGCGCTGTTCGCGACAGCGCAGTTCGGCAAGCGCCTCGGGTTCTCGCGTGCGGACCGCATCACGATCCTGTTCTGTGGTTCGAAGAAGAGCCTGGCCAGCGGCGTGCCGATGGCGAACGTGCTGTTCGCAAGCAGCGCCGTCGGCGCGATCGTGCTGCCGTTGATGCTGTTCCACCAGATCCAGCTGATGGTCTGCGCAGTGCTCGCCCAGCGCTATGCGCTCCAGGCCTCGACTGCGGGTGCCGCAGTCGAGGAGGCGGTCGACACCGCCGACTGAGTCGGGCGCCGCGCTCTTCGATCGTAGGCTGGGCCTTGGCCCATCGCAATTTACGACGTCGCATCCTTGCGCATTACCCCACGGCTCACGCTACTGAAAGCGGTGGGCCAAGGCCCACCCTACAACGCGTCACCCGATCTTCTGCAGAATGAAACTGTCGCGGGCGAACGCCGGCGTGTCGACGTAGTGGTCGATCAGCAGAAAGGCGAACAGCGCCATCAGGTATACAATGGAATAATTGAACACCTTCATCGGAAACAGTTCATTCGGCGGATTGAGCAGCACGATCGCGTAATACAGGAAGCCGGCGCCGAGCACGAGCGCGCCGCCGAGATAGAACAGGCCGCTCATGCCGGTCAGGTACGGCAGCATGGTCACGATCAGCAGCAGGATCGTGTAGTACAGCACGTGCTGGCGCGTGTACTCGACGCCGTGCGTGACCGGCAGCATCGGCACCTGCGCACGTGAGTAGTCCTCGCGGCGGAAGATCGCCAGCGCCCAGAAGTGCGGCGGCGTCCAGACGAAGATGATCAGGCACAGCAGCAGCGCATACGGGTGAACGTGGCCCGTGACCGCGGCCCAGCCGAGCACGGGCGGCGCGGCACCGGCGGCGCCGCCGATGACGATGTTCTGCGGCGTCGCGCGCTTGAGCCACGCCGTGTAGACGATCGCGTAACCGATCAGCGAGGCGAACGTGAGCAGCGCGGTGAGCGGATTGACCAGTACGATCAGGATCGCCATCGAGGCGGCGCCGAGCACGACCGCGAATACCAGCACCTGCATCGGCGTCAGGGCGCCGGTCGCCAGCGGCCGCTGCGAGGTGCGTGCCATCAACCGATCGATGCGCTGGTCGATCAGGTGGTTGATTGCCGCAGCCGATGCCGCAGCCAGCCAGATGCCGATGGTGCCGGCAATCAGCGGCCGCAGCGGCACCATGCCCGGCACCGCCAGGAACATGCCGATGATCGCCGTGAACACGATCAAGGCGACAACGCGCGGCTTGGTCAGTTCGAGGTATTGGTGGAGGATGGGGGGCATGTGGCGTGAAGGGTGGGGCTTGTCGAAAGGTGCTGCAAGGAGAAGATGCGGGAGAAGGGAGAAGGGAGAGGGACGATCAAGAGCGACGGAGCTGGGGCTTTTCCCCTTCTCGCCTCTCCCTTCTCCCCTCTCCTATGCTGGCCAGCAACGCCAGCAACGCAAACAACAACAGTGCCGCCACGCCATTGTGCGCAATGGCGAGCGGCAACGGCAGGCCGAGCACGACGTTGCCGATGCCGAGCGCAATCTGCAGCAACAGCAGGATCGCGATGGCGATGCCGAAAGCGCGAAATGGCGTACGCTGACACGCCGCGATGGCTGCGGCACCGACGCACAGAAGCGCGATCAGCGCGCCGAACCGGTGCGCGATCTGGATCGCACTGCGCGCCGCGGTATCGAGCACGCCACCTTCGTAGTTGACACCGATGCCGCGCCAGAACACGAAGCCTTCGTGAAAATCGGTCGGCGGCCACCAGAAGCCGAGGCACTTGGGGAAATCGTTGCCGCAGGCGAGCGCGGCGTAGTTCGAACTGGTCCAGCCGCCAAGAGCGATCTGCAGCGCCAGCGCACCGATGCCGATCACGGTGAGATTGCGCAACGTCGCCGCGTCCCCGCCGCCTGACGCCTTCATGGTCAAACGCAGTGCGGCGTAGGCGAGCAATGCGAACAGCAGCATGCCGCCGAGCAGGTGTCCCATGACGACCGCGGGCAGCAGCTTGAGCGTCACTGTCCACATGCCGAGCAACGCCTGGAACACGATCACCACGGCCGCGGCAAGCGGCGCCGCGGCCAGGCCGCGCAGTTCGCGCCGGCGCCACCATGACCAGCCGGCGAGGGCGAATGTGAGCAGGCTCAGGCCGCCGACCAGGATGCGGTGGACCTGCTCGCGCCACGCCTTGCCGGTTTCGAACGGACGATCGGGAAACGCGGCGTTGGCGCTCGCGACTTCGTGCGTCTGCGTCGGCCAGGTCAGCTTGCCGTAGCAGGTTGGCCAGTCCGGACACGACAGTCCGGCATTGGACAGGCGCACGAAGGCGCCGAAGACGATGATCAGCAGCGCGAACGCCGCCGCCGCCCAAGCCAGGCGGCGCAACCCGACGAAGGAAAAATCCGGCGCGGCCATCAATGCACGACTTTGACGATGTCACCACGCAGCAGCGCCGCATCGTAGCCGCTCGCATAGCGCATCATCAGCAGGCCGTTCGGATCGACCAGCGCCAATGCCAGTTCACCGGGCGCGCCGGGCCGATACGCGAACAGAGCGCCGGCATCGTCGCTGCCGCTCAACAACGGCACCGCTGCACCTGGCGCGTTCACCGCCAACGGCGCGCCGAGATAGACGATGCGCAGGCGTTCGGCATTGCGGTTCAGCGTGATGCGCAGGCGCACGAGTTCGGCCAGGCGCGTCTGGCACGCCTGCGCGCAATCGCCGTTGGCCAGCGCGAGCAACGTCCAGTGCCACTGCGGATCGCGCCAGACCAGCTTCGAGCCGTCGGCCAGTGTGACGGGCACCTTGCCTACGTCGGCGGGTGGCTCGACCAGCGTGCCGGAATTGCGCGTGTTCGCCGGGCGCCAACCTGCTGCATTGAGCAACAGCGCCACGGCAATCGGCGCGGCAAACACCAGCAAGATGCCGATCAGAATCAGGCGATTTCTGTTTGTTGAATCCACAAGTCTACTTGTCCACTTTCTTCCGGTGCAGGAACGCGAATATCGCCAGCGCCGCCACGGCGAAGGCGAACCACTGGAACGCGTAGGCCGCGTGCCGCGCCGGCGGCATCATTGCCGGTATCCAGATTCGCTCGAAACCGCTGGCGACGTCGGCATCGAGCAGCAAGACGCGTGGCAGCAGCGCGTGCTTAAGATCCGCCGCGATCTCGTCATGGTCGACGGCCAGCGTCAGCTTCGGCCATGTCGTCTGCGTCGGCAACACATTGCCGCCGAGGCGCAAACCGTTGCCCGGAAACGGCGCGTAGATGCCGGTCAAGTCGATTTCGCCTTCGATCGCTGCCGGCAGTGGCGGTTGCGTGCCTGGCGCGTGCTCCCAGGCGACCCAGCCGCGATCGACCAGCAGCGTCGCCGCGACGCCATCGACGGCGAATGCGGCATAGGCTTCGACACCGAGTCGCCCGTTGCGCATCTGCTCGTCGCGAAGCCAGGCGCGAGCGACCACATAATGCCCGCGCACGCGCACATGGGGAAAGCGACCGGCCGGCGGATCGGCAGCGATCTCGACGAAATCCTCCAGCGCCGATTGCGATGCGCCGGCGAAAGCATCCAGCATCGACTGCGCCTCGCGCGCGCGACCGAGCTGCCAGATGCCGAGCCGCACGAACAGCGCAACGCCGACCAACGTCAGCACAATCGCGAATCCCGATGCGCGCCGCCAGCGCCGCATGGTCGCCACGGCAGCGTTATAATTTGCCCAGACCGGCGCGCCCGCGCCGGCACGGGCCACAACCGATGCTGGTCAAATCAATCATCGTCCTGTTTCTGATCGTGATCGTGTACAACCTGGGCGCCGGTCTGTTTTACATGATGACCGACAAGGGCAAGACCGACCGCACGGTCCGGGCGCTCACCTGGCGCATCGGCCTGTCGGTATTCCTGATCCTGCTCGTGATCGTCGGCATCCTGACCGGCGTGATTCAGCCGCACGGGATAGCAAAATAGGGACGAGGGACAAGGGGCGAGCAAAAGCGAAGCGCGCTTTTACCCTCGCTACTCGTCCCTGCTCTCAAAGCACGTAAACGAACAGGAACAGCCCGAGCCACACCACGTCGACGAAGTGCCAGTACCAGGCGACCGCTTCGAACGCGAAGTGGTGGTCGCGACTGAAGTGGCCCTTCAGGCAGCGCAGCCAGATCACGGTCAGCATGATCGCGCCCAGGGTCACGTGCAGGCCGTGGAATCCGGTCAGCATGAAAAACGTCGATCCATAGACGCCGCTGCCGAGGGTCAGATTGAGCTTGGTGTACGCCTCGATGTATTCGTGCGCCTGGAAGGTGAGGAACAGCGCGCCGAGGATGACGGTCGCGCCGAGCCAGATCAGCAGTTGCGAGCGCTTGCCGGCGCGCAGCGCGTGATGTGCGATGGTGATCGTCACGCCGGACGACAGCAGCAGCAGCGTATTCAGCAGCGGGATGCCCCAGGCCGGCATCGTCTCGAACGTGCCGCCGATTGCTCCCGGCCCATTGGTCGGCCAGGCCGGCGCGTAGCCTTTCCAGAGGAAGAAATTGGTCAACGCGCCATCACCCTCGCCGCCGATCCACGGCACCGACAGGTTACGCGCGTAGAACAGCGCGCCGAAGAACGCCGCGAAGAACATCACCTCGGAGAAGATGAACCACATCATGCCCATGCGGAACGACGTGTCGACCTGCTTGTTGTAGGTGCCGGCCATCGATTCGCCGATCACGGTGCGAAACCAGCCGAACATCATCGCCAGGATCGTCGCGATGCCGAGCACCATGATGAACTTGCCCGCGGCGAATTCGTTGAGCCAGAGGGCCGCGCCGCCGACCGTGAAGATCAGGCCGAACGAGCCCATGATCGGCCAGTGGGTGCCGTGCGGGATGTAGTAAGCACCAGGTGCTGCGTTTGCCATGACAACCTCTAATTCTGCAAAATCAAAAATCGGAAAATCACCACGACGGACTCTAAAGACATAACGAGACCAAAATTCCTAATGCCGTCATTCCCGCGCAAGCGGGAATCCATTTTGCTCTTTTCTCAACGCCAGAAATCAACATGGATTCCCGCTTGCGCGGGAATGACGACTTCTCCCGTTTCCTTGCGTCCTTGAGACACTTCATCTTCCTTGGTCTACTTCGTGTCCTTTGTGGCGCTGTTAGCTCTTTTCACGACGCCGGTTTCGCTGCGATTGCCTGTTCGGCAAGCCGCTTCGTCGCCGGCTCGTTGTTGTAGAAGGTGTACGAAAGCGTCAGCGTGCCGATGTCGGCCGGCAGCTTCGGGTCGACGAAGAACTTGACCGGCATGCGCCGCGACTCGCCGGCCTCGAGCGTCTGTTCGGTGAAGCAGAAGCACTCGGTCTTGTTGAAGTACAGCGATGCGCTGTTCGGTGCCACGCTCGGCACGGCATTGCCGACGATCGCCTGCCGCGCGTTGTTGGTCGCGTCGAACCAGGCTTCGCTGAGCACGCCGGGATGCACGCGCAGAGTCACGGTTTCCGGAGCGAACTGCCACTTCAGCGCGCTGTTGACGTTGGCGACGAACTGCACCGTCACCCAGCGCGATTCGTCCGGCTTGAAAGCCGCGACCTTGCCGGCGCTGTCCGGCGTGTTGCGCACGCGACCGCCGAGGTAGCCGTGGTCGCAGGCGATGCGATAGATCGGTACGCAGGCGAAACCGAACAGGAACATCGAGCCGCACACAACCAGGGCACGGATGAGGAATCGCCGGTTGCGCTGGCTGACGTCCATCAGTGCCAGATGCCCTGCTTGACGAAGAACAGCACGAACATCGCCAGCGCAACGGCACCAACAATCCACGCCGTGCGACGAATGCCGGCGCGGCGCTGATCATTGCCAAAGCTGGAGTGCTGCTGGTTCATTGGGCTTCAATTACATCAAAACGAAGGACTTGAAAGTCCGGCCATGGATGGCCGGTTTTGATCTTGGCGATCACGGATCGATCGCAAAAGTACATCCCATGAATGGCCGGTTTTTGATCTTCGCGTTCACGGACGAACGCGCAAATCAATGAGTGACATCACCATGCGCCAGGTCTTGGTCGTGAATGACCGGCGGGACGGCAAATGTGTGGAACGGCGCCGGCGACGGTACGGTCCACTCGAGGCCATGCGCGCCTTCCCATGACACCATCTTTGCCTTTTCGCCGCTCTTCAGCGACGTGTACAGAATCACGAACATCATGATCGGCGTCAGGAACATGCCGTACGCGCCGATCGTGCTGATCAGGTTCCAGTCCGCGAACGCGACGTTGTAGTCCGGAACGCGGCGCGGCATGCCGGCCAGGCCCAGGAAGTGCTGCGGGAAGAACAGCACGTTGACGAACACCATGCTCCACCAGAAATGCACCTGGGCCCAGCGCTCGTTGTACATGCGCCCGGTCCACTTCGGCCACCAGTAGTAGATCGCGCCGATGATGGCGAACAGCGCGCCGGTGACCAGCACGTAGTGGAAGTGAGCCACGACGAAATAGGTGTCCTGATACTGGAAGTCGGCCGGCACGAGCGCAAGCATCAGTCCGGAAAAGCCGCCGATCGTGAACAGGATGACGAACGAGATCGCCCACAGCATCGGCGTCTCGAACGACAGCGAACCCTTCCACATGGTCGACACCCAGTTGAACACCTTCACGCCGGTCGGGATCGCGATCAGCATCGTCGAGTACATGAAGAACAGTTCGCCACCGAGCGGCATGCCGACCGTGAACATGTGGTGGCCCCAGACGATGAACGACAGGAACGCGATCGAGGCGATCGCATAGACCATCGCCTGGTAGCCGAACAGCGGCTTGCGCGAGAAGGTCGGGATGATCTCGGACACGATCCCGAACGCCGGCAGGATCATGATGTAGACCTCGGGATGGCCGAAGAACCAGAAGATGTGCTGGAACATGACCGGATCGCCGCCACCGGCGGCATTGAAGAAACTGGTGCCGAAGAACTTGTCGGTCAACAGCATCGTCACCGCGCCGGCGAGCACCGGCATGACCGCGATCAGCAGGAACGCCGTGATCAGCCAGCTCCATACGAACAGCGGCATCTTCAAAAGGTCCATGCCCGGCGCGCGCATGTTGAGGATCGTCGCGATGATGTTGATCGCGCCCATGATCGACGAGATACCCATCAGATGCACCGAGAACACCAGGCATGCCACGCTGGCACCGCCCTGGATCGCGAGCGGCGGATACATGGTCCAGCCGCCGGCCGGCGCGCCGCCCGGCATGAACAGGGTCGACAGCAGCAGCGTGAAGGCGAACGGCAGGATCCAGAACGACCAGTTGTTCATGCGCGGCAGCGCCATGTCCGGCGCACCGATCTGCAACGGCACCATCCAGTTCGCCAGACCGACGAATCCCGGCATGATCGCGCCGAAGATCATGACCAGCGCGTGCATCGTCGTCATCTGGTTGAAGAAGTACGGCTGCACGAACTGCAGCCCCGGATGCATCAGCTCGGTGCGGATTACGCCGGAGAACAGCGCGCCGATGCAGGCCATCGTGAACGAGAAGATCAGGTACAGCGTGCCGATGTCCTTGTGGTTCGTCGAGAACACCCAGCGGTTGATGAAACCGTGCGGCTTGTGGTCGTGATCGTCGTGCTGATCGTCGTGGTGCGCGGCGTGGGTAGCCATTTGCGTAACCTCAGTTATTTTTTGCGATCGACCATGATCGCGAAAATCAAATGGGCAGCCATCCATGACTGCGCTTTCAGTTCTTTTGCGATCATCCTTGATCGCGAGAGTCAAAAAGCGGACACCCTGGCCGCACTTCTCAATTGGTGCCTAACCCTTGGCAGGTTCAACGGGTGCTGACTCGACGGGCGCGGCCGGTGCCGGGACCGCAGCCGTTGCGGCCGCAGCCGGAGGCGGCGCCAGCGCTGCTTCCTGCGTGTCGAGCCACTTGACGAATTCGTCCTTCGGCACGGCCTTGACGACGATCGGCATGAAGCCGTGGTCCTGGCCGCACAGTTCGGCACACTGCCCGCGGTAGGTGCCCGGCTCGTGAATCTCGGTCCAGTCGTCGTTGATGATGCCGGGGATCGCGTCCTGCTTCCAGCCGAGCGCCGGCACCCACCAGGCATGGATCACGTCGTCGCCGGTGACGACAAAGCGCACCTTGGTATCCACGGGCAGCATCAGCGGATGGTCAACATTGAGCAGGTAGGTCTGCTCGCCGTCGGCCTTGACCGCGAACGGATCGAGACCGGACTTCAGCTGGCGCGTGCGGTCGCTGTCGCCGTCGAGTTTGGAAACGAAATTGACGTGGTAGGACTTGTCGCCCCAGTTGATGTATTCGTAGCGCCATTTCCACTGATAACCGGTGACCTTCACCGTCATCTGTGAGTCTTGCGTGTGCGCCATGCTGATCATCACGTTGGTCGCCGGCGCGGCCAGCACGACGAGGATGATGATCGGCAAGATCGTCCAGATCAGCTCGATCCGCGTGTTATGGCTCCACTTGGCCGGTACCGCACCCTTGGATTTGCGAAACTTGACCATCGCCACGATCATCGCGCCGAACACGATCACACCGATCACGCAGCAGACGTAGAACGCCCACATGTGGATCTGGTAGACCTCCTGCGAGGTCTTGGTCACGCCGGGCGTCATGTTGAGCTGCCACGGCACCGGCATTGCCGACAGCGCCGTGCTGGCGGCGGCGAGCACGGCGCCCAGGCCGATCGCGACGCAGACCCGCTTGCTGACTTCAAAACACTTCATCGCTTCACCTAAGCATTTCGAGATTCTTGTCGCCAAGTCGCCGCTACGACGACTGGCGTTCGCTGTTCTGTGCCTGCGCCAGCAGGCCTGACAATCGCTGCGCCAGATCGCGGCGTTCCTCCTCGTTGAGGAAAGCACCAATTTCGACTTCGCGTCCGTGCGAGCGCAACAGCAACCGGTTCGGCGCACTGCGCCAGCGACCTGGCTGCAGCGACAACCGCGCCCAGTACGGATGGAACTGCACCGCCTGTCCCGTCGTACCCAGCGGAAAGATTTCCAACCGCGTCGCACTCAGCACAACGATCTCACCCGCGGCAGATGCTTGCCAGACGCGGATCAGGCACGCGGCCACCACGCCGAGTTCCAGCAGCGCAAATCCTGGCGCAAAAACATTGCCGCCCCACGCCGCCAACAACGCAAATCCCACTGCAGCCACGCCTTGTGCCGTCAGGAACAGCCAAAGGCCGGCGCGCGACAACGAGCGATGCGGCAAAATCACCAACGAAACCGCTTCGCCCGGCGTCAAAGCTGGGGTTTGCTCAGTCATGCAGCCACAGCGCTTTCAAGCCCGCCATGATAGTGAGCGTGCCGCGCCCGGGCAAGCACAACGCCTTCCTGCCACAAGCCTGGAACAGTCGCGAAGGCCGGCCGCGGGCCGGCCGGATCGCAAGCCTCCCCATCGAACGGGTTGCTCGCCTGTCGCGAGTGGGCCAATCGGGCCTTTCGGCGCCGAGATTTCGCCGCAACGCTGGTAAACTTCGCGCCCCGCGCCGCTCGCGGGATTCCCGGACGCGATCGACCGCATGACCGCCGCCATTCTTTCTCCCGAACTTCCCGACGCACCCGGCGCCGCGCGCGCGCTGCTCACGGCCGCGTACTGCCGCGACGAAACCGAAGCCCTGAACGAACTGCTCGGTCAGGCCGCGCTGCCCCCGGCCGAGCGCGATCTGGTGCTGGCGCGCGCCACCGAACTGGTCGCCCGCGTGCGCGCCAAGGCCAGCCAGCAGTCGGCAGTCGAATCGTTCATGCGCGAATACGACCTGTCGAGCGAGGAAGGCGTGCTGCTGATGTGCGTCGCCGAGGCGCTGCTGCGCATTCCGGACAAGGAAACCGCTGACAAGCTGATCTCCGACAAGCTCGGCGAAGCGAACTGGGAAACCCATCTCGGCCAGAGCGATTCGGTGCTGGTCAATGCCGGCACCTGGGGCCTGATGCTGACCGGCAAGCTCGTCACGCTGGCCGACGAAACGCAGCGCAATTTCGTCGGCGCGTTGAAGCGCCTGGTCGGCCGCGCCGGCGAACCGGTGATCCGCCTCGCGGTGCGCCAGGCGATGCGCATCATGGGCGTCCAGTTCGTCATGGGGCGCACGATCAAGGAAGCACAGGATCGTTCGGTCGAGAAGGAAAATCGCGCGTATCGTTTTTCCTACGACATGCTCGGCGAAGCCGCCTTGACTCAGCCGGACGCGGAGCGTTATCACAAGGCCTACAAGGATGCGATCGCGGCGCTCGGGGAAAGATGGGGTCAGAGTCAATTAACCTCGGGCGCCGATTCACGCTCGCGAAATCGTCAGGGGTCAATTGACTCTGACCCCATTTTCGCGCCGAGCATCTCGATCAAATTGTCGGCGTTGCATCCACGTTACGAAGTCGCCCAGCGCGCGCGTGCGCATGCCGAGCTGACGCCGAAACTGCTCGAACTCGCGCAACTGGCGAAGAAGAACGGCATTGGCCTGACGGTCGACGCCGAGGAAGCGGACCGCCTCGAATTGTCACTCGAGGTAATCGCCGCTGTGCACGCCGATGCCTCGCTCGAAGGCTGGCATGGTTACGGGCTTGCCGTGCAGGCGTACCAGAAGCGCGCGCCGTTCGTGATCGACTGGCTGGCCGAACAGGCGCGCAAGACCGGGCGCCGTTTCTGCGTGCGTCTGGTCAAGGGCGCGTACTGGGATTCGGAGATCAAGCGCGCGCAGGAAGGCGGCCATGCCGGCTATCCGGTCTACACGCGCAAGCCCAATACCGACGTTTCCTATCTGGCCTGCGCACGACGCCTGTTCGAACATGGCGATGCGTTCTATCCGGCGTTCGCGACGCACAATGCACACACGATCGCCGCGATCTATCACATGGCGCAGGGCCGGCCGTTCGAATTTCAGCGCCTGCACGGCATGGGCGCCGACCTGTACGCCGAAGTGATCGGCGCGAACTCTGTATTTGCTCCGAACAAGTCCATCCGGGACTTGTCGGAGCGCGCCGAGTCCGGCGCAGGTCCGGACTCGGCTACGACGAATCGAGCAAGCTCGATTCGCGTTGCGCCATCCGTGGCGCAAAACCTCAACGTGCCGTGCCGCGTCTACGCGCCGGTCGGCAGCCATGAGGACCTGCTGCCGTACCTCGTGCGCCGCCTGCTCGAAAACGGGGCGAACACGTCGTTCGTCAACCGCATCGTCGATGAGTCGCTGCCGATCCGCGATCTGGTCGCCGACCCGGTCGAGACCGTGCGCGGCTTCGCTTCGATCCCGCATCCGCGCATCCCGCAACCGATTGGCCTGTATCTCAATGCGGGTTCTGCGAACACGCAGGACTGCGTATCTCCACAACGGAAGAATTCCATGGGCGTGAACTTTGGCAACGACAACGAACTGCGCGCACTCGCCGACGCGGTCGGGCAGGTTTCGACGAACTGGAGTGCGACGCCGCTCGTGCCGGGCGCGAAATCCGCGGAAGGCCTGCAGGATGTGACCGATCCATCGGATCGGCGCCGCAAGATCGGCACCAAGCAGCAGGCCGACGCCGCGACGATCGAGCGCGCGCTCGCCAACGGCGTCGCCGCGCAGCCGGACTGGGATCACCTGCCGGCCGCATCGCGCGCGAAGATCCTCGAGTACGCCGCCGACCTGCTCGAACAGCGCCGCGCGCCATTCGTCGCGCTGCTCGTGCGCGAAGCCGGCAAGACGCTGCCGGCTGCGGTTTCCGAAGTGCGCGAAGCCGCGGACATGTGCCGCTACTACGCGGCGATGGCGCGCAAGTTGATGGGCCATGCCGAAACGCTGCCCGGCCCGACCGGCGAATCGAACGAGCTGTCATTGCACGGCCGCGGCGTGTTCGTCTGCATCAGCCCATGGAATTTCCCGCTCGCGATCTTTACCGGCCAGATCGCCGCCGCGCTTGCCGCCGGCAACGCCGTGATCGCCAAGCCGGCCGACCAGACCGTGCTGATCGGCCACGCCGCGGTGAAACTATTGCACGAGGCCGGCGTACCGGAACACGTGCTGCAGTTCGTGCCCGGCAAAGGTTCGATGATCGGCAACCTGCTGCTGACAAAGGCCGACGTCGCCGGCGTGTGCATGACCGGCTCGACCGAAACCGCGTGGACGATCAACCGCACGCTGGCCGCGCGCAACGCGCAGATCGCCGCGCTGATTGCCGAGACCGGCGGCCAGAATGCGCTGATTGCCGATTCCTCGGCGCTGCCCGAACAACTGGTCAAGGACGCGGTGACCTCCGCATTCGATTCCGCAGGCCAACGCTGCTCGGCCGCACGTGTGCTGTTCGTGCAGGACGACATTGCCGACAAGGTCATCGCGATGCTGTCAGGCGCCATGGATGAACTGAAGGTCGGCGATCCGGGCCTGCTGTCGACCGATGTCGGACCGGTCATCGACGAGCCGTCGCGAAAGAGCCTCACCGATCACGCCGCGCGCATGGACAAGGAGGCCAAACTCATCAAGCAGGTCACGCTGCCGCCTGACTGCGCCAACGGCACGTTCCTCGCGCCGCGCGCGTACGAATTGAAATCGCTGTCGCAACTGACCCACGAAGTCTTTGGCCCGATCCTGCACGTGATCCGCTGGAAGGCCAGCGAACTCGACGCAGTCATCGACGCGATCAACGCGACCGGCTTTGGCCTCACGCTCGGCATCCACAGCCGGATCGATTCCACCATCGCGCATATTTCACAACGCGCCAAAGTCGGCAACTGCTACGTCAACCGCAACCAGATCGGCGCCGTCGTCGGCGTGCAGCCGTTCGGCGGCGAGAATCTGTCGGGCACGGGCCCGAAAGCCGGCGGCCCGCACTACCTGTTGCGCTTCGTCACCGAACGCACGCTCACGATCAATACGACCGCCGCGGGCGGCAACGCATCGCTGTTGACTCTCGGCGAGTGATCTTGCTCCCTCCCGTCGGGAAAGGGGCGCGCAGCGCCGGGAGGGTCGGAGCTCGCGCTTTAGCCCTCCCCTTCAAGGGGAGGGTTGGGTGGGGATGGTGTCGCTCGCGCCAGTCTTTCTTCTCTCGCTCGTCATTCCGGCGACTGCGCGTGCCGGGAGCGCGCGCGAACAGCGAAGCTGGCCCGAAGGGCAAGCGCCAGGATGGCGCGAGTCAAGCCGGAATCCATCTTGATCTTTCTGCGCTGACGAAAGAAACGAACTAGAGAAACACCATCCCCACCCAACCCTCCCCTTGAAGGGGAGGGCTAGAGCGCAGCGTCAGGTCATCGAGTGCAACCCGATCAGATTGCCTTCGGTGTCGTAGACGAGCGCGATGAAGCCGTATTGCCCGATCGACATCTTGTCGTCCTTGATCCTGCCGCCGGCTTTGACCACGCGCGTCGCTTCCACGGCGCAATCATCGCAGCCGAAGTAGATGATCGTGCTGTTGCCGCCGGACGGAACACCGTCCATGCGCACGAGGGCGCCGGTGGTGCCGGGCTGGTCCATGTTCATTTGTGGAAATGTCCAGTATTCCAGTTCCGGCTTGCCGGGATTGTCGAGCTTTTCGATTTTCAGCTTGAATACGGATTCGTAGAAGGCCTTGGCCCTGGCCATGTCCTGCACGTAGATCTCGAACCAGCGAACCGGATTGGATGGCATGCATTTCTCCTGATATTTTTGTGGCGATCGATATTCTTGCGGCGATCATTGACCGGTACATTCTGGCGACGCATTCCTTTACAGGATGTTCTTCCCCGGTTAGCCGGTCGTCGCCCGTTCAGCTAGCGTGCGGTGCGCAGGGGGCACACTGACTGGGACATTGCTGCTTGGGGAATCAAGATGCCGGTCATGCATGCCGAAAAATCCGCGGCGCCGCTGCGGTCGGTGTTGGGCGTTCTGCTGACGACGATCGCGTGCACGACCGTCTTGGCGCGAACGCCCGAGCGAACACCGGCGCCCGCGTCGCTCAGCGTCACGCTGAATCAGGGTGAAGTCGCGCGCTGGCCTGGCATAGCGGCGAAATCCTGCGCGCTCGGCAACAGGAAATATCCGGCGGTCGATTCGGTCTGCTATTACCCGTTCGACGTCGAAGCCCAGCCCGGCCACCATGCCATCGCGGCGATCGACCAGGACGGCAGGCGCCACAACGCGACCGCGATCGTCGAAAAAGTCGAGCGACCGAAGGTCGACATCAATCTCACCGACGACGCGTACATCAACGTGTCGAAGGAAAACCAGAAACGCGCATCACATGAGCGCGAGGCCGTGCTCAAGCTGTTCGCTGCGACGATCGACGAGCCACGATTTTCGCTGCCGCTCGGCGCGCCGGCGTCGCCGCTGCCGAAGAACGAAGACGACTTCGGCAGCCTGCGCACGTTCAATGGCAAGGTCGAAAGCCAGCACACGGGGCGCGACTATCCGGTGACGGAAGGCAATTCTGTGCGCGCTGTCGCGGCCGGGCGCGTCGTGCTGGCCGACGAGCATTTCCTGACCGGCAACAGCGTCTACATCGACCATGGCGACGGCATGGTCAGCGCGAGTTTTCACATGACTTCGCTCAGCGTGAAAGCAGGCGACGAGGTCAAACGCGGCCAGGTGCTCGGCAAGGTCGGCGCGACCGGCCGCACCAGCGGCACGCACCTGCACCTGGGCATTCGCTGGCTGGCGGCGCGCGTCGACCCGCAACCGTTGCTCGACAGTCCACTGCATCTGCACGATGTCGGCGAAAAAGCCGCCACCGCCGAGCGCAAGGAAGAAAAAGCCCGCGTGGAGCCGAAGGAGTCGAACAGGTCGATCCGGCGCGACGACGAGGGCTGAGCCGAACGCGCCGCAGCGGTCTCCGAGCGCGCGACAAACTGTGGCGCCACCCTCACCCTCACCCTACCCTCTCCCGCCAGCGGGAGAGGGGAAAGAACAAGTCGCGTCAAACCTTCATTGCCAGGCTTTGCTGCACTACCCGTTGGCGATCTTGAGCAGCAGGTCGGCATGGCAGGGGCCATCGAGCGGACACCAGCAGGCCAGGTTCTTGCCGCGCAGGGTAGCGCGAAGGTGCGTGGCGTGAAATGGCGAATCCGGATCGGTGCGTGTCAGCTCGCCACTGCGCAGCGCTGCCTTGAACCGGTCGATCGAGGTCCGCACATCCGGGATGCCCGGATCGCCCACGCGGAACGGATTGCCGTAGCGCGTGCTGCGATCGACCTTCACGGTGTTCGGCGGCATGCGCCAGCCTTTGTTGCGGCGTAATTGGACGCGGCACGGTGTCTGAGCCATGAGCCAATTGTGCGCCGCGCATCGGCATGAGTTCCATCCGGCGTTTAACGCGAACCTAACGAATGGCCGCCATGGCGTCCGCGGCAAACAGCGGGCCATGCGGTAAAGTATCGCCATGTATCTCGAGTACTACGGCCTCAAAGAGGCGCCATTCTCGATCACCCCCGACCCGCGCTACGTGTTCCTGTCCGAGCGCCACCGGGATGCGCTTGCGCACCTGTTGTACGGCATCGGCAAGGGCGGCAGCGGCGGCTTCGTGCAGTTGACCGGCGAGGTCGGCACCGGCAAGACGACGCTGTGCCGGCTGCTGCTCGAACAGTTGCCGGAACATACGCGCGTCGCGCTCGTGCTCAATCCAAAACTGTCGCC
>Ga0193727_1000258_pt1 | contig 19234 bp, 15 predicted proteins | sample H2c2metaG_FD_143051 | JGI IMG/M metagenome (GOLD analysis project Ga0193727, IMG submission 143051) | Soil microbial communities from a riparian zone of the East river system, Colorado, United States - H2c2 | ecosystem: Environmental > Terrestrial > Soil > Riparian zone | place: USA: East River...
CAGATAGCGGAAAGTGGAAAGTGAACAAATCATCGGCCGCGGATCGTGTCGTCCTAAAAGGAAAAGAGACCGATTATTTCGACGGCGAAGAATAGGTTATCCTGCGATCAGCACGTCCTCTGCGTTTAAACTCAAATCATGGATTCCAACAGGTCGCCGCAAGATTTTGCGTATAAGACTTACCTCAACATTCTGCACGGACCGCTTGAACTAATCGATGTGCGGAAACTGGCCGATGCCTGCACGGACAAGTGGTACAACCAGACGCTTTGCAAGGTGAACGATTCTGTCGTTAGGCTGGCGGTAATTCAGGGCGAATATCACTGGCACGAGCACAAAGACATCGATGAATTCTTTTACGTTGTGGACGGACGATTCCTAATCGATCTCGAAGATCGCGTTGTCGATCTTGCGCCGAAACAGGGCTTCGTCGTGCCCAAAGGTATGCGCCATCGCACACGTGCGCCTGAACGAACCGTGATCTTGATGGTCGAGCGCGCGGACATTGTTCCGACCGGCGATTGAACACGCCGAGAGGCACGTGAAAATTATTTCTGGCGGGCAAACTGGCGTGGATCGCGCGGCGCTCGATGCTGCACTGAAAAATGGAATCGACTGTGGCGGCTCGTGTCCGAGTGGGCGCCTCGATGAGGTCGGCCGAATTCCGGATCGCTATCCGGTTAAGGAATTGGAACACGGTGGGTTCACTGAGCGCACGCTGCAGAACGTGAAAGACTCCGATGGAACGGTCATCATTTACTTCAGCAATTTGAGCGGCGGCAGTGCCCAAACGTTGCAGTTCTGCATCGCGCAAAAACGTCCGCATCAATTGATCGATGCAGGTGCAATTTTCATCGAAGACGCCGCCAAGTTGATTCTTGATTTTATCCGCAAGCACGAGATCGAGATTCTCAACGTCGCCGGGCCAAGACAGAGCGAATGGCCGGACGGCTACGATTACGCTTTTCGTGTGCTCGATATTTTTCTCATGTCGATTGATTCGAGCACGAGCAAGAGCAGGATCAAGATCAAGAGCAAGAGATAAATTACTCGTATCTGAGCGCTTTGACCGGATCGAGCCGCGCCGCGAAGTAAGCGGGAATGAGCGCGGCAAATGAGCAGATGAAAAACGCGCTGATGCAGATAATGGCAACGTCCTTCGGGATAACCTCGGCCGGGATCGACGAAAACTGATAGACCTCGCGCGGGAAAATCTCGATGTGCAATGTCGATGCGAGCCAATGGCTGAATTCATTGCGGTAGCGGATCAACGTCATGCCAAGCCCGAGTCCGGTAATCGTTCCGAAAAGGCCAACGATGGTCCCCTGGCCGAGAAAGACCCAGATGATTTGTGCGATATTTGCGCCAAGGGCTTTCATAATTCCGATCTCGCGCCGCTTTTGCACGGTCACCGTTATGAGCGTGCTCATGATGCCGAAGGCCGCGACGACTACGATAAAGAATAAAAGGAAAAACATCACCGTGCGCTCGAGTCGCACAGCTTCGAAGTATTGGCGGTTCATGTCGATCCAGGTCTGCACAAATTCGGGCGGCTCGAGAACTTGCTCGATGGCTTGTTTTACACGCTCAGCACTGTACGGGTTGTCGGTTTTGACCGTGATCCCGTGCAAAGCGTCACCCAAGCCGTATAACTCTTGTCCGACGTAAATCGGCACGAGAAGAAATTCAGAGTCGTGCAGGTAATGACCGGTCTCATAAATGCCGGTAACAGTTAGTTCCTTCGGCAGAATCACCTCGCGCAATTGATCGATCGCTTTTTTTTCTTCCTCCCCCTTCGCGTTCTCCAGTTTCTTAATGCCATCGAGAATCTGGCCGAGATTACCCGGCGAATAAATGGTGAGTTTGTCGCCAACATGAACCTGTAATTTTCGCGCGAGCTCAACACCGAGCACGGTCGATTCACCATCCAGGTCGAGCTTGCCGTATTTGATGAATTTTCTCAGTGGAATCACTTTCTCCTCTTGTGCGGGATCGACGCCGCGAATCATCGGCGCGAGCCGCCGGTTTTGAAATTCGACGATCACTGGCCCCTGGATGTAAGGGGCGGTCGCCACCACGCCCGGCGTCTTGTCGATCTTCGCTTTGAGCGACCGCCAATCGCGTAAGACGTCTTCGGTGCTTACGAGGATGTGCGCATCGAAATCGATTACTTTCTGTCGCAATTCGCGGTCGAATCCGGTCATCACCGAAATCACGAGAATTAACACTGTCACCCCAAGCATCACGCCGAGGACGGAGATTAACGTGATAATGGAGATAAATGTGCGTTTCGGCTTGAGATAGCGAAGCCCGAGAAAAAGACTAAACGGCAGTTTCAAATCGCCGATACCGTGGCCGCGAATCCCCCAGTTTTCCAGCCAAAGTCTTGGCAGAATGGCCCGCCGAGCTGTCCGACGAATTTTTCTAAATGCGAGGCTTGTCCTTCCGACAGCGCACCCGGCGATCGGCGCCATACCCTTGCAAAATTAATCGGCTCTTCCCGTCGAGTTCGATGACGGGATCAGCTTTTGAGCGCATTCGCCTTCAAATCTTCGAGGGCGACGAACTCGAGCGCGGAGGAGTGCGTTGCTTCAAGATCGACAGGGGCCGCGCGATCGTGATCAAGCGCAGCTTTCCAGCGCGTGACGCAGACGCACCATTTATCACCCGGTTCCAAACCGGGGAAACCCCATTCCGGATGCGGCGTGACCAAATCGTTTCCGTCGAGCACGGAGAAATCGAGAAACTCGCGCGTGACCTTAACGCAAACGGTGTGCAGACCAAGATCTTCAGGACCGGTGCGACAAAACCCGTCGCGATAAAATCCGGTCATTGGATCGCGGCAACAACATTTCAGTTCAGTTCCAAGAACATTCGTCGGCATAACCATCGTACCGTTGGCTTAATAAACCGCTAGGTCATGCAAAATCCGGCTCCTCAGTCGAGATGGTCGATTCGCCCGCAGGTTGCCGCAGCGCCTGCTCGACCGCGCGCCAGGCAAGCATTGCGCACTTGACCCGCTGCGGAAATTTCCGCACCCCCTGCATTAGTCGAAGATCGCCTAACGTTTTAGGTGCTGCTGCCGCTTCGTCTGTCACTAATTTGTGAAATGCGCGAAACATCTCCATCACTTCCACGCGACTTTTCCCTTTCAGTTTCATCGTCATTAACGACGCCGACGCCTGGCTGATCGCGCAACCGTGTCCGGTAAACTTGATATCTTGCAGGCCTCCATCGGCGTCGAATTTTACTCCGAGATGAATTTCGTCGCCGCATGCGGGGTTATCGCCATGTACCCGCACCGCAGCGTCGGCCAGGTCTCCGAAATTTCGCGGACGTCGCGAATGATCGAGAATAACCTCCTGGTAAAGCTCTTCGAGTTCCAGATTCATGAAAAGAAATGCACAGCGGCGCGGAGGATTTCAATCATTCGATCGATTTCTTCGATCGTGTTGTAAAAGTAGAAGCTCGCGCGAGTGGTCCCTGGTACACCGAACCTCCGCATCAGCGGCTGGTTGCAATGATGCCCGCCGCGCATTGCTAATCCATACTGGTCCGCGAACGTTGTAAGGTCGTGCGGGTGCGCCGCTTCCATCACAAAACCGACGAGTGCGCCACGCTCGTCGGTTGGCCCGAGAATGCGCATTCCAGGCAATTCCGCGAGACGTTCCGCCGCATAACGAGCAAGATGTGCGTCGTGTTCGAAAATTGCCGGACGCCCGATCCGCTCGATGTAATCGACAGCGGCGGCGAGCCCAATCGCGCCGGCGATGTTCGGCGTGCCGGCTTCGAATCGGTGGGGGGCTTTCTTGAACGCGCTTTTTTCCAAGGTAACGCTGACGATCATCTCACCGCCGCCATGCCATGGTGGCATCGAATCGAGGATTTCGCCGCGTCCATAGAGCGCTCCGATGCCAGTTGGTCCACACATCTTATGGCCGGAGAAAGCCAGGAAATCGCAGCCCAACTCCTGTACATTAATTGGCAAATGTCCCGCGCTTTGTGCAGCATCCACCAGCGTTAGCACGCCGATGTCCCGCGCTTTCTGACAGAGTTCGGCGACGGGATTGATTGTTCCGAGGGAGTTTGAGATGTGCGTGAAGGCAAAAAGCTTTACTTCGGGCGTAAGCAGTGAAGCAAGCTGATCGAGCGCAAGCCTGCCATCGTCGCGTACTGGCACGAAGCGCAACCGGGCGCCCATTCGTTCAGCCAGCAACTGCCATGGCACCAGGTTGCTGTGATGCTCCATCTCCGTGAGGAGGACCACATCTCCAGCACGAAGAAATTTTCCGCCCCACGCATGCGCCACAAGGTTTATGCTTTCCGTAGTTCCGCGCGTGAACACGATTTCGTCCGCAGACGCAGCGTTCAGGTAGCTCGCCACGCGCTGCCGCGATCTTTCGTAAGCTTCTGTCGCACGTGAGCTCAGCTCGTGAAGCCCACGATGCACGTTGGCGTTTTCGTGCTCGTAGTAATGCCGCAGCGCATCGATTACGGGCCGCGGTTTCTGCGATGTTGCGGCGCTGTCAAAGTAGATCAAGGGATGACCATGCGCCCGTTCGCGGAGGATCGGGAAATCCTCGCGGAGGGCATTCCAATCTACTGAGCTGCTCGCAATCTGGTGCACACCTTAATCTGCTCCACGTGCTGCTCCGCGCCACTTTAAACGGATGCGATAGGCACGAATCATTTTGTCTTGTCCAGAGCAATGGGAAATCCTTAAACTTGACGCGCAGGTTACCCCAACAAAAGGAGCAAATTCTTAGCCAGCCGGTTCCAGATCTGCCAATTCCAAGATCGATAATTCCGAAATCAGCATGCCACACACTGCGATTGCCTATTGGCTAGCGCCGGCTGAGCCGGCGCGCGGCTTCCTTGAAAAAGTGATTGCCGATCTTGCGGGGAAACATGATGCGCCTGTTTTCGAGCCGCATCTGACGATCTACGTCGGATCAAATCGCTCGGGAGCAATCGAAGAAATCCTTTCACAAGCCGCAGTCGATTGCGAACCGATCCAGTTGGAAGTGCTTGAGATGCGTCACTCCGATGAATTCACGAAAACGCTTTTTGTCCAAATCGGGTCGAACGCAAAATTGCAGCGGCTCACCAAAACAATTCGCGAAGCGTCACAAACTCCGTCCGATTATCAGCTCGAGCCGCACTTGAGCTTGCTCTACAAGAAGATGCCGATCTTAGCGCAGCGCGAACTGGCTGGGTCGATCAAGCTGCCGTTCTCGACAGTGGTTTTTGATTCGATCAAAGCGGTTCGTTGCGTTTCGCCCACGTGTAACCGCGCCAATGTAGAAGCATGGCGTGTTATCGCCACGAAGGCGCTTTCTGGGTAGCGTCCGTTGCGGGCCTCGCCGTCGCGAAGGTTTGTCGCCGAAAAGATTGTTTTCGTGAGACGCCAAAAGCAGCACGCGATACGTGTGCACTACCCAGATTTCGGCTTTAAATTGCAGAGCGATGGAGGGTCCAGCGGAGAATATAAAGATCTTTGGCGGACACGACGAGGCGACGATCAAGCAAATTGAGACCTGTGTCGTGGCGGGCGGCGAGCGAGGTGTGCTATGCGCCGATGGACACAAAGGCTATGCGCAACCGATTGGCGGCGTTGTCGCCTACAAAGACAAGATTTCGCTAAGCGGCGTCGGATTCGACATCGCCTGCGGCAATCTGGCGATTTTGACGGACGCAAAACGCGAGCAAATCGAACCGAGGATCAACAAGATCATGGACGACGTGGTGCGCGACATTTCCTTTGGCATTGGCCGCAAAAGCAAGACACGCGTGGAGCACGAGCTGTTTGAAGATCCGGTGTGGGAATTGCAACCGATGCGCGGATTGAAACCAATGGCTGCTGAACAACTTGGCACGGTTGGGGGCGGGAACCACTATGTCGATCTTTTCGCTGATGAGGAGGACCGCATCTGGGTTGGTGTGCATTTTGGGTCGCGGGGCCTTGGACACAAAACCGCAACGCATTTTTTGAAGAAAGCTGGGGGCAAAGAGGGAATGGATGTGCCGCCGACGGTTGTTGATGAAAAGTCAGAGCTAGGTCACGATTACCTCGCTGGGATGCATTTGGCAGGTCGATACGCCTACGCTGGGCGCGAAGCAGTGGCGCGACATGTTGTGCGTGGAATTTTGGGCGCAACCATTGTCGAAGAGGTCCATAACCATCACAACTTCGCCTGGCGAGAAAAACATAATGGCGAGGAATATTGGGTGGTGCGCAAGGGCGCGACACCAGCGTTTCCGAGGCAGAAGGGCTTCGTCGGCGGCAGCATGGGCGACGACGCCGTGATTATCGAAGGAATCGATTCGTCGATTTCGCGCGAAGCGTTGTTTTCGACGATCCATGGTGCGGGGCGAATCATGTCGCGCACCGCGGCGAAAGGCCGCTTCGAAAAAGTTGGTAAGAAAAGGATTCGACGCGAAGGACTCGTCAGGCATGACGAAATGATGAAATGGATCGCGGATAAGGGAGTTGTTTTGCGCGGCGGCGATCTGGACGAAGCGCCGCAAGCTTACCGGCGCCTTCCCGACGTGCTTGCGGCTCATGTGGGCACGATTCGAATTTTGCACACGTTGCGTCCGCTCGGCGTTGCCATGGCCGGACGCGACATTGTCGATCCGTACAAGGATTAAACATTTCTGGCGACGATCGTCCAAGAACGGGGATTTCGCGATGCCTGGCTGGAACAGCGTGGGCACATGGATGCGGGGCGACATTGCGCATTGGACCGAGGCAATCCCAAAAGAGAACAGAACTAGGCCGGCGAAATAACGGCTGCGATTGAGAGTTCCGATTGCCGATCGTACGTTGCCGCCGATGAATGACATTGTCGGCATCGATCTTGGCACGACTAACTCGTTGATTGGGATGATGGACGCGGGTTTTCCCGTTTTGATCGCGGATACGAACGGCGAACGCCTTACCCCTTCCGTTGTTCATATTTCCGGAGACGGCGAGACGCTGGTTGGCAGCGCGGCGGCGCGGATGCGCGTGCTCGAACCGGCCTCAACGATTTATTCGGTCAAACGCTTCATCGGTCTGCGCGGCGAAGATGTCGTGACCAAAGAACTCGATGTTAGTTACGAGCTGGTTCCGAGAAAGGGGCGACCGCTGCACATCAGAGTTGGCAACAACCAATACGCGCCGGAAGAAATCTCGGCGCTTGTTTTGCGCAAATTGAAAGCAGATGCGGAGAAGGCGCTTGGACGCCAAGTGGCGCGCGCCGTGATCACCGTCCCGGCTTATTTCAATGACGCGCAGCGCAATGCGACAAAAAGAGCAGGCGAGCTTGCTGGCTTTACGGTTGAGCGCATTGTCAACGAACCAACAGCTTCCGCTCTGGCCTATGGCCTCGACAAGTTAAAGAGCAAATCGAAGATCGCGGTTTACGATCTCGGCGGCGGTACCTTCGACATGTCGATCCTGGAACTCAACAACGGTGTCTTCGAAGTGTTGGCGACAAGCGGAAATACGCGATTGGGCGGCGACGACATCGATAACGCGATAATTTCAGATCGCAGATTTCGGATTTCAGATTGGAGACCGGAGCAGAAGGCGAGGTTACGTGAAGAGATCGTCGCGGTGAAACATCGGTTATCCACTGAGGATGAAGTTGTGATCGAAATTCCGTTTTTTGACGGTGACAGAAATTTCTCGGCGACGGTTACTCGCAGCGAATTAGAAAAGATCGCGCGACCAATTGTCGAACGAACACGCGTCCATTGCTTGCGTGCGCTGGCGGATGCGAAGCTCACACCATCGGATCTCGACGAAGTCATTCTGGTTGGCGGCGTGACGCGGATGCCACTCGTGCGCCGGTTCGCCGCGGAGATTTTCGGTCGCGAACCAAACGTTTCGCAAAACCCGGACGAAGCAGTAGCCACGGGCGCAACGATTCAAGCGGGAATCTTGTCCGGGGCAGTGCGCGACATTGTCCTTCTCGATGTTACGCCACTCTCGTTGGGCATCGAGACTTTTGGCGGACTGATGAACGTGATCATTCCGCGCAATTCGACGATTCCGACGAAAGCGGGCGAAACGTTTACAACCGCGGTGCATAACCAGCACACGATGTCGATCAAGATATTGCAAGGCGAACGCGAGATGGCGCGCGACAACTGGAAACTTTGGGAATTTGAAATTGCATTTGAGCCCGCGCCAAAAGGTGTTCCTCGCGTCGGCGTCCAGTTTGAAATCGACGAGAATGGAATTCTTCACGTGCTTGCGCGCGACATAAGAACCGGGCGAGAGAAAATCGTCGAGATGAAGAGTGCGGTTGATGTCTCGGACGAGGCTGTGGAATCGATGTTGGCGGAATCGCTGGAGCATGCTTTTGACGATGTGAGCGAGCGAATCTGGACCGAAACGAAAACAAAATCGGAGGAGATGCTGACGGCGCTGGATTCAGCGCTGCAAATCGTTGGCGATAAAATCGAGACGCCGGAGAAGAAGAAAATTTTACAGCTAGGCGACGAGGTTCGAAAGGCGATCGAATCGCATCAGGTAAAAAAGTTGAAGGAAGCCAATGAGGCACTGGATGCCGGGACACAGCATCTGGCGGCGTTGGTTGTCGAGCAGGCGATGGCGACCGCGAACCCGCCTGGCTAGCAAAATGGAGCTCCGAACGGCTAAGGAGTCGATGTCGATGATGGTGTTGGACTGAACGCGGGAGGTGCTGGTGAAGCCGACGCTGATGGACTCGGCGTAGCGACGGCTAGTTTGTTCCTTGCATCTTCGAGCAATTTTCTCTCCTCGATGTAAATCACACCATCCTCAGCTGCATCGATGTATTCCTTTGCTGTTTCGGTCTGATTCGAGTCGAGCAACAACACCGCGACGTAGACAGCTGCATGCGGATCATGCAACTGGTCGGCCGGCAATTTTCTTATGATCTTAAGGCCTTCGGCGGCGTGGCCAAGCCGATAGAGGGAAAACGCATAAGTGACCGCGCAATTGACATCGTTCGGTGCGCGGCCGTACGCCTCCTGGGCGAGATCGTGCGATTGTTTTGTGTTTTGCTCGATATTTAGACCGAGTCGCGCGAGATCCGCCGTGATCGGCGGCTCGTTGGGAGAACTTTCGTGGAGGCGCTGGAGGACGTCATAAAGTTTCCCAGTTTCATTGTTTGCGCGATAAAGCCGGGCCAGCGCGTCCAGCGCCTGACGCCGCATGGGCGGATTTTTCGCAACCCGCAGCCAGAGTTGTTCGGATTCTTTCTGGAGATTCCATTTCGAAGCAAGACGCGCGAGATCAAGTTCGCGCTCCGGCTGTTCATATGCCGCTTGCTCGGCGGAACGCCAGAGTGCTTCGGTCTCCGCGGCGGTCCGTCGTGATTGCCGCATCGCAATTGCATGATAAGCAAGGCGTAGATATTCAGCTTCTCCCCACAATCCTCTGCCCGTCCAGTGCTTGAGACGCGACCAGTTTTTTACATTCGCATACGCCTCTGCAACTGCGATGGAAACAGGCGGAGAAGCGGTTTTGTCCTCCGGCAATTTTTCGATCCATTTAACAACTTCGCCCGCCAATCCGTTGTTATTCATCCAGTCCATCAGCGACGCGAGATCGGATGGATTGCGCACGGCAAATGGTTTCACTTTTTCAAGCAGGACATGGAACCTCTTCTCATCGAGCTTTCGATAAAAGTTTAAGCAGAGGAGATAATCGCCAAAGGTGACCTGCTGTGACATCTGGAGCTGTTGGGCGAAATTGTCCGCCGCGGCGAGATCATTGCCTTCCACTGCGTCGTTAAGCAATGCGCGCAACGCACCGGTACGAAAAGGGGCGAGTTTGCTGAGTCGATCGAGAGTGCCGCGTGCATTCGCGCTCTTTTTCGGCTCTGCGGAATGGATTTGAAGTGCCGCAAGATTAAATTGGTAAAGATCGTTGCTCGGCTCTTTTTTTACCGCGGCCGCGAATTGCTCTTCCTGCTCTGCGAAATTTCCTTCCGCACGTGCCAGCCAGCCGGCGACGACATGGAAGGCAGCCGTATCACGATCGGCGGGGGACACATCGTCCAGCGCTTTTCGCGCAACGTCGAGCTGGCCAAAGCGCAGTGCTGCCGAGGCAAGATTGAGCTGACTGGCTGGGTCGTTCGGAAGCGATCGCGCGATTTGTGCGCGCCATGAGACGGTTTCCTCAAGATTTTGTTTTTCCGCCGCCTCCGCCAGAATATGAAAGGCAGGCAGAGAATCCGGATGCAATCGCAAGACCTCTCGCGCGTTTTGCGCTGCCTGGGTAAATTTCTCTTCTTGCAGCATCGCAGCTGCCCGGCGCAGCAGACGCGTTTCGTTCCAGCCCCTGTAGAGTTTTGAGCCGTAATTCAAGAAAATGATGCCGAGAGCAACGGCTAGAGCTGCCGCGCCGATTACAAGAGCGAGACGGGCCGGCCACAATTGCTGCCGCAAAAAAGATTCTAGATTGGAAAACAATCGGACTTCTCCTCTGCGCCGGACGCGTCTGATTTTTTCCGCCATTCTCGTGTCCTATCTCGCGGCGCAGAAGAAATGCAACTCCGCTCGCGGCGAGGGACTCACTGGACCCTACGATTGTGTCACGGCTCCGGATTCTCGAACCACCGGAACGTCTTCAACGGACTCCATGACCTGCTCCCTTAAACGGCGGCCCCAGACATACCGCGCCAGTAACACTTTGATTGTTGCGGTTAAAGGCACAGCCAAGAGGGGGCCGAGCACTCCGCCGATTACCAGACCCCAGACGAAGACCGACACGATCACCGTCATTGGATGAAGGCCGACGGAGTTTCCTACAATACGCGGGGCGTAGAATATACCCTCAAGATTTTGTACGACGATGAAGATCAGTGTTACCCCAATCGGATGCGACCAATCTCCCCATTGAAAAACTGCGATGAGAACTGCTGGCACCCAGCAGACTATAATGCCGATATACGGCACCATCGTGAGGACAACAACTAGCAGACCAATGAGCGGGGCGAAATTGAGCCCGAAAACCGTCAGTGCAGTACCAATGAGCGCGCCATCTACCAAGCAGACGAGCAACTGGCCGCGAAAATACGCAGTGACGTAATTATTGATGTCCGACAAAACCTCTGCGACTTCATCCTTAAACGGGGAGGCACGCAACGGCAGATAATCCTTCCATCTTCTTTGGATGCGGGGACTTTCTTTCAAAAGGAAAAATAAATAAATCGGCACCAGGACAAGGCTAAGCAGAAAGCCGGTGACGCCCAGAAATCCGCCAATGCTTTTCTTTAAGATGTCCCAGAGTTTTTCCATCAGGGTCGGGAGTGCCCCCTGAAGATTAGGAATTTGTTTTTCCACATAAGCTTGAATGCGCTGGCGATCGGCGGGGGTAAGCTTCGACGGATTGGGCCCGATCGTTTCGATCGAGGACGCGCTCGCTTCCGGCGCCGCGCTTGCGGCTGGCGAAGGGGTCGCTCTGGCAGTCGGCGGAGGAGAGCCGAGCAACCAGTCTATAAAACTGGCAGTGGGCGATCCGGATGTGCCGCGGGCGCCGCCGGGCATGCCAAAGGCTCGGTTGTAGCGATAGATAAGATCAACAACGCGATCCCGCGCTCGTTCTGTGTAGGCGGGAAGTTCCTTTGCGAAATTCGCGCTCTGCAACGAGATCGTCGGTACGAGCCAGGCGACCAATCCTCCAAGCACGAGAAAGGCGATGGCGAAAAGAAGAGCTACCGCTTTGGTACGACCGAAACCGCCCCGGCACATTTTGGTGACGAGCGGGTTAAGCAGATAAGTGAGAATTATAGCGATAGCGACCGGAATCAAGATTGGCTGAAGGAAGCTAATGATATTGGCGCCAGCCCAGATGACTGCGCCAACTATGACGATAAGAAATACAACGAAGAGCGCCGTGAGAGCCGCCCACATCGTTTTGCGCTGCCAGACAGTCGGATATTCCTTCATGCGAGTGGCACATGTTGCTCTCTAGTTCTTAGAGAACTAGTGTTGGATCGGCATTTGGTCATTGAATCGCATCAGTCTTTGCTGGCCCACGGCGGCTGATCGTCGTCTTGGTGCTCTCGATCTTTTCCGCGAGCTTTTTGTTTTGCGGATCGAGCGCGAGCGCTTTTTGCCATGCTTCCAATGCCTGTGGCACACGATTTAATTTCAAATACGTATCGCCGATGTGTTCGAACACGACTGAATCATCATGCTCCAGATTTTTCGCAGCTCGAAGTAAATCAGCCAGAGCTTGATCAAATTTCCCCTGTCGAAACTCAAGCCAACCGAGGCTATCGAGATAGGAGCCATTGTTGGGCTCAATCTGGAGCGCGCGCTTGATCATTCCTTCGGCTTCTTCCAGATGCATGTTGTGATCCACCCACATGTAGCCGAGGTAGTTGTAGGCTTCTGCCGCGTTGGCTGGATCGAGAGCGATTGATTTGCGAAGCAAATCCGCGGCTTTTTCATACAAACCGGCCTGCTCGGCCGTGGCGCCGTAATTGAAATAGAATTTGGCATTTACGATTTCATTGTCCTGATCGAGTTCCGCTTCGTGTAACGCCTCCTCGAATGTCGCCACCGCTTGCTGAGTATGCTTCGCTTCGCGCTGGGCGAGGGCGAGATAGTAAACGATCTCCGGCGCGCCCGGGAACCGGCGGCGGGCCTCGGTCAGAGATTTCACCGCGCGACCGGCGTCTTTGAGCGGTCCGAGGAATAACTCTGCCAGGCGCAGGTATGTGCCAGCATGGTTGGGACTAATCAGCAGGCTTTGCTCATAATTTGCGGCTACTTTGGCAAACTGAGCTTTAGCCTCATCAAGACGCTTTGCCCGTTGCAGCGACCGTGCCTCCTCATCCAAAACCTGAGCGAGCAAATCATACGGCTGATATTTTTCCGGATGCTGCTTGATGATTTGCTCGAGCATCTCAACCGCTTTACCGCGCTGATTCGTCAAAATGAAACCGGTCGCGAGTTTTTCACGCGCGTTAGCGTCGTCTGGCTGCAGTTCGAGCACGCGAAGATAGAGTGGAATCGCCTCTTTCAGCTGCTGCGACGATGCATAGTAATCCGCTACATCTTTGAGAATCGCAGGATCGTCATTGGCGTGTCCTGCTGCCTTTTTGAAAATTTCGTTGACCCGCCCTAATTCATCGGGTTTCGGCTGCGCGTCGGGTTTGAAAAGAATGGCTGCGTAAAGCTTCCCCAGTCGCGTCCAGAAGGCTGCGTCGTCGCTATGAACTTTTGTCGCACGCTCCAAAACTTCGCGCGCTTTTTTTTCTTCTCCCGCCGCCAGCTCGATCTCGCAAAGACGCTCATAAGCCTCTATGTCTCGTGGATTCAGTGCGATCGCCCGGTTGGCGTAATCGACGGCCTGATCCGTTTTCTTGAGGTACTTCGCATAAATAAATGCGAGCTGGCGATAAGGCTCGGCATCGTTCGGGTTTGCCTTAATTGCGTCTTTTAAAACATCAATTGCCTGGGGAAAATCATCTTGCCGTATCAGCATAGCGGCCACGCGCGATGCGAGCTCCGATTGGCCGGGATCGACATTGAGGACTTTCCGATATGCCTCCAACGCTTGATCCATCTCGCCGTTCTCCTCGAATGCCATTCCTTCGATAAAATGAGCGAGCGCCCCGGCCTTACGCTCACCCTCGGGATGCAGAACAAGGTCCGCGGCCGGCTTGAGATTGAACGAATCGCTCTGCCTGTCAGGTTTTTTTATCCCGGCAGGCGAAGGTCCAGTCTGGGGAGCTAAGACGTGGGGAGTCTTGGCAATTCCGCCGTTTCCCAAGGCAAGAAAAACGATTGCGATGAGAAAACACAGCAGCGTCGCAATACGTCGCTGCTTCTGCTCCGTCATAATTCCGACTCTAGCTTTCGGTGACACCCTTCGCAAACCAGCGCGGCGCTAGCCTAACGAACCATCGAGGCGCAACCGCGCGTTACGCCTTGTAGCGGAGACGCTTCTTATGGCGATTCTGCTTCATGCGCTTGCGGCGCTTGTGCTTGGAAATTTTCGCTTTGCGTCTTTTTTTGAGAGAGCCCATTCAGGTTTTTAGATTCGCGAGCCGGATTCAACCATCTAATGCGCTCTGGTGCAACTCCCTTCTTCGCTGCGGGAATAGCCACGGCTCCAGCAAGTGACAACCGGTTCAATCTTACCAGCTTAGATCGTTACGCTGGCCAGCGGTTGGCTGCATCTCAGTAGCCACTTGCCTCCAACGTAAATAGCTGCTGCGGAAAACACCAGAGCCGGCAAAGCACTCCTGCCGCGCCCTGAGGGCTGCATCTCGACGAGATGATTATATGCAATCCAGCCGAGAATACCTAAGCCAATCAAAAGGATAAAGAAGCCGAAGATTCGTTTGAGGATCTTCATGTGCGTTTCTTTAGACGCTGGCGCGCCAACGCAAAGGCAAGCAGCGCCATCAGAATCGAACCGGACAGGCCGCCAAACTGATAGGCCGTGAACTGAGAAAATCGTGGAATTGCGAGGACCGGAGGGATTAGAAGCGCAATACCGGCAACACCGAAAAGAACACCGACCGGAATTCGCAAGATTTTCACAAGGCGCTTCAAACATCTAACAAGAATTAGACTGAGTTTTTCGGTCTACATCGATTATTTCTTCAGCATTTCTTCGCGCTTTGCTTTGAATTCGGTGCCGGGTTTCCATTCCGGGAACTTGTCGCCGTTGGCGACTTGATAGCCGACTTCAAACAGAAGTTGAACATCCTGCACCGCGCCGGAGAGGTCCCATTCTGGATTCACTTCGTCCGATACCTGATGATAATGATGCGCGGTGTAATCGTCTTTCTTTTGTTGGCCGAAATTTGCCGGCTTGCCGATGAAATCTTTGCCGCCGCCCGTGTAAAGCGCAGGGACACCAAGCTTGGAAAATTCAAAATGATCAGCGCGATAAAAGCTGCCTTTTTCAGGCTGGCTGTTCGGCGCCATCACGCGCCCGTTTCGCTTGGCGGCTGCGGCCAGTAGGTCATCGAGCGTTGAATTATTGTTGCTCAGGTCTTCGATATCGCGCGTTTTTCCCCACGGATTCACGGTGTCGATATTGATGTCAGCGAGCGTTTTCTCGAGCGGATAAAGTGGATGTTCCGCGTAGAATTTCGCGCCGAGCAATCCTGCTTCCTCAGCGCTCGTGGCCATAAATAACAACGGGCGTTTCGGCGGCGGATTCAATTTCGTGAACCCGGCTGCCAGCTGGATGACCGAGGCGACGCCGGACGCGTTATCGATTGCTCCATTAAAAATCTGGTCGCCTTGCAATTCGGGGTGACGCCCGAGATGGTCCCAGTGCGCGGTATAAATGACGTATTCGTCCCGCAATTTCGGATCGCTCCCGTCGAGTTTGCCGATGACATTGTGCGATTTGAATGAGTGAAGTTGTTGCTTGATGTCCATATTGGCTTTCGCATTCAACGCCACCGGCCGGAATTCTTTTGTGATCGCCGACTTCTTCAGTGCGTCGAAATCCTGACCGCAATCGGCTAGCAATTTCTTGGCGACATCGAGCGTGATCCACGAGCGCACTTCTACGGCGTCCATGTTCTTATTTGGTGCGTCGAGCTCATAATTCTCCTTGGCCCAACTCGTTTTCACGACCGAGTACGGATAGGCGGCCGGTCCGGTCTCGTGAATGATGACGGCGGCCGCGGCGCCTTTTTGCGCGGCGATTTCGTATTTGTAAGTCCAGCGCCCGTAGTACGTCATCGCTTTTCCCTTAAACATTTTGTCATCAAGTTTTGATGGGTCTTTTGGATCGGGAATCGCGGGGTCGTTGATCAACATCAAAATCGTCTTGCCCCGTACATTGGCATCCTTGTAATCGTCCCATCCGTACTCCGGCGCGACGATGCCATAGCCGACAAAGACCATGTCCGAGTTGTTGACCTTGATCTCTGGTTGAAGACGTGCCGATGAGGCAACGAAATCGTCGGGATATTTCAGCTCGGTCGTTTTATCGCCAACCGTGAACGACATTCTCGGTTCGCTCTTGATCCCGGCCAGGGGGACTTCCTGCACATAGCTTCCGTCGGGGTTTCCCGGCTTTAGACCGATCTGCTTGAACTGATCACTGATGTACTTGACAGAAAGTTCTTCGCCTTTTGTTCCCGGCGCACGACCTTCGAATTCATCGGATGCGAGAATCTTAATATGCGCCAGCAAACCGTCCGGCGTGATCGCATCCAGCGCCGGCTGCAAACGTAGTGCCAATTCATCGGCCGCCAGGCACGACATCGCACCGGTGAGAAGGATTCCAGCGAAAAGGCGGCACGCGTTTTTCATATATCGATAATCATTTGTAGCCACGCCGCTGTGCGGCGTCTAAACCGAACACAGGCCTGTTGCTACAGAAAGCGCATTTATTCCAAGTGCACGTACTTGTAAGGGTGATGATCAAGAATCGTCGGATACCAGCCTTTCACGCTTGGGCGAATTAAAAAAGCGTGCGTGTAAAAATAGACCGGCAAGATCGGCGCGTCCTCGAGCAAAATTGCCTCCGCCTTTTGAAATGCCGCGTACCGAGCTGCTTGATCACCAGTTTGGCTGGCTTCGGCAATGAGCCGATCGTAATCGGGATTTGACCAGCCAGTTTGATTGTTCGTCCCATTGGTCACCCAAAGATCGAGAAATGAATTTGGATCGACGTAATCGCCGATCCAGGTCGAACGAATCACCTGATAATTCATCTGACGCCGCGAATCGAAATAAACCTTCTCTTCTTGATTCACGAGCGTGGCGGCCAGGTTCAAATTTTGGCGCCACATTTGCTGGACGGCCTCTGCGATCAGTTTGTGGTTTTCAGACGTGTTGAATAGAATCTCGATCGGTGGCAGGCCACGGCCATTCGGATAACCGGCCTGCGCGAGCGTTCTGCGCGCAAGATCGACATCGTACGGAATCGATGATTGGCAGGTGTAACCAGCCGTATTCGGCGGCGTGAAACATGAAGCGGGCAACTGCGCCCCGCGCGTAACCCTATCGACGATGCTTTGGCGATCGATGGCCATGGCGAGCGCGCGACGAACGAGGCGGTTATTGAGCGGCGGCCGGGTCACGTTCACACGATAGAAATAAGTGCCGAGATATGGATCGATGCGCAGGAACTCAGGATGTTCGCGACGGTAGCGATCGATACGGTTGATCGGCATGGAGTCGGTGACGTGTAACTGGCCGGAGCGAAAGGCGCGTTCCTCGATGTCGTTGCTGTCGATCGTGTGAAAAACAATTTCGTTTAATCGGACCTTCTGCGCGTCCCAGTAAGTCGCACTCTTTTTAACGCGCACACGATCATTCAGTCGCCATTCTTCGAGTGTGAACGGCCCATTGCCAACATAACGTCCCGGTTTGGTCCAGCGACTGCCGCGTTCCAAAACCGGACCGTACTTTTGGATTGTGGAAATGGGCACGGGGAACCAGGAGTAATGATTAAGGAGAGAGAGAAAGTAAGGCGTTGGATTGGTAAGTGTGATCTGCAGCGTCCAATCATCGAGAACGCGAAAACCGACTTGGTCGAAGTTGTCGATCTTTCCTTTATTAAATGCCTCCGCGTTCGCGACGGGATAAAGCATGTAAGCAACTGGCGAAGCGAGCGCTGGCGACAGAATGCGGCGATATGAATCGACGAAGTTTTGCGCAACGACCGGCTCGCCATTGGACCACTTTGCGTTATGCCTCAGATGAAACGTGTAGACCTTTTCGTCAGGCAAAATATCCCAGCTCTCCGCCACACCAGGGACCGGATGCAGATCGTTCGGGTCCTCGGAAACGAGACCTTCCAGCAGCGCGGAAATGATGTTGAGCGAACTAACGCTGTTCACGATCTGTGGATCGAGATCCTGCACTTCCTGACCGTTTCCTTTGTGCAGAATCTGGAGCCGGTCGCCTTTTTCGACGTCGGTCTCAGCGCGATGGCAGGCGGCGCTACAAAGGAGAAGAAAACCGAGCCACAGATTTACGCCAGCCCTCGCTCGGCTTCGGCTTGGCGAGCAGATTTTCACAGATACGCAGAAGGAATCTGTGTTTCATCTGTGTTCATCTATGTCGAAATCCTCAGTGGCTCTCCTGCGAAGGACCGGCTGGCGCTTTCTTCTTGTCCTGCGGTCCGATGCCGATCTTTTTCAGGAACGGTTGAATCGACTGTTTCCGGCCGAGGAACTTCTCGATGGAGATATTGACGTCGCGCGAATCGCCAGGTTCGTAAATTTCGCGACGCAATCGCAGTCCGGCTTGCTTGTCGAGGTAACCATCCTTCGCTTTCTCAAAGACGGTGGCCATATCGGCAGCGATCGCATCGGCCCAAGCATAACCGTAGTAACCGGCGTCGTAGCCGTTCAAATGGCCGAAGTAGGAAACAAAGGTCGTGCTCGGATCGATTGGCAGAAAAACTCTTTCCAGAATTGGATTCGAAATCGAAACGCAGTTGTACGCGTTGTCTTCCGGGTGCTGCTCGTGCAACGCGAGGTCAAGAGAGGCGAAGGCGAACTGGCGTCGATAGAAAACACCAGCGTTGGCCAGCTTGGCATCATTCATTTTTCTAATGATTTCCTCCGGAATCTTTTTGGACGGATCGCGGTAATCCGCCGCAAAAGTGTCCAGCACCTTTTTGTCCCAGACCCAGTTTTGCAGCATCTGCGACGGCGCTTCAACGAAATCGCCCGGCACATGAGTTCCGGCAAAGCGGCCATACTTTGCGCGGGTGACGATCGAATGCAGGGCGTGACCAAATTCGTGGAACAACGTTTCCACATCGCTGTGTGTCATCAGGGACGGCTTGTCCGCGGTTGCGGGCGGAAAGTTGCACAGCAATGCAACCGTTGGCCGCTGGTATTTTCCATCCGGTAACAGTTTGCCGCTGAGAATATCGAACTGCGCGAAGTGGTTGAATTTTCCTTCGCGCGGAAACATATCGAGATAAAACATACCAAGCGGCTCGCCCGTGGCGGAATCGGTCACGAGATAAAGTTCGAGGTCGTCAATCCATTTGTACGGCGCTGTGATCTTTTCAAATTTCAGGCCGAAAATGCTCTGGTAAATGTTGAACATGCCGTCGAGCACTTTTTGGAATGGGAAGAAAGCGCGCAACGCCTCCTTATCGACGGCATATTTTTGTTTGTTTCGTTGGTTGCTGTAGTAGCGCCAGTCCCAGGCTTCGATCTTCGCGGCGGGATCCTCGGTGTCAGCTGCCTTCATTTTTTGCAATTCCGCCACCTCACTCGCGAACTTCGGTTGAATTCCGGCGATC
>Ga0193727_1000260_pt1 | contig 19211 bp, 16 predicted proteins | sample H2c2metaG_FD_143051 | JGI IMG/M metagenome (GOLD analysis project Ga0193727, IMG submission 143051) | Soil microbial communities from a riparian zone of the East river system, Colorado, United States - H2c2 | ecosystem: Environmental > Terrestrial > Soil > Riparian zone | place: USA: East River...
GACCAGCTCAATTTTTTTGTAAATATGATCAGACATGTGTGCACTATTTCGTCAGGAACCTTCGAAAACAACAGAAAGCCGATCTTGCAGTGATTTAGAGGGCAATGGCATTGCCCGCTGAACTTCGTAACGGCTCGCCCGCCGATCGACAATTTGCTTTACAAAGGGCGCTTCATTCCGGCACGCTCGTTACGTGAGAAAACTGGTTGCGACTTCTCTATTGCTCCTGGCTGCTTTCTCTTTCGCTCGTGCCCAAGATCAAGAAAGCAAGCTCATCGATCGCCTCCTCAGGCCAGATATGACTCTGCAAAATACGGCACAGAAAAAAACGTTTATCGCCGCCGCAGGCGCGTCCATAAATAGACAAGCAACCGTCGGCACATTTTACGTCCAGCAAAAATCAAGTTCGAAAGGCTTTTCCGGAACCCGCGGCTTTTCAGCGCAGCAATTCAATTCTCAATCTTTCCCCGGCACGCGCACTGCATCCGGGATTTCGCCACAGCAAGCAATCGGAAACTCCCGGCCTGCTTATGCAACTCGCGCCGCGCGCGGTACCCGTGATGCCCCTCAATCTGACAAAAAGGTTACGAGCCGTTCTTACGCGGAGAACCGACCCTTCCTTGATCAGGGTAAAAGTCAAAAGTCGCTAAACAGGCAGAATGCGCCGCTCACGATCGAGCAGGTGCGCGAGTTGCTGAACAAAAACAAGTAGTGCACCAGCCCGGCGCGCTATTCTGTGGTTGATCATGCAACCGGATGAAGCTCTCGCGTCCTTAAAACAAGGCGCGGCACAAATCATCAGCGAGAATGAACTGCGAGAAAAACTCGCGCTGGGCCGGCCGCTGCGGGTAAAGCTCGGAGTCGATCCAACCAGCACTGACATTCACCTCGGTCACACAGTCATCTTCCGAAAGCTACGACAATTTCAGGATTTGGGTCATCAAGCCGTTCTTATCATCGGCGATTTTACGGGGATGATTGGCGATCCGAGCGGCCGCTCCGCCACGCGGCCGCAATTGACGCACAAAGAAGTAATGGCTAATGCTGCAACCTATCGTGAGCAGGCATTCAAGATTCTCGATCCCGCGCGCACGGAGACAGTTTGCAATGGTGACTGGTTTCGGACGATGTCGTTCGAAGATGTCATTCGGCTGAACAGCCGCGTAACGCTGCAACAGATGTTGCAACGTGAAGATTTCCGGGCTCGGATCGACAAACAGCAAGCGATTCATGCCCACGAAATTCAGTATCCGATCATGCAAGGCTGGGACTCGGTTATGGTGAAGGCTGATGTCGAGCTCGGCGGCACGGATCAGCTTTTTAACATTTTGGTCGGGCGCGAGTTCCAAAAAGAAGAGGGCTTGCCGCAGCAAGTCGTTTTTCTTCTTCCCATTCTCGAGGGTTTGGATGGCTCCAAGAAAATGAGCAAGAGCCTCGGCAATTCTGTCGGAATCAGCGATTCTCCGTCAGACATTTTCGGGAAACTGATGAGCATTTCCGATGAGCTGATGGCGCGCTATTATCCATTGCTCCTTGGGCGACTACCGGCCGCAGACGCGCATCCGGTCGAAGCGAAGAAGCAACTCGCCTTCGAAATTGTACAGGCCTACCACTCCCCTGCCATCGCACAAAAGACGCTTGATGAATGGAATACCCGTTTCAGCAAGCGCGATCTGAGACATGCCGACCTGCCGATGTTTTCAGTGACTGCACTGGAGAAAGACGACCTGGTCACGATCGTTTGGGCTGCTTATCGCGAAGCGTTCAACATCGAGAAGTCCCGTAGCGAGGCGTCGAGGCTGATCAAACAAGGAAGTGTGGAGTTGGATGGAGTTAAGATTCGCGATCCAAAGGCAAAGATCACACTCAACTCCGGTCAAGTTCTTCGTCTCGACAAGAAGCGCGCAGTGCGAATCGCCTAACGGACCGGCCTACAGCAAAAGAGCCACGAAACCAAGGGGTTCGTGGCTCGTTGAATTAATTTAAATTGATTCAGGCTATAGCCGTTTGGAACATCGGCAGAGCTGGTGCATTCTCAAGGTAGCTCGCCGCGATTCCTTCGAAGTGCGCGCGAATGCTGCGCAGTTCGGCAGTCACAAAGGTATCGACAAAGTGCAAGCGCCGGTCGAGCCAGGCAAACAGCTTATTCTTGATCTCGTAATGGACCGCCAGCGTCACCTCCGTGCAGTTTGGCCGGATCTCAGCGAAATCAACGATTCCCGTCAGATCAATGTTCCCGCCCGCGGATTCAAACGCGTATTGGTTGGGCACCTCGCTCTCGACGGACAGAAGGACCGTGTGCGCCTCAAAGCCGACCGGACCGCGAAAGCAAAAATCGACCGTCTTCGATGACGTCACGGTTGCCCTTGTCACCATAAGGAACTGCCGCCGATACGATTGAATGCTCGCGAGACGGGCTTTACACTCTGCCAGCGGCTGACTCATATGTAGGGTTTTTTGTAAAAGCATAGGAATATTCGTTTGTTGTCATGGAGTTCAAGCATCTCCGATGCCATTTTGGATTTCGAGGGAAGCAGGACGGAGTGACTCACTTTTGGTGTTCGTTTTCTTTACACTTCTGTATTATGGCGACACGCTACTTCCCCTGCGTCGAATCGATCATCAGCCGCCAGGCAACGGGCAACTCGATCAGATTTTCTGTTAATCCAGTAAATAATGGAACATCGATAATTTTTCTTAGTATCTCCGCGTTCGTTGCGGCGGCGATATCGCTCGTCGCAGGAGCGCCGTTTAATACGACGCCGATGCAACGGAGCCTGTGCTCGAAAATGCTCCGCACAGTCAGCACTGTGTGATTAATACAGCCTAGCCGGTTCTGCGCGACGACCAATACCGGCAATTTCAAATCGACGGCCAAATCGCTCACAAAATAATCGGCCCGAATCGGCACGAGCCAGCCGCCGACCCCTTCAACGACCACGTGCTCAACTCGAGCCTGAAGAGCACGAAAAGCCGCCACGATATGTTCGATGTCGATCTTTACCCCTTCCATTAGACTGCCCACGAGCGGCGCTGCAGGCGTCTTCAACCAGGCGGGGTTAACTTCCTCGATCCTGAGGGCTTCACTGCCGGCGGGCAACAACAGCTCGGCATCGCGACGATCTCCGCAACAAATCGGCTTCATTCCAGCGCAGGGCGTTCCGGACACGCGCAACAAACGCAGGAGCTGGACGGCGGTGTGTGTCTTGCCCACGCCGGTGTCTGTCCCGGTAATGAAAAGGCTCACGCGACTTGCTTGATCCGGTCCGATGCAGTCGTCGCGCGATTCACGTTGATCGTTTGCAACATTGACTGGAAAATCCTCGCGCCATCTACGCTGCCAAGCCGGGCATCGGAGGCGCGATCGGGGTGAGGCATTAAGCCGAAAACGTTTCGCTCGCGATTGCAGATCCCGGCGATGTTTTCAATCGAACCGTTCGGATTGGCTTCGGGAAGGATGCGGCCGTGGCTATCTGCGTACCGCAAAATCACCTGTCGATTTGCGTTGAGCCCACGCAATGTCGCTGCGTCCGCGAAGAAGCAACCTTCGCCGTGGGCAACGGGCATGCGAAGAAGCGTTCCTTTTGGACAACCGTGTGTGAATGGCGAATCATCGACTTCCACGCGCATAGTGACCATGTCACACACGAATCGCAGCGAACGATTCCGCACGAGCGCACCGGGTAAAAGTCCGGCTTCGCACAGAACTTGAAAGCCATTGCATGTGCCGAGTACGAGTTTCCCCGCGCGCGCGTCACCTATCACCGCTTGCATGATCGGCGAAAAGCGGGCGATAGCGCCGCAACGGAGATAATCACCATAGGCAAATCCGCCGGGCAATACGATCGCGTCAAAATCATCAAGCGATGTCTCCTTGTGCCAGACGTATTCGGCATGCAACCCTTCGAGGCCGTTAAGCGCCGCGATGCAGTCCTGATCGCAATTTGAACCGGGAAACTGAATGACGGCAAATTTCAAGGCGGCTCCTCGTTTTTGGTGAGTTCGTAATCTTCGATCACCGGATTCGAAAGCAAATCGCGGCAGAGGCCGTGAAGACGCGATTCAAGTTCGCCATTTTTTCCTTCAACATCGATCTCCATGTATTTGCCAATCCGGACGCTGCGAACCTCCGGCATTCCCAGATGCTGCATCGCGTCCCGCACCGCGTTCCCTTGCGGATCGAGCACCGCGGCCTTTGGCATGACGACGACTTTCACTTTCATCGCTTCACCATATTTGCGGCTCATCGCGCGAACAAGTGCAATCCAGAATTTATGCTTCCCGGACAACCTCTTTTGGCTTTTTATCGTCGCGCAAGCCGAGGAAGACCGGCGCCCGCAATTTCCCGTCCCGGGTCCACTCGGCGAATTTGATCTCACAAACGAAAGCCGGATTTACCCAATGCATTTTACGCATCATGGAAGGCGTGATGGCTTGCACCCATTTCCCGTTTTGCTTCGACGGAAGATCTTCAAATGGACAATCGTCGCGTTCTTCGGCGCGGAATTTCTTGTGTAACGTCGACAATGATTTTGCGGTGAAGCCGGTTCCTACTTTGCCCGCGAACATCAGCCGATTATCCTTGTAATAACCGACGAGAATTGCACCGAAATACTTGCGCGATCCCGCTGGCGGCGTGTAACCGCCAATGATGAATTCCTGTTCGTTGACACACTTCAGTTTGATCCAAACGCCGCTGCGCCGGCCGGGCTCATAAGGAGAACCGCGCTGTTTTCCAATAATTCCTTCCAAGCCCCTGCGCTTCACCTCCTGAAGCAAGGAGGTAGCGTCTCCGCCGATCTCGCCCGAGAAACGAACTGGATCGCCGGCGTCTGAGCAAATCTGCTCAAGTAGTTGTTTGCGCAGTTCCAGCGGCAGCGAGATCAAACTTTTGCCGTCGAGTTGCAGTAAATCAAAAACATAAAAGTAAATCGGCGATTTCTTTCCTTCCATTTCGCGCGCTTGGAGGAGTTGAAACGACGAGCGGCCCTCCTCATCGAGCGCAACGACTTCGCCGTCGATCACGCATTCACCGACAGGCAAAGTTTTCACCGCCTCAACAATTTCCGGGAAACGTTCGGCCAATTCATTTTCATTTCGGGATAGCAGCGAAACTTTCTTGTCGATCTTGATCGCAAGAGCGCGGATGCCGTCGAATTTCAACTCGTAAATCCAAGCGCCGGCGGCTGGAGGTTTCTCCACCAACCGCGGTTTCATTGGTTGGATAAAGCGCGGCTTGCCTGAAGGAAGCGAAGTCGGTAGGGACGAACCGCCGGGCCGTCCGCCCTCTTTACGGTGCGACGAGCCGCTCCGCCCTACCTCTTCTTTTTTTTTAAGTGCGGCTTTTATGCGCGCGCGCAATGTCGATTTTGCGCTAGAGGCGGAATCTTTTGTGGGTTCATCGCGGTTGGACTCCCATTCGGCGTCGCGATCTTTTGCAATTTGTTTCATTGTGCGGCCGGATTTCGCCGATTGATCCTCGAGCCTTTTGGAAAGCGGACGAGCACTTGCGCCTGTTTTCATAAGCAGCCACTGATTCTTCTCTTGATCGCGGCGAATCCGAACGAGTGTCCATTCGCCTTTGGCTTTCTTGCCTTCGAGGACGAGGTGAAGCTTGCCCTCGCGCAGTGACTCAGAAGGCTGCTCTCCGTAAACGTAATAAGTGCCGCGGTCCCAAACCATCACCGTGCCACCGCCATAATTTCCCTCGGGGATGACGCCTTCGAAGTCTTCATATTCGATCGGATGATCTTCGACTTCGACCGCAAGATGTTTTTCGCCTTGCTTCCAGGGAAGCCCTTTCGGCACCGCCCACGATTTCAAAACGCCTTCCATCTGTAGCCGAAAGTCGTAATGCAGGCGGCGGGCATCGTGTTTTTGGATGACAAAGCGGGACGCGCCCCGCACTACTTTTGGCAAAGGTTTGCCGCCCTTCGGTTCCGCCGTCTTTCGAAAATCGCGCTTCGCTTTGTACTCGGCCAGTCCCATTCCTTTTACACTAGGCGCGGATCACGCGGATGAAACGGATTTCCGACAAGAAATTACCAGAACGGCTTGTGAATCGTGACGTGAATAAACTAACGATGACCGTTTTTGTCTCGGACGGAAAAGCCGAGAAAGAAGAACACAAAATCGAGCTCGAACTCAAGCCGAACGCAGGCGGACAATCCAACAACGCGACATTGACTTACTCGCAACCTGTGATGCCGGAGAAGAATAGATCGGCTCTATAATTACGCTGCCGCGGCTGTCGTCTCGCCTGGAAGCGGCTCGCCCACGAGATAACGGGTAAAGCGCCGAAGGACGATGTTCTCGCCCAGCTCGGCAATCTTCGATTTCACCAGATCCTCAATCGCCTGGTCCGGGTTCTTAATGAAAGCCTGCTCGAGCAGGCAAACAGTGCTGAAAAACTTATCGAGTTTTCCTTCCACAATTTTGTTCACAACGTTCTCCGGTTTTTCTTTGACCTGCGCCTTGTAGATCTCGCGCTCGGCTTCGATGAGATTGCCCGGAACATCCGCGCGACTGACGTAAAGCGGATGCGCGGCAGCGATGTGCAGCGTGATATCCTTGACGAACTCGCGGAAATTCTCGTTCCTGGCAACAAAGTCTGTCTCACAATTCACTTCCACGAGCACACCGACTTTCCCCTGCAGGTGAATGTATGAGGCCACAATGCCTTCCTTCGTCACGCGCGAGGCCTTGCTACCTGCGCTGGCGATTCCCTTCGTTCGCAAAATCGCCTCTGCCTTTTCGAGATCACCGCCGCTCTCCGCGAGAGCACGCTTGCAATCCATAAAGCCCGCGCTGGTCTTTTCGCGCAGTTGCTTAACCAGTTGTGGATCGATTTCGGTTGTTGTTTTCATGAAAGGTTGAGCGTTCCAGGTTCCAGGGGAGCGTTGAATCGTTAAAGGGGCGGCGCAGGCTCGCCATCAGGCGGACACGCCCGCCATTTCGACCTGCTCGCGGATTCGAGCTTCGCTGCTTGCTGAAACAATGGCGTCCACGAGCTTTTGTAGAATCACGCGAATAGCGCGAATCGCATCGTCGTTTCCGGCGATTGGATAATCGATCAACTCGGGATCTGCGTTCGTGTCGACGATGGCGACGACTGGAATCCTGAGGCGCCGCGCCTCATTTACCGCGTTTTGCTCGCGGGGGGTGTCGATCACCACCAGCGCATCCGGCAACTGTGCCATCTCGAGTATTCCATCGAGATTGCGCCGCAGCTTCGCGGCCTCCCGATTCAGCGCAGCCAATTCCTGCTTGCCCATTTTTTTGTATTCCGGCGATTGCTCGATCTGCTCAATGTATTTCAATCGACCAATGCTCTTGCGAATAGTCGAGAGGTTGGTCAGGGTGCCGCCGAGCCAGCGCTGATTGACGTAAAATTGCCCACAAGCCAGCGCCGCTTCCTTCACCGCTTCCTGCGCCTGTTTTTTACAACCGACGAACAAGATCTTGCCGCCGCGGCGTGTGATTTCCTGGAGGAACTCCGTGGCGCGACGAAGCTGGAGGACGGTTTCATCCAGGTTGATAATATAAATTTGATTGCGCTGTTCAAAAATGAACGGCTTCATCTTCGGATTCCAGCGCTTCGTCTGGTGCCCGAAATGGACACCGGCTTCAAGAAGCTCAGGCACTAATTCTGGTGTATCAGCCATAAAAATCAGGCCGGCCGAGCGGACCGGCGGGTTAGGAATATGCTCTGGCGCCTCGCCGATGGCAAATTCAATTTCCATTCAATCGTTCATTTCACTGGCGATGTTCGCTCTGCATAACGGGCCAGAACCCAACACAAATCGGAGAGGCGGTTCAGATAGCGCAAAATCTCCGCGCTAAAATCTTTTTCATCGGCACTAAACGTGGCGATATGTCGTTCGGCGCGACGGCAAGTTGCCCGGGCAAAATCGAGCGCCGCGGAAACCGCCGTCCCCCCAGGGATCACCCAATCTTTGGGATAAAGCGATTTATCCTTCTCAAGATCGCCAATCACTGCCGTAATCCGGTCGGCCATCGCCTCCGTGGTGAGTTCAAAACCGTCTTTGGTGTAACGTTCCCGATCTTGCGGCGCGGTCGCCAGCTCGCCCATCACAACGATCAAGTCTTTTTGCGCCCTCAGAATTTGCTCTGAAAGAAACTTTTGGTTCGAAATGGATCGGGCAAGACCAAGCGCAGCCGTCAACTCATCCACACAGCCATAGGCGTCAACGCGTGGATCGCCCTTAGACACGCGCCGACTGTACATGAGCGAGGTTTCGCCTTTATCGCCCGTTTTGGTCACGATCGACATCAGACGATGGCGTAAGGGCGGGTTGGAGTAGTGCGATGATGAGTGAGCGAAAGAGTCACTGCTCCATCACTCCGCTGGTTTATCCGATTGCTGGCTGCGGCTCAACTTCTTCGATCACAGGCGCACCAATCTGCTCGCCAAGTTCAACGAGTTTGATCTCGCGGTGCTGGGGAAACCCAGTGCCCGCGGGGATCAAGTGGCCCATGATCACATTCTCTTTGAATCCGCGAAGCCGGTCGACTTTGCCAAGCGTCGCTGCCTCAGTAAGCACGCGCGTCGTGTCTTGGAATGACGCAGCCGAGATAAAGCTATCCGTTTCGAGCGAGGCTTTGGTGATGCCGAGGAGCACGGGCGTGGCTTCGGCCGGCTTTCCGCCTTGTTCGACCACGCGCTGATTCTCCGCTTCAAAATCGAGCCGATCGACCTGATCGCCCCAAAGCAATGAAGTATCACCGGGATCGGTAATTTTTACCTTCCGCAACATCTGGCGCACGATGATCTCAATGTGCTTGTCGTTGATCTCCACACCTTGCAGCCGATAGACCTCCTGCACTTCGTTGACCAAATGCTCTTGCAGGTCCTGAGGTCCGCAGACTTCAAGGATTTCGTGAGGAACAACCGGGCCTTCGGTGAGTTGTTGTCCTTTGTTCACGAAATCACCTTTGAAAACGATGATGTGTTTCGTGAGCGGGATGAGATGCTCTTCCTCCGACCCAGTGTCGGGATCCTTCAGAATAAGGCGTCGCTTGCCGCGGGCTGTTCCACCCATCTCGACAACTCCATCGATCTTGGCAATCTCAGCCGCGTCCTTCGGCCGGCGCGCTTCGAACAACTCGGCTACGCGCGGCAGACCGCCCGTGATATCCTTGGTCTTTGCTACTTTTCGCGGCGTTTTCGCCAGCAATGCACCTGCGCGCACCTTCTGTCCTTCTTCGACGATTACGTGCGCGCCAGCAGGGATGGAATAACTCGCGAGCAGTTCCTTCTTGTCGCCAACGATCACAATCTGTGGATGTAAATCTTCTTTATGCTCGATAATCACAGTCCCCATGAGGCCAGTCGCTTCATCGACGTCACGCTTGATCGTCACGCCAGCGATCATGTCGCGGAATTCGATCTTGCCGCCCTTGTCAGTCAGAATTGGCACGTTGTACGGGTCCCATTGCACGAAGGTTTCCCCCTTCTTGACCAAGGTGCCGTCGTCTTTTGAAATCATTGACCCGATAACAACGTTATAGCTCTCGAGCTCGCGGCCCTCCGCGTTGTGCACGCTGATCGAGCCGTTCTTATTCAAAACGATCCAGCTGCCGTCGAGCGCCTGCACCGTTCGCAGATCGTTGAATCGGACAGAGCCATCGTTTTTCGCCTTGATAATCGGTTGCTTGAAAGTCTGGCTGGCGGTACCACCAATGTGAAATGTCCGCATCGTCAATTGTGTTCCAGGCTCGCCGATTGATTGCGCCGCGATGATCCCAACTGCTTCGCCAAGTTTGACGAACTGGCCCGTAGCAAGATTGCGTCCGTAGCACATCGCGCAAACGCCACGACCGCATTCGCAAGTAAGAACGGAACGAATTTTCAAACTCTCCACTCCGACGCGCTGAAGTTCTGCCGCAATTTTTTCGTCGATCAGCTGATTTGCCTTGACGATTTTCTTCCTTTTCTCCACTGGGTCCGCGATCGTTTCGCAGCTCACCCGACCAATAATGCGCTGGGCAAGATCGACAACTTCCTCGTCGCCCTCGTAAATCGAGCGTACGACGATCCCATTTACGGTCCCGCAATCTTGTTCGTTGATGATCACGTCCTGCGAAGCGTCCACCAACTTGCGCGTAAGATAGCCAGAGTCCGCGGTTTTGAGCGCCGTGTCCGCGAGACCTTTACGCGCGCCGTGCGTAGAGATGAAGTACTCGAGCACAGTGAGACCCTCGCGGAAGTTCGAAGTGATGGGGCGCTCGATGATTTCTCCCGAAGGTTTGGCCATCAAACCGCGCATGCCAGCCAGCTGCCGCACTTGCTGCCGGTTGCCGCGCGAGCCCGACTCGACCATTAGGTAAACGGGATTCAGTTCCTTGCGCCCTTCGTTGTGTTCGAGAGTGCGAAACATTACACTGGAAATTTCGTCTCCGGCATGCGTCCAGATGTCAATGATCTTGTTGTAACGCTCGCCATCGGTGATGATGCCTTTGCGATATTGCTGCTCAACCTGGCGGATTTGCCTGTAGGCATTTTCCAGCTCGGTCTGTTTCTCCTTCGGAATGATCATGTCCGAGATTCCAATCGAAATGCCAGCCTTGGTCGCTTCGGCAAAACCGAGCTCTTTCAACTTGTCCAGCGTCGCGACGGTTTCGGCCGGTCCGGCGATTTGATAACAGCGCCAAATAATGTCGCTCAGCTGTTTCTTGCCCGCTGCCTTGTTGAAAAATCCCAACTGCTTCGGCCAAATCTGATTGAAGATGACCCGGCCCGCCGTGGTCTCGATGACCTTTGCCTCGGCGTTTCCGTAGGTCGTTTGCTGGCCGTGATCGGGATTCTTGATCCGAATGCGGTCGTGCGTCCGGATGCTTCCTTCGGCCATGGCAAATTCCACTTCGGTCGCATCGGAAAATAGTGATAGACGCCCGTCAGCACTACTTCCGGCAGCTCGCCGCGGGTTTTGCGTCAGATAATAACAGCCGAGCGTGATGTCCTGGGACGGCGTCGTAATCGGTTTGCCGCTGGACGGTGAGAAAATGTTATTCGGAGCGAGCATCAGCATGCGCGCTTCCATTTGAGCTTCCACGGAGAGCGGCACGTGCACGGCCATCTGGTCGCCGTCGAAGTCTGCGTTATAAGCGGTGCAGACGAGCGGATGGATGCGAATTGCTTCGCCTTCGATCAATTGCGGCTCAAAAGCCTGGATCGACAATCGGTGCAGAGTCGGCGCGCGATTGAGCAGCACCGGATGGCCTTTCGTGACTTCGTCGAGAATGTCCCAAACTTCCGGCGTCTGGCGTTCGATCATCTTTTTCGCACTGCGCACGGTGTGCACATAACCGAGGTCTTTGAGCCGGCGGATAATGAATGGTTCGAAAAGAACCAACGCCATCTTCTTCGGCAGACCGCACTGATGAAGTTTCAGCTCGGGGCCGATGACAATAACCGAACGACCCGAGTAATCGACGCGCTTTCCGAGCAAATTTTGACGGAACCGTCCGCCTTTGCCTTTGAGCATGTCGCTGAGCGATTTGAGCGGTCGGTTGCCAGCACCAGTAACTGCGCGGCCGTGCCGGCCGTTGTCGAACAAAGCGTCAACGGCTTCTTGCAACATTCGCTTTTCGTTGCGAATAATGACGTCCGGCGTCTTGAGCAAAAGCAGATTTTTGAGCCGGTTATTGCGATTGATAACCCGGCGATAAAGATCGTTCAGGTCCGAAGTCGCAAAACGCCCGCCTTCTAGCGGAACGAGTGGACGCAAATCGGGCGGGATGACCGGCAACACATTGAGAACCATCCAATCGGGACGCGCGTGTGAATTTTGAAATCCTTGAACGAGCTTGAGCCGCTTGGCCAGCTTCTTGCGAATCTGTTTGCTCTTGGTGGCGCCCATCGCTTTCTCGAGCTCCTTGTTGAGCTTGTTGAGATCGATTTCGGCGAGCAGCTTCTTCACGGCTTCCGCACCCATGCCGGCAACGAAATCATCGCCATATTGCTCCTGTGCCTCACGGTATTCGACTTCGTTTAGGAGCTGTGTTTTCTGCAACGGAGTCTTGCCCGGATCGATGACGATGTAGTCCTCGTAGTAAATCACGCGCTCGAGCTGTCGTGCGCTCATGTCGAGCATGAGGCCGAGTCGCGACGGCATGCATTTGTAGAACCAAATGTGCGAAACGGGCACCGCCAGTTCGATATGGCCCATCCGTTCGCGGCGCACGCGCGCAAGCGTGACCTCGACGCCGCAACGGTCACAAATCACACCCTTATGCTTGATGCGCTTGTATTTTCCGCACGAGCATTCCCAATCGCGCGTCGGGCCGAAAATTCGTTCGCAGAAAAGGCCGCCCTTTTCCGGCTTGAAGGTACGGTAATTGATTGTCTCCGGATTTTTGACCTCGCCCTTGCTCCACGACCGCATCGTGTCACTCGACGCGACACCGATCGCGACTTGATCAAAACCCACGGGGCGTTCTTCGCCCACTAACTCACGCCAGGAATGTTCGTTCATGATTATCTAAGGAATTGTCGATCTAAAAATTATGCGACGTTCTCAAGAAAACTGCTTGGCGCCTGGCCGCCGACTTTGACATCCAGACCGAGGCTCTGCATTTCTTTGATTAACACGTTGAAAGATTCAGGTGTGCCCGCTTCAAGTGAGTTGTCGCCCTTGACGATCGACTCGTAGATGCGGGTCCGACCTTGCACGTCATCGGATTTTACGGTGAGCAACTCCTGCAAGGTGTAGGCAGCTCCGTACGCTTCCAATGCCCAGACCTCCATTTCGCCAAAGCGTTGTCCGCCGTATTGCGCCTTGCCACCGAGCGGCTGCTGCGTCACCAGCGAATAGGGTCCCACGGCTCGAGCGTGGATTTTGTCTGCCACCAAATGTCCAAGCTTCATCATGTAGATGTAGCCGACTACTACTTCCTGATCGAAAGGATCGCCCGTGCGGCCATCAAAGAGCCGCGCCTTACCAGTTTCTTGCACCCAGGAGAAACCTTCCTTCACCTTCGCGTCCCGGAGATATTCGCGGATTTTCTTCTCTTCGATTCCATCGAAAACCGGGGTCGCGACTTTGAATCCGAGTGCCTTCGCAGCAACTCCCAGATGCGTTTCCAGAACCTGCCCGACATTCATGCGGCTCGGGACACCGAGCGGATTAAGCACAATCTCCACTGGCGTTCCATCCGCCAGGAAAGGCATGTCTTCTTCAGGAACGATGCGCGCAACGACGCCCTTGTTACCGTGGCGACCAGCCATCTTGTCACCCACGCTCAGCTTGCGTTTGCTCGCGATATAAACCTTGACCTGCTTGATGATTCCCGGATCGATATCATCGCCACTTTCCACCCGGTCCATAGCGCGTTCGCGCTCGAGTTCCAGCTCCGCGAACTTGTGCTCATACGAGCCGATGATCTCGCGGATTTTGTTGCGGATCGGACTCGGATCGATCTCGATGTGATCGTGAACCACCGCGAGTTTTCGCAACAATGTTTTGGTAATCTTGCGATTGGCTGGGATGATAATTTCACCGGTTTCGGCGTTGACGACATCGAGGGGAATTTTCTCGCCCAGAAGGATATTTGAAAGCGAATCAGTCAACTGCTCGGTCAGATCCTCTCTCTTGCGCTTATGTTCTTCGCCGATCGATTTGATCTGCCGTTTCGTTTCCGCCGGCGTGAGTTTTTCTCGCGAAACTTCCCGACGCGACGAAACTTTTACATCCATTACGATTCCATACGTTCCGGATGGAACAGTGAGGGACGTGTCTTTCACGTCGGCGGCTTTTTCGCCAAAAATTGCCCGCAGCAGACGTTCTTCCGGCGCCAGTTCGGTCTCGCTCTTCGGCGTAATTTTGCCGACGAGAATGTCGCCCGGTTTCACTTCCGCGCCGACTCGTACCACTCCATCGAGCCCGAGATTGCGCAATGCTTCCTCGCTGACATTGGGAATGTCGCGCGTAATTTCTTCTGGTCCAAGTTTGGTGTCGCGCGCCCCGATCTCGAACTCATCGATGTGGATGGAGGTATAAATATCCTCCTTCACCACCTTCTCAGAGATCATGATCGCATCTTCGAAGTTATACCCGTTCCAGGGCATAAACGCGACGAGCACGTTTCGCCCGAGCGCGAGCTCGCCACGATCGGTGTTCGGACCGTCGGCGATGACCTGACCGCGTTTCACATGCTGGCCTTTCCGCACGATTGGCTTCTGATTCACGCACGTGCCGGCATTTGAACGCATGAATTTGCGAAGTTCGTAAACCTGAATCCCCGCTCCCACATCCGTCTTTAACTTTCTCTTGCTCTCAGGCAGATGCCCGTCTTTCGTGACGACGATCTGGTCCGCTGTCACCGAAGCAACCTTGCCGCCCTCGGTTGCGAGAACGACGGCATGCGAATCGCGCGCCACTTTCTCCTCCAAGCCGGTGCCCACTAGCGGCGCCTCGGAAACGATGAGCGGCACGCCTTGGCGCTGCATGTTGGAACCCATCAGCGCGCGGTTCGCATCGTCATGCTCAAGGAATGGAATCAGGCCCGCTGCCACCGAGACAAGCTGTTTCGGAGACACGTCCATGTAATGCACCTTCGACGGATCGACTTCGAGGAAGTCGCCGCGATAGCGCACCGAAACTTTTTCCCCTGTGAAATGTCCTCGACCGTCTATCGGCGCATTCGCCTGCGCGACAAGAAAATTCTCCTCACGATCGCCGGTGAGATAATCAATTTGGTCCGTCACGCGGCCCTTTTCCACTTTACGATAAGGCGTTTCGATAAAACCGAATTCGTTGATGCGCGCGAAGGTGCTCATCGAGCTGATCAAGCCGATATTTGGACCTTCCGGCGTCTCGATCGGACAAATACGTCCGTAGTGCGAGGGATGTACGTCACGCACTTCAAATCCGGCGCGCTCGCGACTCAGACCTCCCGGCCCGAGAGCAGACAATCGACGTTTGTGCGTCAGCTCTGCGAGCGGATTCGTTTGGTCCATGAACTGCGAAAGCTGCGACCGGCCAAAGAAATCCCGGATGACCGCACTCAGCGCCTTCGGATTGATCAGCTTTTGCGGCGTCATCCCGTCCACGTTGATGTCGAACAACGTCATGCGCTCTTTGACCAGGCGCTCGGTGCGAGCAAGACCAACACGGCACTGATTGGCCAGTAATTCGCCCACCGTGCGTACGCGACGGCTGCCCAAATGATCAATGTCGTCAAGAGTACCTTCGCCCCGGCGCAAATTTATCAAATACTTGATTGCCGCGATAAAATCTTTATCAGTCAAAATACGCTCACTAGAATCGACATTGATCCCAAGTTTTTGGTTGATCTTGTAACGGCCGACGCGTCCAAGATCATATTTTTTAGGATCGAAAAAGAGCCGTTTAAGCAAGGCGCGGGCATTCGCCACCGTCGGGGGATCGCCCGGGCGAAGACGGCGGTAAATATCCTTAAGCGCTTCCTCCTGGTCGTGCGCCGGGTCTTTCCTGAGCGCCTTTACGACTGTGTCATCGTGCGAAATGTCGATCACTTTCACTTCGCGAATCTTGAGAGCCATGATCTGGCGGATCGTCGCCAGAGTAAGCGGCTCGAACGCGCGCGCCACTGTAACCTCGCCGTCGCGGATTTCCGCGGTGAGCACTTTGGTGGCAAGCTTCTCTTCGTCGAGTTTGTCGCTCAGCTTGAGATTCTCGATGTTGTAAAAAAGTTTGATGACTTCTTCATCAGAGCCGTAGCCGAGCGCGCGCAGGAAAGTCGTGGCGAGAAATTTGCGGCGGCGCTTGCGTCGATCGAGATAGATGTAAAGAAGATCAGCAGTATCAAATTGGACCTCGATCCAGGAACCACGATCGGGTATGATGCGAAAGCTGTAGAGCACTTTGCCGTTCAGATGAATGGTCGATTCAAAAGCGATCCCCGGAGAGCGATGTAGTTGGCTGACCACGACGCGCTCGGCGCCATTGATCACGAAGGTGCCCTGCGGTGTCATGAGCGGGATTTCACCCATGTAAACTTTCTCTTCCTTCGTGCCTTTTTCCTCGCGCAGTTGAAACGTGACGTGTAGCGGCGCGCTATAAGTCTGGCCTTCGCGTTGCGCCTCCAAAGCGGTCAATTTCGGCTCGCCAATTTCGTAGTGACTAAAATCGAGCACCGCTTTTTCATCGTAGCTTTCGATCGGGAAAACCTCTTTGAACACGGCCTGCAATCCATGATTTTTCCGCTTGGAAAACGGGACGTCTTTCTGGAGAAAATCGACGTATGAATTGAGCTGAACCTCGATCAGATTCGGTGGTTCGATGCCTTCTTTAATGCTTCCGAAGTAAATGCGTTCCGAATTTCGTTCCGACATAGTCACTTAGGCCAAGGGTTTAAACCACGCAGCCACCACGATAAATAGTGGTCGCCGCGGGTAAGATTTTCAGGGGATCAGCAGCGAGCGAGGAGCAGAAAAATGACACCAAAACAGCGGCCTGTCAAACTGACCTCCACCGTTTTGCTGCCACTTCTGTGTTTTGCCGTCGAGCGCCGGGTTAAAAATAAAGTCTGCCTGCTTCTAACAAAAGCCTCACATTAGGCGAAAACGGCCGCCGCGCAAGTCATTTGTGCGACGGCGGCGGCCCAAAAACTAGTCTATTTGATCTCGACCTTCGCACCAGCCGCCTCGATCTTTTTCTTAATCTCCTCGGCCTCCTGCTTGGTCACGCCTTCCTTGATTGTTTTGGGAGCTCCTTCAACCAGCGCCTTGGCTTCCGCCAATCCCAGCCCGGGCACAGCGCCGCGAACTTCCTTGATTACGCCAATTTTATTCGCGCCCATTTCTTGTAAGATAACGTCGAACGTGGCCTTTTCCTCCGCCGGAGCCGCTGCTGCGCCTCCAGCGGTACCTGCCGCGGGCCCAGCCGCTGCCGCCACTGGAGCTGCCGCACTCACGCCCCATTTTTCTTCTAGCTGCTTTACCAAACCGGCTATGTCAAGCACGGACAGCTCACTGAGTTGCTCCACCAATTTATTTGTATCTGCCATTTTGTTTCCCTCCAATTGCCGCCTCCGAAAGCCTTCGGAAAATTAAGGCCGATAGCTATCGGCCCGGACAGTTTTGTTTCACTTCCCGTCCCGCCATCGCGGGAGGAAATTCGTCATGTCGCCGCTTCCGCGGACGCGCCGCCCTCCTTTTCTGCTTTCGCTTTCAACACCCGCGCGAGCGCCGAGGCCGGCTCGTTCAATAGACGCACCAGACGCGTAGCCGGAGACAAGAGCAGTCCCAGCAGCTGCGCGTGCAAAATTTCGCGCGGCGGCAGGTCCGCCAGGGTCTCCAATTCTGCCGTGGAAAGGATGGCCCGATCGACAAAGCCAATCTTGAGCGCGGCGATTTTAAATTCGGTCGCAAACGTCTTAAAAATTTTGGCGACCGGCGCAACATCTTTTTCGCCCGTAACAACGGCCGTCTGGCCGACGAGCTTGTCGCCCACGTCCGGAAAACCGGATTCTGTCATGGCGCGCTTGAGGAAATTATTTTTCACCACGTGCACTTCCGCGCCCACTGGGGCGAGCCGATTACGCAGCTCGCCAAAATCGCCAACTCTCATGCGCTGGTAATCGGTCACAAGGACAAAAGGCGAGTGTTTCAATTTCTCGGAAAGGTCTGAAACGATGCTGGCTTTTTCGGGTCGCATATTATTGATCTAATTATTGTCGACCTAACTCTCAGACACTCAAATACGGCGCTGGATCGACATGGACTCCCGGCGACATCGTCGCACTGATTGTCACGCCTTCAACGTAACGCCCTTTCGCGGTCGGCGGTCGCGCCCGGACAACTGCCTCGATCACCGCATTTCCATTTTCCACGAGCGCTTTTTCTTCAAACGAAAATTTTCCAACCGGCACCGCGACATTGCCGTTCTTGTCGAGCTTGAATTCTACCCGACCGGCCTTCACTTCCTGCACCGCCTTTGCTGTGTCCTCGGTGACGGTCCCCGCTTTGGGATTTGGCATTAATCCGCGCGGTCCGAGCACCTTGCCGAGCTTCCGAACCTCCGCCATCGCCGAGGGCGTGGCAATCGCGACATCAAAATCCTGAAAACCTTCCTGACACTTCTGAATCATGTCTTTCATCCCGACAAATTCCGCGCCTGCATCCTGGGCTGCTTTCGCTGCCTCGCCCTCCGCGAAAACGAGCACGCGCACCTGTTTGCCGCTGCCATGGGGAAGCCGGCAGGTGCCGCGAACCATCTGATCGGATTGCTTCGGATCGACACCGAGCCGGAAGGAAACCGTCACGGTCTGATCAAATTTCGTCGGCGAAAATTTCTTCAACGTCGCAACGGCCTCGGTAAGATTGTAAGCCTTTGTCCGGTCCACTTGCTCGGCGGCCGCGCGATAACGTTTGCTTCGATTTCTTTGCATGTTCCTATGCAGTTCAAACGCCCGGTCCTTTGCTACAAGTGACGGGGCTCCTGCTTAAAAGTTAAGCCGCTCAATCGGCGACGGAACGTGGAAACTAGCGGCTATCTTTACCTTGTCAAAGCGAACTTCAGTCCGAAAAACCCACACGGAGCGCGCTAATCGACCGGGGCCGCGACGTCTGTAGCCTCTCTTGATTTGGCAGCCGTTTGCATGGCCGGTGGTCCGTTCCTGATGATTTTCCCTTCTTTCATCACGAACGAGACATGCTCCGTCGCGGTAATGTCGGCAGTCGGATCCCCCGCCATCGCAATGATGTCGGCGAGCTTGCCTCTTTCCAACGTGCCAATTTTTTGGCCAACGCCCAACAGTTCTGCATCGTTTGAGGTCGCGGATTTGAGCGCATCGATCGGCGCCATACCGAGCCCGGTCATTAGTGCAAATTCCTTCGCGTTTTGGCCATGTGGAAAAACCGCTGCATCAGTGCCAAATGAAATTTTGACGCCGATCTTCACGGCGTTGCGAAACATTTCCGATCGTGCCGCGGCAGCTGCCCGCGCTTTTTCCTGCAAAGCTGGCGGGTAATTGTCGATCTTACTCATGATCCATTCCGTCGCCATCAGCGTGGGCGTGAGAAATGTTCCTTTGTTCTTCATCAACCCGAGCGTCTCCGGTTTCAGAAATGAGCCGTGCTCAATCGAATCGGCGCCGGCTTCGATTGCCTCGCGCCCGGCCTGATCACCGTGACAATGCACCGCCACTTTTTTCCGCAACCGATGCGATTCATCGACCAGCGCAGCCATCTCCGCTGGCGTGAATTG
>Ga0193727_1000261_pt1 | contig 19209 bp, 16 predicted proteins | sample H2c2metaG_FD_143051 | JGI IMG/M metagenome (GOLD analysis project Ga0193727, IMG submission 143051) | Soil microbial communities from a riparian zone of the East river system, Colorado, United States - H2c2 | ecosystem: Environmental > Terrestrial > Soil > Riparian zone | place: USA: East River...
CCCGTTCGGACCCGACGGCTGGACGCCCCGTACGCCTACAGCAATCGCGGCTGCGCGATTCGGGGGCTGCTTCTGCCATCGCGGAATCACGATGCGCAGGACGATGGCGGCTAAGATTGCCCAACCTAGCATTAAACCTCTGTCGTGCGCCCAACGCCCCAGTTCAGGCTGTGAGCGACTCTACTAAACTAGCGCGAGAACGCTCGAGCACGCGATACTCTCGATAGTGCGACGCCAACCTATTAGAATCGTCGTGCTGTTTCAGAGTGAAGACTGAACGGGTGAGGATCTCATGGAAGTAGTCATCAGGCAGAATTACGACGAGATGAGCAAACTGGCGGCGCAGATGGTCGCCGAGCTGCTCAACACCAAGCCCAACGCCGTGCTCGGCATGGCGACGGGGTCGACACCGCTCGGGCTATACCAGGAGCTGGTCCGAATGTACGAGCGGGGTCAGCTCGACTTCTCACGCGTGATCACGTTCAATCTGGACGAGTACGTCGGCCTCCCCGGCAATCACCCGCAGAGTTACGGCTACTTTATGCAGGAGAATTTCTTCGAGCACGTGAACGTCCAACCTCAGAACATCAACGTCCCGTCCGGCACGACCAGTAACTACCCGGCGTTCTGCGAGTGGTATGAAAAACGTATCGAGGAGTGCGGCGGGATCGACCTCCAGATACTCGGCATCGGCAGTGACGGTCACATTGCGTTCAACGAGCCGACGAGCTCGCTCAGCTCGCGGACTCGTCTGAAAACGCTCTCGAAGCAGACGATCGACGACAACGCGCGATTCTTCGAGCGCCGCGAAGACGTGCCGGTGTATGCAATCACGATGGGAGTCGGCACGATCCTCGAAGCGCGCCAGCTGTTACTGGTCGCGAGCGGAAAATCGAAGGCGAGGGCGATTGCGCAGGCAGTAGAGGGCCCGGTGACCAGCATGGTGACGGCGAGCGCGCTGCAATTGCATCGCGACGCGACCGTCATCGCGGACGAGGGCGCGGCGTCGGAGCTGACGATGCGCGACTACTACGAGTTCATCTACGCGGCCAAGCCTGCGGCACCCAGGACGTAACCGGGTCGACCACGCTCATTGGCCTTGAGGCGGCTGCCATAGCTCGACCTTGTTTCCCTCTGGATCGATGACCCAGCCAAACTTCCCATACTCGGAGTCGTCAACCTTCTCGAGCACGTTGCAGCCTTCTTCCTTCAAGGCCTTGAGCAGGGCGTGGAGGTCTTCCACTCGGTAGTTGACCATGAAGGAAGCAGCGCTCGGAGCAAAGTGCTTACTCTCTTGCGGATCGATCAACCAGGCAGTGGTGCCTGCAACCGGCTTGCCCTCGGTGTCGGTCCAATCGAAGGAAGCTCCGCCCCAGACCTGGACATCGATTCCCAGGTGCCGCTTGTACCAGGCCTGAAGTGATGGAGCGTCCTTGGCCTTGAAGAAAATGCCGCCGATGCCAGTGACTCGTTTCATGTGATCTCCGATGCGCGGTGGTGGTGAGAGGGATGGATTCTACCGTCCCGCTGAACACCAGCAAGCTCTCGCGCGTATGATTCACGGCCCGGCTGCATGCGTCCCTTTCCCTCCTACCGCAAACACCGAGACTTCTTGTGACACACCGTTTCCTTCTGCGTGCCGCGCTGGCGGCGACGCTTGCCCTCGTTGCTACATCGCTGCCCCTTTCCGCCCAACAAAGCTGTCCAGCAACGACGCCTGGCGCGACGATGCCGCTCACGTACCAGGGTGGCCCCACCGTCACCGCCCTCACGGCGTGCGATCTCATGACGCGGCTATACATCTACGCGGACGATTCCCTGCGCGGCCGAGAGGCCGGGACTCCCGACGCCATCCACGCGACCGCCTGGATCGAGCGCGAGGTTCGCCGACTTGGGCTGCGTCCCGCGGGCGACAATGGCACGTACTTCCAGGCCATGCCGGTATCAGCGCGGGTCGTTTCCAGCACGTCGACGATTGTGAGCGGGGGGAAGACGTTCCGCACGGATGTGGATTTCTACCCTGGGGGCGCGACGGCCGACCGGAAGATCACGGCCGATGTTGTATTCGGCGGAGTACTGGGTGATACCGTCAACGCGCTCAGTGCGGAGGATGCGCGCGGAAAGATCGTCGTACTGACCGGACCGGCAAATGCGCGTGGCATCCGTGGTTTCGGCGCGGCCTTGGCCGGCGCTGAGGCGATCGCACTCGTCAGTCCCACGATCACTCAGCCGCGCCTTCGATACGTGCTCAATGACACGGTCCAAAATGAGGGACGCGCAGCCTACGCGGCGATCAACGGAGCGGGAACCGGTGGGCCCGGGGGACGCGGCGGTCCGGCTGCCGGTGGTCCGCTCACCCTCGCGGTGTCGTCGGCAACCGCCGCAACGATGCTTGGCAGACCCGTAGAAAATGCCAAGTTAGGCGACAAAGGCGGTTCCGCCACGATCGACGTGAAGGTGCAGTACTCTGCGCAGCCCACACGCAACGTCGTCGCCATTCTCGACGGCACTGACCCGAAGCTCAGGAACGAGTACATCGTGATCGGCGCGCATTCCGATCACATCGGCGTGGCGAACGGCGTGGTCGAGCACGATTCGACCAAGGCGTACAACTTGGTCGCTCGCGTGGAGGGTGCGGATAGCCGGTCCGCCACGCCTCCGACTCCGGAGCAGTGGACCCGCATCAACGCGATCAAGGATTCGCTGCGCCGCGTATATCCCGCGCGCCTCGATTCCATCAGCAACGGCGCCGACGACGACGGTTCGGGCACCGTGTCCATCATGGAAATTGCCGAGGCCTTTGCAAAGGGCTCGGTCAAACCAAAGCGCTCGCTGATTTTCATCTGGCAGATGGGCGAAGAGAAGGGATTGTGGGGCTCGGAATGGTTTACCAACCATCCCACCGTGCCACGCGACTCGATCATTGCGGACCTCAATCTCGACATGGTGGGCCGCGGTGCGGCGACGGACGTCACCGGCAAGAACAAGGACGGTCAGGAATTGTTCGGGGCCGAGAACTATGTACAGCTCGTTGGCTCGCGGCGCCTCTCGACTGAGCTCGGCGACATCGTGGAGCAGGTGAACGGGGCGGAGAAGATGCCGTTCAAGTTCGATTACTCGATGGACGCGAACGGACATCCGCAGAACATCTACTGCCGCAGCGATCACGCAAACTACGCGCGGTATGGTATTCCAGTCGTCTTCTTTACCACTGGTGGGCACGCGGACTACCACCAGGTGACGGATGAACCGGAATACATCCAGTACGGTCCCATGGCTCGCGTGGATCAGCTGGTGTATGACATCGCGCTGAAGGTGGGTAACCTCGACCACCGCGTCATGGTGGACAAGCCGAAGCCCGATAGCCCGTTCGCGCGCTGTCAGCAGTAGGTGACCGCAAACAGTAACCACAAACGTTGCGGACTACCGTGCTAGCGATCTGAGCTCGCCCTGCGAGAAGCTCCATTGCTGCGACAGAATTGTGGATGCCGGCTGGGCGACGGTCAGCTTGGCGCGCGGATTCCGCGCCGCCTCAAATGTCAGCGGCTCCCCCGCGATAACCGCGAGGCGCACGTACATCGAGCCTTTGTCGAGCGCCTCCTGGGGAATCCGCAGGCTCGCAATCCCTCCCGGCTCAACTCGGCCGAGCAACCACTCGCGCTTCACTCCGATGAGATACACGTCCACCCTCTCACTGGCGAAGTTGTCGAAGCGGATGTTGAGCGGAAGAGCATCAATCGACATCCGTTCGCTGTTCAGCTGGCGCGGTGACGAGCCGATGCAGCCGCCAAGCGCGAGCGTGATGGTCATTGTTGCGGCGATTGAAACGAAAGCACGTCGGGCTGACGTAGTCATTGGTATCTCCTGTGATGGGAACCGGCGCGTGTCGCGCCTCTTCCCATAGCGCGCAGAAGTGAGTCAAACCCAATCAGCGACCGCGCTGTCCAATGGGGGAGACACCACCCGATCATCGACCAGGGTGACCATGCCCATCACGCCAACCGACGTCGCCCCAACGCCTTCCCCTGTACCGACCGCCAACGCCGCCGGCCCAGCGCGGCACGAAGTGCACGGAGTCACCGAGCTCCTGCGCGCGTGGAGCGCGGGCAACGCTCAGGCGAGCGACTCGCTCGTCCGGCTCGTGTACGAGGAGCTTCGCCGCCAGGCGCAGCTCGTGTTGCGGCGCGAGAACGAGGGACACACCCTCCAGCCTACCGCGCTCGTGCACGAGGCGTGGCTGCGTCTCGCCGATCAGCATGATGCGCGCTGGGAGAGTCGCTCCCAGTTCTTCGCCATCGCCGCCCAGACGATGCGGCGCGTGCTGCTGGACCACGCGCGCACGCGCCACGCGCTCAAGCGAGGCGGCGCCGGCGTGCAAGTCTCGCTGGGGGACGGGGACTTCTTCGCCGCGGCGTCCGGCGCGCCCCCAGGACAGGGCACGCCTATCGATCCGTTGGATGTGATCGCGCTCGACGACGCTCTCGCCCGGCTCGCGGTGCTCGATCCGCAGAAGGCCAAGCTCGTCGAGTTGCGCTACTTCGCGGGACTCAGCATCCCCGAAGCCGCGGACGCGCTCGGCGTCTCGACGGCGACCGTCGGGCGCGAATGGGCCATCGCGCGAATGTGGCTTCGCCGCGAGCTCGACCGGTGACCACCCCGTCGTTGAACGCAGACGCGGACCGCCCGTCGTCACCGATGACACCCGAGCGGTGGCTTGTGGTAGACGCGATCCTTCGTGCCTCGCTCTCCTGCGAACCGGCGCAACGCGATGCTTTCGTTGCGGAGGCGTGCGGCGGCGACGCGGATCTCCGGCGCGAAGTCGCATCACTGCTCGCCGTGCATGATCGTGTCGGCGACTTCCTCAATCGACCAGCCGCCGAAATAATGGCCCGCGGAATCGCGCCGCCATCACTCACCGCGCGACTCGCGAGCGCGCTCGCGGGGCGCTATCAGATCGAGCGCGAGATCGGACACGGCGGCATGGCCACTGTGCACCTCGCGCGGGACCTTCGGCATGGCCGCTGGGTCGCGATCAAGGTGCTGCGTGAGGAGCTCGCGGCGGCCGTCGGCGCGGAGCGGTTCCTCGAGGAGATCCGCGTCACCGCATCGCTCCAGCACCCGCACATCCTCCCGCTGTTCGACTCGGGGAGCGCGGAGGGGCTGGTGTGGTATGTCATGCCCTTCGTCGAAGGCGAGACTCTGCGCTCGCGGCTCGCGCGTGAGCGTCGCCTCCCCGTGGATGACGCCGTGCAACTCGTGCGCGAGATGGCGGATGCGCTCGAGTATGCGCACCGCCATGGCGTCGTGCACCGCGACGTGAAGCCCGAGAACGTCCTGCTGCAGAGCGGCCATGCCCTGGTCGCGGACTTCGGGATCGCCCTCGCGCTCGAGAATGCCGGTGGCGCGCGAATCACGCGCACGGGCATCACACTCGGCACCCCCTCGTACATGGCGCCGGAACAAGCCGCAGGCGACCGCCCCATCGACGCGCGCACCGACGTCTACGCGCTCGGCGCGGTCCTGCACGAGATGCTCGCCGGCGAGTCGCCATTTGCGGCGTCTCATCAGATGCCGCGGAATGCGATGAACGAGCCGGCTATCTCGCTGGCTGCGCGTCGCGCCGACGTCTCGCCCTCGCTCGATGCCGCGGTACGCCGGGCGCTGGCAAAGGAACCGGATGAACGGTTCCCGAGCGCGGGAGCATTCGCGGCGGCGCTCGCGGTGCCGCTCCGCGGCGGTCCGTCACGCGCGCGCACCGGCGGTGGTCACGCGGGTCCGCCACGCGCGCGCATGGTGTCCGCACGCGCGATGCTGTACGCGGTCGGCGTCGTGCTCGCCGTCGGCCTCCTGGCTGGCTGGGAGCTCGCCCGCTCGCCATTCGTGGAGCGCTTGCCCGACGCCGTGCCCGCGGTGGCGTGGCAGCCGATCGCCGGCAACGAGTCGCAGTCGGCGAAGGATGAAGACATGTCCCTCACCGTCTTCGATCGCACGGGTCGTCCGCTGCGCACGATCCCGGCGAACCGGCCGTGGACGCCGCGCTTTTCGCCGGACGGTCGCCAGGTAGCGTACGGCGCGTTCGGCAGCGGCCGGACCACGAGCGATGTGTGGGTAACGGATCTCGATGCTGGAAAAACGCGTCGCCTCACCGACGACGGCAATGATAGCAACGACCCGCAGTGGGGCGCGCAGGGTAGGACGGTCGCGTATTCGGTGAGCGCTCCCGATGGGAAGGACTTGCAGGTGCGCCCGGTTGGCGCGGGCGAGCCGAGCGTGCTGGCAACGCGCGAGGGGACACAATACGCGAGCGATTGGCTGCGCGATGGCAGCGCGCTGCTCGTCACGGAGGAAACGGGCAGCAACCAGCACGACATCCTGGTGCAACCTGCTGACGGCTCGACGCCTTGGCCGTACGCGACGACGTCGGCGGATGAGACGGCAGCGCGCGTTTCGCCCGACGAGCGGTGGGTCGCGTACACGTCCGACGAGTCAGGGCGGATGGAGGTTTATCTCGACTCGTATCCGCATCCCACACGTCGCGTGTTCATCTCGCGGAACGGCGGCGCGCATCCCGTCTGGCGCGGTGACGGGCGAGAGTTGTACTACTGGAACGACGGGGCACTTGTGGCGGTCCAACTCGATGCGACGGGCAAGGGCGCGCCGGAGATCGGGACGCAGCTCGTCCTGTTTCACGCGCAGTATTACATCGGTCCCAACACGATGTACGACGTGTCACCCGATGGTGAGCGGTTCGTGATCATCCAGTCCACGAACGCCAGCAAATGAACTGGCGGGGATTGGGCTATCACCCTGGCCCTGGTTGGGGGGCGCCCTGGGGTTCGTCCTGCTGCTGGGGTCGGAGCTTGAGCGCTTGACCGAAAGTTCGAGACATCGAGACGAATAGCCCCCGCTGCCCGAAGTGCTGCTCGTTCAATTCGATGACTCGACCGTCGGCCGTTCGAAAGCCATAAGACATCAGATTGAATGGATCCGCGACGCGGAGCGTCACACTGCCCTTGTCGCCCCAAAGCTTGCGGCGCAGCGCGTAGTTCATATAGACGAACGCCGTCTGTGATCCGCCCTCTGTTTTCGAAGGCGCGCGATAGTTGGCGAAGGCCTGCAGGTCCGTCACCGGGGACAACTTTACTGTCGCGTTCACCCGTGCGTTCCAGACGACGGAGTGTGTCGAAAGATTGCCTGCAAGGTTCGACGCGTCGCTGCTATAGCGGTAGACGCTGCCGCCGCCGAAGAGGGTGAGTGCTGCGCGGCGGTACGTAACGTTGAGATCAGTACCCGTTACAAGCGTGCTGGCCACGTTATCGAAAGTGGCAACAGAAATACCGGTTGAATCGATCGTCTGGATGTAGCGGACGGCGTGCGCAGTCTTCCGCAGATATGGATTGATCTGCATGGATCCCCAGGAGCGCGTGTCCTGGAATGAGATCTCCATCGCGTCGGTGTACTCCGGACGAAGCGACGGATTGCCATGGAATTGATGACGCGCATCCTGCCGATTCACGATCGGGCTCAGCTGCCATGGATTCGGACGACTGATCCGTCGCGAGTAACTCAGTTTCACCTGCCGCATGTCGGTGAAATTGTAAGAGAGTATCGCGCTTGGGAACGCACTCGCATAACGATTGTCGAACAACTGACCCACGGTCGGCAGCCTGAATCGGGTCGCCGCTTCCTCGAGCCGCAGTCCGCCCTGTGTTTGGAATTTCCCTATTTGTTGCGAGAGCACGGCGTAGACGGCGCCGATCCGTTCACGATAGTCGAGCGTATTCGCGCGACTCGGGTCGGGCGTGTAGACTCCGCTCAAGGAATCGAGAAACGCGACGGTGGAGTTGTCCGCGGTCGACCGCATGGTTCCCTTGAATCCCGTCTCGAGCTTTGTACCGGTCCCCCAGGGATGCGTGTAGTCGGTCTGGAGGTTCCACGCCGGCACATGATCGACAGATGCATCGTGCTCGCGCGGTGCCAGCTCCGATCCGGTGGACGTGTCCGCCTGCAGGAGCTCTCCGAACAGATTGTTGTTGCTCGAATTGTTGTCGTTCGAATAGCGTAGCTCAGTCGAGAATATGGTTGTCGATGCGTCAGCAGTGCGACGGTACGCCACCGTGTAGTTCTGCGACAGGCTTCGCCAAGTCTGTTCGTTGCCCTGAGTGAATAGTCCGATCACCTCGCGCTCGGCGTCCAGATCGCTGTAGAAAGCTGTGCTTTGGCGGGCGAATCGACCGCCGGAAAGCATTGCGTCGGCGGAGAGCGCGTCGTTCTCGGTCAGCTTGTACTGGGAACGAAACGTCATGCTCTTGAAGCGCGGCTGCGCTTGTCCCTCAGAGTGTGACTCGACGAAAGCCGGGATCGGAATTGCAAGATTCGTCCGATTCGACTCCCCGCTGATTTCGCGGTGATCGCGGTACAGACTTGCCGAGAGGTAGAGCGTGAGCGGTCCCGATTGGCGACCAATGTTGCCCGAGATGTTGGCCTGTCGCGTGGTTCCGGTGCCGGCGTTGAACCCGCCACTTAGTCCGACATCGGCTTGCTGGTTGAGGACAATGTTGATGATTCCGGCTGTGCCTTCGGGGTCGTTCTTCGCGGATGGATTGGTTGCTACTTCGACACGTGTGACCGTGCTCGCCGGAATCTGCGCCAGGAATTGCGCGAGCTGTTCGCCGCTGAGTGGTGACGCTCGTCCATTGATCTGGACGACGACGTTGGCATTGCCGCGGAGCGTCACGTTGTTGTTGCCGTCGACTTCGACGGATGGAACGTTGCGCAGTACGTCGACCGCGGTTCCACCGCTCGCGGTGGTCATGTTTTTCGTGCTGTAGCTATTCCGATCGGGTGAAAGTGCTACGTCCTGACGTTCGCCGGTTATGACCTGACTCTCGAGCTTGACCGCGAATGCCGACAGCGTGAGCGTGCCGAGGTCGGCGAGCGGATGCTCGCGCGAGATAGTGACATCGGATCGCACGAGTGGCGAATAGCCAAGCGCACGAATGCGGATAGCGTACTGGCCGGGCTCGAGGCCGGTAACGTGAAACGAGCCGTCGGGACCGGCCGACGTGTTGGCGACGGAGCTGCTATCGGCGGCGCGGCGGACACTGATTGCGCCGTTCGCGATCGCCTCCCCACTCCCGATCGCAACGATGCGGCCGCGGATCCCGCCACCCTTCGTGGAGTCGGCGGCTGATTGCGCCCAAGTCGCCGAGGTAAGACCAATAAGCAGAATCAATCCCAACGCTGGCGCAGTCAGCCATCTCCGCTGCGCACGACGGTTTCCGCCAAGAGCACACGTCATTCGATTGTCTACGTAAGTCGGTTGTGGTTCACTAACCGCGTGCATAAAAGTGCGAACCACGATTTTAGACAACCTAAGCGAAAGAATAGTTGGATGCTGTTGCATCCATGATGCTCCGACTCGGGCTAGAACGTCCGATTGCTACTTTCTCGGCTCGTACCGCATCGCCACCGCCCCCGAGGCAAACTCCAACCGGCTCACGAGCTTCAAGTCGATGCGCTTCGATAGCCCCGCGAACAATGTCGGCCCATGGCCCACTAGCCTGGGGTGCACCACGAACTCGTACTCATCGATCAATCCCAGCTCCGCCAACGCCAGCGGGAGCGTCACGCCTCCCACGAACAGTCCCTTACCCGACTCCTGCTTGAGCTGCTGAACGGCCTTCCCCAGATCCCCGCGCACCAGTTCCGCGTTCCAATCAACCCGGTCCAGGGTGCTCGACACGACGTACTTCTTTGCCGCGTCGATCGTTCGGGCGAAGGGTTCCGTCCAATCAGGCATCGTCACCGTCCGCGTCGAAAGCCGCCACGCTGCCTCCATCATTTCGTACGTCACCCGGCCTAAGAGGAGGGCATCGGCCCGGGCGATGTTCTCGGCCGCGTGACGATGCAACTCTTCGTCGGCGATCCCTTCACGATGATCGCAGCACCCGTCCAATGTGACGTTGATGGAATACCGAAGGGGTCGCATTACGCTAAGAGTCCCGCCGATGGTCGAAATCCGAGAAATACCGTCGTCACTTCACGATAGTGGCCGATTTGATGTAGTCGAGCTTGGGAAACGCTCGTTGCAAGTATTCATTCCCTTTTTTCTCGATCGAGTCCTGGCTCGGCCCCGCGCCGTTTGGCACACCCTCGCCGTACCCGCCGTACATCTTGTCAACCACTCTCATGCCGTCGACCACCCGGCCGAACGGAGAAAAGCCCTGCGTGTCGAGCGACGCGTTGTCTGCGTAGTTGATGAAAAACTGGTTCGATCGCGTATTGGGACCCGCCGTAGCGAAGGTGAGCATTCCGCGTTTGTTGCTCTGCGTTACCGGATCATCGGGAATTCGTAGCGTGTCCATTTTTGCGTTGAGCGCAGGATTGCCACTCAGACCGAACTGCGCCATGAATCCCGGCAAAACACGGAAAAAGCGGACGTCCTTGAAGTAGCCTTCGCTCACCAAACGGTAGAATCGGTCAGCGCCCTTTGGCGCCCAGGCGCGGGTGACTTCTACAGTGAAATCGCCCTTGGTTGTCGCAAACTTCACCCGAAATGACTCGGGAGATGCCGCGTCAGGCGGAGCCGGGGGCGGAGTCGGCACGGCAGCCCCGGCAGGCGGCGTCGGCGGCGTTTTGTCCTTGCAAGCAACGGGGATCAATTCCAGCGCTAAGAGCGCTAGCAGGGCGGACGCGTGTTTGCGGTGGTTCATGCTGAGTGGGTTCAGGGATGGATTCGCGTTGGCGGTCGCTTCCAGTACGCACCGCTATCGGCGCTCGTCGGGAAAACCTGCTGCACCTGCTCGAAGCCGGGCCACGCTGCTTCGATATAACCTGCGGGCACCACCAACCGATCGATGCTGACATCTGCGCGTCGAAGGCCAGTGAACGGTCGCACCTCAATAATAGCGGTGGGTGGAACGGTGTCCGCCTGCTCCGCCCAGAGCCCGAGCGCGGTAACGGTCGGTTTCGCAGCTTCGATTGTGTCGCCCTTCAGCATCAGCGCGGCGAGCGCACGCGTCGCGGCGAACCAGCGAACCACGGCGAGCTCACTGGGCCTGGCGTCGACGACCGTGAATCGTCCGCGAGCCAGCTCGCGGCCCTTTATGTCGGCGTGCCAATAGACCGGGTAAGCACCGTGCTGACGCAGCGACGCCGCAGAATTGCCGGCGCCGAGGGTGTCGACAGCGGTACGCTTCAGCGGAAACCACGCAGGCCACCCATCGCGGCGACCCTCGTAATTGAAGCGATCGTCGACGATTTGGAACGACGAGAAGGTCCGCATCCCTGGACGCACGAGCACGAAGCCGGTGCTGTCGAACAGGTAATAGTCGTCCGTCCTGGCGAGCGGGGCCGCGAGCACGATTCCTTCGATGCGGATCGGGGGCGTGCGCCGAGCGACTGAAGCGACGCCAAGGCGCCCGCGCCCACCAGCGAAGACGACTGTGCCTGCGATCTGGGTGATGAGCTCGGGAGGCATCCCGAATCGCTTGACGACTTCGGGCGGCGGCGGAGTCCCTCGTCCGGAGTCAATGGTGAAGGCGATCCCCGAACGCGTCGCCGGTGCGCCTTGAGCGTGCAATTGGGTGAGGGCGACGCAGGCGAGTGCAGTGCTGCCGCAAAACCTTCGCGCGGCGACGCGGAGCGCGTTAGTGTCGTGCAAGCTGGCTGGCATGATCGTTAGGGCTGGGAATGCGAGTGGTCGGGCGATGCGCCTCAGTTCAGCTGCAACGTTCGTTAGCTAGCGGGATTGGGTTCATGGACCGGTGAGCCCCTCCGTCACTCTAACTTGCGACAGCCTGCGACTCGAATCAAAAATCAAACGCACAACATACGATTTCAGAACCACATTTGTAGCAGGAGGATCGCGCTCAACACGGACGAGTCCGGTGTCGCTCTGAATAGGCGGGTAGTATCCACTTAGACTGTCCTTGCCGACGCCGCGAGCTTTAAGAGTGGCGGCGATCTCGGATTCCGGCGTCCCCGTTTTGAGCTGCTTCAAGATTGCGGCACTCAAAGCAGTCGTATCCGACAAGACGTCGGGTGGCACCGCAAAGTATTGCCGGAGACGCTGCTCAGCAGAGTCCTCACCGCAGGCCGCGACCGCGATCAGTAGGAAAAGAACAACGAGGGGACGCATCTGAGTTGACGGGTCTAGCTGGCGCCTTAGTTCAACTGAAAGCACACCTAACAATGCGTAGCCGCATCCGAAAAGTGCGTGTCGGCTGCAACGTTCGTTAGGTAGCACGCGCGAGGACCTACTGCGGCGCCTTCTCGAGGATGAGCGCGCCGAGGAGAGAAGCGACGCAGAACAAAGCGAACGCCCACCGCGTGGACGCGATTAACGGCTGACCTTCGGGGATGTAAAGGTCCCGTCGCCACCGGCCAAACTTTCCGAGGTAAGAGGCTGGTGGGACCCCAGGCGCACGGAATCGTTGCAAGCGTCGGTCAAGCCGGGCGGCGCAAAGTAGGAAGTAGATCCCCATACCTAAAAGGGCCCAACCGATGGCGTTCACGGTCATTCTGGATTGTGGCTACCTAACGCCCGAGTTCAGCTGCGAGCACACTACCACCATGCGGCGAAGCCGCATCCGTGCTCCCGCTTCCCTGACACGGCCATCTCCACCAACCGCCGTTAGGCGGCTTCTCGCTCATCTTGCCAAACGATCTTCTCGTCCTTGCGCGCTGAGAAGAAGTCGGCACAACGCCCGTCGCCGCCGCCACTCAATCCGCCATCCGCATGGCAGATGATAATACCTGAGGCGCTGTACACATTGCTTGGGATATCACAGCAGCGCGACGGAAGGTAATAGACGGTCTGCCCCCGGTATTCATATCGGGCGACGAAGGCCGGGGGATTCGCCACGGGTTGGGTCTCAAGTTCCTGAATGAGCGCGGTCAGCCATTTGGGAGTGTCGCTCACCGACGTTACTGGCGCGCAAGCCGCGCTCAGGGCCACTGCGAGCAACAAGGCCGTAACAGATGCTTTCATCGGGCCCTCCTTCCCCACAGACCAGTGTGTCCGCCGAACGCCTTAGTTCAGCTGCAAGTACGCTACCACCATTGCGACGAGCCGCATCCAAAAAGTGCTCGTCAGATGCAACGTTCGTTAGGCGGCGGGACGGGAAACCCGGTTGCGGTCGCTGCGAAATAGCTTGGCCAGCATGAGGCAAACAACCGGGAGCACCACGGCGTACCCGAATACTCCGACGAGCTGAAGTCGCATATTTCCGACTGCCGGCCCCACGATACCGGTGACGCAAAGAGCGCCACTGATCAACAGGCCACGCCGCACACCGCGTTCGGGACCGGACCCTGCAAACACGGGTGCGGCGAATAGCAGTGCAAGGCCGAGAAACAAATTCCACGCTAGCAGTTCCACCGCATAGGCGGGAGACGGCCATATCATTCCACTGGAACCCTGCTGCCGAATCGCGGTCAACTCAACGAAGTGCACCCCGCTCGTCATGGCCACGAAAACGGAAACAAAGGCCAGCGCGATCAAACCGTAGATCTTTCGATCCGGCGACGCATAAGCGTGGATTGCTGAGATGACGATCACCATGAGCGGTGCGGATATCAGCGTCAGTACTTCCATAACCGCCAAAATGGGATCGACAATCGGGGCGGTTAAGCCGTGAAGCGAAACCGCAATTGTCAGCGTGGCAAAATACGCAACGCCGAGCAGAAATATTGCGAGGGCGGACCAGCTTCCGAGTCGATTGGCTGAGATGGTGTTGAACCAAATAGGTCCGCCTAACGCCTTAGTTCAGCTGCAAGCACTAGATGGAAGGAGATTTAGGGTTTGGGTGGAAATTCGCAATTGGGAAGCCGCGGCCCATGCGGGATAATCCACACTAATGCCCGGCGCGTCACGCTCTTGCGCCCGGCGAGGTTTGCGGCGCCATGAAACCGCTGTAGCTTGCAACATCCCCCACGCCCGACAAAAGAGCCTGCATGGCCTGCTATACCGACGCCTCGAATCCAAAGAACTACCATAAAGTTGTGGACTGCCAGTACGCTTGTCCGGCCCATACCAATGTGCCGGAATACCTGCGACTGATAGCCCAGGGCCGCTACACCGAGTCCTATCTGCTCAACCGGGAATCCAACGTCTTCCCGGGCATCCTCGGCCGCACCTGCGACCGACCGTGCGAGCCGGCTTGCCGGCGCGGCAGAATAGACGGAAAGCCGGTCGCCATCTGTCGGTTGAAAAGAGTGGCGGCGGACCTGCGGGACGACATCCAGGAATACCTTCCGAAGGCGCCGGCAATCAGGAACGGAAAGCGGATCGCGCTCATCGGCGCCGGTCCGGCCTCGCTCACGGTCGCCAACGACCTCCTCCCGCTCGGCTACGAGGTCGTGATCTACGAGAAGTATGCGCGTGCCGGTGGCCTGATGCGCTTCAACATTCCGGCCTTTCGCCTTCCTGAAAGCGTGCTCGATGAGGAGACTGGCTACATCATCGACATGGGCGCCGAGGTGCGGTACAACACGACCGTGTCGAGCCTGAAGGAGCTGCTGAGCGTCGGCAACAATTTCGACGCAATCTTCGTCGGCAGCGGCGCGCCAAAGGGAAAGGAGCTCGACATCCCGGGCCGCTGGGATGAGGGCGCGCGCGAGAAGATCCACATCGGCATCGAATGGCTCGGCTCCGTCCACTTCGGCCACATCAACAAGATCTCGCCGCGCGTCCTGATAATCGGCGTCGGCAACACAGCCATGGACTGCTGCCGCACCTCGCGCCGGCTGGGCGGTATCGATACAAAGGTCGTGGCGAGGCGCTCGCGTCCGTACTTCAAGGCCTCCCCGTGGGAGCTGGACGACGCCGCCGAAGAGGGAATCCGCATTGTCGAGAATCACGCGCCGAAGCGCTTCGTCATCGAGAACGGGAAACTCGTCGGCATGGAGTTCGAACGGCTCCGCTGGACGGACGACAACAGCCGCCAGACGAGTACCGTGATCGACCGGGTCACACTCCCGTGCGACGAGGTCATCCTCGCCATCGGACAGGACAACGCATTTCCCTGGATCGAGCGTGACATCGGTATCGCATTCGATGTGCACGACATGCCCGTCATCAACAAGACCACTTACGAATCCACGCGGCGCGGCGTGTTCTTCGGCGGCGACGCCGCATGGGGCCCGCAGAACATCATCTGGGCAGTCGAGCACGGCCATCAGGCGGCGATCTCGATACACCAGCACTGCCAGGGCCTGCCGGTCGACGAGCGCCCGCCAGAGGGAATGCATCTCGAGAGCACGAAGATGGGGCTGCACTCGTGGGCGTACTCGAACGACTTCAATCCGTCGGAGCGCTCGAAGATGCAGCACGAAGAGCTGGTCAAGCGCTTCTCGGCTATCGGCGTCGAAGTGGAGCTGGGCTTCACTCCCGAGCAGACGGCCACCGAAGTCGAGCGCTGCCTGAACTGCGACATCGAAACGCACTTCGAGAAAAACCTCTGCATCGAGTGCGACGCCTGCGTCGACGTCTGTCCGGTCAATTGTTTAACGATCACTCCCAACGCGAACGAGATGGACCTGCGGACGATGCTCTCCGCCCCCGCGCAGAACATGACCCAGGATCTCTACGTCTCTGATGCGCTGCCGCAGACGAAGCGCGTGATGGTCAAGGACGAGGACATCTGCCTCCACTGTGGGCTGTGCGCCGAGCGTTGTCCGACGGCGGCGTGGGACATGAAGAAATTCGAGCTGGTAATACCGTATGCCCTGTCGCGTTCGGAACCGGCATCGGTGGCAATCGCATGAGCGGCATCAACGACTTCGCATTCAGAATGGCCACCGTCAACGGCACGGGCTCAGCCAGCGCCAACAGCCTGCTCATGCAGGCGATCTTCCGCATGGGTATTCCCGTCACGGGAAAGAACATCTTCCCGTCGAACATTCAGGGACTGCCGACGTTCTACGACATTCGCGTGAGCAAGGACGGGTACACGGCGCGGCCCCAGGAAATGGATCTGGTCGTCACGCTCAATCCGAGCACGTACGCCAAGGACGTCGCAGCGGTAAGGAAGGGTGGGTACCTCCTCTACGACTCGTCGTGGCCGCTCGAGCCCGACCTGGTACGGGAAGGAATCACCATCCTCGGCATCCCCTTCGGAAAGATGTGCGTCGAGAATTTCGAGGGCGATCGGAATCGCACGCTGCTTCGCAATATCGTGTATTCGGGCGCGCTGGCTGCGTTTCTGAGCATGGACATGGAGATCGTCGGTCAGATGCTGACCGAGAAGTTCTCGAAGAAGAAGGGGCTGCTCGAGGCGAATCGTCGCGCCATCCAGCTTGGTTTCGACTACGCCAAGTCGCACTTCGAGTGTCCGCTGCCGTTTCATCTCGATCACATGGATGCCACCAGCGACTCGATCATCATCGACGGGAACTCCGCGGCCGCGCTTGGTGCCGTTTACGCCGGTGCAACGGTTGGCGCTTGGTATCCGATCACGCCGTCGACCTCGCTGATGGAAGCGTTCACGTCGTACTGCAAGAAATTCAGAACCGAGCCGGAAACCGGGCTGGCCAGGTACTGCATCATCCAGGCGGAGGACGAATTGTCGGCGGCGGGCATCGCGATTGGCGCCGGGTGGGCCGGCGCGCGCGCCTTCACCAACACGGCGGGACCGGGCATCTCGCTGATGCAGGAGTTCGTGGGGCTCGCGTACTACACCGAAATCCCCGCTGTCTTCTTCGACATTCAGCGTACCGGCCCATCGACCGGCATGCCAACGCGCACGCAGCAGGCAGATCTGTTGTCGCTGGCGTACGCGTCGCACGGGGACACGAAACACATCATACTCTTTCCCTGCAACCCGGAGGAGTGCTTCTACATGAGCGTGAAGGCGTTCGATCTCGCCGATCGCTTTCAGACGCCGGTGTTCGTGGCAAGCGATCTCGACATCGGGATGAACGACTGGATGTGCAAGCGATTGGAATGGGACGACAACTTTCGCCCGGACCGCGGCAAGTGCCTGACCGCCGATGAGCTCGAGTCCGTGAAGAAATTCTCGCGCTACGTCGACGCCGAGGGCGACGGCATCGCAGCGCGATCGCTGCCTGGTGTCCACGGCCACGGCGCGTATTTCGTGCGCGGCTCGGGTCACGACAAGCACGGAACGTACACCGAAGATGCCGACGCATATCAGGAGGTCGTTGACCGGTTGGCGCGGAAGTTCCGGCTTGCGGCCACCGCCGTCCCGGCGCCGGAGATTCACACCGTTAAAGGTGCCAAGCTCGGGATCGTGTCGCTGGGCGGCTGCCATGCCGCCGTGCTCGAGGCAATCGATCGCCTGCGCGACATGGGAATAGTCGCCGACTACATGCGCATCAGGGGGTTCCCATTCGACGCACCGGTTCGCGCATTCCTCGATTCACACGCGGTGAATTTCGTCGTCGAGCAGAACCGCGATGCGCAGCTCCGGTCACTTCTGGCGATCGAGACTGGCAAGCCGCGGGACGAGATGATTCCGGTGCTGGACTACGGCGGGATGCCGCTCACGGCAATGTGCGTTGTCAATGCTGTATCGGGTCACGTCTCAAAACCCGCGACCAAACGTTCGCCGCGTAAAAAGAAAAAGGTTTCGGCATGACCTCGATCACCAAGCCACAGGTTCGTCACCCGGGCCTCAAGAAGAACGCGCTGGGCTTCACTCAGCGCGATTATGAAGGCGCGATGTCAACGTTGTGCGCCGGTTGCGGGCACGATTCCGTGACCGCGGCGCTGGTTCAGGCCTGCTTCGAGCTCGCGCTGCCGCCACATCGCGCGGCGAAGATGAGCGGCATCGGCTGCTCGTCCAAGACGACCGCTTATTTCATGCGGGAGTCGCACGGATTCAACTCCGTTCATGGGCGCATGCCATCAGTGACCACGGGCGCCAACGCCGCGAATCGCGATCTTACGTACATCGGCATTTCCGGTGATGGCGATTCGCTGTCGATCGGACTCGGGCAGTTCTGTCACGCGATTCGACGCAATGTCCGGATGTTGTACCTGATCGAGAACAACGGCGTGTACGGCCTGACGAAGGGCCAGTTCTCCGCGTCAGCCGACGTCGGCTCGACCTCCAAGAAGGGTGAAGCCAACATCCAGCCGCCAATCGATCCCGTGCTCCTCGCACTCACACTCGGCGCGACCTTCGTGGCGCGCAGCTTTTCCGGAGACAAGGCGCAGCTCATCCCCATTCTCAAGGCAGGGTTGTCCCACAACGGCCTCGCGCTGATCGACATAATCTCGCCGTGCGTGACCTTCAACGATCACGAGGGCTCGACGAAGAGCTACAAATTCACGCGCGAGCACGAGGTTGAGATCTCGGCGGCGGTTTTCGTCCCGCTGCGGCGGGAGATCACGGCGCCGGTGACGAATGAGGCGATCTCGACGGTGACCATGCATGACGGAAGTGTCGTTCGTTTCCGGAAGACGCCCGACGGCTACGACCCGACGAATCGCGACGCCGCATATGCGCACGTGCGCGCCTGCCAGCAGCGGCACGAAGTTGCGACGGGACTGCTGTTCATCGACGAGAAAGGCGCGGACATGCACGCCGTGTGGAAGACGGTCGAGACGCCGCTCGTCGATTTGCCATATGACCAGCTGTGCCCGGGGAATGCGGCGCTCCAGGCCTTGATGGAGAAATACCGGTAGCAGTCGATTAGATGGGCCTGAAAGAAACGCATTTTGTGTGTTAAGGCCGAGTCCTGTCAGCGTCCCCCGCGAACCTCGCCCCAATTCGGAAACGCGTTGAGGCCAGGCGGGAAAGTCAGCTGCACCTCGCCGGTGCCATCTGCGTTCACCGAAAAAAGCTGGAATTGACCTCTCCCTCCGACTCGCCGGTGGAACACGATTCTCTTGCCGTCGGGCGACCACGACGCCGTCAGGTCGGGCACGTTATTGTCGGTGAGCTGCACCTGTCCCGTACCGTTGGCGTTCATGACGCAGATCTCGAAATCGGGTCCGCCTCTTCTGCATGAAAAGACAATGAGCTTGCCGTCCGGCGACCAGCTGGGAGCGCGCTCCTCCTCGGTGTTGTTTGTCAGGCGCGTGGCGCTTCCGGTTCCGTCCGCGTCGATCACGTAAATCTCAGCGCTGGCCGAGTTGACAGGGTCGTCCGTGACGGCGTGAGTCGTGTACACGATCTTCTGTCCATCGGGCGACCAGTCCGGATCATCATCGATCGCTGCCGGACTGTTGGTGATATT
>Ga0193727_1000262_pt1 | contig 19196 bp, 14 predicted proteins | sample H2c2metaG_FD_143051 | JGI IMG/M metagenome (GOLD analysis project Ga0193727, IMG submission 143051) | Soil microbial communities from a riparian zone of the East river system, Colorado, United States - H2c2 | ecosystem: Environmental > Terrestrial > Soil > Riparian zone | place: USA: East River...
ACAATTGTACAAAGCGGCAAGGCCCGTTACATCGGCTGCTCTAACTTTCAGGCGTGGCAGCTCGCGAAGGCTCTGTGGACCAGCGATCGTCTCAGCCTGGCAAGATTCGATTCGGTTCAGCCGAGATACAACCTTCTATTTCGCGAGATCGAACACGACCTGTTTCCGCTTTGCGAAGATCAGGGCGTCGGCGTGATCATCTATAATCCGCTTGCCGGCGGGTTGCTCACAGGCAAGCATCGCCGCGACGCCCCGCCCGCCGACAACACGCGATTTGCGGTCGCTGCGTACTACAAAGATCGCTACTGGAATGAAGCCTGTTTCGACGCGGTGGAACGACTCGCAGCTTTTTTCAGCCGGCGCGAAAAATCTCTGACTCACGTGGCGTTGGCCTGGACGCTCAAGCGCCGGCCGGTCACTTCGGCGATTGTCGGCGCGACCAGCGCCGAGCAGCTTCGGGACACGCTCGGCGGAGTAAAGCTCGAGCTCGATCAGGAAGAGTTAGAAGAGTGCGATCGCGTCTGGTATGACTTGCCGCGAGTGCGCGATCCAAAGCTCGCGCTCCGATAGCGGGGGATGGAGGTGACGAGCCCCGCTTCGCAGTCAAATCAAAAGCGGCCGCCGATTGCCGGTCAGGACACTTTGTTTGAGGGAGATCAAACTTGTTCAAGGTTGCGCTAGTGGGAACTCATGGGGTTAACAAGACCACGATAGCTTACGAGCTGGCGGGCGTTTTGAAGCGCAAGGGCAAGACCGTTGAACTGCTTACCGAGATAGCGCGCGAGTGTCCCTTCCCGCTCAACGAACACGCGACGCGCGAGGCCTATCAATGGATCATCGCGCGACAAGTGCAACTTGAAATCGAGAAATCTCCGCGAGCCGATATACTCGTGTGCGATCGCTCGGTGCTCGACAACTTTGCATACTATGTAAGGCGTTACTCGAAGAGCGGCAACGAGGCCGTAGCTCTCGGAGCATACTGTCGGTCCTGGATCGAGACTTACGATCTGCTTGTGCGTCTTCCGATCGGGCCCGCCCTTGCCGCCGATGGCTTTCGCTCAACCGATGAAGATTTCCAGCGAGAGATTGACCGGTTGTGCGACGAGATGTTCGACCAGAACTACAACGAGCAGACTCGTCCCGCTTACTTTCGCGGCTTGCTTTCTGCCGGCGAGATCGCTCAGTTTATTCTCGAAAGGGATCAGCCAAACGTTCCGAGCTTGCCTCTCGGCTAACACCTCGGCCCCGCTACACTCGGAACTCAAGCCGCCTTCAGATCAGACGTGCACTGCGGACAGCGAGTCGCTTCGATGGCTATGCTCGAACAACAATAAGGACACGCCTTCATCGCCGGCGGCAACTCCTCAGGCTTACGTTTCATTCGATTGATCGCCTTGATCACCAGGAAAATCACCAAGGCCACGATCAAGAACTCAATGACGGTGTTTATGAACACACCATAATTTACCGTGACCGCGCCTCCGTCCTTTGCGGCCTTCAACGTGTCAAAGTGCGCCCCTTTGAGAGTGACGAACAGGTTCCCGAAGTCAATGCCTCCGAGCAGCAACCCGATTGGAGGCATCACGACGTCGTTGACCAGCGAGGTGACGATCTTGCCGAAGGCCACGCCTATCACGAGGCCGACGGCCAGGTCGATCACATTGCCCTTTGCGATAAACTCTTTGAACTCTTTCAGCATTCTCCCATCCTCCTCCCGATAGAACTCTCGCGCTGCGGCGCTCGCCGAAGATGATTGTAGAAGCCGAATGGAAGGTCAAGAAGAAAACGATCCGCATTGGCCCGCTTGGCGCGGCGAGCTTTCAGTCGGAAGCGGGAACTTGCGCCAGGTCGGCCTTCGACTTAAAGGCGGTCCCAGGCGGGTTCGTCGCTGCTTTGCTTAACACCGCGTGCGGCGCCGTGCTAGGTTGAGACTCGATGACGATCACCGAAGCGATCAGGAAAGTCGTCGACCGCCAGGACCTCGGCGCCGCCGAAGCGGAACTCCTGCTCGAACAGATCATGACAGGCCAGTGCAGCGACGCGCAGATAGCTTCGCTGCTCACGGCGCTGCGAATGAAAGGCGAAACCGTTGAGGAGTTGACCGGGTTCGCTCGAGTAATGCGAAGGAAGGCGGCGCCTGTTCGGCCACGCTCGGCGATCACCGCCGAGATCAGCGGTACCGAGCGCGAAGCCCTGATCGATACCTGCGGCACCGGCGGGGACGTAAGCGGCAGCTTCAACATTTCAACTGCAACTGCGTTTGTTGTTGCCGGGGCCGGCGTCCGGGTAGCCAAGCACGGCAATCGCTCGGTCTCCTCTCAGTGCGGGAGCGCCGACGTGGTTGAAGCGCTGGGCGTCAGAATCGAGCTTCAACCGGAGAGCATCGCGCGATGCATCGACGAAGTTGGAATAGGTTTTCTTCACGCGCCGTTCCTTCACGATGCGATGAAGTACGTAGCGCCCGCCCGCCGGCAGATGGGGATTCGAACGATCTTCAACCTGCTCGGGCCGCTGACGAATCCCGCCGGCGCGAACACGCAGGTCGTGGGAGTCTACGCCGAGCATCTCACCGAGCTGCTCGCGCGCGTGCTCGGCGAGCTTGGCAGCTCACGAGCGTTGGTAGTTCACGGAAGCGACGGGCTCGACGAGATCACGATAACCGGCGAAAGCAAGATCACGGAATTGAACGACGGCGAGATTCGAAGCTACAGGTTTGCGCCTGAAGACGTTGGCCTCGACCGAGCTTCGTTGACGGAGATTCGAGGCGGTGACGCTCAAGCGAACAGCAAGATCATCCTTGAAGTATTGAACGCAGAACGCGGCCCGCGTCGTGATGTTGTGTTGCTCAACGCGGCTGCGGCGCTTGTTGCAAGCTCGAAGACCGAAGGCTTCGCCGATGGTGTGCGGCTTTCCGCTGAGTCAATCGACAGCGGCAAGGCGCTTGCCAAGCTTCGAAGTCTGATCGAGTTTACAAACCGGGATTCAGCGGCTTAGCCCGCTGTCAACTTCTTCCAAACAATGCCCATCGCTTCTTCTTCTTTGGAAGCTCGGGGTTGGGAACCGAGGGGATCGGTCTTCCCTCGACGACCGCGAGGGGGTTGGCGTCGGCAATCGCGCGCGCGTACTCGTCTCCGACGATCTCTGCGGTCAAGGCTACCGCTTCGGACATACCGGGCAACCGGTTGCGAGTGTTGTGGCAGTCGCTCGCAATAAAATGAATCAGCCCGTGCTCGAGCATCACTCGCACTGCCTGTTGCACGCGTTTCCCAAACTGGCCAGTGATTGATCCGGTGTCCATCTGGCCAAGCGCGCCCATCTCGATTATAGGAAAGAAGCGCTCCGGCTCGGCGATCAGCATTTGATTGCGTTCCGGGTGAGCGATGATGGGCGTGATCTGATTGCTCATCAGCTCGAACAGCGGCCGCTCGCTGCCCGGCGGCACCACCGTGTGTGGAAACTCCACCAGCACGTAAGGCCCGCCTGCTATCGTCGGAGCGCTCTTCGTCTCGCAGACCTGGCGTACTATGTCGTGTGTGAATCTCAACTCGCAACCAATAACGACGCGGAGCGCTCCTCCCAATTGTTCGTTCAACTCGGCGACTTTCCGCCGCAGGAATTCAGGGTCGTGAGTCGTGTGCACCCCGTCGTGAGCGTGCGGCGTGGCAACCATCACAGTTACGCCGTCGTCGGCCGACGTGCGGCACATCTGGATCGACTCTTCGAGGCTGTGCGAACCATCGTCTACGTCGGGGAGAATGTGACTATGAATGTCTATCATTTAACACAAGCGATGGTAACCGGCGCGACCGGGAAACTCAAGAGTCACCATCCTCAGCATCCTCAGACGGATGGTCAGGTCCGCAATGTCTTCTCTCTTTCACTAGATTTTTTGCGTGAGGCAACGAATTGATTTGGCAGGCTTCCGGTGAGTCAATGTCTCAAGTTGAAGCTCGCAAGCGAGTGGTGTAACATCGTCGTTGTTGTTTTACCGGCTGCTCTTTCGAAGAAGTGTTTTGCCAGGGGGTGAGGCTATGAAGAAGCGAAACGCGCTCGTGTTTGTGCCAATCGCGGTATTCGCGTTGATGGCCGGAAGCTTTTCTCCGCTGACGCGCCGTGCCGAAGCCCAGGTTCCGACTCAGTTCGGAGCTACTCGCTTTCCCGCCATAGACATCGACCGTAGCGACAATCTCTACTTAATGATGTCGGTGGCGACCGCTTCCGACAGACCGCACAGCCAGATCTTCTTCACGATGTCCCGCGATTCTGGCGCGAATTGGGACAACTTTCCGGCGACGAGAAACCTCTCCAAGTCGAAAGGCGAGGCGTTCGGCCCCTCCGTCGCCGTGAACAAGAACGGTACGACTCGCGTGTATGTGACTTACCATGACAACTCGAACGGCACTACACAAGCGTATCTGATTCACTCCAAGAAGAAGACGAAGTTCAAAAAACCAGTCAACATCACGCCGCACAGCGGCGCGGCGTTCTCACCCAGGATAGCGCTTGCTTCCGACGAGGCGTTGAACATTGTTTGGAGCGACGCCAACGAACCCGGCCAGAGAGTGATCTTCGTTCGCTCGACCGACCAGGGCGACTCTTTCACCGACCCGCTTGCTGTTTCAGGATCATCGACCGCGGCCTTTGATCCCGAGATTGCCGTTGACTCGACCGATGCCATCAACGTCGTGTGGCAGGATGAAGTCTCGGGAGTGAGCGCAATAATGTTTGCGCGCTCGACCGACGGCGGACAGACATTCTCGATACCTGCGAGGGTGTCCACGGGAGCGGGCCGTGCGATCGAGGCTCAAATCGCCGCCGATAGCAAAGATCGCCTCAACGTGATCTGGGTTGATGAAAGCAGCGGTTCCGCTCAGGCGTATTACTCGCGCTCGACCGACAACGGCCAGAGCTTTTCCGATCCCATCAACGTAAGCGCTGATCCGGGCGCCGACATTCACAAGCCAGTTGTTGCCGTCTTCAACGACAGGGTCTACGTAGCCTTTCAAAACGGGGACTTGTTTGGCGAAGACTCCGGAGACCGGCAAGTGTTTCTGGCAACGTCGGACGACGGGGGACTCACCTTTGGCTCGCCCAGACAGGTTTCGAAGGCCGACGGTCAATGTGGGCGTGCACACAGTCCTGCTATGGTTGTCGACAGCCAGGGTCTGCTTCACATTGTGTGGATCGATGCCTCGGTGGTTCGCCCTTGCGCCGACGAAGGGCTGCTGTTCTACAGCAACACGCCTAACGGCCGCCGGCTGTCGCCCCAGAAGCTAATACTCGCGGCCATTGCTTGAAGCCGGCCGGAGTCATCAGCCGTCGTCGCAAGCGATTTGGCTTTGTCGCGGCTTGGAAGCATCTCCGCAACGCTCAAAAAGGCAACGCTCGGCTTCGTTGCCTGTCCCAGCCCGCTTGGGTATAATCGCCAGTCGCCGAGCAAATACTCGCCAATGATTTGCAAGTCTGGAAAAGTTGCTCCCGTGAACCATGCCCAGGTCGAGCACCGTTAAGATCGCCTGTCCGGAGGAAGTCAATGCCTAGCGCTTACGTTGACGACGCAAAGGAAATCAAAGAAGAGAATCCGTTCGAATCGATGATGCATCGGTTCGACGAAGCGGCCCGGCTGCTCAAGCTTGACCCCAACATCTACAAAATACTTCGCTGGCCGAATCGGGAGATAACCCTCTACATCCCAGTGATGATGGACGACGGAAATTACCAGGTATTCACTGGCTATCGCGTGCAGCACAACTTTGCGCGAGGTCCGGCGAAGGGCGGAGTGCGTTACTCGCCGGATGTATCGCTGGACGAGGTGCGCGCGCTCGCGGCGTGGATGACCTGGAAGTGCGCGGTCGTCAACATTCCATTCGGCGGAGCGAAAGGGGGAATCATCTGCGATCCTCGCATCATGAGCCCTTTCGAGCTTGAGCGCATGACCCGGCGCTACACATCCGACTTGATGGACTTTATCGGGCCCGAGCGCGACGTTCCGGCTCCCGATATGAACACCAACGAGCAGGTGATGGCATGGATGATGGACACTTACTCGATGCATGTGCGCCACACAGTCACGGCAGTCGTGACCGGCAAGCCTATCGAGATCGGCGGATCACGCGGCCGAAAGGAGGCAACGGGGCGCGGTCTCCTGTTCGTTTGCGATGAGGCCTGCAAGAGATTCGGTCTCAACATCGCGGACACCCGCGTGGTAATCCAGGGTGCCGGCAACGTCGGCGGAACCGCGGCGTTGTTGATGGCCGAGCAGGGCTACAAGGTCATAGGCCTGGCTGATATCACCGGATCGCTTTACAACCCCCAGGGGCTGAACGTGCGAGAGGTGCTGGCTTACTTGAAAGAAAACAAGACCATTGAGGGTTACACCGAGGCGGAGCACATACCAACCTCGGACTTGCTCGAGCTCGACTGCGAGATACTGATGCCGGCGGCGACCGAGAATCAAATCACCAGCCAGAATGCACACCGAATCAAGTGCCGGATTCTGGCGGAGGGCGCGAACGGACCGACCACCGCGGATGCCGACGAGATAGTCGCTGAAAAGAACATCTTTGTGATTCCGGACATCCTCGCCAACGCCGGCGGGGTAACGGTGAGCTACTTCGAGTGGGTGCAGGACCGCATGGGCTTCTTCTGGAACGAGAACCTGGTGAACAGCCGGCTCCACGAGATAATGGTGAGCAGCTTCAACGACGTGGTGGCGTTTGCGGATAAGTATCGCGTCAACACCAGGCTTGCAGCGTACATGCTGGCGATAGACCGGGTGGCTTACGACACCAGGCTACGCGGAATTTATGCTTGAATAATTTTTTTGCGTAAGTCGCGAGGGCTGTTGAGAAAAAGTGATTTTTTTGTTGACCACGGCTTGGTTTCCGAGTATAGATATAGGCGTAACAACGAGAACTACAGGGTCAGCAGTCTTTGAAGCCCGTTTCTTGTAATAAAAACCGGAGCTCGCAGGAAGAGCCCGGGATGGAACGCTCACATAGGATTTCATTCCATTCCCCCAGTTTCTAAGGGGAGGCAGTATCACCCAGAGCGGGTGACCTTGGTTAGTGAACCGCATTCCGTGAATGATGACTTCAGGAGGCAAGACCAATGAAAGCGGCTAGAAAGATGGGCGCGCTTGTCGTGATGCTTTTTGTCCTGGTGGGAACCGTTCTCGCCCAGGAGCATCTCGGCGGCAACCTCGCCGAGTTGCAAAAGGCACCGACAGTGCTCGGCGGCACCGGGTTATTCAACACCTTTTCGACTCGCACGTTGTGCAGGGGCGAGTTCAACTTCGGGTTGTTCTGGAATAACTACGATCGTGACCCCGGCGACATAGACGTCAACCAGGTTCCTTTCAACTTTACGATAGGCATCACCAACCGGTGGGAGCTGTGGATTGACTGGGTCACATGGCAGAACACCACATCGCGCCAGCCGTTCGCGCTCAGCGGCTACCAGTTGAGTGCGTCTCACTTCTTCGGTGATCCGGTCAGCCTGCTAGGTCCTCCTACGCAGAGCAGCGGCCCCGGCGCCGCCTACTTCCCCGGAACCGGGGTGAACGGCGGAGCGATATTCGGAGGATTGCTGCCTGCGCTGGGCGCCTTCGGTACGCCGATAGGCTTCCCGAGCAGCGTCATTTCGCCCGGAGGCCCTGGGAACGCGCTGGTGAGAGGACTGGGTCCCCTGTTCGACACTCCTCTTTCGAGTTACTATCCGGAGCTGCCCTTCTTTGGCGAAGTCGATTTTCAGGGCTTTGATGGTCTGGGCCGACCGGTGTTCGGGCCGCGCCAGTCATCTAACGGGTCGGGCGATGTCTACATCGGCACGAAGTTGACCCTGATCGATCCTAACAAGCACTGGTTCAGCATGGCGCTGGCCGGCTACCTCAAGATTCCAATCTCATCCAGCGACAGCGCGCGGCAGCGCGGCCGTACAAGCGGCGAGTATGAGTTTGGGCCGACTCTGATTTTTGGTCAGGAGAACGCTAAGAAGACGTTCCGGCTCTACGAGAACATCGGATACATTCGAACCACCGACATAACGGTCGACGACATCAAGCTTCTCGACCTTCCCGACAAGCTCCAGTTTAGCGTCGGCTTGTCGATACCGATCAAGCAGCACGCTGAGTTCGTGGCAGAATTTCTGCACACGCAGTTCGTCGGCCACCATACTCCGGCGTTGATAGAGAACAACCCGTCGGACCTCAACCTCGGACTGCGCTTCTTCTTCTATAATGGCGCGCTTTCGTTTGGCGGCGCGTACCGGCGATTCCTGAACAACGAGGACGACATCACGCTGCCGGTATTTGTGTCCAAGACGATCTTCGTCCCACCGTTCTTCGTGATCAACCCGCTGTTTTCGACTCAGCCGCTGACGTTAACCTCGGAGGGCGGCAACGGTTTTGTCGGATACATTTCGGTGGGCAGGCGCAGGGAGTGCCCGCCGCCGCCCGCTCCGACTTGCGTAGTTGCTGCGAGCCCGACAACGGTCAATCGCGGCGAACGCCTGGCGCTTACCACGACTCCGAGCACGCCCGGCTACGACACCGGCGGAGTAACCTATGAGTATCGCTGGGCGGTGACGGACGCATCAGGGCGGCCGGTGACGGTCAGCGGCTCAGGAGGTTCGGTAGACGTGGCGACTGCGTCGCTTGCCTGCGGCCGTTACTCGGTAACGACCACGGTAACCGCTTCGGTCCCGGCTGTTGATTGTCCGAGCGATTGCGTAACGACTGGTCAGACGACTTGCACTGCATACTTCGAAGTAACTGAACCGCCGTGCCCGACAGTGACCTGCGAGGTGAAAGCCTATTCGGCGACAGTCACGGTTGGTGACAAGGTGAAGTTCAATGCGACGGCGAGCGGCGCGGATAGCCCGAGCTTCGCGTGGACGACTACTGGCGGAACACTGAATCCGACCACCGGCGCTGAAGTCGAGCTCGACACCACGGGTGCCACGCCTGGCACGATTACCGTTACGGTGAATGTCAGCACCAGCAAGACACGCTGCGACCAGCCGTGTCCGGGCGGAAGTTGCTACACTTCTGTGACCGTGAACCCGTACGCGCCACAACCAAAACCTGATGTGATTACGCCGTGCGGTCCGATCTTCTTCCCGTACAACTCGGCGAGGATCAACAACGAGCACAAGGCTTGTCTGGACGATATAGCTATCAAGCTCCAGCAAGATCCGCGTTCGGCCCTTGTCATCGACGGTCACCGCGAGACATCGGAGCGCGTAGGCATCTCGCTTACCCGAGCCAACAACGCGCGTGATTATCTGGTGAACGAGAAGGGCATCGACAGCGCACGCATCACGGTTCGGAACTTCGGCGACACGTGCGGGCACCCATCGGGCGACCCGAACTTGAACCGAAGAGTCGAGTTCTGGTACGTGCCCGACGGTGCGGATTCAAAGCAGATAGACACGCTGATGAAGTGCACCGCGGCGGCTACGCCTCAAATCATCACTACCGAGGAGCCGGCGCAGTCGGTTGACAAGAAGCGACCGGCCCGACGCGCTCCTCGCCGTAAGGCTAAGAAGCCCGGCGAGCCGATCGGCATGATCGTTTCACCGGAAACGCTCAGCGCTGTAATGAACCAGTAACCCTGAGTCACATCTCAGGTTGAATAATCGGGGCGGTCTTCGGATCGCCCCGATCTTTTTTTTGGGAACGGTTCTGCTCCGGTATCGCCATCGCCGCCCTTTGGCATAGGCTGGCTTACACCTCTCTTCTCTTAACTCCGGGAACGTGGGAGCGGATCAATCCTCTAGATCACATGGGAAAACCAGCGCGATGCTGCCGACCTCGTTGCCTTCAAGGTTTTATGAGTTGGCGGGATCTAGTCCTGTTTGACTGGCGGTTGGGGCGGGCGCGAAGAGATTGCCCGAACTATTCCGGCGCTGGCAGCCGACGGTTTCAGATAAGTCGAAATCACACGATTGATGTCGTCCACCGCCACCTTCGAGAGCCGGTCGGTGAACGCTTCAACGTCAGCGGCCTGGCGCTGAGAGAAAACCGCGCGCGCGTACTCAAGCGCCCGGATGCGCTGCGATTGCAAAGCTATTGACTTCGTCGCGGCTGCCAGTGCGCGAGCGGCCGTCGTTTCATCCGCGCTCAGCCCGCTCTTCACGAGCTTCTCGATCTCTGCGAGCAAAGCGTTGCGAGCCTGTCGCTCCTCGCTCGGCGCCATGACGATCTGAACGTAAATGGTCCCGGCCGAAAACAACGATTCGCTCTCCAAGCTAGCCATCACCGCCACACCCTTCTGCACCAACTCTCGATCAAGGCGTCCCCCGATGCCCTTCATCGCCGCTTCTATCAACGCGACCGCGTCCTGGTCCGCCGAGTCCGATGCTTTCGGTCCGCGAAATCCGACCGCAGCGGCCGTCTGTTCGCAGCGGCGCAGCTCGATCTGGTCGTTGGGCTGGACCGCGACTCGAGATCTAACCTGAAGCGCGCCGTCGAGTTCTCGCCTGCGGAACGCCTCGGCTAGCTGACTCGAAACAAGCGCCGAGCCGTTGGTATCGCCCACAATGATCGCAAGCGGTAGCTGGCGTTTGACCAGGCCAGCATGCCAGCCACGCAGTCGCTCGCTCGTAAGGTTAGCGACGACCTCCTCGCGCCCGTGAGGCGGTAGAGCGTACGAGGCGCCGGGATACAAAGCACGAAACAGCAGCTCGCGCGAGCGCGATAAACTTGTATCTCGCGCGTCACGTATCGCTCCGATCTGAGCCACACGAGCGCGCTGTATGTCATCGTCACGAAAAGCCGGGTCTTCAACACAGTCGCGCAGAAGCTTGAGCGTGTGGTCGGCATTGCGCGAGAGCACCGAGAACATGAAGCCGAAGAAGTCGGGCTCGACTATCAACTCGATCTCCGCGCCCATCTGTTCCCATTCCTGCGAAAGCTGTGTTCCGATCCGACGCGGCGTGCCGTACAGCATCGAGCGAAGCATCAGCTCAGTCGTCCCGCCGTTCGTTTCGTCTTCAATCAGGCGGCCACCCTGAAACAACAGCGCGACGGTGACCTTTGGCAAAGCGCGATCTTCGCGCACAAAAGCTCGCGGACCATTGAGGGTCGAAAAGTCTTTGACAGGGAGAGGCTGGATGGATTCGAGCTCGCCTTGTTGTTGAGGCGAACGTTCAACGCCTTGCGACACGGGCGTAAGAAAGGAACTCGCGTCGGCGGGGCGGACGCTGCCTGGTGTCACGAGCTTCGATAACTCAGGGGCCCATGCGAGCACCGTCGCCGCGAAGCTGTCCGCGTCGAACGTGCGCGGCGGAGCGCTAAGGGGCTCATACTCGTGTACAGACGTGTTCGAAAGCGCGAAGTATGTCGCTGCGGCGCGCTGGACGTCTTCTGCTTTCACCGCTCGTATCAGGTTTCGATAATCGAGAGCCGCGCGAACGTTCCCATACGTTGCCTCGGCTCTCGCAAGTTCTCGGGCGTTCCCGACGTAATCCTCAGTTCTATCGAGGAACCGCTTCTCAAGCAGCGCTCTTGCCCGTGCGATTTCGCCTTCCGCCGGCACTTCGTGACGCAACCGGTCGATCTCCCTGAAGAACGCGGACTCGGCTTTGTCGATCGAAGCCCCAGACGCGTCGCCGGTCGGCCACATCTGAAAGACCAGCATTGCGGCGTTAGTGAGCGGAAGATAAGTCGATTCCACGCGGCTGGCGGCCATCTGGCCGTCCACCAGCAAACGGTTCAGCCCCGAGGCTCTGCCCATTCCTGCGAGCGCCGCTAAGACTTCGATGACAGGCCAGTCCTTCGCCTCAGCACCCGGCACATGATAGCCAATCGATACGATCGGCTGGTTCAGATCGCCGCGATCTTCGCCATAGCGAAGCTTGGTCTGTTCGGCCGCAGCCGACAATGACGCGAGCGGCGGGGTGTTCTGCGGTGCCCCCGTCGTCTTACTCGCGTCGTCAGACGGTTGAGGGCGGGGCGGCAAAACCGCGGGGGTTCGTTGATTTGCCGGCGCCTGGACATTTTTGCCTGGTTGGCCGGCGGCCTGACCTTGCGTACCCAGGCCCGAATACAATTGCTGGATTTGAACAAGCGTGTTGAATGTCACGACATCGCCGGCAACGGCGATGACGAGCTTATCGGGGCGATAATGCGCGCGGTAAAATGCCCCCGCCTGCTCCTGGGTAACCGAACGCAGCTTATCAAGACTCGACGGTATGATCGCGTTACCGATGGATGCCAAGTTAAGGAGGCGCGCCATCGAGTAAACAGATGGGTGATTCTCCTTCAGTCCATTGAGAGCAGCTCGCTTCCCGAAAGACGGCGACGGATCCCACGAAATGCCGCAGGTCCATTTTTCTTCTTCGACCAGACGCGGCGCCGCGCGCCCCAACTGTTCAGAGTCAACCGAAAAGCTTTGAAGAAGTTCGGCCTGGGCGGCGAGGGCGTCCTTGACCTTTTCGGAGGGGACGGCCAGAGAATACACCGAAGTCTCAAACGATGTGTCGGAGCTTGTGACTGCGCCCATCGAGCGAAGTTCTGTAACCGGGCGGCGCGTGCTGCCCATCAATGCGTGCTCGATCAAGCGTGTGACACCGGTCAGCGCTTCAGGTTCATCGCGCGTGCCTACCTTGAAACAGGCTACAGAAGCCGCTATCGTGGCTGAATGCTGTTCGCTGATGATGACCGTGATGCCATTGCGCAGTAGAAAGCGCGATACGTTTCCGGATTGTTCCTGCTTGACCACGGATGTCGCGGCAGGAATCGTTATGGGAGTCGGTTGAGGCGCGCCTGGCCCGGGTGAGGGAACTCTTGGCCTACCCCGTCCACTCTGGGATCGAGAGAGCCCGGGAAGCATCGCCGCTGCCAGAACGATTATGGAGAGAAGGACTATCGGATGAGTTGAACGCCGCACAGCCCCTCCTGATTCGGTCTATGAAATCATAGAGCGGAGCTTTGCCGGGCGTCAACGCAACGAAAAGCCGAGACCTTAAGATGATGGCGCGACTGATTCTCAGCGCGCCGCAAAGCCTATGTCAAAGCTCTTTGCCGTTCGCGGTGTAGTCTACCTGCCAGATGTAGCTGGTTACTAACAGATCGATGTCGCGCTTGTAGCCCACGACAACCTGCACATGCCGATCTTGCGAGACAAAGTTTATGCTGCCGTCGGGAAGGTTGTAATCATTGCGGAGCCGCTTAAACTCCAGCGCGATCTTATCGTCTTTCCACCCTCGTACCGCCGCCGTTCTTGCAAGCTCGTCAACCTCGTGCTTCACCTGCTGTTGTTCGACGTACACTGGAACGAACTTGATCAGAGTGAAGACGGCAAGCGCCGCAATAACGAGCCCCAACAGTGCCTTGATGCTGATTGCTCCGCGCTCGCCGCGTCGCGGTTCTGTTTCCAAGTCAGTCTTCATTGCTCTTCCTCAATTTGAACAGAGACAAGTGCAGCCTCCGCCGCGAGAGCGTTTTGCGGTTTCGCTGATTGTCCCTGGTTGTTTCAATGATGACGCTACGCGAAAGCGTCTTTGAGGGCTGACCTTAGTACGCGTGGGGGCACATCCGATTTGACCACAACTCGACCGATCTCAACTGGAAGCACGAACGACGTACGTCCAGCCTCGGTCTTCTTATCGTGACTCATTGCAGAGATTATAGCATCCAGTGCAATAGTCTTAGCGGGAGGGAGCGGGCCGACTCGGGCGATTGCGTCGTCGATTGCCGCGCGGTCGCCCGGCTCGAGCAAATCGAGCCGCTCGGCGATTCGCGCAGCCGCGCGCATACCGTGGCCGACTGCTTCGCCATGACGAAAGCGGCGATACTTGGTAACGGCTTCAAGCGCGTGGCCTACGGTGTGTCCGAAGTTCAACATCTTGCGGGAACCTGCTTCGCGCTCGTCGCGCGAGACTACTGCTGCCTTGATCGAACAACAGCTCGCGATCAAATGAGCAAGCTCATCCGCATCGAAACTGTTCAGCAGGTCGATCCGACGCGCGATTCTATGAAACAGCGGGGCGTCGGATATGACACCGTACTTGATTGCCTCATACAAGCCGGATCTGAGCTCGCGGAGCGGCAAAGTGTGAAGCGTCTCCGGGTCGATCACGACCAATGACGGTTGATGGAACGCGCCAATCAGATTCTTGCCGAGGCGATGGTTCACACCGGTCTTACCGCCCACCGAACTGTCGATCTGGGCGAGCAGCGTGGTTGGCACTTCAACAATCCGAATGCCTCGGAGATAAACGGCGGCGGCAAATCCTGCCAGGTCGCCGACGACTCCTCCTCCGAGCGCGACGATCACATCCGAGCGCTCGATCCTCCGCTCGATCAAGAACGTCACCAGAGATTCAGCCGACCGAAGCGTCTTGAACCTCTCACCATCGCCTATCAGAAATCGATGGGCGGTGAAGCCCGCTTCTTCAAGTGCGCGGCGGGCGCGGATACCGTACAGCTTATCGAGCCGCTCGTTCGTGACGATGACAGCCCGCGTCGCGCTCTCGCCCAGCGTTTCGCGCGCAAGCGCTCCGATGCGACCGATCGAACCTGGAGCAATCTTGATCCCGTAGCTGCGCTCGCGGAGTCTCACGATTATTTTCTTCATAAACCAGGCAGGGCTTGTGATCTCCAGTTCTTAGGCCTTGGATGAACTCGTCGATCAGAAGCTCGGAGTTTATCGTGGTCGGGGGGTGGATGGCAAAAAAAGAGGCGACGCAGCGTGGGAAGACTGCGTCGCCTTTGTTTCCGGTTGCTGTCCTCACCACAGCAACCAAGAATCGAGAACAGGAAGTGATGTTGTCATCACCCGTATCTCTTGCCCCGCCTGAGCAACTGCAATCAAAGTGCCAGGAGTGCGCGGCACTCGTTCCGGTAACGATGCGTCGTGTTTCAGCGGGCTTACTCACTTGGCTGGCCGTGGCCTCACTCCAAGGAGACGGTCATTACGTGTAAAAAGTACATAAACTAGAGGAAATATTTACTCGCACTTCTTGATCGGCCCGATCTCGTTGCCGAGTGGCTTATTTTTTCGCAAGAAGCTTTCAGCGCAAGGTTCTTATGCTGAACAGGTGAGGTTTGCCCTTTGCGTGTAGAATGCTCTGCTATGCAGGTTATGTTAGCCTCAGCGAATCCGGCTAAGATCCTGGAGCTTAAAGACATCCTCGGTCAGGCCGGAATAGAAGTCATCGGTTTGGGTGATCGATCGTCCACCCAAGAGATCGAGACGGGTTCGACGTTTACCGAAAACGCTTTGCTCAAGGCGCGCTACTACCGAGACGTTTCGGCGCTCCCGACTATTGCAGATGATTCAGGCCTCGAGGTCGAAGCGCTTGGAGGCGAGCCTGGAGTTCGGTCGGCTCGCTACGGCGGCCCGGGCGCATCGGACGCGGACCGGATCAACAAACTGCTCGATAAGCTTCGGAACGTTCCACACGACCGTCGCCAATGCCGGTTCGTTTGTGTTGCGGCGATTGCCTGGGATGGCGGCGAGCGTACGTTCATGGGTGAATCATGTGGATCGATCATGACCGAACCGCGCGGGCAAGGCGGATTCGGCTATGACCCGGTTTTCTTCTATCAGCCGCTCGGGCGAACCTTCGCCGAGCTGACAGCGGCCGAAAAGGCTGAGGTAAGCCACAGAGGCCGCGCTTTTCGCAAATTGGTCACCTGGCTGCGTTCATCGGGCGCGCTTGACACGCCAACATCGGGTGATAGAATTGAGAATCCCATTGAGGTTCCTTCGCTTGCTCCTAAGAGGTGAAATTATGAGATACGCGACCAAACTAATGGCACTGATGGCGATTGTCGTTATCGCGTACGCTGTTGTGCCGGCAAGCGCCGCGGGGCGAGGCTCGATAAAAGGACTCGTCATCGACGGTGTTGGCAACCCGCTGGTCGGAGTAGCGGTCATGGTCTTGGCAGAATCGGAAGAGACTAAGTCCGATAAGGTGATCAAACGGGCCAGCACCGACGCTTTGGGAAAGTTTGTCGCGGCCGGAATCGTACCTGGGCGCTACCGCGTAAAAGCGGAAGCGGACGGCTTCAACCCAGTCGAGCTTGCAGCCGATGTCCACTCCAACAAAGTGACGGTGTTCGACTCGATACTACTTCGGCGCGTGACTGTGATTTCCGATGAAACGGCGCTCAACACCGATTCGAAGTACGCGGCGCGTCGTGCGCGCGGAACTATCTTCCAGTTGGATCAGACAAAGAGCGACGCGACCGCGGCGAACGATGACACGACGGTGGCGCTCACCGACCGTACGCCGGAGCTTCACGGAGCGGTTCAGACCTTCGCTCAGAAAACAACCGGCAGCACCGAGATCAAGAACTCATTCATGGGAGCCAATTTTGCCGTGTCCGAAATGATTGCCAGAAGCGCAAATCTGGTTGTGAGCGGGCAGACGGGTTATGGCACGGGAGCGCCGCAGAGTCTGCGTGTGATGACCACGGCGAATGTCGGGGACCGGCATCAAGTATCGGTCGTACTCGGCTATGGGCGATTTACCTTTTCGCGTCACGCGTCAATCCCAAGGCTCGGACAGTTCTCAGTTTCAGCGACGGACACGTGGCAAGTCTCCGGTCCGGTGCTGATCGTCTACGGATTAGAGGTGGCTCGGTTCACTGAAGGTTCGTCTGGCACAAGCGTGCTTCCGAGATTTGGAGTCGCGGTTGATGCAACCGCTCGTACGCGGCTGTTCGCGAGCCTCACTCCTGGTTCTTCGACTGATACTCAGTCAAGAATCAATCTGGAGTCGGGCGAGGTAGAATTCTCGGAACCCAGACCCGTAGCCTTCTCCAACACACCGGGAGCTTCCCCGCGGCCTATCGCGGAGCGGAGCTACAGGTTGGAGTTTGGAGGAGAGCAGATTCTCTCTGATAAGTCATCGATTGAAATGATGGCGTTTCTGGACACAGTCTCTGGTCACGGCGTCGGGCTGCTAGCCATTCCGAACGAGGGCTCTTCGGTTGATGCGGTGCTGCGCAACGAAGAGCAGGCTGGGCGCGCTCGAGGCGTTCGAGTCGTTTATCATCGGCGAGTCAATAAGATGATCGAGGGCTCGGTTGGATACGCCTTCGGCGAGGGGCAGCAGCTTGATCGTCGCGGCATAAGCGAGCCTGCGAGTCTGTTCACCAACGCACTCTTTCAAGTTTTCTCGGCCAAGGTGGACGCAACCTTCGCCGGCACAGGCACCCGGGTCTCAACTGTGCTGAGGCTCGCCCCAGCACAGGCGGTGTTCGCGATTGACCCGTTCCAGGGTCAGATGTCCACCTACGACCCGAATGTGAGTGTGTCGCTGACCCAGGAGCTGCCCAGTCTCAGCTTCATTCCGGGGCAGTGGGCGGCCGTGATCGATCTGCGCAATCTGCTGGACCAGCAAGGCGCAGTGTCCGACGACCGGCAAGAGTTGGTGGCAAGCCGGTTTCACCGCCTGGTTAGGGTGGGGGTCTCGCTGAGGTTCTGAAAAATAAGAACAGGGGTCGCTGAGCCCCGTTCAATAGGGTGCCGATCTCTAGACCATGCCCTCGCTGTGCCGTTCAGGAAGTTACATGAAATCGGGCCAGGAATTCGAAATTAAGAGAATTCCAACATCCAAAAAATTGGAGGCTCCTCCGAAAAAATGGAAAGGGCTGGTTTTGATCTGCGAAATAGTTGGTTTAAGGCTTTTGTTTTAAAGCGCTTACTTCGCAGATGGTAGTCGGAATAGGAGTTGCACAATTCGGAGCCGCTGAACTAGATCCGTCCCGCGAAGCGCGCGCCGAGGCTGAAGCGATGAAAGACTTGATGACCAGGACAAAACTTGTCGCAGTGTTGGGCATAACTGTCCTATTTGTCGTCATCGGCGTCCTCAATCTGCGTGACCGGTTGAGCGCCCCGGCCATCGCCGACGACGGTGTTGAATGGGTCGACACCGACAACGGAGTGCAGGCCAGGTCCATCGGTCCGGACTCACCGTTGAGATTCACAATCAGAAAAGGCGACTACGTTCGAGCGGTCTTTCTTGTGGGCAGAGCCGACGACTCATCGCGCGGAAAAACAGCTCAGCGTTACGTCGACTACAACGAGATTCACAAAGCTGAGGAGCTGTCTCGCTATCTGGAACAGCAGGGAGTCGGCAACAACGCTCGCTACGCGATCTTGCATCGCGACTCGGTTCTCAAGAACATCCTGGGCTTGGAGAAGCCGCTCTACGACGTCGACTTCAAAGTCATATCGCGGGAGCAGCATATCGCCCGAGGGCTCTATCTGGCATTCATCGGGCTGGTATATCTTGCTATCGGCCTGTTCGTTTTGTTGAAGCAGCACCGAGCCGCTCTTACTTATCATTTCTTCGCCTGGTCTCTGGTTTCATTCATTGTCTATCTCTACAGCTCGACGCGCGAGTTCACGAAGTTCGACGACGTGGTTAGCTTAATGGACGGCGCGGCTCAGGCTCTCATGGCCCCGCTGTTCTTGCACTTCTGTCTGAACTTTGTTTCGAGCCGAGAACGGCATTTGAAGTCTCGTGCGATCGCCGCAGCGCTTTATCTGCCGGCAGTCGTGCTGATCACTTTTGAAGTTCTGTTTCACTACAGGCCAACCTCGTTCAACGGCGGATCGTTGGTTCAGGTACGAGACTGGCTCGACCGAGCCGAGCTGATTCAGTTCTGGCTCTTCTTCTTCGTAGTAGGCAACGCACTTCTGCTGCGAGCCTTCTATCGGGGCGACAAGCCCCTTCTGAAGCAGCAGCTCCAATGGATTATCCGAGCGCTCGGCTTATCGGGCGCGCTTTTCACTGCTCTGTACTTCGTACCGTACGTCGCAGACAGCGAAATTACGCCGCTGATGGCGACGATAGCCTACGCGCCGTTCATCCTCATCCCGCTGTCGTTCGGTTACTCAATTGTGCGCTACCGGTTGATGGACGTTGACGTCATCATGCGGCGGAGCTTCGTGCACGCGATGGCGACGGTTGCCGTTGGCGCAATTTACATGGCGGTGTTGCTGGGTGTAGGCGATCTGGTCAAGTTCATCTGGGCAACTGCGGACCTCAACTCCTGGAAGACCCGGGCGGTCGTTGTAGTCGGCATGCTCGTCGTAGCTATGCTGTTCGCGCCGATCAAGAACAAGATGCAGGTGTGGGCAGACAGATGGTTCTACGGCGAACGATACACGCTCAGAACGGGTCTTCAGGATTTCGGCCGCACGCTGGCACAGACGACGGCGTTGCCGCGGTTGCTC
>Ga0193727_1000263_pt1 | contig 19186 bp, 18 predicted proteins | sample H2c2metaG_FD_143051 | JGI IMG/M metagenome (GOLD analysis project Ga0193727, IMG submission 143051) | Soil microbial communities from a riparian zone of the East river system, Colorado, United States - H2c2 | ecosystem: Environmental > Terrestrial > Soil > Riparian zone | place: USA: East River...
CGAACTCGACGCTCAAGCGCCGCTCTCGGCCGAATCCTCGTGCGTCGCCAAGCGGGGGACGATGAAGAAGCCGTCGCGCATCGAGGGCGCGAACGTTTCGAGCGTCCTCTCCATCATCGGTGGCACCCCGACATCAGGTCGCAGCGGTGTGCCTTCGCCGCCAATTCCCGTGGTCGCGGGAACTCCGGTGGTGTCGACCTGCGACAGAACATCCATGTGAGCGAGTATCGCGCTCAGCTCCTTCGTCAGCTCGTCGGCGCGGGCGTGGTCGACGCCAAGGCGCGCCAGCTCGGCGATGTGCAGCACGTCCTCGCGTGTCACCGCCATTATTCCTGCCCCCGCTCGAGAGTCGTATACGCAAGCTTGATCGTCTTTCGACCCACCGTTTCGTCGTCAAAGTCAATCACGGCCTTTACCTCGCGCCCCACGCCGGATAGTTCGGCGATTGATCCGTCGCCGAACAACTTGTGCTTGACTCGCTCTCCCTTCACGTAGCGCGGCTCATCCTGCGACAGCTCGGCTTCTGAAATGGGATCGGCCTTTCGCCAGGATGGAACGTCGTGCGTCCGTCGCGACGGGTAGGCGCCCTTGAAGCCGATATCGCGCCCCATCGATCCGCGCCCCATCGCGCTGACGCGGAGGGTCTTCCTCAGATCGAGGCTGGAGGCGGCGATCTCGCGGAGGAATCTCGATTGGATCGACGGCAACAGCTCCCCGTTGCGCCGGCGCATTTCCGTGTGCGTGAGGTAGAGTTTTTCTTCCGCTCGCGTGATCCCTACGTAGAAAAGTCGGCGTTCCTCCTCGAGCTTTGGCGGATCGTCGAAAGACTGCGACAGTGGAAACAGGCCATCCTCCATTCCAGTCAGGAAGACGACGGGATACTCGAGTCCCTTCGCGTTGTGCAGCGTCATCAGCGTGACTGCATCAGCGGATGGGTCAAGAGCATCGGCACCGGCGACCAGCATCGCGCGCTGGAGAAAATGATCGAGTGGCGTCAGGCCGACTTCGCCTCCGTCGTCGATCACCGTCTCAGCGGCGCCGTTGACGAGCGCCATCAGATTCTCGATCCGGTCGCGCGCCGACTCCGGCCCTTCCGCCTGGAGATACTCCACGTAACGGATCTCGCCAATCAATTCCTGAATCAGAGCGTCGACACTCGTTTCCTTGGCGCGTTCGCGCAGGTCTGAAATAAGATGCGTGAACTCCGCCAGCGCCTTGCGCGCGGCAGGGCGCAGAGTCTCCTGGAGATCTTCTCGCGCCGCGACTTCCGAGAGTGACACGCCGGCGCTTCGCGCACGCGCTGAGAGAGTATCGACGGTGCTGTCCCCGATTCCGCGCTTCGGCACACCAATCGCGCGACGGAACGCTTCTTCGTCGGACGGATTCGCAATCAGCTTGAGATAAGCCATCAGGTCGCGAATCTCCCGCCGGTCGTAGAAGCGCACCGAACCCACCAACCGGTAGGGGATCGCTTCACGCCGCAGCACGTCCTCGAGCGCTCTGCTTTGCGCGTTCGTTCGGTAGAGGACCGCGAACTCGTTGAAGCCGCGATCTTCGCGGCTGCGGCGCGCCTTTATCTCCTCGAGAATGAAGTCCGCTTCGTCGCGCTCGTCGAGAGCGGCGAGAAGCGTCACTGGCTCACCGGCCTCGCGTGTTGCGCGAAGCGTCTTCCCCTTCCTGCCGATGTTCTGGGTTATCGCGGCGTTGGCGACGTGCAGAATGTCGGGGGTCGAGCGGTAGTTGTCCTCGAGACGCACCAGCCTGGCGGAGGTGAATTCTTTCTCGAAGTCGAGAATGTTGCGGATGTCAGCGCCGCGCCAGCCGTAGATCGATTGGTCGTCGTCTCCGACCACGACCACGTTGCCGTGTACGCTCCCGAGGAGCTTGATGAACTGGAACTGAGCGCGGTTTGTGTCCTGATACTCGTCCACCAGAATGAACTGAAACCGGTCGCGGTATCGGGCCAGGGTCGCCTCGTCCTTGCGGAATATCTCGACCGGCAGCACCAGAAGATCGTCGAAGGTGACCGCGTTCGCCGAACGCAGCGCCGGTTCCAGCCGTTTGTATATCTTGGCCGCCGTCCGCGAAACGGGATCCATCGCCAGCGACTCGTACTCGCCCGGAGGCACCAGCGCGTTTTTCGCGTCGGAGATGAGCGAGGCGATCACCTTGGGGCTGTACTGCTTCTGCGGCACTCCCTCCTGCTCCATGATTCTCTTGACGAGGCCAAGCGTGTCGTCCTCGTCGTAGATCGTGAAGCTGGATGTCCGTCCAACGTGGTGTGCGGAGCTGCGCAGGATGCGCGCACCGATCGCGTGAAATGTCCCGCTCCACATTCCCTTGGGCTCTTCACCCAGGAGACGAGCAATGCGTTCGCGCATCTCGCCCGCGGCCTTGTTCGTGAACGTCACCGAGAGGATACGCGACGGATCGACCCCGTGGTGCTCGATCAGCCGCGCGATGCGCGTCGTCAGGACGCGCGTCTTGCCCGAGCCGGCTCCGGCCAGAACGAGCATCGGACCCTCGAAATGGAGCACTGCCTCGCGTTGGGCCGGATTGAGGCCGGCGAGCGGCTCCGTTTTTTCGACTAAAGCGGTGGTCGTTGGCTCAGACATCATCTGAAGATAACGCGATCAGCCAAGAATCATGTCGAATGTCGCGCCGCGATCGGAAGGAACAAGCAGCAGCTCACCACCATGACTGTCGCGCACAATGCGGCGGGCGAGCGAGAGCCCGATTCCCCACCCCTTCTCCTTGGTGGAGAAGCCGGGGTCAAAGATCTGGTTGCGAATCTCCCGGGGGACGCCCGGTCCATCATCCGAGACTCTAACGCGGACGCGATCCTCCGGCAGCGCCTCGGCCGATATTTCTACGCGGCCATCTCTTCCTGCCAGCGCATCGATCGCATTCTTGGCCAGAGACTCGAGCGCCCACTCGAGCAGCACTGGATCTCCCTGGACCACGAGCTCACCCTGGTGCGTGGACGAAACCGTCACCCGCTGTGCGAGAGTGGGCACTCGTGCCCTGAAGTAAGCGGCGACGCGATCCACAAGCGCTCCGAGGTCTACCGGCTCCTGTCGTGGTGGCCGGCCAATCCGCTCGAACCTGTGCGCGACACGCTTCAGCCGCTCGAGATCCGCTTCCATGTGATCGAGCGCGGCGACGGTCGTCGCTTCGGGCTCGGTCTCACGCAGCAGCTCGATCCAGCCACTGATGCTGGAGAGCGGTGTCCCGAGCTGGTGCGCTGATTCGCGCGCCATCCCCGCCCAGATCTGTTCTCGATCGGCGCGCCCGCGGGTGCGGAGTGCGTAAGCGCCCGCGACGAGAACCATACCGATGAGAATCGACTGCAACACCGGAATGAGTATCAGTCCACGAACCAGCGCGGTGTTTCCGTAGTGAACAGTTCCGACGCCGGGCTCGACCATCGGGACGTTCTGTTGGTCGAGCAGGATTATGTAGTTCCGAATCGCGGGCGATCCGAGCGCCGATGAGAATGGCAGGTTGGCCGTGTCGGTCGGCCGGCCCTGAACATCGGTCAGAATCATTGGGACGCCGGATTCCCGAATGTGTCGCGACAGGTCGAGGAGCGCCGAAGTGGCGCCGTCGGGATTGGGATCACTCAGCCCGTTGTACACGCGCGCGTACATGAGACCGACGCGAGAGGCTTCCTGTCTCAGCTCTCGCACGACGACGCGCGTGTAGATGACGTACCATACGAGGAGTGCGAGCACCCCGATGGTGACCAACGTCACCGGAGCAAGCCGGCGCATCGCTCAGGCCAGGCGCTCTGCGCCGAGATAGGTGCTGAGCGCAGCGGGGACGCGCACGCTGCCATCCTCCTGCTGATGATGCTCCAGAATTGATGCGATGATCCGGGGAAATGCGAGCCCCGAGCCGTTGAGGGTGTGGACGAACCGCGGCTTTCCACCATCGGCAGGTTTGTAGCGGATGTTGGCTCGGCGGGCCTGAAAATCCGTGAAGTTGCTGCAGGAGGACACCTCGAGCCATTTGCCCACTCCCGGCGCGAACGTCTCGAGATCGTAGGTGTGCGCGCTGGCGAAGCCAGTGTCTCCGGACGCAAGGCGAACGACGCGATACGGCAGCTCGAGCAATTTCAGGATTTTCTCGGCGTGGCCGGTCAGCAGCTCGAGTTGCTCCGCTGATGTTTCCGGGGTGGCGTAACGCACCAGCTCGATCTTGTCGAACTCATGAACACGAAGAAGCCCGCGAGTGTCCTTTCCCGCAGCGCCGGCCTCACGCCTGAAGCACGAGGAGTAGGCGGTAAAGGATTTCGGAAGCTCCGACTCCGGCAGAATCTCGTCGCGATAGAGGTTCGTGAGCGGTACCTCGGCCGTGGGAATCAGAAATGAATCCTCGCCCTTCAGCGCGTACATGTCTTCCTCGAACTTGGGAAGCTGCGCCGTGCCGATCATGCTCGCCCGGTTGACGACTACCGGCACCCACGTCTCCTCGTAGCCGTGCTGCTCGGTGTGAACATCGAGCATGAGATTCAGCAGTGAGCGAACAAGGCGCGCGCCCATGCGGCGAAATACGATGAACCCCGTGCCGCTGATCTTGGCGCCCCGCTCGAAGTCGACGATCCCCAGGCGCGTACCGATCTCCCAATGCGGCTCGACCTTCGCTCCTTCTCTCGCTACGCCCCAGCTTCTGACTACCGAGTTCTTGTCTTCCCCGCCAGCCGGGACTTCGTCGAGCGTTATGTTGGGAATCTCGAGAAGAATCGCTGATAGCTCAGCTTCCGTCTCGGCAAGCTCGCGGTCGAGCCGCGCGATTTCGTCGCCCAGTGCGCGCGACTGCTGCTGAAGATCGTCCGCCGCTTCACCGGCGCGTTTGCGCTGCCCGACCTGCTGACTGACCGAGTTGCGGGCGGCTTTCCGTTCCTCAACCGCTTGAATCGTGTCGCGTCGTGATTTGTCGAGCGCAACTGCCCGGTCGATGGCCGGCGAAAGCGCATCGAGAGCACCGCGCCGCCGCATGCCAGCGCGAAGTGCGTCGATGTGCTCGCGCACCATCCTCAGGTCGTGCACGAATCAGCCGGTGGGAATGCCAGCCGCGAATGAACGGAAACCGCAATTGGGATCGAGGCCCAATCGGAGAAAAATTGTTCTGGACGCGAGATTGACGCTGTCCACCACGATTTTCGCGTAGATGTTCGGATTGATCGCGAACTGGCACAGATCACCGGAGGCGTTGTGCGCCGACTGGACAACCACGACTTCGCCGAACGCCATGGTAAGCGCGGAATCCGCCTCGAAGCCGCTCTTCGGAGCTTCGACGATCTGCTCGAAGGTACCTTGCACCTTGATCATTCCAACCGGGCGCGAACCGCCCGGCGAGGCGACGACCAGCTTCACCGGATAGATGATGGGCGTTCCGGCTGCGTTGATGTCGAGCGCGATGTCGAATGAGGCGAAGCCGTCAACGCGAACCGGCTGCCGAGCAACGAGCGAGAGTCCGCTCGGGTAGGTTGGAGGCGTGCCCGAGAGGGCGTAGACAAATAGTGAATCGACGGAAGTTGTCAGGTTTGCCTTCAGGCTTGTGGGATCGCCACAGGCGTTCAGACCGACCACGACTGACATCGCCGCGAGTAGTACGAGACGAGCTTTCATTCAGTAGATAAGACAGATGAGAGACAGGAGGGGTTGCTTCACGATAATACCCCGTAACTTATGGCAGTTCAAGCGATTGCCGCGCTTGACTTCACTCTTTCTGCTTCCTAGCTTCGCAAACTTCCTCACCCATTCATGCCCAACATAAGAGATTTCACGAGCGCCCTACGCCAGCGCCCCGGAGTTGACGCCGTTCTCGTATTGGGAAAGGACGGCCTGCTGATAGAAGGATTTGCCGCCCCTGGACTCAACAATGAAGACCTCGCCGCTCGCGTTCCCGCGCTAGTCGCTGAAGCCGAGAGTCTCGGTCTTGCGACGATACAGGGTCCGATGAACACAGCAATCCTCGAGCACCAGAAGGGATACGCAATCGTGGCCTCTCTCGCTGACGATACGCTCCTGCTCGTGCTCCTGCGCCAATCGGCGGACTTGGGGGGACTTCTCTTCGATGTCCGCCGGTATCGCGGCAACATTGCAGCCCTGATCTGAAGTGACCGATACCGCCACTCGTCTCAGTCACGTACTCGTCGCCGACGACGAGCCCCACATCGGGCGCATCATCAAGATGAAGCTCGAGCAGGGCCCATTCAGAGTGAGTCTCGCCTACGATGGAGAGGAGGCGCTCGCGTTCATCGATAGCGACGAACAAGTGGATCTGGCGCTGCTCGACCTGATGATGCCGAAGCTGAGCGGCCTCGATGTGCTCCGTAAGATTCGCGAGCAGGAGAAGTTCAAGTCGCTGCCGTGCATCATTCTCACCGCCGGCGGCGACGCGAAACACGAGCGCGATGCGCTAGCGCTTGGAGCGACGCACTTCCTGACCAAGCCTTTCAGTCCGAAAAAACTCTACGCGCTCGTCGCGCGTCTCACCGGAACGCCTGACGAAGCTGGACTGAGCGGCGAGTGAGCCGCTGGGCTGTCGTTCTCGCCGGCGGAGTCGGCTCGCGGTTCTGGCCTCTAAGTACGCCCGAGCTGCCCAAGCAGCTGTTGCCGCTAGTCACGAACAAACCTCTTCTCGCCGATACGATCGACCGGCTCGCGCCGATCGCCGATCCGGCCCACACGCTCATACTCACGAGTCAGAATCTCGTGAAGACCATTCGGACGCTTCTTCCGCCGATTCCGCGGGAGAATATCGTGGCCGAGCCGCGACCAGCGGGAACAGCGGCGGCTTTGGCCTGGGCCGCGCGTATCATAGAGCGTCGTGACGGCAAGGACGCCATCATGATCTGCGTCCACGCGGATTGGTTCATCCGCAACGATGCGGAGTTCCGGGAAGTCCTCCTGCGCGCCGAAGAGATTGCGGAGAAGACGCACACGCTCGTGACGGTCGGTGTCGTCCCGACGCGGCCCGACCAGGGCTTTGGTTACATCCAGGCGGTGAATCCGAACAGGCAGGATGGGTCGCCTGTAAAGCGTTTCGTCGAGAAACCGGACCGGGTTCAGGCCGAAAAGATGTTGGCCCAGGGATATCTCTGGAATTCCGGGATTTTCGTGTGGAGCGTCGGCGATTTTCTCGCGCAGGTGAAACAGCATACGCCAGAGCTGGCGAGCGCCCTCGCGCTCGGTCCCGATGCGGAAGCAGCCGAATTCTTCGGAAGGGTCGCCAAGTCGGTCTCGGTCGATGTCGGCGTCCTGGAGCGGAGCAAGAACGTCACGGTCATCCCCGGAGACTTCGGCTGGGATGACATCGGTACCTGGGCGGCGCTCGGCCGTGTCCGCGATAAAGACGAATTCGGCAACGTTACCGTCGGGGACGTTCACGTGCTGGACGGCGCCGACAACGTCGTCCACACGAATTCCGGCCGTGTTGTGGTTTACGGCGTTGACAACCTGGTCGTAGTGGTGCACGATGGGCTGACGCTCGTTACCACGCGTGAGAAGGCGGCTGATCTGAAGCGGCTGGTTGAATCGTTACCGGCGAGCGAGCAGGCGAAAGCATGAGTGCTCTCTACTTTTTCGACGACATTCGCGCGCGGCAGTTCGAGCCGTTCGCGCTGACACGCCCGGGTTCCGAGCTGCGGGCCGGAACATCCCTCATTCGTCGGCGATGGGAACGGGCCACCGGACTCCAAAGCGCGGGGTTCATCAGCTCGCCGCATCTGGCGCACTTCGAGGAGGGCAACGCGCCCCCCGCCGTCGCGCCGAACTCGGAGATCCCCGCGGGCTCGGTGATCGTGAACACGCGCTGTGTGATCCCCATGGATCTCACGCTCGACCGATTCGACCTTCTCATGTGCGAAGGGGCGGCGTGCGCGGTCAAGCTTGCCCGGGGCTTTCCAATGTCCCAGTTCGCCGACGGCTCGATCGACATTGGATCCATCCAGACAACACTCGGCGGCCAGAGGATCAAGGGACGCTGGATCAACGACGTCTGGGATTTCATCGGCACATTGACCGAGCAGCTGATGGAGGACATTCCCCTCCGCGCGAAGGCGCTGGAGGGAATCGGCAAAACCAAGGCGGCGAAGGTCGGCGAGCACGGGATATTTGTGGAGGAGGGCGCGGACATCGGACCACAGGTGGTGCTCGACGCAACGGCGGGACCGATCCTGATTCGACGCGGGACGGTAGTCGCGCCGTTCACGCATCTCGTCGGACCGATCTCTATCGGACGCGATTCACAGATCCGGGGAGACAGGATCGAGGCGTCGTCGATCGGGGACCGCTGCAAAGTGCGGGGCGAGCTGAGTCACGCAATTTTTCTCGGGCACAGCAACAAGGGGCACGCCGGATTCGTCGGGCATTCGTACCTCGGGCGCTGGGTCAACCTTGGCGCGCTGACCACGACCAGTAATATGAAGAACACCTACGGTCCGGTTCAGCTCTGGACGCCGTCAGGAATGCGCAGCACGGAGCTGCAGTTCCTCGGCACAATGTTCGGCGACCACGCCAAGACAGGAATAGGGACCATGTTGAGCACCGGCTCGGTGATCGGCGCGGGCGCCAACGTGTTCGGCGCGATGCCGCCGAAGGTCGTTCCTCCATTTGCGTGGGGTGACAGCGAGCCCTACGACACGTTCGACGTCACTAAATTTCTTGCAGTCGCCGAGCGGATGATGTCGCGCCGGAATGTCCCGCTGGGAGAGAAAGCGCGGAAGCAACTTGCGGAAGCGCACAAGAAACGTTGGAGCGTTAAATGAGGTTGTGGGTCCTGGGCAGTGGCAGCAGTGGCAATGCCGTTCTTATCGAAACCGAGCGGACGCGCATACTCATCGACGCGGGCTTTGCTCCGCGCGTTCTCAAAAAGCGTCTCGCGGTAGCGGGCGTCGCGCCGGAATCGATCGAGGCCGTTGTAGTCACCCACGAGCACACGGATCACATCAAGGGCGTTCGGTCGGCGTCGCGCAAATGGGGTTGGACGGTCGTCTGCACGGCGGGAACGCGGATGATGTGTCCCGACTGGTCGGAGCTTCGGACGATTCTCACGCCATGCAGGAGCACCGTCGTTATTGGTGACTTTGAAATCCAGACGGTGCCGGTCTCACACGACGCCAATGAACCGATCGCCGTGATCGTGACGTCGATCGCCGAAGGCGCCCGCGCCGGAATCGTCTACGATCTGGGACACGTCACTGAGGGAGTTTCTCGCGCCCTCGACAAGCTCGACATGCTCGTAATCGAATCGAATCATGATGAGGGAATGTTACGCACAGGTCCGTATCCGCCGTCACTGCAGGCGAGGATCCGTGGAAAGTTCGGCCATCTGAGCAATCGAGACGCTGCGCGCGCGGTGAGTCAGACGATGCACTCTGGTCTCAACAACATCGTGCTCGCTCACCTGAGCGAAAAGAACAACACGCCGCGAACTGCGCTCTCCACCGTGGGCGACTCGCTACGTCACGCCAGATTCAGGGGGCGGCTGACCGCGGCGGCGCAGGACAGCGTCGTGGGACCGATATGCGTTGGCGCGGAGGCACGTGCCGCCATCGCGCCGATTCAGCTCGCTCTCGGAATCTAGACTACGGTTTGGGGCGCCGGGTTCCCGCGAAAAATGCGAAGAGAACGGCGGCGAGAATGAGAAGGCCGAAGCCCCAATAGAAGTTCATGGTAGTTACCGTCCCTCGATGTCGCGGTCGCCGGGAATTTTCCTTTCCGCCCTGCCCTCTCCCGGATGCGACTGCGCTTCGTGAAAGCGCTCACCCTTCAATCGAATCGCGGCGACGAATCTCTCGTACTCGGTGTCGGACAGCTCGTCGGCTATCGCCGGCACGAGACCCTTCACGAGCGTGATCCGTTCCGCGAGGGTAAGCTCGTTGACCGCCGTGACGAGCTTACGCAGCCTCGGGTGATTCATCCACTCGGTTTCCTTGCTCGTCGTCATTGCTTTCTCCGGTGAGCTGCGCTGTGGCACTGCGTAATCTACTACCGGTTGGCCCTGAGTCGCGTGCGCTTGATATCGGACCACTGCGCGAGGGCTGCGGCGAGGGCCTTCTCCAGATCTGACGCCGCGGCGACGGCCTGAGTCGTCGGTTCGGCGTCAGCGCCTTCGACGGTGTCGAGAATCCCCGCCAGCTGCTCGTTCAATGCAACGAGCCCGATGGCGTTAGCGGTTTGGGCACCGTTCTCGACCCTCGCCAACGCGGAGTCGAGCGCCACCAGTGAGTCCGCCAGCTCTTTGGCCTTGGCGCCCTCGCGCGTGGTCCTCAGCGCCACGCGTTGTGCACGAACCTCGGAGAGCGCCGCGAAATCGCGGCTGATGGCGTCGTTCATTCTGACGCCAATGTCGCGCTGCAAACGGAGTCCGGCATCAGTGATCTGGACGCGCGGATCCATTCTTATCGTGAGGGGCTGTGTGTAGCGCTGCCCGTTTGCGCTGAGGCGAACGGCGTACGTCCCGGGGAGCACCGCCGGCCCCAGAGGGGTGCGAGGCGTGTCACGGTAGATGGCCGAGATCGGATAGTCGTGCGCCAGCACCTGTGGCGGAGGATAGTGAAGATCCCAGACGAACCGATGAGTTCCGCGAGTCGCCGCGAGACGCTGTTGTGGCCTCACCCAATAGGTCGGAACGTTGAGGCGCGTGTCGACAGGCTCGACCGAATCAGCGCTCGAAAATGTGCGGATCGCTTTCCCCGTCGCATCGAGGATCTCCAGCACTACTGGCGTCCCCGAGCCGGCGCCGAGGCGATAGTTGATGATCGCGCCGTCAGGCGGATTCTTGCCGGCCGGCTCCTCCGGCGGTAGCGGAGTGTCGGTGTTCCTGTCGCGACGAAAGCGATAGGTGAGCTTCGGCTTGAAAAGAAATGTCTCGGAGCTGCCTGACTTCGCAGTTAGTTGTCGAAGCGGCGTCATGTCGTCGAGAATCCAAAACGAGCGCCCGTGAGTCCCCACTACGATGTCGTCGTCGTGAATCACCAGATCGCGAATCGAAGTCGCCGGCATGTTGAGCCTCAGAGGCTGCCACTGGTCGCCATCGTCGAGGGAAAAGTAGGCGGCGCGCTCCGTCCCCGCGAAAAGGAGTCCGCGTCTCACCGGATCCTCGCGCACCGAGTTCACCACCTCGTTCTCCGGAATTCCGTTGACGATCTCCTTCCACGTCTTCCCCAGATCGTGCGTGCGATAAATGTGCGGATGAAGATCGTCGAGCTTGAAGCGATTGATTGCGGCGTAAGCCGACTGGTCATCGAAGTGCGACGCCTCCATCAGCGACACCTTGCTCCAGGGCGTTAGCGCGGCCGGCGTGACGTCGGTCCACGTCTTTCCACCGTCGCGGGTGAGCTTGATCACGCCGTCATCGGAACCAGTCCAGATTGTGTTCACATTCTTGAACGACGGCGCCACGGTGTAGATCACTCCGCGATTCTTCGCGCGTGATGGATCCCCATTGGTGAAGATGCCGTAGGCGGCGGGGACGTCGTAATTCTGGCGGGTGAGATCCGGACTGATGACGTCCCAGCTGTGCCCACCGTTCGCTGTCTTGAACAAAACGTTGCCGGCGTAGTAGAGCACGTGCGGATCGACCGTCGAGAAGATGACGGGCGCGGTGCGAAGAAACCTGTATTTGCCCGAGCTCACTGCTTCGGGAGTAACGCTCTGCACTTCTCGCGAACGCTGATCGAAGCGCGTGAGCTTTCCGCCGTAGATGATGTTCGGGTTGAGCGGATCCGGAGCGATGTACCCGTATTCCTCGGCTCCCACCGGATTCCATTCGCGGAACGTGATGGCGCCGTAATCGCCGCGGCTCGTAGTCCCGATCGATCCGCTCTCCTGCTGGCCGCCGTAGACCCAATACGGAATTCGATTGTCCGTGATTACGTGATAGAACTGCGCCGTAGGCTGGTTGTACCAGGAGCTCCAGGTCTGTCCGCCATTCACGGTGATCGTAGCGCCCTGATCGGCGGCTATGATCATGATGTCGGGGTTGTCGGGGTTGATCCAGATGCGATGATAGTCGTCGCCACCGGGCGCGCCCTTGATCGCCGTCCAGGTGGTGCCCCCATCGTTCGATCGATACGTCGAAGTGTTCGCCGAATAAACCACGTCCGGGTTTCGGGGATCGACCTTCACCTCCGCGAAGTCCGAAGCGCGTCCCCAGACTCGCACCTCGTCGTTCGTGCGCCTCCACGTTTCGCCGGCGTCATCAGACCTGTAGACGCCGCCGAGTGTTGGTGCGTCGACGGTCGCGTACATGCGCCGCGGATCGCTGGGCGCGATGGTGAAGCCTATGCGACCCAAGCCCTCGGCCGCGCTCGGGAATCCTTTCCCGATCTGCCGCCAGGTAGTCCCGCCATCTACTGACTTGAACAGACCGCTCAATGGTCCATTCCAGGATGCGTTTTCCCACGGGCCTTGGCGTCCGGCCCAGAGCGCGGCGTAAACGATCTGCGGATTAGATGGATCGAAGGCAACCTGCGCCGCGCCAGTGTTCTCGTCCTTGTAGAGCACGCGCTCGAAGGTCTCGCCGCCGTTCGTAGACCGATAAACTCCGCGCTCGGCGTTGGGCCCATACGGGTGACCCAGCACTCCGGCGAAGATCTTGTTTTCGTCGCGGGGATCGACGATGACTGAGCCGATCTGCTGCCCATCGCGCAGACCGAGGTGGCGCCAGGTCTTTCCGGCGTCGGTCGATTTGTAGATGCCGTCTCCAGCAGAGAGATCAGGGCGCTGAACTCCTTCCCCGCTCCCAACGTAAATCACGTTGGGGTTCGACGGAGCAACTGCTACATCACCGACGGATCCTGTCGGCTGCTCGTCGAAGATCGGCGTCCACACGCGCCCATAGTCGGTGGTCTTCCACACGCCGCCATTGTTCACTCCCACATAGAACACATTCGGCTGACCGCGAACTCCGGTCGCGCCGATCGTGCGTCCGCCGCGGAAGGGTCCGATCATGCGCCACTCGAGACTCGAGTAAAGCGAAGGGTCGAGCCTCTGGGCGTGAAGCTGACTCACGGATGAAGTGATCGCGACGAGCGCGAGCAGGACGTTTTTCGCGTTTGGCTGCACGGTTATTGGATTCGGTGAAAAGCGCTTGGTGGGATCGCCAAAGAAAATGCAGAGCGATGCCGGTGTCGGCCAGCGTCACGCTTTTCTTCGCCGTGCTCAAAAGGTTCCGCGAATAATTGGCCGAAATGCACGTCATTGTGGAACGGCATTTGTAATAATCATCTGAACCAAACCTTCATCCAACCCGAACAACCTCAGCCGTACATGACCATATATCGTAAGACTTTAGCAGTGCTCTTTCTGGCCGTCGGATTGTCGACTTGCCGGGCTTCGGCCCAGATCGAGCTGCCACGAACTGCACCGACGGCGGGTCGCGACACCGGGGTGGGCGCGGCGATAAACGCGGAAGCGCCCCTCACGCTCACGGCAGACCTCGGAGCGCGGATTCTCATCGTTCGGCGCGGCGACAGCACGCTCAAGACCTACTCGGTCGCAGTTGGTCAAGACAGATATCCAACTCCGATCGGGACTTTCACGATCAGCAAGATCGTTTGGAATCCGAGCTGGCGCCCGCCGCCCGACGCCCAGTGGGCGAAGGGGAAGACGGCGAAGGGTCCCGGCGATCCCGGAAATCCAATGAAAGTCGTGAAGATTTTCTTCCAGGATCCCGACTACTACATCCACGGCACGGGCGATGTCGAGAGTCTCGGCTCCGCCGCGTCACACGGTTGCCTGCGAATGGATCCGAGCGAGGTTGCCGATCTGGCAAAGATCATCATGGAGCATGGTGGTGCTCCGCACGACGAGAACTGGTTTTGGCGAATACTCCATTCGCGGCGCGAAGAGAAGGTGGTCTATCTCGACAATCCGGTCTCGCTCACGATCGCCGACTGAATCGGGGCGAGCCCCACGCATCACGACGACCGTGCATCGCGGTTTGAGTCGCCCTTAGCCATAATGGCTTCACCATGAAGCCAATTTTGAGGGCGGCAGCAGCTCTGATCGTACTCGTAGCGTGCCGTCCGCAGACGGTCGCGGTGTACCCTGCGACCGCTCTCGAGCCAATTGGTTGCAACCCGCAATCGTGTGGCGACTCCACGAAACAGATCGAGATCATGTACCTCGGCGTTGCCGGTCTCGTCGTGCGTCACGAAGGTCACGTCCTGCTCACCGCGCCCTTCTTCACCAACCCCCGCCTTGCGCGAGTGATTCCAAGGGCTCTCTTCTTCGGGAGCAGTGGGCCGGTCACATCGAGCGGACCCGCGGTCGAGCGCTTCCTCCCGAAGGCCGCCGACCGCGCCTCGGTAATATTGGTCGGTCACGGACACTACGACCATTTGATGGACATTCCCTACATCGCCACACGGCGCGCAATATCGGCGATCGTGTATGGAGGGCCGAGCGTTCGCCACATGCTCATGGGCGATTCGACTCTGCGCGCGAATGGGCGTCGGGTGGTGTCGATAGACTCCGCGGATCTTGCGACGCCGGAGAAGGGAGGGCGATGGTTTTATTCCAACGATCGTGCGTTCCGCTTCATGGCGATCCGGGCTGGACACGCACCCACATTCAATCTGTGGAAGAAGGGCTACACCTTCGCGTCGGGCACGGTCGCCGCAGATATGGACCGTCTGCCGAACACTTCTGACGGATGGAAGCTGGGAGAGCCGTACGCATTCATGATCGATGTGATGGATGCGGACGGACGGACAGTCGTCTTTCGCATTTACTTCGAGGATGCGCCGAGCGCTCCAACTTTGGGTTTCCCTCCTCAGGCGCTTATCGACGAGAGGCCGATCGATCTCGCCGTGATCTGCGGGGCAACCTCATCGAACGTTCCGGCTACTCCGGACAGTTTGCTCATTGTGCTTCACCCAGTGGCGGCGATGGTCACGCACTGGGAATCTTTTTTTCGATCTCCCGCGCTCCCGCCCGAAATGAACCCCGCGACCAACTGGCCCGCTCTGTCGCGCAGTCTAACGAAGAGCCTTCCACCGCCTGCGCGGTGGGCGATGCCGCTTCCTCAGACCACCTTCTGGTTTCGTCCTAACCCGCGCCCGTAAGCCGATCCGGCAAAGACGCCGGCGGCCAGTTTCAATACTGATGCCAATATGTAGGCGCGCGGCACGTCGTGATGACCGGCGATCGAGCCGCCAACCGAGAGCGCAACAGCGACGAGCGCCACAACGATTCCGTGCGCGACGAAGCGGCTCGAGAGCTGAGGCATCAATCGCCGGGCGAACAGGAAAGTGAACAGCGTTCCGCCGACGATTCCGACCACTTCTCCAACGCGATCATTGAACGCGGCGTATTGCGCGTCGGGCAAGCCTCGGGAGAAAACGTATCGGTACAGCACCGTCACCAGGATGATGGTGAGTATGGTGGAGATCTCGGCGAGCAATCCATAGCCAACGGCGCGGAGCCAACGATCGCTCCGCGCCTGATTCACTGGTGCCGTCACAGCTACTTGACCGTGAAGGGCACGGCGTACTCCCGATCGTCCCAGGAGAAACGCATCAGACCGCCACTACCCTGCGGGACAACGCCAATCACGAACTGCTCGACTGGAGGCGTAAGCTGTCTGGAAGTCAGATCGACTTTCGCGAAATCCTTGTCGGAGTGATAGTCCGTGCCCCACTGCCCGGTTTCGCTGTTGAAAATCAGCTTTGCGCCGGTGGGCGTCGGAACAGTCCAGAGTGTGTATTTGCCGGCGGGCACGACAGTGGTCCCGAACACCAGATCCTTGTCGGTCGTGAATATCGTCGCCGCATTGGCGCCGGTGCGCCACACCTGATTCCACGGCACCACGTTCCCGAAAATCACCCGGCCACGCTTGAGGGGACGACTGTACGCAACGACTACATTCGCTCCAGCGACTGTGGCTTTGGTCGTGTCGGGCGGCGACATCTGGCCCATCTGTCCACCCTTCGCGACTTCGATCGTCGCCCAGTTTTTCACGACGCCGTCGAAATCCAGGCTCGGCACGCGCTGAGCGATTGTCTTGACCGTCGTCGCCGTCGAGTTCACTCCATTGATTCGGCCGCGCGAATCCACCTGAGCGACCTCTATCCAACCGGGAAAGAATGTGCTCGTGAACGCTACAGAATCGGCTCCTCGGCGGCGCAGAACAATTGCCGTCGTCGGTCCGCTACCGGGCGACATGAGCGTGTATGCAACGCTGTCGCGCCCGAGCCGCGCTGAAGAGAGCAGCTGCTCGAAGATGCCGTACGATGTCGGCTCGACGCTGAGCGTAGGAGCGACCCGGCCGTGGTAGACTTTTCGTCCAACCGCGGTTGTGTCCGTTGTCCCGTTGCGCTGGACACTCATCACGGCGACGGTGTCAGCGAATTGCCATGCGATCCGCGTCACCGGAGCCGCGCTCGGGGCGTCATTCGGTCGCCGAACGGTTGCCGTTAACGATTTTATCTCGCCCTGAGATCCGAGGTCGGCGAGGTAGTGGATGGTTCTCACGCGCGGATTTCTGAGCACCATGTCCCCTTCCAGCTTGTCGCTGGAGCGCGTGTATCGCTCGATTGCGACCGTGTCTGTTCCGAGACGCGTGACTATATACGCGGGGGCCTGAGCTGCGAGCGGTGCCGTCGCGAATAGAAACAAAGCTGCTGATGCGAGCTTAGCTGTCATTGAGGCATCCTGCTGCAAGAGCGTTAAAGTGCGTAAACCAGGGCTGTAGATACTGAAGCCCCGAACGCCCGATTGCAACCGCCGGTCACGTCACGGATTTGTGAACTCTGAATCCCCCTCAGACGGACACGGCTGCACCGCTGCTTTCCCTCTCCGAGTAACTCTCCGAAACGCAATTCGCAGCGGCATCGAGCGCGGCCACCAAGTCCGCTACGAGATCGTCCGCGTGCTCGATTCCGACTGACAGCCGCAACAGCGAATCCTCGATCCCAGCCGTCGCCCGCGCCGCTTCGTCCATCGACGCGTGGGTCATCGACGCTGGATGCGCAACCAGACTCTCGACACCGCCGAGAGATTCGGCGAGCGTAAAACACTGAAGCGCGTTGACGAACTCCTTCACTCCCTCGATTCCGCCATTCACTTCGAAGCTCACCATTGCGCCGAATCCGTCCTGTTGGGAGGCGGCAATGCTGTGTCCTGGATGAGAGGTCAGTCCTGGATAATAAACGCGCTTCACCGCGTCGTGTGCGCACAGCCGTTCGACCACGCGCGCCGCGTTCTCGCAATGCACACGCATCCGCGCGTGAAGCGTCCGCACACCGCGCAGGGTGAGAAAGCTGTCGAATGGAGCGCCCGTTATTCCCAGGCAGTTTGCCCACCAGGCAAGTTCCTCGACGACAGCAGCGTCGGATGCTACGACCGCGCCGCCGACGACATCGCTGTGCCCGTTGAGATATTTCGTGGTGGAATGGATCACGAGGTCAGCGCCGAATTCGATCGGTCGCTGTAGAACCGGCGAGAGGAAGGTGTTGTCGACGGCCACAATCGCTCCGCCTTCGTGTCCCGCTTCGATCACCCGAGCCAGGTCCGTCACCCGGAGGATCGGATTGCTCGGCGTCTCGATCCAAAGCAGCTTTGGCCGGCGTGATCTTACCGTTTCCGCCGCGACTTCAGCGCTGAGATTTACGAACTCGACGTCGAATTGTCCGCGAGCGGCAAGCGAGCGCAGAATGCGATGGGTTCCGCCGTAACAGTCATGAGCGGCGAGAACAAGATCTCCCGGACGCACCAGCTGAAGCACGAGAGCCACGGCCGACATTCCGGTGCTCGTCACCACCGCTCCTTCTCCATCCTCGAGCTCGGCGAGCGCATTCGCGAGATGTTCACGCGTAGGATTCCCCGTCCGCGTGTAGTCGTAGAGTCGTTTCTTTCCAAAACCTTCGAACGCGAACGTCGAAGAGAGATGAATAGGCGGCACCACGGCGCCATGATGGAGATCGGTCGCTATGCCCGCTCGTACAGCGCGGGTTGATTGCCGCCGCGCGGGACGCGACGATGAACGTGTGATGTCGTCGGTCATGAAACCACCTCCGCTCCAATCAGAAGCAGCGAGTTGATGAAGGGCGCAACCCGCGAGAAGTCGCCGAGGAACGCATCGTGGCCGAACGACGAGTCGAGCTCGATGAGCTGGCTCGGGCCGCCAAGCCTGTTGACGAGATCGCGGCTCTGGGAGACGGGCACGAGCCGATCGCTCGTGATTGCAATTACTGTTGTAGGGACAGTGACATCCTCGGGGCGGATCTTGTGCAGGTCCAGCGAGAGCGAGAGCGCGTTGTACTTGTCGGAGGTCCATTTATCGGCGAACTGTTCACCGCGTGTCTTCAGGTACTCGCCGATCCGATCCTCGACGAGCGTTGAGTCGTCCCGATCTGTGCCCGCGAGACGCTCCTCGAAATAGCGCGGCGTGAGATAGCTCGTCATCGCGATGCCACGTGCGATCGCCAATCCATCGCGCTCCCGCCCGACCGAGCTGCCAAGCGCAACGACGCGCCGCTGAAGATGCCGGAGAGCCGTCGCGATCGGGTCGCTCTCGTGGGCTGCACTGATTACGACCAGCCGCCTTGTCAGCTCCGGAAATGCAACGCCGAACGCAAGCGCAACCATTCCTCCATAGGACGCGCCGACTACCGCGTGCAGGCTGCGAACGCCCGCTCGATCGAGAGCGGTGGCAAGAGCTTCAGCCTGATCAACCGTGGTGACCGGCGCCGAGCTTTTTCCGCTCGTGACATAGTCGATGCCGAGGACGCGAAATCGTAGAGTGTCGATTGCGCGACCAGGACCAACTACGTCCTCCCACCATCCGGGCGACGGATCGGCGGGCGAGGATGTGACATGCTTCGACGCGGATATCCCGCCGAGTACGGCGATGACCGGTGCGCCGGGAGGTCCAACGATCTCGAAGCGCACTGATGCCGCATCGAGTTCGCCGAAGCGTGAAGGTTCGCCAGTGGCCGCGATGGCTCGGTCGCTTGTGGCTGGGAGTAGTGCGACGGTCATTGGAGCACCTCCGCCTTCTCGTATCGCGCAATCCAGGGCGCGAGGTTCGAGGTTTCGAGCGCGGCAACGAGATGCTGCACGGATTCCCATGTCGCGGGACCTGTGGTGAGCGCAGAATCAGGCGCGCCCGAAGAGCCGGTCTCAGAGCTCGTGAGTCGCTCGCTGGCGAACCACTGTGACTCAAAGCC
>Ga0193727_1000264_pt1 | contig 19182 bp, 19 predicted proteins | sample H2c2metaG_FD_143051 | JGI IMG/M metagenome (GOLD analysis project Ga0193727, IMG submission 143051) | Soil microbial communities from a riparian zone of the East river system, Colorado, United States - H2c2 | ecosystem: Environmental > Terrestrial > Soil > Riparian zone | place: USA: East River...
TGCAGAAATGCGGTTTTAAAATCATCGGAAAAAACAAAGATTTCGCCAATGGCAGAGGCGAAGACACGGAAGAATACATTCTTCGCCTGGATCTCGATCAAGCAAATGAATGAATTAGCCTAACCAGACGATGCGGCCGACGATGGAAGGATGAAGGAAGAAGTAAGAATGGAGCGAATGGGATGAGCGACATAGAAGGCAAAGCTGCCAGGGTGGCAGTGAGCAAGTGTGGGCAACGAATTTCAATTACGAAACGAAGTCGCGGCGCTGGAAATAGGCGGGACAATGTAGTCTAATTTTGTTCCACCCATGTACGCGCAGTTTTATGTCGTCAGGCTGTTTGTCGCGATCATTCTTGTTCTCGGCGATCTGTACTTAATTGGTCTCTGGACTTTTGCCTTCTTGCGCAGCGGCAAGAAATTCTTCCTGGTCCTGGCCATTTGCGCCGCCGGCGCGGTATTCCTTGGAATTATCAACGCCGCTTTCGCTTACGACGTTGAGGGGATGAGGCGACTCGATCCATCCAACACTCTCTACGGCGCAGTCTTCTTTGTATTGCAGCCATTCTTCTTCCTGCTGGCAATCATCGCGCAGACAATGTTCGTAAAGTGGGCGCTTCGGAAAGAAACAGGCTCCTAGTGAACCTTCACGGACCTAGAAATGAACTGCGAGATGCGGTCTAATTCTAATTAGGCCGCTTCCCCATGCACCTTGTCATGTTCGACATCGACGGCACGCTTACCGAGACCATGAATGTCGACGAGGAATGCTTCGTTCGCTCATTCAAGGACGTGTTTGGTTTCGCCGACATCGACACCGATTGGTCCCATTATCCACGCACGACGGATTCCGGTATCTTTCACGATGTTTTCAGGTCACGCATTGGCCGGTCACCGACAGCGCAGGAAGTTTCGCGGTTTCGCCAGCATTTCATCCAATTGTTTGCCGCCGTTTCCTCACAGTCTCCATTTGCACCGGTTGCAGGGGCTGACAGATTGTTGTCTCAGCTCGCACAGGGCGGGTCGCATCGGGTGTCGCTTGCTACTGGAGGTTGGCGTGATTCCGCCCGCCTCAAGATGGCCAGTGCAGGGATGTGCTTTGACGACCATCCGGCGGCATCAGCGGATGACGCCCTCGACAGAGAGTCCATCATGATGCTTTCCAAGCAGAGAGCAGCCGAACGATATGGCGAGTCATTTGCCTGCACCGTTTATGTTGGTGACGGAGTTTGGGATGCTCGTGCCTGCCGCAGTGTTGGCATTCCGTTTATTGGCATGGGCACGGGGAGTCGAGCGACACGATTGTCCGCGGAGGGTGCTGTTTGTGTCTTCCGTGATTTCAGTCACACGGATATATTTTTAAGAAGAGTGTATGAGATTACGAGCACGGCGTAACCATGCGCTGCAGCGAACAGCGGCGTTGCAATCGGCGCGCCTCGTGGCCGCCGTCGCTGAGCTTGGGTCGTTAGATGTGAAACTCGTTCCCTGTTATCTTGCATAGTCCGAAGAAGACCGAATCACGCGACGCGAGGTGTTCCGTCACCAAAGCCGTCGTCTTCGATGTTGGCGGCGTGTTGATTGACTTGCACTCCGAGCCCGCGAGTCGCGAACTGGTTGAAAAATACGGCTTTCAGTCAGAGACGTTCGCGACGCTTACCCGCTCATCCTTTGAATCACATCCCAGAAGCATCACCGAATTAGCAATGATCGGACGCGTCGGAACAGCTCAGTATCTGGATGCGTTTTTGGAGAAATGCAGCGTCAAGGATCTGGACGGGCTCAGACTCAATCGCCTCTCCGTTGTTGGGCACGAGCGAGCGAACGTATTCGCCATAGTCGAGGAGCTCAAACGGGCAGATCTTACCTGTTGCATACTATCCAACACCATCCCACTTCACTGGGACAAGTTGAGGTCGCCCACTGACTATCCGTCCCTTGCACTTTTCGACCATGTTTTTGCTTCTCACCTCATCAAGTGTGCAAAACCTGAGAAAGCGTCTTTTTTGTTCGTAGCAAATGCTCTAAACATCCCGATGTCGGAGTGCCTGCTTGTCGACGACACGCCGTTAAACGTGGATCGCGCTAAGGCTGTTGGTTGGCAGGCTTTGCTGTTTAGTGACGCCGAACAATTACAGCGCGATCTCAACAACCTCTTGCACTACCGAAACATCTAACCAGTCGATGAAGCCAACGGCCCCATCGCGATGTAAGATCAGCGTGATTGCCACGACGCCCTGCCGTGGCTTATCTCTTTCTCGTTAGATTGCGTGGCTTCGCGTATTTTGTGAGTTGTCTGAAACAATGATAGCCGATGCTGGAGTAATGAGTTTACCTACCGTTATAATGATCGGTGCGGTGCTCGGCGGTCTGGAGGGCGCGACTATTTTTTTTGAACCAAGGGAGCCATACAAATGGCAAATCCTCTGTGCGGCCACGTTGGGAGGCGTACTGGTTGCCCTACTTACAGCGTTTTCGGTAACTGCAAGTACACGATGGTGGTACGCGATGGTCATCGGCGCGTTCTATGGATTCGCCTTTGCTCTTGTGGTTTATCTCGCGAAAGGCGGTCCGAAATCGGGCGATGCGCCATATGTGATCCCGAGCGGCGTTGTCAGGGGTGGAATTACTGGACTCCTTGTCGTCATGTGGGCGATCAAGACAATCTAACCAATCGATGAAGCCAACGGCCCCTCGGCAAAGCAGCCTCAGCGCGCTTGTCACACCACCCTCGACTTCGTCTCGGTTCCCGGCTTCCCCAGTACGATTGAAACTCGTTCCTTGCCCACACTCACTCGCTCCTACCCTCGTCGCTTCACCTTCTATGTCGCTTGCCCCGGCGCTCCATTCGCTAGGCTCGCGCACTCCCGCCGTATTGTTTTTCAACGATAGCCGTCGCTTGTCTCTGCCTCGTTAGATTGTGAGTGCGCTGTTCGCAAAATCTGCCATCAGCGAAATGGCGGGTGAAAAAAATTGTCTAGAGCGGTCGACAGACTGCACTTAACCTTTTCGGGCAAATGCAGGATGACGACAAAACCAAGCCGCGCCTGGAGATCGCGCATGTCTTGTTCATCGATATCGTCGGGTATTCCACGCTGCTGACCGACGAACAATCAGAAGCGCTTCAGGAGTTGAATCAGATTGTCCGCAATACCGAAGCAGTGCGTGAAGCAGACGCAGCGGGGCATCTGATTATCTTGCCGACCGGCGACGGTATGGCCGTGGTCTTCACCGGTTCAGTGGAGCGGCCTGCAGAGTGTGCTTTAGAAGTCAGCCAGGCTCTGCGCGCGCAACCGAGCCTGCCAGTAAGGATGGGAATCCACAGCGGGCCGGTGCAACACATCAGGGATGCTAACACGCGTGAAAATATTTCCGGAGTGGGAATCAATATCGCGCGTCGGGTGATGGATTGCGGCGACGCGGGTCACATTCTGGTGAGCAAACGCTTCGCGGATGATCTGGCGCAGCATCGTCGTTGGCAGCGTTACCTGCATGAACTGGGCGACGTGGAAGTGAAACACGGAGTTGTTGTTTCGTTGGTCAACCTTTACGCCGAGACGATTGGCAATCCCGCGCCGCCGGCGTGTGTCGCCGGGGTGCGACGCATCGAGCCTGGCGCCACACCGCGCAAAGGATTTTCTCCGGTTGCGCTCGCGATCTTTATCATTGCGGCATTGCTCCTCACACTTGCCATCGTGTCAGTAATTTTCGCGCCGGCGATCATGCGTTCGGTTGATAAGAACAGAGCGACATCAGCCCCTCAACCGAGCGCTACTACGTCACCTTCGTTTGACGATGCGATTCAGAACATCGTAAAACAAAAAATCACAGATGCGTTGCAGAAAAACCTTTCCGGGAGTAACGCACCTGCGCCAAAAGTAGCCCCGACCCCGAAGAGTGAACCGACGCCCCCTCCGCCGCCGTAGTTCGAGCGCTGCGTCTTACCAATCGAAGCTGGTAACATCCCTCCGCTATGATGATGACGAGGCATCGCTCCGCGGATTACCCGCTGGGCAACACCGACGCCGAGCACGAGCGCCTGATCCGGCAAGCTGCGCGTGTCGCTCCCATCACCGAAAGATTCTTTCGTGAGGCAGGCATTGGACCCGGGCAACGCGTGCTGGATCTCGGGTCCGGGGTAGGAGACGTGGCGAGCTGGCAGCCCGACTGGTGGGTCCTTCGGGTGAGGTTGTGGCCATCGAGCGGGACCGGAAATCCATTGCCAAGGCCAGTGCTCGCGTGACTGAGGCCGGCTTTCACAACGTAAGCTTCAACGAGTCGAATGTGAACGAGATCCTGGACGAGAAGCCTTTCGATGCTGCGGTGCGCCGTTTTATTCTGATGTACCTTCCTGATCCTGTTGCAACGTTGCGGTCAATTTCGCAGGTCGTGCGGCCGGGAGGAGTGTTTGTTTTTCAAGAGCCATGCTGGGTCCCGGTCCTTGCGCATCTGGCGTCACTGCCTCTTTGGTTCGCAACGGCCTCTCTTATTGATAAGACAATGCGCGTTTCTGCCAATCACGACATGGGAACGGAGCTTTACCACACATTCGTAGAGGCTGGCCTGCCCGAGCCTGCCACGCGCATGGAACTGCCTATGGGAAGGGAACCCTACCTGGCACAATGGTATTACGATACCTTGTGCAGTCTGCTACCGCAGGTGGAGCAGTTGCAAATGCCTATCGAGTCGTTGGGTAGCCTGGACACCCTGGTGCACAGGCTGCAAGACGAGGTTGCAGAATCGAAGACTGTTGCGTGCTGGTTTGCATCTGTCGGGGCCTGGTGCCGTAAACCTTCCTGATTGGAACTGCGATGAAACGCACATGGACGATCATCGGCGTAAAGGATGTTCCCGGCAGCTTTAAGTGGTACCAATCGCTTTTCGGCCAGCCCGAGACCCCTCCGGGCCATGACTACTTTGGTCAGATCGTGGATACGGATGGAACCATCTTGCTCTGCCTCCACCAGTGGGGCGCGCACGAGCATCCCACCTTGATGAGCCCGGACACGGCGTCACCTAGCAACGGGCTCCTCTTGTTCTTCCGCGTCGACGACTACGAGATGGCCCTGAAGAGAGCACGCGCTCTCGTCCACCGGTTGGAAGAGGAGCCCCACGTGAACCCGAACACTCAAACACAGGAGTTCTCACTCCGGGATCCGGACGGATACTACGTGACGATCAGTGCTGATCGTTAGGCCGCCAGATTATGAAAACGCTCATCATCATGGTCATCGCCGGAATCGCGTTGTCGCAGCCCGGTATTTCGGCAGCTACTTCGTCTGAGAATTCAGCGGCTCGTGATCTAGCCGCGGCAAAGTCTCTCGCGTTCGGAGGAGTTGGAGTTGCCGGGTTGATGTCCGAAGGGGAGCGGAATTTACGAGCGGTTTTAGAGCGGCCTGATGCCTCGCAGCAGTTGCAAGCTGCGCTCGCTCACGCGTCACCCGCAGGCACGCTTTACATTCTGGTTGGCCTGCGGCGGTGTGATCGCGCCGCGTATCAAAAGGTCTTTGATTCGCTGGCTCGTCCTAGCGATGACGTTGAAGTCGTGCGCGGATGCATGATCAGCAAGGAGCCCTTTCGTCAGCTCCTCTCACAGATTCAAGACGGTCGATTCGATGTTTACTTGTCACGGGCACCGAGGTGATATCGACCGTTGTTCTCGTTAGATGCTGAGATTTGACACCGCTGGCGCAGGTTGCAGATCATTCAGCAACGCATTTGCGACCTATCCGCGCGTAGTAGAAGTTGCGCCAGCCATGCAGCAAAACATCGAAAGCATTCTCGACGCCGCGGAGCAGCAGCAGGCGAGCGACGTCTTCCTTCAGGAGGACGAGATACCGCGGCTTAAGATTAATGAACAAATCATCGTGCTCGGGGACGAACCCCTGTCGCTCGCGCAACTAACGGCCTTCTGGCAGGCCTGTGGCGCGAACGCTCAGGGCGATGGCGACATGGATCGCGACACCGGCTTCGTCTCGCGCACGCATACGCGCTACCGCGTGAGCCTGCACCGCACCATGGGCCGCCTCGGTGCGGTCCTGCGCCGCATCAAGACCAACGTGCCTACATTGAAAGCGCTCGGAGCGCCCGAGTGGCTCCTGACCCGGTGGGGCGCTCGCGAGCACGGCCTGATTCTTATAACGGGACCAACCGGCTCAGGGAAATCCACCACCATCGCGTCCCTCCTTCAATGGATGAACGAGAACCTCGTGCGACATATAGTGACGATCGAGGATCCCGTCGAGTATCAGTTCACCAGCAAGCGCTGTCATTTCACCCAGCGACAGGTGGGACGCGACACCAGCACTTTTGCGATCGGGTTGCGGAGTGCGCTTCGTCAGGCGCCAGATGTCATTTTTGTTGGTGAGATCCGGGATTACGAGACGGCGTTGACGGCTCTCCAGGCTTCGGAAACCGGGCATCTCGTTCTTTCGACCATGCATTCGGAGAAGGTTGCGGACACGATGGAGCGGTATTTGAACCTTTTCCCGGCCGCAGACGAGAAGCACGGCGTGAACCTTCTGGCAAACCAGCTTTCTGGCGTCCTCTGCCAAAAACTGGTTGAATCTGCTGACGGAGGCCTGCATTTGCTGGTGGAACACGTGGAAAATGCCGGTGCTATGCGCGACTGGATCGCTAGACGAGAGTTGCAGAACATCGATCAGTATCTCTCCCGCGGATCGGATCCTGCCGCCGTTTCATTTTTGCAATCGACCATCAAAGCCCTCCAAGCCAAGATCATCACGGAAGCGACCGCCATGGCTTCCGTCAGCAATGAATCCGAGCTGCGTCGCGCCATTAGGGGAATCGGGTAGACGACTTCTCCGCACCATTTGAATCCCATATGAAGGAACATGACTTGATCGATTTTCTGGTGGTTGCTGCGCAGCAGGCAGCTTCTGACCTTCATTTAACGGCAGGCGCGCCACCGATGATGCGGGTCGCTGGTGTCATGAAGCTGCTGGCGGAAGACGCAGAGGTCCTGTCCGCGGAGGATACAAGGCGGCTGGTGGTCGATGCTTTGAAGGAAGGGCAACGGGCGAAGCTGGAAAACGAATGGCAGCTTGACTTCGCGTTGCAGGTTCATGATCTCGGTCGGTTTCGTGGAAATGCATGCTACGTATCAGGTGCGATTGAGGCCAATTTCCGACGGATCCCGTCTGAGATCGGCGATCTAAAGTCGTTGGGACACTCTCCCGTGGTGGATAAGTGGTGTGACGCGAGGGCCGGCCTGGTGCTGGTGACTGGCGCGAGCGGTGAAGGCAAGAGCACAACGCTGGCGAGCATGGCTCAGACGATAGCCAATCGGCGTTCCGTCAACATCGTCAGCATTGAGGACCCGATCGAATTTGTTCATTCGCAAGGGCGAAGCCTGGTGAACCAGCGCGAGATTGGGTCTGACGCGCGAGACTTCGCATCAGCGCTCAAGAACGCGTTGAGACAGGATGCAGACGTGATTCTTGTGGGCGAGTTGCGCGACCTGGACACGATCCAAACTGCGATTACGGCGGCGGAAACCGGGCACCTTGTGATTGGAACCATGCACACCAACGACGCGCCAACCGCCATTGGGAGAATTATTGATGCCGTTCCAAAGGAGGGCCAGCAGTTCGTCAGTGCCCAACTTGCGTGGTCGTTGTTGGGAGTGGTGTGTCAGTATCTCCTGCCGCGAAGCGGCCAGGCAGGCTTGATTCTGGCCACGGAATTATTGACGGTGAACTCGGGAATCGAGGCGTGTATCCGGGCTGGGCGGCTTTCGCAGATACCGGGACTGATTCAAATCGGCGCTAAGGACGGCATGCATACCGTAGACGATAGTCTTATCGAGTTGCTTCTGGCTGAGCGCATCAGTCTCATAGACGCGCTGGCTCACGCGAGGGACCCCAATTTTGTGAAGGAGCAGTTCCAGCAAGCTTTGAAGACCCAGAGAAAAGGGTGGTTTGCAGGAATTTTCGGCAAATGAAACGCCGGCCTCCTCCGCGTCGGATTCAATGCAAGGCGGTAAGCCCTATCAGGAGATCAGTCCTCCAGTGCCCGAGCAATAAAAACATATTTTATTTCAAATAACGCTCGGTGTCGGTAGCCGTAGCTGATCTTATTCTCGTTGGGCCTATGAAAGCCATGCTTCCCTTAACGTTCATCGCAATCATTTTCTCGACGATTGTGCTTTCGTCGGGATGTCAGAAGAAAACCGCTGCCACAAATCCCAAGTCTCAAAGCGAAACTGAATTACGTGACAACACAAAGCCTCTGCAGGCCGCGGATCTCGTTGGATACGATGGAACAAAACTGAGGAAGAGCGTAGATCGCATCAGAGAGGCCAACGATAAACATAACCAGGAAGCAGAAAAAATGGTCGAAACTGGGCCAGACTAATAATGAGGCCTAACTGGGCGATGCAGCGAACTGCTCCACCGCGCTATGATTTCATGTCGATCTCAGCCAGGGTGCCGAAATCGGCTGCCACTTACGCCTGCCGGAGCAGTGGCTGACCTTGTGGCTCGCTAGGCCCATGCGCCGCTGTGTTTTCTTCATCTTGCTGTTGACCGGCGCAACGTGGACGGCACCGTCGCAGGCTTCGCCAATTCTCGAAGATGAAGCAATTCGAAAGATGTTGTCGACGCGCGTCGACGTGCAGAGGCAGGCCACTGGGATCGTTGTCGGGATAATCGATTCCAAGGGATCACACGTCGTCTCGTACGGAACCATGGGATTGGGTGACGCACGGCCGGTGAATGGCGACACGGTGTTCGACATCGGTTCCATTACCAAGGTCTTCACCGCCCTGCTCCTGGCGGACATGGCGCAACGAGGTGAAGTGAAGATTGACGATCCGGCAGCTAAATATTTGGACAAAAAAAAGGTCAAACTGCCGGAACGTGGAGGCAAACAGATCACGTTAGTCGATTTGGCTACCCACACGTCCGGTTTGCCATTGCGACCGACCAATCTCGTTTCCAAAGATCCGAACGACAAATACCGAGGCTACACCGTGGATCTGATGTACGAATGTCTTTCATCCTTTACCCTCCCTCGCGATATCGGCTCCAAATACGAATACTCGAACCTTGGCTACGGGTTGCTCGGCCATGTCCTTGAGAAACGGATGGGCAGGACCTACGCCGATCTCGTCGAATCCCGCATTACGCAGCCACTCGAGATGAAGGACACTCGCATTGATCTTACCCCGGCGATGAAAAGCCGAATGGCGGCAGGTTACAACAATGAACTGAGGCCGATCCCAACCGAATGGCATTTCGGCGCGCTGCAAAGCGCGGGAGCGTTCTCATCCACAGCTAATGACTTGCTGAAGTTTTTAGGCGCAGTGCTGGGCTATAAGCAATCTCCCCTGCTGCCCGCGATGAAGTCGATGCTGGATATCCGCCGTCCGGGAGGAATGCAGCCATCGACCCAGATCGCGCTTGCCTGGAACGTGTACGTTGATGGGGAGCAGGAAGTGGTCTGGAAAAATGGCAGTGTAGGTGGTTATAGAAGCTTCATCGGCTTCGATTCCAAGGCGGGGATGGGCGTGGTGGCGCTGGCAAACGCCCAGACTGCTCTCGGTGCCGACGACATCGGCTTGCATTTGCTCGACGAGCATATTCCCGTCGACCTTCACATTCCCAAGCCTCATAAAGAAATCGTTCTTTGCCACGAAATTCTGGATCGCTACACCGGTCGCTACCAATTTTCGCCAACCGATATCATGACCGTGACGCGCGAAGGCAACCACCTGGTCGGACAATTGCTGGACGGACAGAGGTTCGAAATGTTTGCGGAAAGTGAAGACGACTTCTTTATGAAGATCGCCGATGCCCAGGTTACTTTCGAATCCTCAGGGCAAGGGCCGGCCAAAGTCGCGATCTGGCACCAGGGCGGACGGGATCAAAAAGGTGAGCGCATCGAATGACGTCCGCGGATTAAGGACGCTTCGGCGAAAACCGTGACGCCCATCGCAAGATCGACATCGGCGTTATTCGGACGAGGAACATAGCGATTTTCATCGGCAGTCCCGGAATGACGAGCGGACGATCCGCTTCTAACCCCGTGAGTGCGTCACGAACGACTTGCTCGACGGAAACGTGAACGAACTCCGGACCGTTTTCGCGCTGTCCGGCAGGCCGTTTTGCGACCTCCTGGAACTCAGTGTGCACGGGACCCGGACAGAGAGCGCAGACACTCACGCCGGTTCCGCGAAGTTCGGCCCGGAGCGCTTCGGAGAAGCTGGTGACGTAGGCTTTGGTGGCGGCGTAAATCGCCATTCCCGGAATCGGGAGAAAGCCAGCCGATGAACTGACGTTCAAAATACCGCCGCGTTTTCTCGCGATCATCTGTGGAAACAAATGGCGGGTGAGGGAAGTAAGCGCTACCGTGTTTACGAGCATGATCTGCTCGTTGCGAATGGGATCGCTCGTCGCGAAGGGACCGACATCGCCGAGTCCGGCATTGTTGATTAGCAGATCGACATCAATCTTTTCATAATCCAGCCACGCCATCAGTTCCTTGAGTTGTGCAAGATCGGCCAGATCGGTTTCGCGAATCCGAACAGTGAGATTTGGATACTGCCGCCTTAATTCGTCGCGTAGTTCACTTAACTTTTGCTCGCGTCGCGCCACGAGGACGAGCGAGCGCGCGCGCCCGGCGAGTTGCCGCGTGAACTCGCGTCCGATCCCGGCCGATGCTCCGGTGATCAGCGCGCTACAATGGTCGATCTTCATGGTGGAGGGCGGAGTTCCGGCGACGCCGAACGCGAGTTCGCTGGAGCTCGCGCCTCCAGAGATCGTAGTTCGCGCTTCGTCAGCAGGCGCCAATGGCCGCGGGGCAAATCGCTGAGCCAGAGGTTGCCGATGCGAATACGAACAAGTCGTTTCACTTCGTAACCGATTTCGTGGAACATGCGACGGATTTGCCGGTTGATGCCTTGTCTTAAAACAACGCGCAAGCGCTTCGGACCGCGTGAATGAAGCTGCTGGACGCGGGCGCGTTTGCCGTCGAGGAAAATTCCTTCGGATAATTTACGCGCCAGCGCCGGATCCCAGGCACGGTTCAACGTTACTTCGTACTCCTTCTCGATTTTGTAGCTCGGATGAGTGAGCCGCTGAGCAAGATCGCCGTCGTTCGTGAGGAGGATGAGGCCTTCGGTTTGCGCGTCGAGACGGCCAATGTTGAAAAGGCGTGAAAATTTTTTGGGCAGAAGGTCGAAGATGGTGTCGCGGGCGTGCACATCTTTTCGCGTCGAGACGAAGCCAGCCGGCTTGTGCAGCATGATGGTGAGCACTGGTCCGGCATGAACCAGTTTGCCGTCCACTTTGACGTGATCGCGCGGGGTCGGCTGCGCGCTGAAATCGGTGCAGACTTTGCCGTTGATAGTGATGCGGCCGGCAACAATTAGCTCATCACAATGACGCCGCGAGCCGACGCCAGCGGCGGCGAGGAAGCGATTGAGGCGCACCTAAGCAAGTGAGATGGATTAGTGAGACGTGAGACCTCTCACGCTTCAGGCTAAACATCGGGCTTGGTTTTCGGAAGCCCGATCACTTTGCCACCTTCCTTCCACTGGCCGCGTTTTTTCAACAGTTCGACCCGCTCGAAGCGCTTTAGCACGTTTCGCTTGGCGGCGATGGTGCTGGCCCCTTTTAAACTGCGGTGTTGCGACATGGATTCGGTAAAGGGTTACAAGAGTTACAAGGTTACAACAAAAACGAGCCGGCACATTAAGCGTCGATCGGAATTTTTCAAATGGAGATCACAAGTCCGTTGAATCTGGCTCCCGCGTCGCGGCGCGGTCCGCCACGGCGGGAAAGCTGTGGTCGCGCACTACCAGTCGACTATGTGGTGGCTTTTATTCCTTACAATTGGTTGCTGAGCACCACATACGTCCCCGAACTGGTGATCTGATGAAAAACGTGAAAGCGGTCGGTCAATAACGGTTTCCAGTGACCCAAGCGCCCTTGCTCAACAATCAGATAAACAGCCTCGGTCCGGCTCCATCTCTTCAAGACGGCATCTTGATCAAGAAAGATGTCGATCGGAGGTGTGCCGAGCGGAGCCTCTTTTTGTGGATTTTGATTCACGAGCGAAAATTTGCGATTCAGATAAAAAATAAGGCTGCTGCCGTCGTTGAGCGGTCCTTCGAAAAGGACTTCGCCTTTTTCGTCCAGGGTCGCATTGAGGTGGCGGCCCAGATTGGCAAGAGAAAAATAAGGAGCGATTCGGGCGACGCTTTCCATCATGCCAAGCCCGGTAGGAATCATGGCGACGCTTAAGGCGACAGCCGCAAGTTTCTCCCGTTGCTTGAAAATAAAATAAAGGGCTACCAGCGAGAGAGAGACCAGGGAGACCCCGGTGATCAGGTACATGGGGCGAAACAACAGCCACGTCGACGCCGGCATGTTGTGAACTGCTTCCCAAGCCGTCCAGCGATTGTCCATCGCTCCCCAATTTCCGTTGAGAGTCTGCGCCGCGTTTGTGAGGAACAGCGCAACTGCCGCACTCATCAGTCCGACCGAGCCGACGGCGATTGCACCGGCGGCGCGCAATCTGCCCGGCATCCGATCCCAGGCGAGCGCGGCCCAGAGTGCCAGCGCGCTCCACATGCTCATCGAATAATAATCCTGGCGCTGCCCAAGAAAGAGGAGCGGAACAAAGATCACGCCCATCCAACAGAGGGGGAGCGCATCGGAAAACTCGATCTCCCGTGGCCGTATGACCCGCCGCCAGGCAAAAATCAATCCCGGCAACAGCGCGATCGACCAGGGGAACCACCAAGCCAAATGCATTCCCAAAAATTGATAAACAGGCACGCCCGCAAAATCATGCGTCGCATCGTTGAGCCCGCGCAAATGCCCGATCCATTCCGACCTGACCAAGTAACCAAAATATCCGGGAAAATGCCATTGCGCCCAAATGTGCCAAGGCGCGACGATCAAACAGAAGATTAGCAAGTACTCCCAGCGCAGGAGTGCGCGAAAGCGGAGGCGGGCTTCTCGATAGAAGATCGAGAGCAAAAGAAAAATCGCCGCCGGATACGCGATGCCGAGAAGACCTTTGGTCAGGCAAGCGAATGCTGAACAGATCCAGAATCCCGCGAACCAGGCTGACCGGTAGCGCCGGCGCTGATAACCGCACAGACCGCAGAAAATGGCGCCTGCAATCAACGCACTGACGACCGGCTCGGGCATGACGATGCGCGCGAGCAAAAAGACGCCGCAAAAACTGAGGTAAATCAGGCTGGCGAGGAACCCGCGCCAGTAATCAGCGAGTTTCTCCCCAATCAGGAAAATCAGCGCAACCAAAACGACGCTCGCTAACGCCACGGGGAGTCGGGCGGCGGCCGCATTGACCCCGAAAAGTTTGAACGAGACAATGATGAGCCAGTAGAGCAACGGCGGTTTTTGCAAGCGCGGGATACCGTTGTTGGTGGGCAGGAGCCAGTTATGGGTTTCGACCATCTCTTTGGCCGCGCCGGCATATTGGCCTTCTGTCTGGCTGTAGAGATCGCCCGAGCCAATCGTCGCCACGTGCAAAAGCACTGCCAGCGCAATCAAAATAGCAAAGAGCGCATGCCGCGTCGGCGGCGGAGGGAGCGCCACTGGCTCCAGAAGCGTTTCTTCGATTCTAAAAGTGCGGGCGCCTACCGTCATCGGTGCGTCAAGCTGTCCGTTCGGCAGGCTGAGTGTTTGGCTTCAGGTTTCGATATTTTTCCCAACTCTCCGGCAAGCGCAACAATGTTCCGGCGGGCATCTCGATGAGCGCGAGTGATTGGCGGCATTCGGCAATCAACACGTTGTCTTTCGGGCGAACGATGCGAAATGCGCACCAAAATCGTACGCGCTCCAGTCGATCGAGCCACCCTTCAACGACCAATCGATCCCCCAGTTTTGCCGCCCGGCGGTAGTCGATCTCGGTGTGAACGACCACCGGATATCTTTGCGTCTCCGCCATTTCTGCGAGGGCCAGACCGAGTTCTTCAGCGAGGAGAGTGCGAGCTATCTCGATGAAGCGCAGATATGCGATGTTCGACACGACGCCACCGCAATCTGTATCGAAAAACATCACCTGCACTTTTGTGCGGATACGCGGCACTTTGACGGCGGTCACAAACAACAATCATTCCGAAAAGCTTTCCAAAGCAATGCCAATCGAAAGTAGCTTGGAGCCTGAGTCGGCAGGCTGGAAGCCTGCCAGCCAGGACGGGCCGGGATGCCTATCTCTTTGACGAGCTGCGGCCTGTCCGAGCAGTGCGAAACGTGGCTAGGTCTTCAAGATCGACAAGACCGCATCGACTGCTTCCTGGATCTCGACTGCTTTCATGCAGCGGAAATCGATTGGGCATTTCCGGAGGAAGCACGGGCTGCATTCGACGTGATGTCGCAGAACAATGTGGTGATCGCCGAGTGGTCCGGTGAGACCCGGCTCGGTCGAGCCAAAAATCGCCACGACCGGAACTCCAAGCAGCGAAGCGAGATGCATTGTGCCGGTGTCATTCGTCAGCAATAGACGGCATTCGCGCAGGGCGAGAATGAGCTGATCGAGCGTGGTTTGACCAATTCGATTTACACACGAATCGCCGAGCCCGGCGGCGATCTGCTCGCCAATTTCCGCATCTTTGGGTGTTCCGAAAAGAACCCACTGCACTGGCGCGTGTGCGGCGACTCTTACTGCCGCCTCCGCGAATCGCTCCGACAGCCATCGTTTGGCCGGTCCGTATTCTGCGCCGGGACAGAGACCAATCTTGAGCGGTTGATAATTGATAGCTGAGGGTTGATTGGAGGCCGCAATTTGACTGTTGGCTGTTGGCTGTTGGCTGTTGGCTGCGCCACATATCTTGGCGATCCGGAGATAGCGAGCAGATTGATGTTCGAGTCGCCTGGGCGGCGGCTGCTCAGGCACGACCTGATTCAACAACCAACTCCGCGAATGGCCACGATAACCAACCCGACGGCGCACGCCGCTTAGCAGGGCTTCGAGAGCAACGCGCGACGAATTCGGGAAGAGAATTGCCGCGTCGAAACCTGGTCGTCCTCGAATCGAACGGACAGCCGCAAAGAGCGAATTGCTCGCAAGAGGAAGGATCGCGTCCACCTCTGGAACGAGCTTCCACACCGGAGCGATCTTTGCTGGCGCGGCAATGGTGACATGCGCATCAGGGCGTCCGTTCTTTATCGCGCGGACGGCCGACACGCTCATGACAGCGTCGCCCAGCCAGTTGCTTGAGCGAATGAGAATTCGGAATGGCTGTAAGTCTTGAGCCGAAATATCGGGTGGCAGATAAACGCCGCGCTTGTATCGAGCGAGAAGGAAATCGGGCCGGGGCATTTTCCAGCGATCGTGTACCCAAAACCAATCTTCCGGGGCACAACGGATTTGTGCGGCAATGAGATCGTTTGTTTTCGCGGTGAGCAATTCCACGGATGCCTGCTTTGCTTCCAATGCTGGCGAAACAACGATTCGCCAGCGGGCTAGCCCACCTGTGTAGATCGCCACCCCAACCAATGCTGCTCCGGTACGCTTGGCCAGCAATGCGGGTAGCGGCGACGTCGAGGCCAAGCGGCCAAAGAAAGGAACCCAGACCCCGCTATCTCCGGAATGTTGATCGCTTAGAATGCCGATGGCTCCCCCATCACGCAGCAGTTTGATCGCCTTTTCAAAGCCTTCTTTACGATCGAACATCTCGACGCCGGCGCGGCCGCGCATGCGACACACGTGTTCGTCGATAAAACGGTTGCCTAGCCTTTGATAGATGGTGCTGTTTCTGACGTAGCCGATGTATTTGGGCAAAATGTGAGCGAACAACTCCCAGTTGCTGAGATGGCTCAAGATGAGTACGACCGGCCGACCCGCGCGCAATTGCCGATGGATCACGTCCAGGTTTTCCGCCTCGATTCTTGCCGCGATCTTTTCCGACGGCATAACGCCAAGCTTGATGCTGCACAAAAGATTCCCGCCCAACCGCTGGAAATGGCGACGCACAAGACGCCGTAGTTCTCGAGGTGATTTTTCACTCCCGAACGCGATGGCAATATTACGCCGCGCCAGGTGCCGATAGTTTCCGAGAACAATCCAGGCACAGAATCCAAGAAACTCTCCAAAAACAAAGAGAACCGGCAACGGCAGCGCGCTGGCAATCGCGGATCCTGCGCGATAAAGGAGATAAACGCTAAAATCGAGCATGCAGGATCGTTCAGTGTCGCGGGACAGTGCGGCAGGGTAAATTTGCCTGCGGCTTGCTTCAACCAATATAATGTCGGCGTGTTGCCATCATCTTTCCCTTGGCTTGGTGCTGATTTTGCGCGGGTGATCTCGCGGAAATTTGAACGTGGCCGGTTCCTCGTGGTAGGGGCCGACCCCGGGAAACTTGAGCGACGGTTTGCCGAAATTGGAAGAGAAGCAGTCGTTATTGAGTCCGGCGCCGAGTTAGCAGCGAAGCTCTCGCAGGAGGCCGCTGCGACTCGCTTTGAGATTGCGCTCTGGTTTTATTCCTCGGAAAAAAGTGACGCCGATCGCCTGGTTGAGAAGCTTTCGCGTTGTGCAGACGAGATCGTACTAATACCTGGCTTCGGGGTAGATGTCGGCGAGCGGCGGCCGCAAATTGTCGAAAAATTTGGCCAATTCAGATTGCTTCCTGACTACGAGTGTGATCTTGGCGAGATTCATCCGGGAGCCCTACGCCTGCGCCACCGGCTCGGCGAAACTGCCGATGCCCTGGTTCCAGGGATGGAGACGGCTTTCGCGAAGGTAAACGCACGCCTGAGCGGGCTACAACGAGCCCTCCGTGATCGCGTGTCTGAATTAGAAGCGGCCCATCGGCATATCGCTTCGCTCGAGGAAAAATTACTGAAACTGAAGCAATACAAGCGGGAACTGAAGTCGCTGAAAGAACAAAAACAAACGCTGCGCAAATCGCCCGAGCGCAGGATCGGTCAGGTATTGCTCGCGCCGTATCGCATTCCAGAAAAATTGGTCAAAGCGACGCGGAAGAAATTATGGCCGCGGCACGGGGGGAGTAAACGCTCGGTTGCCCGGACTCAATATCAGGAGTGGCTCCAGCGGCACCGTGCGAGTGCGAGTGATCTGGAGCGGATGCGCCACGAAGCGCGTGCTTTTGTTTCGCAGCCGCTCATTAGCATTATCACGCCTATTTTTGACACGTCGGTGCCGTGGCTTGAAGAAGCTGTCGAATCAGTCCTCGCGCAAGCGCATGAAAACTGGGAGCTCCTTTTGATCGACGACGGCTCCAGCGCGTCCGATCTGCTGAATGCTTTGCCTACGTTGGCTGCACGCGACCGACGCATCACGCTTGCGCGACTTGGGGAGCATAAAGGGATTTCTGCGGCGTCGAATCAGGGGCTCGGAGTAGCTCGTGGCGAATGGGTCACTTTTCTCGATCACGACGACGTTCTGGAACCGGACGCGCTTTTCCAGATTTTGAAGCTTTTGCAAATCCATCCCGACGCTGATCTGATTTACTCGGACGAAGACAAACTGGCCGAGAATGGCTGCGACGCGCCTTTATTTAAACCGGATTGGTCGCCCGATTTTTTGCTTTCTTACAACTACGTCGGTCATCTGACCGCCGTGCGACGCGAGATTGTCCAGAAAGTTGGCGGGTTCCGTTCGGAATTCGACGGAGCGCAGGATTACGATCTCTTTCTTCGTGTGATCGAGCAGAGCGATCGGATTCATCATATTCCGCGGGTGTTGTATCATTGGCGGCGAAGCGAAACTTCCAGCGCGATCAGCGTTCGGCAAAAGCCTCGTCAACTCGACGCCTCACGGCTCGCGATTGAAGATCATCTGCAGCGGCGCGGCGAGCCCGCTCATGTTGCAGTAGATTGGCGCACGCATGCCTTCTGCATCAGACGTGAACTGGTGGCGGCGAAGAAAATCTCAATCATTATTCCAATCCGCCCCGAGCCGGAGCAACTCAGGCGTGGTGTCGAAAGTCTGACGAGAGCGACTCGCTATCCTAATTACGAAATCGTTATTGTTGGCAGCGAGGATATGCCAGACAAAGCCACTGATTATCTTCCCGGTATAGCGCATCGCCTGTTGCGCTTCTCAGGCGCATTCAATGACTCCGCCGTCAGAAATTTCGCAATCCAACAGACCGACAGCCCCTGGCTTCTTTTCATGGACGGCAATATCGAGGCGATCGAACCGGATTGGCTGACGATCATGGCCGAGCACATCCAGCGGCCGGAAGTTGGCGCAGTCGGCGGACGATTGCTTAATCCGAACGATACGATTGAACACGCGGGATTTGTTCTTGGTGTCAATGGAATTGCGCAGCCTGCTTTTCGCGGTTTTCCGGCGGAACATCCCGGAGCGAATCGCCAATTGCAGGTCACTCGCAACTGCGGCGCGGTGTCGGGCACGTGCATGTTAACGCGCCGCGACGTTCTCCAAGAAGTGGGTGGGTTCGAAGAAAGCCTGCCGGAATCGCTTGCCGACGTCGATCTTTGCCTCAAAATGCAGCGCGCAGGTTACCTGATTGTTTACACTCCGTTTGCAAAACTTTACTGGCACGCACCGCACCACGGTAGGATCGACACGCGCGGCGACGCGATTATGCGCGAGCGTTGGCCCGATGCTTTGCAGCGCGATCCCTATTACAATCCAAATCTTTCTCGCGATCGCGCTGATTTCTCGTTAGGCAAGTAGACGCTTTTGAAAGACCGACATGAATAAGGGCGAAACAAATTTGTGGCTGGGCGTGAGCGAGGCGGCGCGAAATGCGTTGACTCCGCGTGATTATAAATCGGGCTCTTTGCCGCAAAGAGTCGCGCACACGGGTCTTCCTGCCGGCGAACTGGCAGTGGCAGACCGGTCGAGACCAGAGATAAAGCGCGCCTGGGTCCCCGGCGTGGAAATTTTCTCTCGCGCAATCCATTCCCAGCATCATCGCGGAGTTTTCGGCGAATTTGTCCGACGTGACGAGGGAGTCCTGGCGAAAATCGGATTTTGGCCGAAGCAATGGTCGGCCGCGCGCATGTTTGCGCACAGCGCCAAAGGATTTCATGTGCATCCACCGAGTATTCCGTCCGATACGACCGCCGAGAAATGGCTGCGACGTTTGTTCATGCGCTGGCCGCAAAATTATTCGCTGCGTCGTTACGATGACGAGCAGTGGGACGTCATGTTTTTTCTCCAGGGACGCGTGGAGATGATTTTGTGCGATGTGCGT
>Ga0193727_1000265_pt1 | contig 19142 bp, 48 predicted proteins | sample H2c2metaG_FD_143051 | JGI IMG/M metagenome (GOLD analysis project Ga0193727, IMG submission 143051) | Soil microbial communities from a riparian zone of the East river system, Colorado, United States - H2c2 | ecosystem: Environmental > Terrestrial > Soil > Riparian zone | place: USA: East River...
GAAACAGAAGAAGAAGAAGAAACTGAAGAAGAAGAAGAAAATGAAGAAGAAGAAGAAACTGAAGAAGAAGAAGAAACTGAAGAAGAAGAAGAAACTGAAGAAGAAGAAGAAACTGAAGAAGAAGAATGGGAAGAAGAAGAAGAAAAACCCAAAAAGAAGAAAGCATTGCCTGCACCACCGGCTAAGAAAAAGAAAGGGTAGTTTTTTGTTTTATGGAGTTTATGGGATTGGGAAGCTGGGGAGCTTCCCATTTTCGTTTAATTGAGGATCAAAACTTATGGAAAACCGAGAACTTGAAGAATTACTAAAGCTTACTAAGAAATTTGCTAAATTCCTCAAAAGGGATAAACAGCCAAATACCCTTACAATGAGAACACTAGATTTTGAAAACATGGTTAGTTACCAGCTAAGTAAGAGAATGGATAAGAGAATAGACACCATTACTACATGAAGAAATTTAAAGATATGAAACGTGGGGATAAAGTATATATCCTTAAGCCCTTTACAAAGGAGATTTTAGAAACCGAGGTAATTGATTCAGCAAAGCATCCAAAATCACTTACCGGGAAAGTTTGGGTATTGAATGTACTCAAGATAGTATTAGGGGAACATATTACTCAAGATACTCTAAAAACAGCTCAAAGACATTTAACCCCCAATATTCTTACACAAATCATAGTTCCATGCGATGCAACCTGGGCATTACTAACTAAACCAATTCCAACACCAATTTTTACAGATAAATACTCATTAGAAAGATGGATAAACAACCCGACGAAGGATATAACAGCTCTACTCAAGGAAATAGAACTGGAGACGGCGAAGCCCTCGATCTCAGACTTACCCTTGAACAAGCCTCAAGCTTAATCCTTATCTTAACCGACTATAATGAGCGGGCAAATCAGAGAGTTAAGACTGTGAATGAGATGATAATAAGCTATAGGAAGGATGGTAATGATTTTTGGGTGGATAAATTATCCAAAGGTTTAGAGATAGATATGGCCATTATGGATGATGCTAACCTATTGTATAAGGAAATTAGTGAAATAATGGTAGAACTAGAAAAACCAAAGAAGGTGATTATAAAACCGTCATGGAGGGAATAGAATCTTTCAAAACCGATAAGAATACCATCTTGGTTTGATAAAGTAATTATTTCAATTCAAAAGTATTCTGGAGCCCTAGTCCAAAGGCATAGTATCCTTTTACAGGATAACATAAATCCTCATCCGACTTTATATCTCATTGGGTCATTAGAATCTATCAATGTAGTGACTCAGATCATAACTTTGATAATTCTATACGTAGAAAGAAATTCCTCCACTGTAAGTAAGAAATATGCCCTCAAAAGTAAATTGGAAAGACAAAGTGTTCGTAGGGGAAAGAAAAAGGCTTATTATAGAAAATATATCCTTAATGGACACCAAATTAGGGGTATCTATAAAAAAATATTAATTAAAGAGGTTAATTCTTTATTCAAAGAGCTATTAAGAGATCGAAAGGAAAAAAGTTCGGAAGCTCATCTGTTAATCAAAAAGAAATTGTTAATATTGAAAACACTTTTAAATGATCATCCAGAATGGCAAAAACGTATACCTTTAAAGAACTTTTTCTAAATTGGCAAAAAGCAAAAGCCCATTTGGAAGAGGTTATTTCTAGGTATGGGGATACTAAGGTATCATACTGGAGAAAGGAGATAAGTTTAGCGGAAAAAGCTGAAAAATATTGGATTGAACAATTAGGGGGTTATGGAAGGGGACTTATAATCCAAGCAACCGGATTAATAAGATATAATGAAAAATATGATTCCTTTACTATCTATTTAGTAAATGCTCAAGCCGAAGAAATAAAAGAATACTTAATAGCCCGTTTTCCAAATATTGAAAAGGGAACTATTGAGCTAAAGGAATTCCAAACAGGAATATTAAACGTTTAACCAAAAAAAGTAAAAAGCCATGGCGAAAGTAAAACTGACCTATGAGTCCGCAAAGGACAAATTAGCCGGGGTCAAAGAAGAACTACCGGCAGCAGAATCACAACTCAAGGAGTATGTGAAGAAAAACAAAGTAAAGGGGGGCAAATCTGAGGACAAGAAAACCCAAGCGGGTCATGATAAGATAGTTTCAACTATCGCTGACTTGAAGGAGAGGAAAGCTCGTTATATAGCTTTCATGAGGGAAAATAAACCTCAAGTTGATCGGGAATCCAAGTATAAGTATCCCGTGGATTGTAAGACCGGATTGGATAAAAAGAAATTCCGTTCGGTAATGAGATCAAAAGCAAAGAGAGCTAAGGTAGACATTGATGTTTATCTTGCTGATCCCGGTAAGTATGATAAATTGGTAGCTGCAAAGGATGCTGAAAAATCTGCAAAGAAGGAAAAGCCAAAGGCAAAGAAAAAAGTTAAAGAAGCTCCAAAGAAGAAGTTGAAGGTAGTAGATAAGAAGAAGAAAAAAGCTACTCCTCCACCAGATGAGGAAGAAGAAGTTGAAGAAATTGAGGGGGACAGCGATGAAGAAGCTGAAGATGGGGCATCGGGGGAGTCAGAGGATTAAGCCTTTTCATACGTGAAATTTAATAAAAATGCCATTGATTAATCCCGATGGCATTTTTTGTATTTAATTACTTCAACTAAAGATTTAAAGCATGATCGATTCGGAAATAAAGGAACTAATTACCCAAATAGCCAATAAACCATACATAGAAAATGTAAAGGAGTTGCTTCATGAGCTTAATTTTGAATTCATGGATACCGATTACTGGAATTTTCCGATATTTCCTTGGCAACATCCATCTCATAAAAAATATCAATGGATGGTTCGTAGATATAGGCAAAACAAATCCATTCTATTTGATTTTAGACTCATGGTTGGAATCAGGTTTTTGGACTATAGATCACCAAAAATTATCCTTTATGCAGCTAAAGCTGGGTATTTGGATGAAATAAGAAAACCTTGGAAAGTACCCGTTGAAGTAAATGCAAAGAAAAAGAAGATACCATTAACATTTCCCGATGAGATGAGTATTCAGGATAGAATAGACTGGAGGAAAATGCATAAGAAGCATTCTAGTGGAAAATCCCTATCTAAAAATGAAAAGGATTATTATTTCAAATTTAAACCACTTATCGGAAACTTGGATAAAGAATTTGATCACCTTTAATGAACTCCAAAATTAATTTTTTAAATTTGAAAATAAATTAAAATCTAAACCACTTTTTAATATGCTCTCACGATCTCAAAAGGCAATGGTAAGAAAAATAGCAATGTTACAAGAAGAAAGTTTTATGCGTATAGTGGAAGAGGAAAAACTAAAGGTATTACTTCAGGAAATGATTGAAGAGGGATATAATGTAGATTTGCTTGACTTGGAGGAGCATGCTGCAAAGAGTTTGGAATTATGGGATAGGGTTAAGGATGACCCGGATAAATTTCTGAATATACTTGATGATTTGAACCTGGAAATGGTTCGTCACCATCTAGTGAATGAGTTCAGAAGTTCAAATCCAAACACAAAAACCCTCCATAGGAAGTTGACTCTTTTTGAAGAAATAAAACAAAACCAAAACTGATGGAACTTTGGGAATTAATTTATCATTATACCTTATTAGGATGTAAAATATCATTTGATAGAATGGGGTATAATCAAAATATGATAACCATGGAAAAGAATGGAATATCTATTTCATCGATATTACCCGATGATCATTTACCGGGATCATTAACAGAATGCATAGCTTTTATGTATAATACTAAACTAAAATCCCTATGACCAAATATTGCATCTACAAGGAATTCCCGGGTTTTATTCCAATGATGAATCCAAATGAGATCAAAGAAAGGTTAAAGAAAGTGGATACCATGCCATTGAATCTTGTAATGAAAATTGTGGATGCAAATGGTAAATTTCTTGAATGGTATGAGGAAATTTACTCGGGGAAAAGGGACGTTGAGAAAGGAATGGGGATGGTGGAGATATGGAAACAGATGGTAGTGGATATGAACCAAAGATTTTTGGATGGTGATTTTGATTGTATAACTATTGAAATTCAATTAATTTGCCTTGGTTGGGTTGCCGGGGAGGATACTTATTTAATAAGCTTATGATAACCATCACCGAAGATGAGCTAATCAAATTGAAAAGAATCCTTAATTGGGCACGATTCCAAACATGTAATAATTCAGTAAAACCCGACGTAGTAGCAATTATTGAAATGATTAAAACCAAAGAAAATGAGTGCAATATTAATACCAAGAGAGAGGGTAGTATCTAGCCATATTGTGGCAATAGGATATGATGAAAAATCAAAAACCCTGGTAGTGGAGTTTGAAATGGCAATCTGGTCGTATAGCCCGATTGATAAGAAAACCTATAAATCATTAATGGGTTCAGAATCCATAGGTTCATATTTCCATAAGAATATAAAATCGGATGAATCCCTTTCAAAGGAAAGGTTACAGTAATTAAAGAAATTTTGTAGTTTTAAACCCAAAAATTAAATCAAATGGTAAATAATGCAGCTCAATCAACTTACAATCGTCTAAGAGACCTTGTAACAAAAATGGAACCAGATATGAATAAATTTTCCGAAAAGATCAATGCAGCCGCCGGAAGAAGAGTTCGTAAATCTGCCCAGGAAAGCAAGAGACTATGCCAAGAACTAAGAAAACAAATTCAGGAGCTTATAAATGAAGGAAAATAATTTTTTAGGCGGAGAATGCATCTTACCGCAAGGTAGAGACGGGCATTGATCCACTAGGGATATCAGTATAAAGTTGGGTGAGTATCATCAGTTCTTTAACAGATATTACCGGGCATATAGAACTGGATAATGTTTTATGTGGTGGATAGGAGATCGACTTACTTCACTCCGCCTCTTTTTAAATATTTTAGTAGCCCTTTTTTCCATTCAGATATTCATTCTATATTTGATCTATAAATAAATTTCAATTAAACAAAAACACTATGAAAGCAGAAATCAAAGGAAGTGACCTGGTTATCACGATCCCCTTTAATAAAAAGGGAGTTGCATCGGGTTCAGGAAAATCAATGGTACATGCCACAACTTCCGGTAACAAAGTTACTGAACTTGAGGTCAATGGTAAACTATTGGTTTTGGGATTGAATGCTTACACACCCAAGGGTGAATAAGTTAAAACCCGATACATTGGTGGATGGTCCGGTATTGGACCATCCATCCTATTGGGTAACTTATTTCGATGAGTTAATACTGGGTATTAAAAATAGTGAAACCATTGATGCTGATTTTGAAGTTATAGAATCAAAACTCCTATGCGAAATTTAATTGCTTTTATCTTTTTTATACTTTTCTTTTGGTTTGCATTATTTGAAACTGAGGTACCGGATACTCCAAATGAAAGTTGGGATAATGTAAAACCTGATTCTTTAAGAGAACCTAATCATTTCGATTGGGAGCATAATAAATATGTATATAAGGATGAAATTAAACCCGATACTGAAATTTACGATTGGGGACCATTAACATCAATACCGGATTATTCGGTAAAGATTGCTGGAGGTTATAATCCACCAAAAGCAAGAGTAAAAGTAATAAAAAGAACTACGGGTTCTTTAGGGGGAATGGATGATAGATTGCGGGAGGCATCCGACCTACCCGAAATTAAGTTTAAAGGTAAATACTACCGGCAAAGAATGAGAGCAGATGGTATAATTCAATTAATCCCAATAAGATAACCATCAATGACTACCGAGGATATAACTATAGGAACTGAAATTGCAAATGGGAAATGTGTATTCTTAATGCGTTTCACTGATCGAAACGGTCATAGAACAGCATACTTTATATCTTTTAGGAATGGAATCTATTTTCTATATGAATCATCCACTAGCGGTGTTCTATTTCTTTCTAAATCATTACCCGGATATAAGTCGGAAAGAATGCAAGAAATCATCCAAGAAATATTTAACCGAATAAAACCACAAATAAAATTAAACCATGGGAACAACTCAATTAATGACTAATGAACCCGAACATGGCAAATGGTTTATAATTGTGATAGTTTTAATAATTATAGTAATTTACCTTTGCTTATGAAAACTAAAGATGAACTAACCGATGAGATGTTGAATATCATAGAAAGATTTGACTTTGAGAAAGTAAATGCCTATATGGTATTGAAGGATTGGAAAGTAAATGATCGGGTACTTATGGAAAAACAAATGAGGGAAAGAGCCTTAAGCATGTTTGAACATTTGATACCCCATTACCTAGTAGATGAAAAATGGCATGCTATTTCAAACGAATACGACGGCTTAACAGTAATAATTTCTGCGGCGGGTACACTATCATTATTCTTTTTTATTGAGATGAAAAACTCATACCCAATATGACCTCATTCCGACAACTGGGGAGTAGGTTAGTAAAAATTTATGAATGGTTTATAAAAAAATAGACTCTACATTTTGAGAAGAACACGAATGGTGGTATTTGATTCCAAAATTGATGAAGTAATTTGGTTTGAGAAGGATGCTTCAAACCTAAGTAAAATGATTGAACATATACATAACACTAGCTTTTAAAAAACTTATAATGGGAAAAACACATGTACAACTTGCTCAGGAAATTGAGAAGCTTGAAAATCAAATTTTATCATTGGATGATATTCAAGCCAATAAGCCTGATGTGATCATTAAAACCATAGCGGGTCAAGAAATCATTATACAAGAGGGCCATGATCAATTATGCCTTGCTCTTAGAGCATTCCTTGAAATGATTCTTGATAAGAAAAAGGATCAGGTTAGAGAGATACTAGACCCTATTCAACAGGCACCGGAAAAGAAAAAGAAACTCGAATGATAACCAAAGAAGAAAAGATTAGATGCCTAAGATTAGGGGCAAGATTTATGAAAATAAGTCTTGAGAAATTATCGGATCGTAGTTGTTCCCTATTGATCGATTTAATTTCAAACTTAAATGAAAAGGGGGGGGAATTAGATATAATGGATTTAGCAGGAATATATGCTGCTCAGGAAGAAGCCGATAGAATTGCAAAAGCAAATGAAACAACCAAATCCCAGTGATTTACCCGTGATGAGGGGATACTGCAAAACATGTCCATTTAAACCAGATGAAAAAGGTAGAGCCCAAGATCAACAACTTGCTAATATTGTTATTGAAAGAACCCTTTTTAAAGGACATCAGATTTGTCATGGAACTGAAGGACCCAAAAGAGAATGGAAATTTAGATGTAAGGGTTCATTTGATCATAACTTAGTGATTTATGAAAGGATGGGATTAGAACACCTAGTAAAATAATAACTAAGCCAGGAAATAATTTACAAAACCATTAGAATCGTAGGTAACCATCTATTATCTTTGATCTATAATTAAAACAAAAAATTATGGAAACTCTAAAGACAGTGAAGAAGGTAACTTCTAAAAATACCAAAGTGGATGCAAAGAATGCTTCCAACATCAAAAAGGCAATTACTGCCCAAAAAGATTTGATGTATCATTATCCAAAGGGATGTAATACCCTTGATGAAAGGAAGAAATTCCGTACGGATGCAAGACGCCATCGGGAATCCTTCATCAAAAACATTAAGAAAGCCGCTCCTGGTGCAGAACGTGAAGCATTACGTTCTGAAGCAAATGCCTTCGGAAAGAAAACATTTGTATCGGTACCGAAGTTTTGATAATTCTTTGGAATTGCCATAGCAAAGATGCAAATGGGGGTTAGGTAGAAATACTTAACCCTTTCTTTTTATTTAACTTTAAAATTGATAATTTATGAAAGAACTTAAAAAATTTATAAAGGGGGTTAAGAAGGTGATTAGTAAACCCACTTCAACCCAAAAGAAAAAGTATCGGATCAATCCAAAACTTTCTGATAAAGAAAGAAAAGCCATAGGGATTGAATATAAAAACGGTGGAGGTACTTCCAAGTTAAAAACCGAAGAGAAGGTATCCATTCATGCATTAATGGAAAAGTATAAAGCATCCTATGGGGCAATCTGGAATATTATACACAAGGCTAATCCAATAAAGAAATAAAAAAACCATGGAAAAAATAACATACTGGAAATATTGCTTAGCCAATAAGATTTGGCTATTCATTGGACTTACATTAATAATGTTTGGATTCTTTGCCTATTGGATTTTAGCAGAGGGTGGCTTATATGAAAATTACGATGATATTACCGGGGGGTTAATTGTCCTGGGTTTTATGTGGAGCGTATACTTCATTGGAAATTTCATTGCTTGGTGTAACCTTGATAAATCATGAATTCTAAATTGATTCCATGGGCATTATATATAGTATTTATTGTCCTTAAGTCAATCAACGATGCTGAGTATATCAGGAAGCAGAAATCTAAGGGGATCAATCACTTGATTGAATGGTTTATGGTGGCAATTGTTGCATCCATTACATCCTATGCAATCTCAACCGAATTAATTAATATCATTCTATTCGATATAGTATTGGTACCAATTACATGGATCATTACCGATGCCTTGGTTAATTTTGCATTGGGTGAAAATCCATTCTTGCATGTTGGTAGTGGATGGTGGGATCAATTCTTTAAACTTCACCTTCCGGAAAAATTTGTACCTTATGCTATTTGGATATTGAAAATACTCCTAATCATAATTGCATGGTACGTATGGTCCCGACTCCTAATAAAGAACTAAACCAGCTAAAGGAATATATCTGGCGATGTTGCAAAAGATGTGGAAGGAAATACCCGGATACAATATTAAACATTGGGGATGTTATTCATCACGCCAGAGATTTTGTTTGCTTAGATACTGGGCAATGCAATAAGACCAGAAAAAAGAATGAAAGGAGCCATGGATAATTTACCCGTGGTTCCTTTTTCGTGTTCTTTATTTTTTTATATTTGAATCATCAATAAAAAATTATTAATTATGAAAAAACTATCAAATGGTAAAGATACCGGAAACACATCTTCATATTCCCATGAAGTAAGAACCACGGTGAATGATCTCAAAAGAGTTTGTGGAACCCCAACATTTAAAGAACCACCAGAGAAGGTTTCAATTGGGTGGGAAATGGAAACCGAAGATGGTGAAGTATTCACTATCTACGATTGGAAGGAATATTCCAAACCCGCAGCCAGATTTCCTAACCGAAAGGTTAATTTTCATATTGGGGCAAGGGATGAGAAATCATCCCTAAAAGCCCAAGAAGAACTATTAAAAGCCCTTCAATCTTAAAGTTATGGCAAGAAGAGAATTACCACAAATGAATCGCCAACGGTTTAAATCTTTGGATCAATTGGATGAGATAGAAAGAGGGTCAACGGTATATAAAAGAAATGATCAAACCAAACTTCATTGGGAGATGTCAAAATATACCGTGAAAGGTGCAGATTCGGATCATTTACTTTTAATTGATACCGATGGAAAAGCTCATAAGGTAGAATTTGATTGCTTAGATGAATATGTAACCATTAAAATGTAAAAACCATGACACGAAAACAACAAATATTGAAAATGCTAGAAGCCTCCAAATTACTCAGGGGCAATGACCATGCGATGAGTTGCCAAGAGCTTTGTAAAGGCATTATCTTTGCTGAAAACTTAATTGGCAATAAAGCTCATTATTTATCGGGTTCAATAAGCTCCATTCTTGCAAAAATGGTTAAGGATGGGGAGCTTGAATACGGTGATAGAAAGTCAATAGGGGGTGGGCATCTATACCGACTAATAAAATAACTATTACATAAAAAGAAACAAAAATACTAATACCATGAAAACCATATACCTTCAAAGGCCAGATTATTCTTGGATAAAATTCGAATTCAATTCCACCCAAGAAATCATTGATAAGTGTACCGAAATTGGAAATGGGGTTATAATTGGAGATGAGGTTACAATTGGAGATTGGGTTAAAATTGGAAATGGGGTTATAATTGGAGATTGGGTTAAAATTGGAAATGAGGTTATAATTGGAGATGGGGTTAAAATTGGAGATGAGGTTATAATTGGAAATTGGGTTATAATTGGAGATTGGGTTAAAATTGGAGATTGGGTTATAATTGGAAATGGGGTTAAAATTGGAGATGAGGTTAAAATTGGAGATGAGGTTAAAATTGATCTATATACATCATTATTTGCATCCAATTTATATCAATATGCAACCTCAGCTTATTATGACAGTAATAAAGTACCGATGATCCAATTGGGATGTTACTTAAGAACTAGAAAAGAATGGGAATCGGATTTTTGGAATAATCCAGGTGAATTTCCTAATGATCCTACTAATGAAAAATCAAATGCTAGGTTAAGGGCATTTAAAATAGCCTCTACTTTCTTAGATTTAATAAAACCAAAATAACTAAAATTATAAGTAGAATGTATGGAAATATAAAATCACCAAAGAAATCCTTTAATAAATCAGCAGTAAATGATCGTAGAATCATTAAGGGTTTGTTAACGGAATTATCCGGTCATAAATTACTCGGGGAAATGATCAGGGAAGGATATAATAAAGCAGCCGGGGAACCCAACTATAATCTGGATAGATGGTATAATGAATTTCCGGGTAATTGGGTACTAAGACCAAATAGCCCAAAACAAGATATACTTAAATTTCTACAAACCCTTAATAATAGAAATGGTTTTGTGATTGGAAAATTAATGAGAGCATGCTGGGTGGATGTAGAAGTAAGAATAGCAGAAGTACCATATCGGTATATTTATTCGGATTACCTTTAACCTAAAAATTATCAAAAATGGAAAACTATGAATTACATGAAATTCCGGTAATAGTAAAGAATTTTCCTTGGCATCCAGAATGGTATGCAATACAGGGTAAGTTTCAATCCACCGATATTGAATGGTGTTCCGGTATAGAATCTTGGGTTTCAATCTTATGCCTAAACTCATTATGGAAAAGAGATTATTTACCCTGAAAAGAAATGATGGCGATGAATTAGAAATATTCATCAATAAATCAACCTTCTACCCATTTAAGGTTACGGGATTAGAAAGGCCAGAAATTAATAAACCATATACATTATTGATTGAGTATTATGGTGATCCAATTGAATTTGAATCAAGGTTATTTGATCTCGTAGAAGCATGGGCAAATCATAAAAATTGGAGAACTCCAAGAATACCTAAAATAGAACCTAGAGAAACCCCACTGCCATGAAACTAAAGGAGATATATGAGGCTATTACATCCCTTGAAAGGCAACGGGATGATCCCCGGTATTGGAAAAATGAAAAGGAAAGAGCCGAAATAGATAAGAAAATTGAAAGTCTAAAAAAACAAATCAAGCACTATGGAAATAGATATTCTAAAAACTGATAAAGAGAAACAAGAGATTGTAGCTCAAATCATCAAACAAAAAATGGTAAGTACCATATCAAATCCCAATGGTTTAAATCTGTATGCCATGGATAAAAATTGGAAGGTATCCTTGGTAATCTTTCAAAATATTCAGATTCAAACTGCTTTAACCAAAGAGGCAATGGGTAGATTTGAACCCCATCCCACTACCAAACAAATTAAAAGGATGAGAGCAAATATAAACCCGGAATCCATCCATGTATTAGCATTGAATAAAGAAAATGCCATAAGAAAATTTAAAGCTATCATCGAAAAAGCCATTACTTTACATAAAGAATATGCAACCCAGCAAGCAATTGACTCAGGTATTACTGAAAAAGAAATCCATTAAAGATTTCCTACCATCCCAAATTTTAGCACCGGGTGAGTATAAAGTTATTGATCCAGGCCGCTTGGTTAGGATAGGAAATCGTCAATTTCAATATGTTAGGGGTTTATGGAACGGTACCCTTTCTGGAGCATTTATGAGTAAGCATGGAGTTAGAATTACTCAATTCAAAGATAATGGTGAAATCGATTACATTCATTTTAAAACCAATTCAGAATATGAAAATTTCCAATAATGCCTTATTATTAATTGCCTCATTTCTCATATTTATGGGTATACTGGGTTTGGGTTCATCCATATACCTGTTAACCAAGGATTATACCATAATAAAAAATTCACCGGATACATTATCAATTCCATCCTATATAAGAGGATATAAAAGGATTGGTAATTCAAACCTAATCTATAAAGAAAAGGATACTATCGAAATGGTTAGGGAAGTGAAAATATTTATAATTCTTAGGAATCTTTCAAGGAAAGAAAGAAAGATGAAACTTGATCAATTAAATCATAAACCAGATTGACTTCAGGGATTCCCATATTATATTTGGATTCAAATTAAAAATTATCAATTATGAAAAATCTATGGCTAAAAGATGAAGATTTAAAATGGATTAGGTTTTCATATGAAAACCTTTCCGATTTAAAAAAAGAATTTGAATTCCGAGGGGTTGAAATTGGAAATGGGGTTGAAATTGGAAATGGGGTTACAATTGGAGATGGGGTTAAAATTGGAAATGGGGTTATAATTGGAGATTGGGTTGAAATTGGAGATGAAGGGAATATTCATCAATCAAAGGCAATATTCATCTCGAATGGGTATAAATATGTATCCGGTGGATATTTAAAAAAAGATGGAACCCCAATGATTCAATTGGGATGTCATTTAAGAACTAGGGAAGAATGGGATAAAGATTTTTGGAATAATCCAAAAGAATTTCCTAATGATGGTTCAGAAAAATCAAAGGCAAGATTAAGGACCTTTAAAACCATTTGTTTCTTTTTAGATCAACTGATAGGATAAGAATTCGGTAATAATAATTAAAAAATTATCAATTATGAAAAATTATCTAAAATTGCCTCATGATGAGTACCTTAATATTCAAGGGATTCTAAAAGAAATGAGAAAAAGAACCCAACAAATGATTATTGACCAACCAAAAGAAAAGGCATGGTTGAATAATAAATTATTATATATTGGGAATTCATTATTTGAATGCACCCATGATTTTGATTCGGGTGAACCCTATTTATTCAATGATACTATTATGACCATTCAAGAAATTCAAAAGGTATTAAGGGAAAGATTTCCAAATTTAGAAATCGATACCTACCGGGAGAATAATATAAAATATCAAGAATCCATACCCGGGAATGTAGTAGAGGCAAATGATGATTCCGGTTTAATTATTTCCAATGGTGATGGGGCATGGGATTTGGAAATAAAAAATAATGAACCCATCCTCACTTGGATGCCCTACCCACAAACTCCAATAATAGGTTTAAATTCAATTATCCAACATTTAACCGAATAATTTTTATGAAAACTCAAAAAGAAATGATCGAATTATTGGCAGAATCGGAAATGGTAACATCAATGAAAATTTATGCGTTGGATGTGGATTTAAAAGCCTGGATATTTAATAGATCCCAGGATGGGGATAATGTATTAGATTTTCTAGCATTAGCAATTGATCAAATGGGTAAAGAAGATGGTATAAATCTAATTGATGAAATCTTAACCGAATTATCAAATACCGAAGAGGAGTTAATATTAATGGATGAAGCAATACCCGAATCAATAAGGAAATCGGTAAATTTCAGAAATCTTTTAAGAAAGGATATTTTGGATACTATAGTAGAAAAAGGTATGGGTTTAGTAGATCGGGATATATTGGATGTTTCATCAGCCGAAGTACTGGCAGAATTAGATGATATTAATGAAGAACCGATGACCCAATTAAAAGAGGGTAATATAACTCTTGAGCTTTATTTTATTAATAATGACATCATCTTTATTGAAACCAATCCTAAATACCCCGAAAAACAAGTTTGGGGGTTAGATTCTAATACCTATGATTGGTTCATCATCGATGGGAAGGAATTAGATGCTCAAGTACCGGAAGATACCTCAAATCAAGATGCAATTGATTGGCAAACGGATATAACTACTGCCCTAGAGTATGCATTAGGTCAAATTGATTATTTATATAACCTGCATCCCATTAAAATCAGAGATAGAATAAGGTATACTACCAAAACCTCAATGGAGCGTTTGGTAAAAGCATTAAAGATACATCAACTAAATTCCAAATTTATTGAAATGTTTCAATTAAAAATCATTGGGATGGAATTAACATTGAAAGATAACCAAAACTTTTCATGAGCAAAAAAGAAACCAATTCTGAAAGAAGAATAAGAATATCTATAGATCAGATAAATTTTAGATTGAAAGATTTAAAGCAAGATCTAAGTTCTTATAAGAAAGCTATTAAAAGATCTGATTCTTTTTATGATATAAATACTTTTTGCATGCAGGCTAAAGGCAAAGAAGAGGTTATAGAGCATCTAGAAAGAATTTTAAACTTATTAACTAAACCTATATCTATATTGAAAGAAAAAGGTATTACATAAATCAACAATAACCCATTAAAATAAAACCTTCTAATACCCCTTATTTTTAAGGGGTATTTTTCTGTGTACCAATTATATACCCATACCCCAAATTGATAATATTACCTATAACCCTTTTACCTATTAAATCCCAAGGGTTTTAAAAATCCCCACTATTATCCATTATAACCATTTAAATTATGAAAATCCGAATAAAAAGGCCTAAAGGAATCACCTACCAAATCAAGAACCTAAAAACCATAAATAACCAAGAAGAATTCAAAAAAGAAAGAGAAAGAATAATTAATAGAATAATAAATGAATATATCAATGATGGATTTAGATTGAATAATAAACCAACTAATTTAAATCAATTATCAGAATATATAGGAGAATCATTAATACAATGCATGAAAAGAATGAATAGATTAGGTGAACATCTATTGGGAAATGATAAGAATAATGGCTTTAGAGTCCTTTTGGCGAACACCATAAACCATTTGACTACAACTAAGGCCCTGGTTTTAGGGCAATTTAATACATTAAATGCTTCACAATCAGACGGTTACGTACCCTTCATAAGTTCTGCTGTAAATGAGGTATTACGGGGTCTAGTATCTACCGATTCCAACTTTATTAGCCTATTAAAGGTCATGGCACCAGCCCAACACCCAAGCGTACCCAGTACCATAATCAACAATAACCCCATAGGCCAAGCCCTAACCAATAATAACCTATTAAATGTAAATGAGGCCATAAAATTAATTGATAAACAAAGAGAGGTACCTTTATTAGAAAGTCAGAATAAAATTGATAATTTAGAGCAAACCTATATAGAACCTGGAACTCCCCAGATTTTAGCCACAAAGCAACAAGGTACCAATAATGATGGTTTAGTTCGGCCTAAGAAGAAATTGAGGGTACATGAATTAAGAAGGGAAGATCAAGATGAAATTATCAATCCAGAAATATAATTGATAATTCAAAATTTCCGGAGCTATACCTAATAAAATTTTGTAGTTCGGCCGTTGAAGTTTGGCCACATTAGGCCCAATTAGTTCGGCCTTGATCCTTCCCATAAAACTCAATAACCATGACATTATGCCATCATTTACATATGCCAAACTTACCGACAAAATAATTGATAATTCTTTAGGATGAGAATTATCAATTTTATATCTTTGATGCATGGAAGGAAAATCCTTTCAATTAAAAATCAAAAAATTATCAATTATGAAAAATTTAAAATTATCCTTCTCTGATCTCAATCATGATCAATTGGAGATTCTCAAAGAAGAAAATCGGATTCAAAAAAGGAATGAGAATCGATTATATTCCCTACTTGCATTCCTTGCATTGGATTTGATTATTGGATTGATCATCTATGCATCTAAAGGAAATCATTTATTTGCATCCCTAGATGCATCCCATTTGATGATGATGGGATCAATCCCTGCAATTATCCTTCCTAAGAAAAAGGATAAAAAGAAATCCATTGATAATGCAAATCTATCCAAGATAAAAGAATCTAAAGGAGAAAAGAAAGACATCACCCGATCCTCATTATATAAGGGAGTGGATGCATTATCAATGAGGGATCAAAAGAAAGAAAGATCAAAGATTAGAAGGAAATTGGATGCATTCTGCAATGCAATCTTAGGGAAGGATAGATCAAAGGAAGAAAAAGAAGGATCAATCAAAGAATTCAATGCATTCTATAAAAAGAATTGGAAATTGAATGATTATAAAATTGATAATTTCTCTAATCGGTCTGATGAAGATCAAAGAAAGGATTATCAATTGATCCTCGATCTTGCAAAGAAATCATTGGGATAGATTTGATAATTTTAATTCCCTTTGATAATCGAATAGGATTCATCCCCTATTCGATTTTTTTATGCATGATCCCCCCTGCACACCAAGTGGGTTTTTTATTACCACTATTTTTTTAGTACGTGGAAAGGTAGAATTATCAATTATGTAATACCCAATTACAAAGTAACCGAGTAGCATGCATTATAGAATACAGTTGATTTCCCATTTTCATAATCAATTATAACTTCCTTAAGTTCTTGATATACGCGAATTAACTTTACAATTTCTACTTCCCAAGGAATACCCAAACCCATACTATGATGAATAACCCTTGGTATACCTCCCACTTTAAAATAAACTGTTTCATTAAGATAAAGTACTAATTCTTTTGGTTCCAAATTTTCTTTCGGTTTGATATATAACTCATTTTTGATTTTATAACTCCCGATTTCACCCAATCCCTTTGTACTACTCCAGAATTAATTTTATTTAATAAATCTTGGAATTCCTTACCATCATAGGTTTCTATGGAAGTGTAAAGCTTTAAAGTGATAATTGTTTTTACCATAAATTAGGTTTATTAAAGTTAGTTATTTTTTACTTCAAAGTTCTTAATTTCCAGAAAGCTGTTAGGGATTGAAAATTACCATAATCATTAATCGAATGGATACCCTCTCTATTAGGATCAAATATTTTACCATCAGGTAACCATAAGATTGCATGTGGACCATATTCATTATATATGGAAACTTTATTAAATACTCCAACTGGTTTTAACCATTCATTCAACTCCATCATTCTTTGAGAATGAGATTCACATTTATAAAACTCTAAACCTATATAGCCATATTGCCATAGAAAGCTAATCATATCCTGACTTATCATTCCATTTTTATTACCATATCCTCGGTTTGGTGGTAATTCATTTTTTATTTCTTGGTAACTTTTTCCAAGGATCATTGCTATGCAAGCAATTACACAACCATAAGGTTCTTCTTGTTTTACTAATTTAATATTCATCTTCTTTAAGCCATTTAGCTATAGTTAAACATACCGTAGATAATATGCTTAACCAAAACATATACTTTATATCCTCTACTGGAAAATTAATTGCTATTGCAATTTTTATTAAAAAATGGTAAAGTATAGATAGAACTAACACGGATAAACCCAATGAACTCATTATTAATATTGCTATGATTGTTTTCATAAATTAGGTTTATTAAAAGTATACCATCCTTCACTAAGTTTCTTTTCCTTCTCCTTATATATCCTTTCGATTTCTATTAGCTTATCTTTTACTTTGTCCTTATCGGAATCAATTTTAGATATGCCTAAGACTTCGTCGATGATATTAGCTTTTTTATGGATGTTCATTTCACTTGGTTTCTTTGGATACCAAGGTTTATCAAAAACTAAACTTAGTTGTCCCTTGGGTTGTATTTTCTTAAATCTCATGCATTTGAAAAAGTCCCCACGGGTACTGGAAAGAAAATGACTAAATTCGGGGTTTTTTAGTTGGAATCATCCAAATAGGCTAGTAAAAATGGGTATTTTCCCTGGTTGCAAGGAACTATACAGCTTAGTAACGAGCTTCCTTAGAAAATACCCCCAATCTAAGCCTTTTTTTCTTTTAGTTTAGCAATTGCCCTATTTTTCATGATATGCCCGGTTTTACACATTTCAATTGCACAATCAAGGGCTTCATGTAACTTTTCTTTTGGTTGACCTCGAAGGGACATTTTGATCCATTCGATAATAACTTCGGGGGCATAAATATCCCTCGCCATCAGAACGAAAAGCATCTCATCTTCTTCGGCATTTGCAATACACTTGTCTTTTGATTTGTAACTCATATAAATTTATTTTAAAGGTACCTTTCTATTAAAATCCAAGATCATATCGGTAACTAATCCAAAAAATTCTACATTGCTCATGGAAGTATTTGCAGTTGCATTTATACTAAATTTTCTAATTTTAACCCCACCTTTCCAAATATCCTTAGTAATCGATATTGAGAAAGATTCATCCGAAATTGGGCACTCAGATATTTCAATTGTGGCATTAATAGGAATTTGACTCATTATTGCTTTAACTAAATTTTCCATTATATAAATTTATTTATGATTTCTAAAACTTGAGACCAAAGTTCACGGTCTGCATATTTGCAAGTAAAGGAATTACCTTTCATTACAAACTCAATGCAATAATTTTTGGACGTAGCTAATAATTCACTAGGGGGTTCTGCATAAGCTCTAGTAGCAAGGAATTCCTTTCTAATCAGAATTATATGTGGTAGATCATTTATCATTATTTGAAAACGATCTATAGTGAGTTCATATCTAACCGTCATAATAATTAATAGTTTTATCGGGTTTAACAATACTGCCGGCTCATTATAATGACTTTGAGAAAATACTACTAACAATTTAAACTGAAAAATTTATGATGATTGAACTAAGCCCCACGGTAAAAGGTAAACAAACCTTTGCAGCTGGAACAAAAATGTTATTCGATACCAACTTGATGTCCGATGTTCAATCGGAAGGTACCGGTGCTTCATTCTATTTATATAATGGATCACTTTTTAATGAGGCGGGCAAGGTATACTACCATGTTACTGATTCCTATGCTTCCATCAAAGCTGCTCTTTCCGCAGCTACTCCACTCGCAAATCCAGCTCAATATGAGAAGGAAGTTTGGGCTATGTTTGATGCTGGGGTTGCAGCAAATAAAACGGTAGCTGCTCACTCATTAGTTGATCCCGTTACTTTATTGCCAGTTCAACTTCCAACCAATGCTATCATCACTGAAGCATTGCTCTTGGTGGAAACGAATTTCACTTCTGGAACTTCTATGGCAACCATCTCATTGGGATGTGCAGTGGATGCAGTAGCCGGATTGAAGGCTGCTACATTGGTATCCAATGCAGCTTATCAAGCAACTGCACCGATTAAGTTCACGGCATTGACCCCGGTTGAAACTGCAGCTTCATCCATCACTCCATTAACTGCACCAAGAACT
>Ga0193727_1000266_pt1 | contig 19113 bp, 12 predicted proteins | sample H2c2metaG_FD_143051 | JGI IMG/M metagenome (GOLD analysis project Ga0193727, IMG submission 143051) | Soil microbial communities from a riparian zone of the East river system, Colorado, United States - H2c2 | ecosystem: Environmental > Terrestrial > Soil > Riparian zone | place: USA: East River...
GCGAGACGTTCCAGGTTTTTCTCGGAGGCGGTGTGGGCGAGCACGAAACGTTCGGCCGCCGGATTGGCGCTCGCATCCCTTCGGATCAACTGTCGGACTCACTGGCGCGGCTGTTTGTTCGCTACAAAACAGAGCGGCTTGGAGCGGAAACGTTTCAGGAGTTTTGTCTCAGGCACAGCAACGAGGAGCTGGTCGAATATCTCTCGCCTGATCCCGCTCCAAACGAGTCTTCATCACTGCACGGAGCCGTAAGGCTCACCTCTCCTGCCTAGAAAGGGCGCGGCCTCAAAGGCCGCGCCCTCTTTTTCCAGGCTGCGGGCGTTGCTCGGCCTGACTATTCCGAAAGCCTTAGAGAATCCACATCTCGGGCCGCAGCAAGTCTTGCCTTCGATCTTTGACAGCACGCCGTGGAATACGCTGTCCGGACAAAAGCTGCTACTCAATATCCGACGGGTTGTTGAAGAGCACCGTGAGTTTGATGCTGCCGTGCCCGAACTGCGGGAAGTTCGCCGCACTCCGGTTTCCGCGATCGAGGTTCGAAGCTGTGTCATCCGGCGGGAAGAGAATCAGCGATTGCAGGAACTCGATAACCGCGGCTCGCCGTTCCAATGATAGGTTTGCGAACCGGTCGCGCGCCCCCAGAGCTTCGCCGCCGTGGCGCAAAATCACTTCTGTCAAGTTTATGCTCCGGCCGTCGTGACCATAAGGCGCAGTCGTTGCAACTCCCCACAACGGCGTGGTGATGAACTGCTTCTGCATCGTTCCGTTGTAATTGCGCTCGTAGAAATTCGGACCAACATCGTGACGCTTGAAGTCGGTGAAGATGTTCCTGACCAGGAATGGCTTAAGCTTCGGGAGCTTCAAGGTTGGAAATCCATTGCCGTCCGAGACTGAGTCGTTGAGCGGACTCGCCGTCGCGAACAGGTTGTTAAGAATCCCGTTCGCCGGATCGAAGACGGTCTCGACGTCGGCCACCCGGCGGTCGCGGTTGATCTGAAGGTCAGGCACATGGCACGACGCGCACCCGACTTTCTCGAAGAATTTTCGTCCGCGCCTGGTGCCGTCCGTCTGCTCGTAGGTCGCTGGCTTGAAATAATTCAACAGGTAGAATTCAAGGTGATCGACCAGGCTAGCCGGTACTTCGTTCACAGTGCCATCGTGATCAGGGTCCGCGGCGGGATCGGCCGTGGGCGGAGCTTCAATAGCGTCAAGCGAGCCGTCGAGGACCATCCCGCTGGGTGTTGTTATCCTTCCTCCGGCGGCCGCCGAGGCAAGGTCAGGGTCCACCGCTTGAAGCCCCATCTCGTTCTGAAGCGCTCCTGCAACGAACTCACGAATCGAGATCGTGCCTCCGTGATGAAAGAAGGGACGGACCCGAAGATCGGAGTCGACTCCCTGAATATGTGAGGTGTCGAGCGAGCCATCGGGATTTGCGGTGATCGACCCGTAATCGATTCCTTTGCTGGTTAGTTTGTTCGTCACCGCGATGTGATTCGTCCGCGCCTGATCGATGGCTTGCGCACGAATCGTTCGAAGATCGGCGGTTATCTCGTCGCCGAGCATCTCCTTCAAGCCGAGACCAAACAGATGCGGAGCATCCCGGCTATCAGGTCTGGTCACAACGTCTCCGCCGACGCCCGCCGAGCCGCGAGGCCGCCCGTGACAACTGGCGCAACTATCGGAAAGACCCGCTCCGATAGCGAGCGTGTTGTTGATGTCGCCCGCACCGTCGTCAAAGTTCGGACCTTGACCGTCGGCACGGGTGAACTTGCGTTGAAAGAGTTGGCGCCCACGTCGAATGGAGCGAAAAGGATCGCGAGCGATGATGAACGAGGAAGAATCGGGTGTCATCCAATCTCCGCGTCCTGCGCCGATCTGTTCTACGAGCGACTTGCTTATTCCTTCATTAGCTACGTTCGGAGCTTTAGTCTTGTCTATTAGTTGAGCGAGAGCTGGAGCGGTCAGGAGGCAGACAGCTCCGGCCCAGGCAATGATCGCGAGCGTCTTAGATTTATTCCGAGTCATATGCCTTGTTCTCCTTCTTTTGTGCGTGCACGTTCCCCTTGCTTTGTGCGTGTATCGCGGGCCTGCTTCATTTGTATAAGACCGAACGCGAAAAACATTTCAGGTGGGATTTAAGAAGCAGCAGGAAAGAGAACTAGGATAATTCACAGGTTGGGAAGAGGGAGTTGTCCCCGCCGTCTTGCTGGCAACCGAGCCCGGTGAAAGCACTGCGGCGGGGACAAGTCCCTCTTCCCAACCTGTGAATCCCCGATTTCGCGATCGAGCTCGGTCCTTGAGTTTGGTTTAGCGCTATCGCTTCAGCGCTTGCCTTCGAGATTGGCCCACTCGCCCAATTGAATGAAGCTCGCCCAGTAGAACGGATGCTGTCGCTCTTTGCGCTTGAGGATCGAAAGCTGCACCTGCCTGAGCGCCGCGCCGCGGCCTTGCCCAAGCCTCAAGCCTCTGTAATAGGCCGTCATCAATTCGCGCGTCACGTAATCGCTTACGGGCCACAGGCTCATCACTAGCGTTTCTGTTCCGGCTAACACGAAGGCTCGCCGCAAGCCATACACCCCTTCGCCGTTTTTGACTTCACCAAGCCCTGTGTCGCAGGCAGAGAGCGTGACGAGTTTCGTGCCCCACAGGTTAAGCCCCGTTGCTTCGAGCGCTGTAAGTATGCCGTCGTCGTCGCCGCCCTTTCGCTGGATGTTAGCGCCGGCCAACGCCAATCCTGAACGCAATAAAGGGTTCTGAACCTTCGCGGTCGTGCTGATGCCGCGCGTAGCTTGTAAGTTCGAACCTGCGGCAGAAGGACCGTCGGTCAAAAAGAAGCCGTGCGTAGCGATGTGTAGTATCCGCGGCGCGGTGCTTCGTTTGAGCGAGGATTCTGTTGCCTGTGGTCCCAGCAAAGTGACGATTTCGGGAAACAGGGATTTGATTGATCGCGCTTCCTGGGCGGTGCCGCTGAGCGGCGCGAAATACACGCTCGAAAGGTCGGTCGCGCTTGTCGTGCTCTCGCGTTTCCTGGCACGAGACTGCACACCGTCGGCTTTTTCTGGTTGCGGCAAATCCGGTTCGCCAAACCAAGGATCGGCTACGACGAGTGATGAGTTCTGAGCTGTTCTCGACACGCGCAACCGGAGCAGATCGCGGCCACTGGTCAGATAGGTAAAAGAGTAGCGCTGGATCAAGTATCGACCCTGCTCATCAACCAAAGCCTCAAAGGGAATAAGGTTAAGCTCGCCATCAGGTGAAACCAATAATTGATTTGCCTCTCCAACGAGCGCGCGAACAGGTTGCATCACCTTCTCGTCAATGGCTCGCGCCAGGTCTCGCACGTCGCCCCGCTTCGGGTCGCGCAAGGCTTGTCGCAGCTCATCAGCCGCCGCGTCAATCGCCTGCGCCTCGCCTAACTCTTTCCATTGCACGTCGCCCTGCCCGTGTACGACGTAAGCCACATAGCGAGGTTTCCCATATGCTTCGTTATTGTTTTCCGCCCTGGGGTTGTAAGGACGATAGGTTGCGAACTCGATCAGCGCGGCGGAAGGCGGGATTGCTGCCTGGACCGCAGACAGCGTTACCGGCTGAGACTGCGCGCGAAACTCAGCGCTACGTTGACTGATTTCGGCTTCGAGTCTGTCCTTTTGTTCTTCCAGACCTCTGAGTTGTTTCTGGTATTCGTCGGCATCCATTTTTTGCGCCCCGTTGAGCGCGAGCTTTGCCAGTTGAGCCGTGGTTGCATTCAACTTGTCCAGCAGTTTCTGGTCTTCGGCGTCGAACCGTTGCCGTAGAGCAGTGAGACTCTCGGACATTGCGTCCAGGATGCGTCCTTTGCGTTGCAACAGCACGAGCGCGGCCAGCGCGCCAGCGGTCCGGTCACTCGGCGCTAAGTTGACGTGCAAAGAGATAGTCCGATCAGTTCGTTCCGCCAGTGAGCCAAAGTACGCAAGCTTTTGCCGTTCAGAGCCGATAGCCAAATTCAATGCCAGCGCCGTTTCGAGGCGCTCGTCCACGCGCGTTTGAAACATGATGGCGTTGGGAATGTCGCCCTGCACCGCGTAGAGATTGGCGATATTGCCGAGTGATAGAATCGTGAGATATTGATACGGCCCGGCTGATTTCTCCGCGATCCTCAGGACACCCTGGTGCATCTCCAACGCTTTCGCGTAATCGCCTTTCACCTTGTAGAGGTTGGCGATGTTATTGAGCAGGGCCGCGACGTTAATGTGTTCGGGCCCGAACGTCTTCACCGCGATTGCCAACCCGCGCCGATACATCTCTAAAGCCCGCGTGTAGTCTTTTTTCTCACGTGCGAGTCTGCCGAGATTAAGCAGCGGGCCATTAAGAAACGGATGTTCCGCGCCAAACGACTTTTCGTAAATCGTTAAAGCTCGCTGCAAGAACGTCTCGCTGCGTTCGTAGTCCTTCTTGATGAGGTACACGTATCCCAGATTGTTGACCGCCTGCGCAATTATCCTATCATCCGGCTCGAGCGTCTTTTCGGCGATCGTCAGAGCGCGTCGCCATTCGCGCTCGGCTTGCTCCACATCCGCCAAATCAGAGTGAAGTACTCCAAGGCTAACCAAATAGTCCGCAACCTTCGGGTGCTCTGCACCCAACGTTCGCTCAGTTATCTCCAGCGCTTGTTGCAACATCCGCCCCGCTTTCACGTAGTCATCCTTCCATTCGTACGTCAACCCCAGCGCGCCGAGAGATTCAACGGTTTGTGGATGTTCGGGACCTAACGCTTTCTCGTTGATGGCGAGGGCACGTTGGAGTGACGCTTCAGACTTTGCATAATCGCCTTTCGCTCGCTGCTTGTTTCCCAGTCCTCCTAGCAAATACGCGACATAAACGTGATCCGGCCCCAACACCTTTTCAGCGGCGTCCAGCGCGCGCGCGGCGAGTGAAACCGCCTCATCATATTTACCTGCGTGCAACATAATCGAAGATTCGGTGCTTAGCCTGTGCGCTTCGTGTAGCGAACGATCCTGCTCGTTCGCCGGGCGAATTCCGGCGACGCGTATTTCATAGCGGCCGACGGTACCCTTGATCTTCGCCTTGACGTCCACACGATAAACGCCTGCCGCTTCGGAGACGAACTCCGCCGTCTCCGCTTCTTGCGGCCTCAACTCGGAATCGAACTGCGCAACTAGATTTCCGTCTGGCGCAAACACCTTCTCGACAACATCAATCCCGCGTTGCTGAACAGTAACGCAAGCAAATTGACCGGCGGCCAGCGAAATCCGATAGCTCTGTATTTGCCCGCCCGATATTTCGCTCTCGACGGGCTTGCCGGGCTCAAGCGTGGTGACTTCCTTCCCGCTTTGCACTTGTGGCAAGGAGGAAGGGGACGCATCGGCCGCCGTTTGAACAGGGCCGACCCCCGTAAGCAGGAGAGAGGAAGCCGCCAGCGCGATCGACGCCAAGCGCGCACAGTTGCTCGGGACACCGCGAGTTGTCAAACGGGAAATTACTTGTCGGAACACTAGAACTACCTCTGCCGGTGTGGCTTCGATGATTGACTTGTGAGGCGTGGCGTTTACTTATTCACAACTTTGAAAGGGTAGCTACCGATGTTTTCGGCAACACCTTTCGCCGGAATGCCCGAAAGCTCGAGCACGTGATTTTGCGAGTTCAGCAAATCCCCGCGCAAGCTTATCCGAAGCGCTTTGCTCTTCCCACTCGTCTTGAGCTTGCCGCTTCTCCAGAGGATTTGACCGTTCGCGGGGTTCTTCAGCGTCGCCTGGTAGGCGGGGAAGTCCCCAGCTTCCAGTTCCAGAGTGAGCGCCACGGAATCGGTTCCAACCGGTACGGTAAGCGTGGCGATCTGGCCGATGCCCCTGGTTTGCGGCGAGAGATTGAAAGCAATGACCTTCAAGTCGCGTGGCTCGGCCTCTGGCTTTCCGGGTTGTCGACCAGCCGCTGCTTGTCGCTCAAGTTGGGCGAGGCTGTCGCGTACCTGCGTCAGTTCTTTTTCGGTTTCAGCATCCGATGCGCGCTGGTCGGCGAGTTGGCGGCATAGCTCCTGCTCGCGCTGTGCAAGCGCGGTGCGCTCCGCTTGCTCTTTCGCGATCTGATCCCGCAATCGAAGGTTCTCGAGAGTCAAGTAGCCTGCCGCAATAAACACCACGACGGCGGCCGCAGCCAGTCCCTGTTGCAATGACAACCGAGGACGGGCAAAGAACCGGAACCGCGACGATTCGCGCGCAATGGTCTTGCGTGCCGCGGTGCTCGCAGGCATCGTTTCGTCCATTGTTTCTGCACGTGCGGCCCAGGCCGAATCTGTGAAGCCAAGAAGTTTCTCGGCGAACGCTACCTTGTCGCGGCGTCCGGGCGACGCGAGGTAGTGGGAATTGAATCTGGAAGCGGCGTGACCCTGCAGCTCGCCTCTTACGTACGCATCCACCAGATCGTTCTCAACAGCGTGCAGCCGCTGGGCGAAATCGTCATCGGTCAGACTCATCTCGTCGAGGCGCTCAGTTTCCGGTTCTGTCGAAGCCCCGAGAAGATAGTCGATGATCATCCCTTCATCAACAGGCTGTCTAGGCATGTGAGGTCAGCCTCCTGCGATTCAACCAGGTCGACGCCGGCCATTAACCAGGACCGTAACAGCCGAATTAATAGCCGAGCGTTCTTTCTTTCCGGCACACTCATCGCCCCGCGGTAACGGGATGGGCGGCTAGTGTTGTTACGGTTCACTAGCATGAGACGAAAACAGGCAAAATCTTTCATCTCCCCGCGCCCATGCAGTTGCGAACACAAGCTTCAAGCCTGTCGCGCAAGCGACAAGCGCGAATGCTCAGGGCGTTCATTGTGACCCCGAGCTTCGCGGCAATAGCTTTGCGGTTCTCGATCTTACCGCGGTTTTCTCCACGATAATAATTAACGATCAGTTCTCGGTCCTCCGGTTCCAGCTCTGTCACACAGCGTTCCAGGCATTCGATTTGGCGCTCTTTTTCCTGTCCTTCTTCACTCGAATGAGGGCCTGCGGCAAGGAGGGCTTTGTTGTCCAGAGGTCCTTCGCGTTGCAGTTCACGCAAGGACTCGAGAAGGACGAAGCGCGCAACTATGTAGCAATAATGGGCAGGAGCATCGGTGATGATCGCGCCCTCTTCCTCGAGTCTGCGCGTCACGCGATTCAGCGTTTCGTCTGCGAGTTCATCCGGAGATCGACAGTTCTTGCGATCGAAGTAATGAACCAGCCGCCGGCGTATTTCGAGGTAGCGCTGACCGCCCGAGTCCGATTCCTCATCGAGCCAGGCGAGCAATCGGTGAAAAGCGATCTGCGTCGGGACCCAGTCTCGCTTCGGCCCAGCTTTTTGAACTGCAGGTTCTTCCACAACTTCACCAAGCCGGAGCATTGCGGGACAACGGTGAACTCCGACAGAGAGGTAGAAGTATATCCTTTGACAAGATTGTGGTCGCGGTCGAACCGCTGACGGGTTACGAGCACGATCGCTGCGCGGCCCCAGGTCACCGCGCCTCGCCTTCTCAACGTCAAGTCGTCCTGACAATCATCCAGGCAGCGGCGCCGAGACGTGCTCGTGAACGATCAGCCATTTGCCGCCGCGCTTCTCCCAGATCGCAGTGTGGCGGCAGTCAACCTCCATAGCGCCGCCCGCTTTCGGCTTTGCTGAAAGATGAAACGTCACCGTTGTCCAGACGATGTTCCCACGCCGCGTTACCTGGAGGTCATCGTTCGGTGTCAGCTTGCCGCTGGACATCGTTTCGGTGAAAGCCTTGATCACCCCCGCCTTATACTCGCTCCAGGCGTTGTACTTGAGCGGTGCTACATCATAGAAGACAATGTCGGCGTCCTTGGCATAGAACTTGGCCGCGTTGTCCGGGTTGAGCGTGCTCCACGCTGTGTAATATTCGTCGATCATCTTCTTGAACTCGTTCGTGAACGCGGCGTCCTGAGCCGGTTTCGCGGCTGCTCGCTTCGCTTGAGCCGAGGCTGGAGCGGTAACCAAAAGCGCCATAACGATGGCCGATGCGACCCTTAATAGCCCTGAGATCTTCATTCGATGTCGTCTCCTTCCGTGTGTGATGTAGAGGATATACAAGATGAAGTCGCAGAATGCAATTTACCGCGTCAAATCAGGTGATGCGAAGGGTCTCTTTCTTGACACCCCATATCTGCTTTGTTAGATTCGGCATTCAAGGAATCAACCGGCGAAACAGCTAAACGCGCTCGCTCTTATGAACAGAAAAGACCTGATCTTTCTCGGCATAGCGGTGTCGGTCGTTGCTCTGTTCATTGTTTTATCAATCATCGGGCGAAAGCCGAAGCCTGTGAGCGCGCGCCCGGAACACGCAGGCATGAGCCGCGACACCGCTCGCGAAGATTGTCTTGCTTGCCACGCGCCCGATTCGCAGGTTGCGCCGATGCCCGCGCGCCACCCGAAAAAGGGCAAGCCGCCGGACAGGACCACGCCGTGCTATGCATGTCACAAATTGCCGGAGCCCCGAGTAGCGGCTCTGGCCTTTCATCCAAGCAGCAATCATCTGAATAGAAGTGGAGAGGTAAGATTCATATGGCCAAACCAGCAGCAACAGTGAGATCGGTTGAGTATCGCAACTTCATCAACGGAGAATGGGTGGCCCCGTCTACGGACGCTTACATCGAGAACCGTAACCCCGCAGACCGCCGTGACCTGATCGGCCAGTTCCCCGCCTCTTCGGTAAAAGACGTCGGGGCCGCCGTCAATGCCGCAGCCGAAGCCTTCAAGAAGTGGCGGAAGGTGCCCGCTCCGCGACGCGCTGAGATCCTGTTCAAAGCCGGCGAGATTCTGATTCGGCGCAAGGAAGAATTCGCACGCGCGATGACTCGTGAGATGGGCAAGGTCTTGAAAGAGGCGCGCGGCGACGTGCAGGAAGCCATAGACATGACCTACTTCATCGCAGGCGAGGGACGCCGGCTTCACGGCTTCACTACGAAGGCCGAGCTTCCCAACAAGTATGCGATGTGCTCGCGCGAGCCGATTGGCGTGTGCGCTTTGATCACGCCGTGGAATTTTCCGATGGCGATTCCTTCGTGGAAGATCACGCCTGCGCTCGTGTGCGGCAATACGGTAGTCATCAAACCCGCCGAAGACACCCCGCTGTCGACTTACAACTTCGTCGAAGCCTGCGTAGAAGCGGGGGTGCCGCCGGGCGTGTTGAACATCGTCTCGGGCTACGGGGAAGAGGCGGGGGCCGAGCTGACTTCTCATCCTATCGTGCGGTTGATCTCGTTCACCGGCTCGACCGACGTTGGGCGAATCGTCGGCGGGGCGGCCGCCGCGAACGACAAGATATGCTCGCTCGAGATGGGCGGCAAGAACGTAGTGATGATTATGGAGGACGCCGACCTCGAGCTTGCGGTCGAGGGCGTGTTGTGGGGAGCATTTGGGACCAGCGGCCAGCGATGCACTGCAGCTTCGCGAGTCGTCGTGCACAAGAAAGTTGCCAAGAAGTTTGCAACCATGCTTGTCGAAGGGGCAACGAGCTTGCGGCTCGGAAACGGCCTAAGCGACAGGACTGACGTGGGGCCGGTGATAAACGAAGACGCGGTCTCAAAGATTCTCCGGTACATCGAGATCGGCCAGCGGGACGACAAAGCGACCCTTGCCTGCGGAGGCCACCGAGTGGAGAGAGGTGACTTGAAGCACGGGCACTTTATCGAGCCGACGGTGTTCACCGGCGTCGAACCGAGGATGCGAATCGCGCAAGAAGAGATCTTCGGGCCAGTCGTTTCGGTTATCGAATGCCGCGACCTGGATCACGCCGTCGAGATAGCAAACGGGGTGCGATACGGCTTGTCGGCTTCTATCTACACGGCGGACACCAATCGCGCTTTCCGGGCAATGGAGGATGTGCAGACCGGGATCTTCTACGTGAACGCGTCGACCATCGGCGCTGAAGTGCATCTTCCCTTCGGCGGGACCAAGTCGACGGGCAATGGCCATCGCGAAGGTGGAACTCAGGTGCTGGACGTGTTCTCTGAATGGAAAGCCGTATACGTTGATTACTCCGGCAAGCTTCAACGCGCGCAAATTGACACGTAGGAAGTCCGTAGTCCGTAGTCAGTAGTCCGTAGTCCGTAGTTGGCAAGCTGCTGAGTCTCGTGCGTTCAAACTACGGACTACGGACTACGGACTACGGACTACGGACTACGGACAGGAGACTTATGATCGTCGGACTTCCGAAAGAAGTTAAGGACAACGAGTATCGAGTCGGGCTCGTACCAGCGGGCGTCAAGGCCCTTACGATGGCCGGGCACGAGGTTCTAGTCCAGAAAAGCGCGGGCGAAGGATCTGGCATCTCCGATGGGGAATACGTCACTGCCGGCGCCCGGATCGTAGACTCTGCGGAAGAAGCATGGTCGCGCGCCGATATGGTGGTGAAAGTCAAAGAGCCGATCGCGTCGGAATACGGCCTCCTGCGCGAAGACTTGATACTGTACACCTATCTTCATCTCGCTCCCGCTCGCGAGCTGACCAAAGCGATGCTCGACAGCGGCGTCACCGGCGTGGCTTATGAAACGATCACAAGCGACGAGGGTCATCTTCCGCTGCTGACGCCGATGAGTGAAGTCGCCGGCCGGATGGCAATTCAAGTCGGCGCAACTTACCTGGAAAAGATCAACGGTGGTCGGGGGGTTTTGCTCGGCGGAGTGCCCGGCGTCGCACCCGGCCGCGTGACGATCATAGGCGGGGGAGTAGTTGGAACTAACTCAGCGAAGATCGCTGTCGGCTTCGGCGCCGCGGTGACCATCATCGATCGGGACCTGGAACGGCTCCGCTATCTCGACGACGTCTTCGGCTCGAGAATCCGAACGCTCGCTTCGAACCCGTACACGATTCACGAATCAGTCGCGCAATCCGATCTTGTGGTGGGCGCCGTTCTCGTGCCGGGCGCCGCGGCTCCCAAGCTGGTCACGCGCGAGATGTTGAAGGACATGCCGCGGGGCGCCGTGATCGTCGACGTAGCGGTCGATCAGGGCGGTTGCATCGAGACTACCAAGCCTACGACACACAGCCAGCCGACGTATTATGTCGAGAATGTTTTGCACTACGGTGTGACGAACATGCCTGGCGCGGTGCCTCGGACGTCCACTTTTGCGCTGACGAACGCGACTCTGCCGCTTGCATTGAAGCTTGCCAGGTACGGCGCTGAAGAAGCGTTCAGGCGAGATCGGCACTTGAAGAACGGTGCGAACACTTACAAGGGTAAAGTGGTCTACGAAGCGGTGGCCACGGATCAAGGGCTGGCGTACGTGCCAATCGACAAGCTGCTGTAGTTCAACCGGCCTCTTTTTTCAACTACACCTGATGCACTGCACGCGAATCGGAAATGGCGATGTCGGTGGGCGATCGCCACTCGTGGTCTAGTGCCAAGAACCGTTCATGTCGTCGCTACGGCGCAAAGCAAAGCATGAGCAACCTCGCTTCTCTTGATATCAGAGTGCCCCATGATTATCGAATCAGCATTCAAGTTGTATAACCCTCCAGACTGAAACGCGTAGTTTGAGCTTACCGGGCCAAGCGGTGAGTTGTTATCAGCCTCAGGAGTGCGTTGCGCGCCGTTTCGGCCGATTCCGCCAAACTGATCGTCCGCACCCCCGAAGCCTGCCGCATCATCGCCGGAGAGCTTGGAAGCGAGCGGATAGGCCGTGCCGACAGCCCTGTCCATAACGCTGTGCGTGATTATTATCGGTCCTGAAATCTTGTTCCTGGTGACCACCTCGCGGAAGAATCCATCTCGCTTGCCGTCGAACTTTTGAGCAAATCCGTTATGAGAGAACGCGGCTTGAAGCAGCGTCATTGAATGCGGCTTCGTCTTAGGAGAACCGTCCAAAGCACTCGCCGCCGACGTTACAAGCCGTCCGCCGAAGCTGTGGCCTATGAGATGAACCTTGAGGTTAGGGACACGCCCGCGAATCTGCTGGAGCAACGGGCTAACCCCGACCCGACCTACAACGCCCGCGCGCTCTTTCATTTGATAGTACGTCGTGAAATTCAGCACTTTGCGTACGGCGGGGAGTATGCCGCCAAAGAAGTCTTTCAACCCGAGTGCTTCGCCTCCTGCCACCTCGAACGCTGCGGCTCCGCCCATACCAGGTTCAGGCGGCGCGGCAAGATCGGGCCTGCTCATGGTGTCAATCAACTCGTCGGCTGGAACTTTGAAGAATTGGTCGGAGTTGTCTTCGGCGTTCTTCTCTTCCGTGCCCGGCAACGAGCGTATCAATTCGGCGAATTCACCAGCATCACTTTTGTCGCCGATAGCTTCAGCTATTTTGATTTGCGGCACCAATTTCTTGGCCTTTTCAAGGAGAGCATCAGCGTCGGGATTATCGAAGAAACCCTTGAGCCCTTCGAGTTGGGCTATGAGTTGTGCTTCGTCGGCCTCTGGCGCTGCGAGGCTTGCCGCCCCGCTCGGAATGTCGTCTTCATCAGCAAATTTCTTCGCGGGCCACAGAATTCCCAACACGGCGAACTTTCTTGAGCCAATACCGGAGGGCCTATCGCTGTCTATCTCGTCGCGCACGCGCTCAAAAAGTTGTTTGTAGAGATCGCGCGCTTCGGACATGTCGTTATTCCATCCGTGGGAGATGACAAAGATATCGGTGACATTGCCTTGAGCCAGAAAATCCAGCAACTGGTCCTGCTGCGTCCGATCGTCCGCGTTGCCTTCCTTTGTGAACTCAACTTCAAAGTATGGGAAAAAATGAGCTATAGTTTCCATGGTAACCTCGAACACGTTATACGGATTGGATTGCCCGCATCAAGTCCACCAGACCGCGCCCCTGGAAGTAGCGCTCTCTTTTCAGGTCAGTCGCTGTCGACAGAAATATCTCCTTAACATCTTCCGGACGTCCGATGAACTCGCGGCGTACAGACAGAAAAGCGGCAATCACACCGGAGACATGCGGTGCAGCCATACTGGTTCCGCTATCTTCCTTATAGTACCCGGCAACGGCGACTCCTTCACTGGCTGTGACGTCCTGAGCGGTCGACGCCGCTCCCGGTGTCGCCTTCGCTGCCGCTCGATCTTCCCGGTCCTCGGAGGTGGATGGGTTACTGGTAACATCCGGTTTAGGGTCTAGATCTCGACGTTGCGCCGAGTAGCACGAAATGATCTTTTCGCCGGGGGCGAGAAGGTCGGGCTTGAGCCGCCCATCTCCAGTGGGTCCCTTTGACGAAAAATAGGAAACGCCATAAACGTGCGGCTTCTCTCTGTGCGTGGAACCGACCGTGATCGCAAGTTCGGCGTTGCCCGGATCATTGATCGTCAAGTCCAATCCTGCGGTGACAGCGGTTTTCTTGCCTTGAGCCTGAACGTAACCATAGCCGGTATTGCCGGCGGCGACTACGACAACCACGCCGGACCTCACGAGCCGGTCTACCTCTACACATAAAGGGCTCTGACCACAGGCGAACCATTCGGGATCGTACTCGTAGCCGACGCTCATGTTAACGCCGTGAACGCGTACGCGGCGACCGTGGCCGTTTATTTCCTGTATCCATTGAATCGCGGCGATCAGGTTGCTGGCGCTGCCCTTGCCGTCCTTGTCCAGGACCCTCAAGCTGACCAGCTTGCACTTCGGAGCCATGCCCGAGATGGTGGTGCCTATTGGCGACTGCTCGCGTTTTACACGTTTGTTCTCATCGCGGTGAAGCGTGGTTGCAAAGATCAACTGATCATCCGCCTTACTCAATTCGCCCGCGATGATGCCTGCGACGTGAGTGCCGTGCCCGAACTCGTCCATCAACGGCTTCTCGTTGTCACCCACGGTTAATAAGCTCTTTCTGAATTGTTCCTCGTCATCATTGGGCGATGAAATAATGGTGCTAAGGGCAGTGAAGTCTCGGTGTTGAAGCGGGTCCGGCGGTTCGGGAAGCTTCAGGTTGTTGTACTTGCTGAAGTGCGGATGATCCCGATCAATCCCGGAGTCCATGACGGCCCAGTAGATGCCATTGCCAAAGGCGGAAAAAGCGTTACGAGCGGCATCAGCTTTCACGGTGGTAATGGATACGGTCGTGAGCTTGCTGATTTCGAAATCCGGCCAGATATGATAGATCGACCGCCCCCTCGTGGCTTTCCCGTCCATATCGGTCGATTTTTCGCCGTCTAGCTGAACCAATCTCTTGATCACATTCTCTTCCAGCCTGGCGAACAAGTATTGCTGGCTGAACATACTCTTGGTCGAGTAAGTACCCTGCTCGGCTGTTGATTTTTTCTCGAAGGTCTTATCTTTGAGAATTTCAGCGATAAGGTTTTGCACCTCGCTCTTGGCCTCCTGTCGGCCTTTGACGTACCTGAGATTCACGTCGATGATGACATCGTAAAGCGGCTCTCCTTCCGTCTCTCCTCTTTCTCTGTTTCCCCTCTCTTCCTCGAATTTTCTGAAGAGTGGCATGGCGATCACTGTCTTTTCCAGTACAATGCGAGCAAAGTCCCTGTCCTTCGGATCGCTCCCTTGTATTCCGGGTATAGGACCGCCTTTGATAATCGGTTCCGCAGACATACTTACCTGTTCGAGCGGCGTTTCAACGAGCGGTGCTTGTGATGAGGATTGTCCCTCGTTTGGTTTTGGAGTCGCTTTTCCTGGGCGCTTCTGTGATTTCTTGCTGGTTGATTTTTCCTTGCTCATAGCGCTCCCTCTATCGGCAAAATGGAGCCATCCGTGCCGGCTCCTCTGTTATACTTCTCATCTTATGTACACCGAATTATTCGAGACTGTCTATCCCATCAACACTCCGAAGAAAGATACAGGGCTCGTTGTAACCGGAGTTGATCCATTCGCTCTGGGCGATAAGAGCGGACTAGAAACGGGCGATCGGATAATCAAAGTCAACGGGCGCGAGCTTCGAGACTTCCTGGACTTTCAGTTCTACGTCGGATCGGAAGACCGCGTCCAACTCGACCTGGTCAAGAAATCGGGCGAAGCGTTGGAGCTCGACGTTGAAGTCGGCGAAGGCGAAATCTGGGGCTTGGACTTCGAGTACTTCGCTCCCCGTCAATGCGCCAACGATTGCATTTTTTGCTTCTGCAATCAGAACCCCGCCGGCTCCCGCCAATCGCTCTTCTTCAAGGACGAAGACACCCGGCTATCGTTTCTTCATGGCAACTACACGACGATGTCTTCCATTTCGAAGATGGAGTTGGATCGCATAGTCGAGCAGCGCTTGTCGCCTCAATACGTGTCGGTTCACGCGACTGACCCTGAAGTGCGGAGGCACTTGCTGGGTCGAAAGCGAACGGACGACGTGCTTGCCAAGTTGAGATACCTCGCGTCACAAGGAATTGAGCTTCACGCGCAGATTGTGTTGTGCCCCACGATCAACGACGGGGAAGTGCTTCACCGAACGATTGATGATTTGTCCGAGCTTCATCCGAGCCTCACTTCTGTGGCGGTTGTTCCAGTCGTGTTCACGAAGCTCCACAACTACCGCGACCGAATGACGGCAGTCACCGACGAATTCTGTCGCGCGCTCATCAAGCAGGTCCGGCCTCGGCAGCGCGAGTTTCGGCGGAGGCTCGGAAATACGTTCGTATTTCTGGCAGACGAGTTTTATCTTCGCGCTGGGGTTCGGCTTCCCGGACGCGCGCACTACGGCAACTACCCGCAGATCGAAGACGGTGTAGGCATGGTTCGGCGTTTCGTAGTCGAAGCCAACAACACTCTCAATCGCGATCACCTCGATCGGCGCGCCGGCAGTGTCAGACACGATGCCGCGCGCGCGATCAGTCCTGGTGCTCTGGACGGGACGATCGCCACCGGCGAGCTTTTCTACCCGATACTAGCTCGCTATGTGAGTGAGATGAACGAGCGATGGAAAACCAGGCTCAAGGTCCTTGCCGTTCCGAATCGTTTTTTTGGCGAAGAGATCACGGTCGCCGGGCTGATTGCCGGAAGCGATCTGCTGGCTGCCCGCGGATCCCTCGAAGGGAACTTCTTGATTGTCCCCGAGCAAGCCTGCCTGAAGTCAGGCCACATCTTCCTGGACGACCTGAGCCTCGAAGACCTCGAGCGTGAGCTGCGATTGCCGGTCGCTCACGGCGGCTCTTCGCTTTCGAGTACGATCGAGCGAGCGATTGACTTGGAATCAAGGAGCTCCTCAGGAACAGTTGGCGCACTCGCAGACTGAGACCCGCGTCCGAATTCTTGAATAGAAATCCAAAACCTCGGACGATCCCTGGTCGGTACCCAGGCGCCTGGACGAGCAGTTACGTGGATTTCAATCGGGCGGCCCGGGCTAATCCTCAACGTAGGAATAGATAGGTACGGTTCACGCTCCTTGCCTGGCGAAAGGCAGTCTTGGCATTGGTCTTGCGAGAAAGCGCTGCCACTCTTCATTCCATTGAATATCACGCACTAGTTTTCAGTTTGAGCCGGCCAGGTGCTGGTTGCCTGGAAATCGTCAACGAGCCTGTGGCATCCGTCGCTACCGGAGGTCGCCGCAGGTTACAAAAAAACTTTGGAGGATCACACATGAAATCGCATGCATATCGATTGTAGCTGTGTTTCTGGGGATTTTGTTGGTCGCGATGAGCGCACCGACGTTTGCCCAGACCAGCCGGGGGACAGTCTTGGGAGCGGTTACCGATCCTCAAGGCGCGATCATTGCGGGAGCAACGGCTGAGCTTAAGAACGTGGAAACAAATCAGACGCGCACTTCCACCACAAACGACTCGGGGATTTATCGCTTCGATGCGGTGGAACTTGGCAAATATGAGTTGAAGCTCTCGGCTCAGGGATTCCGCAGTTACACGGCCAAAGGGATTGAGATCCAGGCCAATCGCGTTGCTACCTTCGACGCTTCCCTGGAAACCGGTGGCACAGAAGTCGTAGTCGAAGTGAACGCCGGAACTGAAGAGATCCTGCAGAAAAGCGATGCGGTTCGCGGGGGAAACTTCAACTTCAAGGAGATCTCGAAGATCTCGCTGCCTAATCTGAATCCGTATGAGATAACAAGGCTGCTTCCGGGAGTTATTCTGCCGACCGGCACCACCAACTTTGGAAACTTCGGTTCGTCCGGATTCTCTATCAACGGTTCTCGCCCGCGCGGCAACAACTATCTGCTGGACGGAACTGAGAACAATGACATATCCGTGACTGGGCCTGCGTACACCCTCACAAATGAGGATGCGGTCGCCGAGGTTTCATTGCAGACGGGTTTGTTCAGCGCCGAGTTTGGCCGCGCCGGAGGGGGAGTCTTCAACCAGGTGACCAAATCGGGCACGAATCAATTTCATGGGACGGCCCGAGAGTTGTACTTATCAAACGCGTTCAACGCAACGACCAATGGCAACAGGCTTGCCGGGCTGACCAAACCGCCGGTCTTCACCGAGAACATTTTCGGCGGCACGTTCGGAGGACCGATCAAAAAAGATAAGGCCTTCTTCTTTGGCAGCGCTCAATGGGATCGATTCCGATCTACGGCAAACTTCACGGCCGGAACACCGGTGAGCGGCGGCCCCTTCGTGGTGCCGACTGCAAACGGACTCGCCCGGCTGCGCCAGCTCTTTCCGGCGGGCAGCAACCCCAGAGTTGACCTTTTTCTGAGTGCCTTTAGTGGCCTGGTTGGAGTAAGCAACCCAACGCAGGTCGCGCTCGGAAAGGCCCCAGGCGACACGGTGGATCGCGGATCGATCGAGTTCGGGGGTATCGGTATCCCTGCTGCTTCAATCACCAATGGCAGACAGTTTACCGGCCGCGTCGACTACAGCCTGACCGAAGCTCACAGGCTTACGTTTCGATACCTCTTCGATGACTCGATTTCGACCCCCTCGAACATCTCGAATCCCGGGTTTATCCAGGACTTCAATGGCCGCTCGCAAAACTTTCTCGTTAGCCATACGTGGCTCATAGCTCCGACGATGACCAATGAGCTGCGGTTCTCGTACGGGCGAATCAACTTCAACTTCCCGATCTCCGGCAAGAGCGTGGAGGATGCGTTCACGCTTCCAAAGGTGAATATACAGGGTATAACCGGGTATGGAATTGAGACCAACATACCTCAGTTCCGAATTGCGGATAACTATCTGCTGCAAGAAACGATGTCGAAGGTCTACAAATCCCACACTTTCAGATTTGGCGGTGAGTATCTTCGTCAATTAGCGCAGCAGCGGCCACCCTTCGTTGAACGCGGTTCGTTCAACTTCCAGGCAAGCGGCGGCTCCACGGGATTTGCCAATTACGTTGACAACCTGAGCGGCTTCCGCGCCACAGCCAACAAGAACTTCGGTGATCCGGTCTACCGTCCGAACTTGCAACGAGTCAGCCTGTTCTTCCAGGACACGTGGAAAGTTACCCAGGAACTGACGCTTACACTTGGGCTGCGATATGAGGACTTCGGTCAACCGGCCAACGCCGCCTTTGGATTTCCGGCCATCAATCTCGATCCGACTACGTTTCTGATCCCTAACCAAGTGAATCGAGACCGCAACAACCTTGGCCCGGTTGTGGGATTTGCGTGGGCGCCACGGTTCAGTTCGGGAGTGCTTGGATTCCTGTTCGGAGAAGAGAAGACAGTCTGGCGCGGCGGCTATCAGGTAAGCTACGACACGTTCTTCAATAACCTGCTGTCTAACATCGCCGCCGACTCGCCGAATAGTCTCTCGACGACGTTTACTGATGCGTCCACCGGAAGCGCGGCGACGAGCCGAGGGACACCGAACTACTTTCCGGGTTCGCTTCCGGCAGCTGCTCGTATCCCCGTTGCGACCGATAGCCAGACTTCGCTGTTCAACCCGAACATCCGCAACCCTTACACACAGCGTTTCTCGCTTGAAGTCCAACGAGAGCTGCCGTGGAAGTTCGTCGTGGATGTCGCCTACGTCGGTTCGCTTGGCAGGAAGCTGTTTGTCACCGAGGACGTGAATCCGCTTGTAGCTCCCGGAGTTCGCCGGTACACAAACCTTGGGATTCGGCGGATGCGTACGAACGGTGCGAACTCAGCTTACAACGCCTTGCAGATACGAGTTGATAAAGGCTTTTCGCACGGGTTCCAGTTCATCTCGTCGTACACGCTTTCGAAGAACATCGACAACAACAGCGAGGTCTTCGCCACCAGCAATAGCGGCCTCGCGTCCTCGTTGTCGTCAGTGCCGGTGTTC
>Ga0193727_1000267_pt1 | contig 19103 bp, 20 predicted proteins | sample H2c2metaG_FD_143051 | JGI IMG/M metagenome (GOLD analysis project Ga0193727, IMG submission 143051) | Soil microbial communities from a riparian zone of the East river system, Colorado, United States - H2c2 | ecosystem: Environmental > Terrestrial > Soil > Riparian zone | place: USA: East River...
ACCTTATTTAACCTACAGGTTACTTAACCGGATAGTTTATTACCGATGCCAGCCGACCAGCTTTCCTCTGTCCTGAGCGCGCTCTCAGACCCCACCCGCCGGGCGATAATCGCCCGGCTGGCGGTGAGTGGAGAGACCTCTGTCACCGCGCTCGCCAAGCCGTTCCGGATGAGCCTTCCCGCGGTCTCCAAGCATTTGAGAGTCCTGGAGGATGCAGGCCTCATCTCGCGCGGTCGCGACGCGCAGTGGCGTCCTGCCCGGCTCCAGGCCGGCCCGCTCAAAGAAGTATCCGATTGGGTCGAGCGGTATCGATCTTTCTGGGAAAAACGCTTCAATCGTTTGGACAACTATCTACAGGAACTGCAAAAGGAGAAGCACAATGCCCGCCTCAAACACAGCAAATAAGCGCGCCGCCGCACCGGCCGAGCAGACGCTCGTCATTAAGCGCACCTTTGACGCGCCGCGGGATCTTCTTTGGAAGGTGTGGTCTGATCCAGTGCAAGCGAAGAACTGGTGGGGACCCGAGGGCTTTACCGCACCCGTTGTCGAGCTGGACGTGCGTCCCGGCGGAAAATGGCGGGCGATGATGCGCTCGCCCGATGGGAAGGAGCTGTGGCAGCACGGCGTTTATCGCGAGATCGTTCCGCCCGAAAAGCTCTCCTTCACTTTTATCTGGGACGAGCACCCGGAACACGAAATGCTGATCACCATCACCTTCGCGGCGCGTGGGAACAAGACTGATATGGTTTTCCGGCAGGGTGTGTTCACGTCGGTCGAAGACCGCAACGGACACGAGGGCGGCTGGAACCAGAGCTTCGATCGCTTTGCCGCATATCTGAAAAAAGTCGGAGGACGTGCGAATGCTCGCTGACAAGGACGCCGTAGCAACGGTCGCGGTGAAAGATCTCAAGGGCGCAAAGAAATTCTACGGCGAAACACTCGGCCTCAAGCTGACGCCGGTCCCGGAGCCGGAGGTGCTCAACTACAAGAGCGGCAATTCCACAGTGCTCGTTTACAAATCGCAGTTCGCTGGCAGTAATAAGGCGACTTCCGTGACGTGGATTGTCGACGACGTCGAGGGCACCGTAAAGGATCTCAAGGCCAAGGGAGTTGCATTCGAGCACTACGACTTTCCAGGAATGATTCGAAAAGGTGACGTGCATATCGCGGGAAAGTCGAAAGCCGCGTGGTTCAAGGATCCAGACGGCAACATCCTCGCGGTGGTTAGCGGCTGAGTTCTTACAGCGGAGCAAGCCCCGCTACCACCCGAAGCAGAATAGTGCTGCCGTGGCGTAACTAAGCTGTTGTCGGAATGGACCTTAGGGGTGTCAAAAAGAACGGGGCATCGCGTGTCGATTTCGCGGTGTCCCGTTCGACGTGTAAATAGAGAGCAGGAAGACCCGCTGGAATGACGCGGGACCCGCTCAGAATCGAAACGACAGGAGACCACAATGCGGTTCATGGTGATAGTGAAAGCCAACAAGGAATCCGAGGCAGGCGGACTCCCCGACGAGAAACTCCTCGCCGACATGGGCAAGTACAACGAAGAGCTGGTGAAGGCTGGCGTTTTGCTAGCCGCGGAGGGTTTGCAGCCGAGCTCGAAGGGGGTTCGTGTGCGATTCTCGGGGAACAAACGGGACGTGGTCGATGGGCCGTTCGCCGAGACGAAGGAGCTGATCGCTGGTTTCTGGCTGTTCCAGGTGAAGTCGATGGACGAGGCGATCGAGTGGGTCAAGCGCTCTCCGAATCCGTTCCCCAAGGGAGAATCCGTGGTCGAGATTCGCCAGGTATTCGAAGCGGACGACTTTGGTCCCGAGTTCACCCCAGAGCTGAGGGAGCAGGAAGAGCGCGTCGGCAAGCAGATGGCCGCGAACGCCAAGAAGTAATCCGATTCAACCATAAAGGAGCGACAATGCGATACATGACGCTATACAAACCGGGCGTTGAGAACGACATGCCCACAGAAAAGGAAATGGCCGCAGTTGGCCAGTTGATCCAGGAGATGGCGGCGGCGGGCACACTGCTGTTGACCGACGGGCTCCAACCCAGCTCGAAGGGCGCCCGTGTCAAAATCGACTCGACTGGAAAGTTCACCGTGATCGACGGACCCTTCACCGAGACCAAAGAGCTGGTCGGCGGCTACGCGATCATCAACGCGAAGTCGAAAGCCGAGGCAATCGAGCTGACGAAGCGATTCCTCAAGACGATGGGGAGGGGTGAGAGCGAAATCCGGCTGATGCAGGACGCTCCGGCGTTTGATGCGGCGTCACCGCCGCCATCAGGCAAGGCAGCTCAGAAGCCGCGTGGAAAGGCTGGTGCAAGGGCGTAGCCGCGATATTTCGGCCCTTGCACGAGGGCGCGTAGCTGGTGTGATTGGAGGTCGTGACGACCTCCGACACCCATCGCGCGATCGATGCAGTCTGGCGAATCGAATCCGCGAAGCTGATAGCAGCACTCACCCGGATAGTGCGCGATGTCGGTCTCGCTGAAGACCTCGCGCAGGACGCGCTCCTTGCAGCGCTGGAGCGATGGCCCGAGTCGGGCGTCCCGGACAACCCCGGCGCCTGGCTCATGGCCACAGCGAAGCACCGTGCAATCGACACGTTTCGACGAACCGAACGGATCGAGCGCAAACACGAGGAGCTCGGTCACGAGCTCGAGTCACGCCAGGAGCTGGCTGTGGCGGATATGGACGCAGCGCTCGACGACGACATCGGCGACGATCTTCTTCGCCTAGTGTTCATGTCCTGTCATCCGGTGCTCCCTCGGGAAGCGCGGACAGCGCTCACGCTGCGGCTGCTCGGCGGTCTCACCACCGACGAGATAGCTCGGGCGTTTCTCGTTCCGGAGCCGACCGTTGCACAGCGAATCGTCCGGGCCAAGCGGACGCTCTCCGAGCGCAAGATTCCCTTTGAGGTCCCGCGCGGGCCGGAGCTGGCCGCTCGATTGTCGTCCGTACTGGAAGTCATCTACCTCGTCTTCAACGAAGGCTACACGGCGACTGCCGGCGACGATCTGGTACGACCGGCGCTGTGCGAGGACGCGCTTCGTCTCGGTCGCATCGTTGCCGAGCTCGCTCCGGAGGAGCCTGAGGTCCACGGACTGGTCGCGCTGATGGAGATCCAGGCGTCACGTCTGCGCGCGCGGACTGGCCCGACGGGGAAGGCCATACTTCTGCTCGATCAGGACCGCGGTCGCTGGGATCAGATCCTCATCCGTCGCGGTCTCTCGGCGCTCGAGCGCGCGGAGAAGCTCCGCGGGGCCAATGGCCCGTATGCGCTGCAGGCGGCGATTGTCGCGTGTCATGCGAGAGCGCGTACAGCCGCGGAGACAGATTGGCGGCGCATCGCATTGCTCTATGACGCGCTCGCCCTCGCTACTCCATCGCCGGTCGTCGAGTTGAATCGTGCGATCGCCGTCGCGATGGCATTTGGGCCCGCTGAGGGACTTAAAATCCTCGACACTTTGACGCGGGAGCCGTCGCTCAAGGGATACCATCTATTGCCGGCGGCGCGCGCGGACCTGTTCGAGAAGCTCGGCCGATTCGACGAGGCACGCACGGAATTCGAGCGCGCCGCATCAATGACGCGAAACGCTCGCGAACGGGAGCTGTTACTCGAGCGTTCGCGCGCGCATGCGGGCGATTCACCTCTGCACTAAAACACTCAACTGGAGGAAGGCACGATGGACAATGTTGCGCAAACGGTTCCGATCTCGAAGGGCCAACTTTGGACGGGGCGCGTTCTCAGTGGCCTCGGTGTCCTCTTCATGCTCTTCGATACGGTGATACATGCGATGAGGGGCCCCCAGGTGGTTCAAGGATTCGCGCAGCTAGGATTTCCTCTAAGTATCGCGATCCCTCTCAGCACGATCGAGTTTATCGGCATTGTCCTTTATGTGATTCCCCGCACGTCCACCTTGGGCGCGATTCTCCTCACCGGATATCTTGGCGGAGCAGTTGCCGCGCAGGTGAGAATTGGCGCTCCACTCCTCGGCTTTGTGCTGGCTCCCGTTTACGTCGCGCTCTTTTTATGGGTAGGGCTCTACCTGCGCGACGAGCGGGTGCGCGCCGTTGTCCCCGTAAGGCGGGCGTAATTGACTGACACAGCCGTGCCCCCCGCTGCCGCCACGCCAGCGCCGTCGCGGGCTGGCGCCGGACGCGCGCAGCGCCCGCGCTACGACCGCTCGATTGTCGAGGGGCCGCTGCTCCCAGCGGTCTGGAAGCTCGCGTGGCCCACCATGCTCACCAACATCGTTGGTGGACTTCAGGGCATGGTAGATCAGGCGCTGGTCGGGAATCTCATCGGGTACAAAGCAAACGCGGCGATCGGCGTGAGCATGCAGATGTGGCTCATCGTCATGATCTTCATCTCGTCGCTGTTCTCGGGGATGAGCGTTCTCGTCGCGCGCTTCGCCGGCGCGGGCGATCATGAGAAGGTCGACCGAACGGTCTATCAGGCGTTCATAACGGCGATCGGGATGGCCGTTCTCATCATGGCGCCAATCGGATATTTCGCGGCGCCGTACCTGCTCAATTTCGTGAACGCCGCTCCAGAGGTGCAACGAGAGGCGCTGCCATTCCTGCGCATCATGTTCGTCTTCAGCGGCGGGATGCTCGTGTTCTTCATGCTCGGCGGCGCGCTCCGGTCCGCCGGCGACGCGCGGACGCCGATGATACTCGGCATTAGCCTGACGCTGCTCAACCTCGTGCTCAACATAATTCTGATTCGCGGGCTCGGACCTATCCCCGCGTTCGGAACCAAGGGCGCGGCGATGGGGACGTGCATCGCGTCGGGATCGCTCGCCATCTACTCGCTGTTCAAGCTGTGGCATGGCGGGTGGGTCGTCTCCTTCCCGCGCGGGCGGGGCTACGGTCCGGACTGGGCGATCATTCGCGAGCTATTCCGTTTCGGACTCCCGAGCGGATTTCAGGGTATCGTGGCGAACATTGGCGGAGTGTTCATGCTCTCCTTTATCGGGTCGCTGACGCTGAGCGCGGCTTCGCAGGCAGCTTTCGCCGTCTGCTATACGCAGCTCTTCTCGCTGATCACCTGGACGTCGGTCGGACTCATGGGCGCGTCGGCGGCGATCGCGGGTCAGAACCTTGGTGCCGGCAAACCCGACCGCACCGCCGCTGCCGTGCACGTCGCCGCTCGAATTGGTCTCAGCAGCGCGGCAATTGTCGGTGCGCTGTTCCTGCTGATCCCGCGTCAGCTGCTGGCGATATTCGGAATGCACGATCCGATCGTCGTGGGGATTGGCGTGCAGTTGCTCCACGTGCTGAGTCTGTCAGGCCTCTTCGTCACCGTCGCGCTGACCTACACGGGCGGATTACAGGGAACCGGAGACACGAAGAGCCCGCTCTACATCTCCATCGTCTCGCAGGTCTTCGTGCCACTCGGCATCTGCTACGTGATCCAGCGGACGGGAACGCTGCATCCGATTCACATCTGGATCGCGATCCTCGTCGGCCATGCGACCAGATGCGCGCTCAGCGTGCTGCGATTCAATCAGGGGAAATGGCGTGGCATCGCAGTCAACATCGGGGACCCGGCGCCATCCGGAAGTTCCCGCTGAACGCCGTGGCGAAACCATGAACCACGAACTAAGGGTGTAACGTCGAACCTGTTGCTGTCGCGCTGCGGCCCGTTTGCAAGAGAAACGCGACCTTGTCGGCGGACTCATCGATGTCGAGAATCTTTGAATTTGCCAGGGACACGATCGTGCGTTTGTCTCCCTGCGCCTCGATATAGGCAACGTGATCCGGATTGACGTAGGCATCAACTTTTCCGGACAGTTCGATGCGAATGAGTTTCACACTTCCCCCGATTGTTGGATGCAGCAATGTACCCAATCGCGGGCTGTCTACTGCGAGATCCTGTTGTGAATCAGCGCGAGCGCACCATCATTGCCCTCTTTCGCGCACCGGGATCTTCTCAATCCCCACAACTGCTCGGCGAGCGAAAGATTCTGCTCCACAGACTGGGCCTGACCTGCGGCCGCACCCGTAACCAACAGCAACGTAGCCGAGTCGAGCGCGGCGGCGACCTGCGGTGCCTGGACGCCAAGGCATTTACGAACGGACGTCAGCGTCATCTGAAGAAGGTTCTTCGCGCGTCGAACCTGTTCCGGCAGCGCGAGCCCGCTCTGCGTTGGGTCCATTGAGATTACGCTGTCGGTAAGAGCAATGCGCGGGTGAAGGCTGCTGCTGTCGTCCGGCATCAGCTTTTGCGCCGCGAGCAGGTCGGTGCGCGCCGTACCAAAATCTCCAATCGAGAGCGCTGCCTCGGCGAGCCCGACGAACGATTCGGGATCACGCGGGTCATGACGCAGCAAATCCCTGAAGATCGTCACGGCGCGCGCGGGTGACCCCGCCACCACGAAGAAGTGCGCGATCCGCTTGCGCTGAGCAGCGTCGTTTGTGGAGTCATCCTGAATCGGCAGTAGCTCTGCCAGCAGCTCCTGTGTCGCGTTCTCGCGCGCGAGCAGATCGATCAGCTCGAAGCGCGCAGTGGTGCGATTCTTTTCCGCGCCCTTCGGCCAAAACCCGTAAATCGCGCGATGATAGTAGGACTTCGCTTCGGGCAGCCTTCCTTCATTCAGGAGCACGCGGGCGATCGCCAGATTCGTAGCGCCGGCGGTATCGTTTCGTTCCAGCAGTGGCGTCAGCATCTGCGCGGCTTCGTCGGGTCTGCCATCCGCGAGAGTCGTCTGCGCCAGGGCGATCCCGTAGGCAGAGTTGTCGTTATCGAGCATCGTCGCGGTGCGGATGTGCTCGAGCCCATCCTCGATCTTTCCCTTGCCGACCAATTCCTTTCCGATATCGAACTCCCGAGCCGCGTAAGTCTTGCGGGCGGCGACATCGACCCGTGCGAGGGCGGTGTCGAACAGCACCAGCCCCACGATCGCAGCCAGCACAATCGCCAGTGTAGCGATGAACTCGGACACGGTAGCGGTCGGGGTCGGCGCCGCAGGCTGTACGAGAGGCGTTCTCATGTCTCTCATGTTCCCAGGTCCGGATGATCCCTGTAGTCCAACTCCTCGGCGTTGTCGACACCGAATTCCTTCAGGATGTCTCCAAATGTTACGACGCCGAGCATGATCCGCGCGTTGGCGCGACTGACGACGGGAAGAACCTTGTGGCCGTTTTCCCGCATTCGCGCCAGCGCACGACTCAGCGGCTGATCGTTGTGAACGTGCGGCATAGCCACTGCCTTGTCGCCATCGGATCTGCGCGCGATCTGCATCAGTCGTTCTATGGTCATCTCCAGCTTGCCTTGATCCACAGCGTGCGCGATATGGCGCGTGCGCACCATTCCAACGAGGCCGAGGTCGTCGGCGACGGGCCACGACTCGAGTGAGCTGTCCTTCACGCGCTCGGCGGCTTCACTGATTGTCATTTCGGGTGCGAGAGATTCCGGCACGTCACGCGCCGCGCTGCTGACGAGTGGAACCGCCGAGTGAGTACGAGACGAGCTGGTCGGGAGGTGGAGTCCATCCTGACGCGCGAGCGCCTGGTAGATCGGCTCTTTCTGGAGCTTCTGCGAGATGTAGAATGCAATGAGATTCGAGATCATCAGCGGAACGATGATCGTGTAATCGCGCGTGACCTCGAAGATCATGATCACCGATGTGAGCGGCGTCCGGATGATACCCGCGAATGCCGTTCCCATTCCGACGAGCGCGTAAGCGCCAGGGCCCGCCGTCGCTGCCGGGAAAAGCAGGTGGGCCACGGAGCCTACGGTTGCGCCAACCATCGAGCCGATGAACAGGCTCGGGCCGAAAATTCCGCCGGCATTTCCCGACGCGTATGCAACTGACGTCGCGATGATCTTGAGCACGGCGAGAGTGACGACAACCTTGAGAACCACATCGCCGTTCAACACGCGCTCGATCTGGTCGTAGCCGACGCCCAGAACCTGCGGCACGAAAAACCCGAGGATGCCGACGGTGAGTCCGCCGGCGACGGGCTGAATCCATTGTGTTGCACGTGGCATCTTCGCGAATCGCGCGCGCAGCCAGAGCAGCAGCTTGACGAACGCTACCGAGCTCAATCCGCCCACGATTCCGAGCACGACGTACGCGCCGAGCTCGGCGGGGCTCACGAGGCGGTAGCCGGGAACGTGGAAGAGTGGAGTGTCGTGGAGGATCAGGTGCAGAACCATCCAGGAGGCGCCGGACGCCAGAACGATGGAGCCGAGCACCGGCGCGTGCAGATCGCCGATGATTTCCTCGAGCGAGAAGAGAACAGCCGCGATAGGAGTGTTGAACGCAGCGGTCAGCGCGGCCGCTCCGCCTACGGGAATCAGGGCTCTGGTTTGCGCGCGACTCAGTCCGAGCCGCCGTGCGATAACCGACGAGAGTCCGGATCCGATATAGACCGACGGCCCTTCACGACCGAGAGGAATTCCAGTGGCGAGCGAAATCACGCAGCAGAGGAACTTGCCCATCACGGATCGAAGCGAGATGCGGCCGTCGTGAATGAAGAGCGCGGCGCGGGTCTGTGGAATTCCGCTGCCGCGCGCGAGTGGGAAATACCTGTAGAGGAGATATCCCGTGATCAACGAGCCCAGAGTCGGGACGACGATGCGTCGCCATCCGGCTCCGCCCGCGGGATACATGAGCGCCGTAAGTCGGCCGGTCAGGAGAATGAAGGCGACGACGACGAGCCCGACGAGGGCGCCGATGACGAGGCTCAGGACAAGGGCGAGGCGATCCTCCTTGCGCCGGAGGTCCTCGACCAGTCTGACCAGGCGGGCGGGCAGCGCCGAAACTCTTAGGGCTGGCATCTGCTGAAACTAAACGCTTCGACCCTTGGGCCGAAGCGTTTAGCTCATGCGGAAGTTTTGTTGTGCGTTGGTGAAGCGCTTATGGCTTCGTCACCGCGAGACCGCTGACAACTCCCTCGGTGTTATGAGAGAAGCGAATTCCGTAGACGCCATCGGTCGACTTGAGCTTCCCGGTTCCGACGACGGCAGATTTGTCGTAGGTGCCGACGACGGTTCCATTGATGGCGCAAGAAACCTTGTCGCCCTTCACGGAGACGGCGATGTCCTGCGTCACCGGAGATCCAGCGGCCGCTGCCTTGTGAACCGCGGCGTTCGCTTCGCCATGGCCGCCGTTCAGCTGGAACGGCGCGGGACCAAATCCACGCGCGATGAAGCTGCCGTTGCCGTACGCCGCGCAGTAGAAGTAACTCTGGTTGGCGGTCCCCATGTCGTTGCCGCCAATGAAGATTCCGTATGGATGCGGATGATCGTTCAGGTTCATGTACTTCGGCTCGGTGAAGCTCGCCTTCACCGTGTAGTCGCCGCTGGCAGTGTTCGCCGGACTCCAGTACGCGACGGCAGGTCCGGTGGTGACGTGCAGCGCCTCGCCCTCCTTGGAGAGCTTCGCATTGGTGAGAAGCTGTCCGCGCTTTGCTTCGCCCGGATCTATCTGACCAGACCAACCTGGAACCGATATTCCTCCCCCGGCCACCTGGCGTGAGTTCTCATTCTGAGCCTTGCTGGTGCACGCAAGAGAAATGAGTGCTGCGACCGGTAAGAGTGACGCGTGTCGAAAGCGCATGTAGACCTCAGTGTAGGAAGTGAAAGGCGAAAAAACAGAAGCCAGTGAGGTGAATGTCCACCTCACTGGCTTCCGGTCATAATAATCAGGAAGATGCCGCGGCCAAATCCCTCAGCGTGTTAGCGAGACTCCGCACTCTGGCACCATCAGTCGATGCACTCGCATCTGCGTCGAGCTGCGCAGCGACCGATGTCAACGATGTTTTCAGCTGGACTCCCAGCGGCTTCGGTGCGGTTTCCGCGCCCGCGAGCGCCTGGCGGACCTGTGACAGTCTATCCGCGCTCACGCCCTTCGACCGCTCGAGCTGGTCGGCGTACGCGCGCGCCAATGCATAGCTCGGCGGCCATACCAGCTTCGGCTGCCCCTGTGTGTTGAAGTAATCGAAGTGCACGGTCTTCGCCGCGTTGATCTCGTTCTGCGACAGGTACGCGCTCGGAACGAGCTCGAAGATGTCGAGACCACGCGCGATCTCGGAGCTGACGATGTTGCCGTTGTACCAATAGGCTGACCACGATCCGCCCCCCACCATTCTGGTGGAGTCGACGGGACCGCGATCGAAGAACGCGATTTCCTTCGGATTCCTGGGGTCGGTCCAGTCGAAGACCGATATTCCGCCCTGATACCACGCCTGCACCATCACGTCGCGTCCCGGAATCGGAATGAGCGACCCGTTGTGCGCGACGCAGTTCTCTTCCTTGGTCTGCGCGGCCGGGAGTTTGTAGTAGTTCTGGAACCGCATCTTGTCGCCGGCGGGATCAGACGAGGCGTTGCGAACCATCATCGGCGTTCCGTCTGCGTTGGTCAGCGTGAAGATTGCGTCCGCGCCCCACTCGCGTCTGTCGGTGCTGCGGCACTTCGGCTGTCCCCCGCCGCCCCACTCATCTGAGAAGAGCACCTTGGTGCCGTCGTTGTTGAAAGTCGCCGAGTGCCAATAGGAGAAGTTCGAGTCGGATGCGGCGGCAATGCGAACTGGGTGAGCCGGATCGCGAATGTCGAGCAGGAATCCGTAGCCCTCGCAGGCGCCGCCTGCCAGACCGATCGCCGGGTACACGGTGATGTCGTGGCACTGAGTCGGTCCGGGACGCGGGCCGGGTCCAGCTGCTGTTTCGCCGGTCATCCTTGCGACGATTCCGGGAAGAGCCGCCCGCAACGCGGCGCTGTCGGCGGCGGTGGCCGGACCCGTTCCGTTCCGAGCCTTCACGATGCTGTCCAGCATCGGGGTGATGAACTGCGGCGGCAGAACTCGTTCACTGCCGAAAATCACAGCTGTGTAACCACCCTTCGCGCGCGCCGCAGCCGCGGCCGCTTTCGCCGCGGCAACGTCTTCAGGCGACTCGCCATGTCTCGCAGGCGCCGTCAGGTCATTGAAAATGCGCGGCGAGCTTACAATCGCTGCTTGCTCGGGATGAGCGAGCGGAACCTTGATGACTTCGATCCGGAAGAGCGCCGAATTCGGATCCTTGTCGGGCGTCAATCTGACGCAGCCAGGCAGCTCGCTTGGCGAGCGGACGTTGGCCGAGCCGGAGATGTAGACGTAGACGTTATCTGGATCCTTGGGATCGTAAAGCACGGTGTGTGTGTGCGAGCCGCGGCACGTCTGCACGTTGGCGATATACTTCGGACTGCCGATGTCCGAGATATCGAAGATGCGGAGCCCGCGCAGCCGGTCGTGGCTGACAGTGTCTTTAACTCCCTGCGCGCCGCAATCGAGGCGGCCAGTGTTCCCCTCGCCGGAGACGAAGAGCAGGTTCTTGTAAACCGAGACGTCACTCTGCGAAGCCGGGCAGAAGTACGCGGTCTTCAGTGTCGGCGCGGATGGGTTGGAAATGTCCCACACCTGGTAGCCATCGTAGCTGCCCTGGATCGCGTACGGTCCAGTGAAGGCGAGGTCAGAGTTCGTGATGCCGGCGAACTTTTCGCTCGGCTGTGTCGTAGACAGAAGCCGCATGTTCCACGCTGCGGTCGCAGCGTCGAACTTTCCGGCGCGCAGTCCAACGCGCGGATCTGGTATCGGCTCACCCGGCGACATGTCGCTGTTGGCACCTGCCGTCGTCGAGACCGCCGAGGTACACGCCGCGGCGGAAAAAAGGCCGAGTGCAAGTGCGAGTGAGAACAGCGGTGCTGCGGTCGATCGAACCGCGGTACGGCGGCGGTACACGGATGCCATTGTTGATACCTCGAATGTGGCGGATTGGGAGCTGGGGATTTTAGTCAACGGGTTGATCACTGATTGGAATGCCGAGCTGGATCTGTGTAAGCAACTTCTCCATCCGCGCGATCTCGGTGGTCTGATCGACGTTTACGTCGGATGCGAACTTGAAAACCGTTTCGTCCTGGCCGGCGCCGTAGGTGGCGAACAGGTCCCTGACCATCGAGACCGCGCCTCGATGGTGCTGCATCATGAACGTGAGAAAGAGCTTGTCGAACTCGGGTCCTCGCGCCGCGTCCAACTGCTTCATCTGAGTCTCGGTGAGCATGCCGGGCATCAGCATCGTATGCTCGACGCCGTCCATCACCATCGTCATTCCGCCGGGAGTCGCTTCCTGCACGGGCTTCTGCCTGTCGCGCAGCCACCGTTGCATGGTTACGATCTCGTCCTGCTGAGCGTTGATGATCCGCGAGGCCAGTCTGAGTACCGGTGCACTGGCGCCGTGAGTAGGAGCCCAATGCGACATGACGAGGGCCTGGGCGTGGTGGTGGATCATCCCCGACATGAAGCTCACGTCAGCTTCCGTGTAGGGAAGGCGGAGACTGTCGGCTCTCGCCTGAGCGATGTAGGCCGCTTCGTTTTGTGGCGGGGCTGTCGGGGAAGCCGAAGCTTGCATCGCACTGTGGCCGCCACTGGCGCACGCCGACAGCGCGATGGCAACCAGGAAGGTCGCGGAGATTCGTGTCGCTTGTGAGGGAGTCATGTGGTTTTTCCTGCCCCAGGCCGGATGGGTGCCGGCCCCTGAAGTTCTGCCTGCGCGAGACACCTATATGATACTGACCGGAACATGGTTCGGGAGGGAGGTAAAGGGCTCCCAAAAGGTCCCGCCGATCACTTGCCCTCGAACTTGAAGGAGACCTTGACCTTGGCGCGGTAGCTCTCGACCTTGCCGTCCTTCAGCACCATGTCCAGCTCCGAGATCTCGGCCACTCGAAGGTTGCGCAACGATTTTGACGCCTGCTTGACCGCCGCGCCGGCTGCTTTCTCCCATGACTCGGTGCTGGTCCCTACGAGCTCAATGACTTTGTAGACGCTTTCCGCCATGTCAATCTCCTTGTCGTCCTGCGTTGATAGCTGTCTCGAATCGATAGTTTGACAACGTAGACTGAAGATGCGCCCGCGCGTTTGCAAGGGCACGCTGCCGTGTCTGGCTTCGATTGGAAGCTGAGGCTGAGACTACAAATAAGACTACCTGCCAGGAGCGGTTAGCGGAGCAGCCATTCGCTACGGGCTTGTACGCGATCTCTCCCACAACAGGCCCGCAGCCAAGAGCTGCTCCGCTGAAAGCACCTGGCAGGTATTCTTCCGTTGCAGTTTGTCCGTGGCGAAAAAAAAACGGAGGGATCCCGAGGGACCCCTCCGCTCCACCACATTGAGCGGTGGTAAGGCAATCGTCATTGAATGGTGGTCAGGCAATCGTTGAGAGAGAGTCGTACTTGAATGTCTCGACGGTCGGATTTCCGGCCATCACGGGGCGCAGCTTCTTGTCCAGCTGCGGATACGCCGTGGTCTCGTACTTACGCGCCGAATCCATGTTGTCCCAGACGCTGATCGCGAGTACGTGCTGATCCTTCACCAGCAACAGCTCATCCTTGAACCCGTCCTGCTTTTTCAGGGTCGGAAGGATCTCGTTTCTGAACAGAGTATGGAACTGGTCGTTCTGATCTGGAGCAATGTCAAATCGCACGCTGCGCGCGATCTGTCCCTTGCTGGTCTTCCCGTTGGTGGTCTGCATTGTTGGAATCTCCATCACCCCGTGGGATTTCACCGGACCCCTGCGTGCGGGGAAATCACCGCAGCCCGGCGAGCGCCGAAGCCTTCAAATGCTGGCGCTCAATGCTGTCATTTCGTGTATCCAAACAGCATAACACATCGACTTTGGGAAATGTGAATTTGTAAGAAATCTCTTGTTAAGTGGCTGTCGTTACTGCACTTACCTGCTGGGGTTGTTTTCGTTAATCGCCCCGTCGCGGGCCTAACGCAGCGTGGGTGAAAATATGACTACCGGCAGCGCTGTAGGCGGGTCTTTAACTGCAACCTACGACTACCGGCCCGCTCGCCCGCGGCCCCCGGCCGGTAGTCGTACGTTGGAGTTCTTCTTTAGTCGGTCGAGGCCAGATCGATGGTGACGGTGCACCCCTCGTTCGGCGCACTCTGAATGTGGATGTCTCCCCCCATCGCGCGCGCGAAATCGCGGGCTATCGAGAGCCCGAGCCCTACGCCAGGATATTCCCTCGTGGTGCCGCTTTGCCCCTGAAAGAACGGATCGAATACGAGGTCGATCTTTTCAGCCGAGATACCGATGCCGGTGTCCGAGACGCAGATCGAAATTCTGTCGCCCGACTGACGTGCCGACAGCTCGATGCGCCCGCCCGGAGGCGTGAACTTGATCGCGTTACCGAGAACGTTGAGGAGAATCTGACGCAGCTTGATCGGGTCCGCGCGTGCCATCAGCGATGCGTCGCATCCATTCCAGATGTAAGCCAGCTCCTCGCGCGCCAGATCGGGTCGCACCAGCGCCTCCAGTGAATCGAGTGCCTCACGGACAGAAACCGGCCCCGGTCTGATGGGAGTGTTGCCGGCTTCGATCCTCGCGAAGCTCAGGACATCGTCGATCAGCGCGAGCAGGTGTTGCTGATTGGTGCGAATACGCGTGACCGCGTCAGTCTGCTTCTGGTTCAGCGGACCGGACAGGCCGAGCGAAAGCAGCTCCGAGTAACCGGCGATTGCGTTGAGCGGCGTGCGCAGCTCATGGCTCATCACGGCCAGAAACTCGGCTTTGGCGCGGTTCGCCTCCCTGGCGACATCGCGCGCCGCTCGCAACTGCTCCCGCGAACGGTCGTGTTCCGAAATCGACGCGCCGAGCACGAGGAAGGTCGCACCAGTGATCCCCATGAACGTCTGCAGGGCGAACAGGCTTGTGTGGAGTGTCGGCTGGATGAACGGCCCTCGTCCCAACACTGTCCCCGCAATCGCGATCGCCGACACCAGGACTGTGGCGGTGATGGCCCCGCGCTGCCCGAACCTGATGGCGGCCCACATCAAAAGCGGAAAAAAAACGTACGCGTGGCCGAGTGGGCTGCCGCTCGGCGAAACGGAAAAACCGAACACGATAAGACTAGCCACCAACAAGCCGAGCACCATCAACGCGGCTTCGCCCAGGCGGCGTGTCAGGAGAGGAGTTCGCGGAGGAGCAGCCCAAACCAGAATCAACGGCGCGACCAGAAGCGCGCCGATGGCGTCGCCGATCCACCAGGTGCGCCAGGTCTCGGCCACGTTCGCTTGCGGGGCCAGCCCCGCGAAATAAAGGCTGGCGACTCCGACGGTGGCGCTGATCATGGTCGACAGGAGTGCCGCGAGCACGATCAGCGCGATGACATCCCGCAGCGAATCGAGTCGGCGGTGGAAGTCAGGCACTCGCGTAAGTGCATAGGCTCCGACTACGGCTTCGAGCGTGTTCCCAGCAGCAATGCCGGACGCCGCGAGGAACGGAGCGCCGGTAATGACATTCGCGATCAGCGCACCGATGAACACGCCGGGCCAGATCCTGCCACCCGCGAGAAGCACCGCCGCCAGAGCGATACCCGTCGGGGCCCAGACGAGCGAGGCGAATCCCGACACAGCATCCAGCGTGAGTCCGGCACGGGCTGCCAGGACATACACTACCGCGACTGCACCAACCTGCGCGACGTACGCCGCGCTGATTGAAGCCTTACGGATGGTGAGTCCGTCCGGCTGGTCTGTCGTCAACACTGACTCTGCCACTTTTTAACTATAGCTGAAGGAGGCGTGCGAACCGGCGGCTCAGCCGGCAGAAAGGAGGAAGGCCGCTCGCGTTGCGCTCACCTGGCAGGAAGGAGGGTGTCCGCTCGCGCGAAGTCGATAAAGCCCCTGCCTGCGTCGACCGCCAACAGAACCACATCAACCTCCGTGCCTACACTCAGGCCGCGTCGTCCTCGTACAAGTCGTCCCTCGATCTCGCCAGGCATGATTTTCAACCACGTCGCCTTGCGCGATGTTCCGGATACCACGGCGTGAAACGTCTCGCCAACGTGATCTCGCAACGAGAGCGCCGCGGCTCGTTTGCGCGCGCGACGTTCGTCTTTCGCGGGATCCACACCTTGCGTGAACTCAAAATCGATGAAGCCGTGCACACTGTCTGTATTGACGAGTTTCACTTTTATCTTCATCCCGACCGACAACGGCTTGTACCCTCGGACGACGCGACCCTCAGCCGACCCGTCGATCAACCGGACATAAGTACCACTCTCGGACACACCAGTGACCTCGGCGTCGAACATCTCTCCGATGCGTGGTCGAAGCCGATCGGCCTCTGCCTTCTTGCGGCGACTGCGTTCGAGCTTTCGCGATGCGCCTTCGGTTTCGTGCGCGAAGTCGATGTAGCCACGCACGGGATCAGCCACGACGAGCTTGAGACGGACGGTATCACCGACATCGAGCCCACGTCCGCCGCGTACGATTCGTCCTTCTACGGGAGGAATCAGCACCCGCGCGTAGATCCCCTTGGGCGACGACGCCGTCACGATCGCCGCGAAGCTCTCTCCGACGCGCTCTGCCAGCATCGATGCGCCGGCCACTTTGCGCATCGTGCGCTCGACCTTTCGCGCTGCCTCGCCGCGCTCGGTGCAGCGCTTCGCAATCTCGATCAGCTCCTCGTGGGAGTAGGGTTGCGTTCCTCCCGACTCCGCCGCGCGCAGCATCCGTTGCGTCACGAGATCGGCAAAGCGGCGATTCGGAGCTGTCGAGTGCACGTAATCGGCGACAGCCAAACCAAAATGGCCGGCTGATCGGCGATCACCCAGCCGGCGCTCGAGAACGTAGATGCCGGGGCCGAGGAGTTTGACGACCGAGAGCGAGAGATCCGCGAAGTGCTCGGGATCTGCGGCTCGGCGGCGCGCCAGGAATTCGCTTAGCGCGACGTTGTCGGGTTTCTCGGGAAGCTTTTCGCCGACGTCGGCCGCGAGGGCGACGATGCGATCCCAGCGCTTGGGCTCACGCACCACTCGTCGCAGCGATGGCGACCCGCGCTCCAGCAGGTACGTCGCGACCGATCGGTTGGCGGCCACCATGAAATCCTCGATCATGTCGCGCGCGCGATTGCGGCGGTCGACAGCCAGATCCACGACCCTGCCGTTGACTACGACAGGCCGAGCCTCGACGCTCTCGAAGTCGAGCGCGCCCGCCACACTTCTCGCTTTGCGGAGTCGTCGTGAGGCTTCGTCCTGCATGCGAAGCTGGTCATCCATCTCTCGCGACGCCGCGATAGCGCGTGGAGCGGGAGCTTTGCCTTCGAGCCACATCCCCACGTCGTCGTAGACCAGCTTCGCCTTGTTGTGTACGAGCGCGCGATATACCGACGGGTTCGCGACCTCGCCCTCGGCGGTCACATCGAATTCGATGACGACAGCGAGACGCTCCTCGCCTTCGTTGAGTGAGCTGAGATCGGTCGAGAGCCGCTCGGGCAGCATCGGAAAAACCGCGACCCCTGTATAGACGGAGGTCGTATTCGCCGCCGCGTGCGCATCGGCGGCCGAGCCGAGTTGCACGAGGCTGCCCACGTCGGCGACGCCGATGCGGATTCTGATCGAGCCGTCGGCGCGTCGCTCGGCGACTTCGATCTGATCGAGATCGCGCGACTCTCGGTTATCGACTGAAGACCACGGGAGCCCGCGCAAATCGTGACACCCGGCGGGCAGGGGATTATCGGATGGATCATTAAGCGACCGTATCTCGCGCATCACGGCGGCCGAGAACTCGGGCTCAAAGCCGTTTCGCCGCATGGCGGCGACCGCGGTACTGCGAAGAGTTTGTGTTGGGGCTGCCGTGGGCATCAGCCGTCACCGACGCAAGTCACGATCCTCGACAATCCGGTGCTTGCTCGAGCGGAAAGTCTAATTGGTACAGGCGCTCACGAAGGTCGTGACCGCGGGAGGACCTGAGCCGGTGCCTTCGTCGTGCTTGAAAAACACGTACGCTTCCTTCCACGCCTGACCGGTGACGCACTTGGCCCACTCGACAAGCGCGGCCTGGTCGTAATCGAGCCGATGGAGTCTGAGATAACCCCACGAAGCGGTGCTGACGACCGGAACCTTGAAATCTTCCTGTTCGGCGATGCACATCGCGATGTCCCGCTCGCGCATCGCGTCGTAGACCTCTTCGTCGAACCAGCTCTCGTGCCGGAACTCGAACACGTATCGGCGGTCCGGCGGCAGCAGTCCAAGGAATCCGCGAAACCGGGGCACATCTTTTTTCAGGTTGGGTGGCAGCTGAAAAAGGATCGGGCCCAACCGGTCGCCGAGCACCGCGGTGTTCTTGAGGAGAAAATCGAGGAGATCCGCGGATTGCTCCTTGAGCCGCGCGTGGTGAGTAATCCGCTGGCTCGCCTTCAAGGCAAACGTAAATGTCTCCGGGACCTGCGCTGCCCACTCCCGCAACACGTTCTCCCTCGGGAGCCGGTAGAACGTGTTGTTGATCTCGACCGCCGGAAACTTGCTGGCGTAGTAGCCGAGAAATCCGTCGTCCTTGAGATCAGCCGGGTAAAACTTTCCCTTCCACTCCTTGAACGCGTAGCCGCTCGTTCCCGCCAGAATCTTCACGACGCTTTGCGCTTCGCTTCACCCTTTTCCTTTTTGGGCTTCTCGCCGCCGGAGAGGCTCGCCTTCAGTGCCTGCATCAGGTCGAGCATCTTGGTGTCCGTACCCGGTGCAGCATCGGCCGTGATGTCCTGCCCGTCGACCTTGCGCTGAATGGTCTCGAGCACGCGCTCGCGCACTGTGTCCTTGTACTTAGCCGGTTCGAATGCCTCGTTCGACGTCTGGTCGATCAGCTGCTTGGCCAGCTTCAGCTCGGCGTCCTTCACATCGCCGGGCGGAATGGTGACTTCAGTCGTCGGACGAACTTCGTCGGCGTAATGGAGCTGCTCCATCACGAGCACGCCGTTGCGCGGCCGGAGGAGCACGAGATGCTGCTGACCACGCGCGGCGTATTGGCCGAGCGCGGCGCGTCCTGTTTCCTTGAGCGCGGCGGCGAGCAGTCTGTACGCACGGTCGCCTCCCTTGTCCGGGCCGAGGTAGTAGACCTTGTCCATGTATTCGCGGTCGACGGTTGCGAGCGGAACGAACTCGAGGACGTCGATCGTGCTGGTCGCTTTTTCCTCGAGCGCTTTCAGCTCCTCCGCGGTGAGAACCACGTACTGATCCTTGGCGTACTCGTATCCCTTTACGGTATCGTCGCGCGTTACGACTTCGTTGTTGTCCTTGGGGCAGATGTACTGCTGCTTCAGGCGCGAGCCGCACTTCTTGTG
>Ga0193727_1000268_pt1 | contig 19064 bp, 18 predicted proteins | sample H2c2metaG_FD_143051 | JGI IMG/M metagenome (GOLD analysis project Ga0193727, IMG submission 143051) | Soil microbial communities from a riparian zone of the East river system, Colorado, United States - H2c2 | ecosystem: Environmental > Terrestrial > Soil > Riparian zone | place: USA: East River...
AACGGAGACCGTGCCCGAGCTGGCGGTCGTGTAGCCGGCGTTCGCGCCGGTGGTGGACGGTGCGCTCCAGCCGGCCGGCACGACCAGGGTGACGGAGCCGTTGTTGATGCCACCGGTGGCGGCGGTGTAGGTGAACGTGATCGTGCGCCCGGTCTGGGATGCGCTCACGACCGATGTGGGAGTGGTGAGGGTTCCCGTGCCGTCTGCGGCGTAGACGGTGATGCTTGGTGAGGCTCCGAGGTTCGCGAGTGAGCCGGCGGACGTGGACTTCTCCTGTGCCTGCCAGGTCTGTGCGCCCGTCGAGGACGTCGCGGTCGCACCCGGCCCGCCGCTCGCGATCGAGCCGTAGGTGATCGTGAACGTCGAGCCGCCGGCGATTGTGAGCGAGGAGACGGTGATCGTCTGGCTCGCAACGGAGACCGTGCCCGAGCTGGCGGTCGTGTAGCCGGCGTTCGCGCCCGTGGTCGACGGCGCAGTCCAGCCGGCGGGAACGACGAGCGTGACAGAGCCGTTGTTGATCCCGCCCGTCGCGGCGGTGTAGGTGAAGGTGATCGTGCGCCCGGTCTGGGATGCGCTCACGACCGCGGTCGGAGTGGTCAGCGTGCCGGTACCGTCTGCGGCGTAGACGGTGATGCTTGGCGAGGCTCCGAGGTTCGCGAGTGAGCCGCCGCCAGTCGACTTCGACTGCGCCTGCCACGTCTGGGCGCCGGTCGTCGCCGTTGCGGTCGCACCGGTCCCGCCGCCACTCGTGTCGCCGTAAGTAAGCGTGAACGTCGAGCCGCCGGCGATCGTAAGCGAGGAGACGGTGATCGTCTGGCTCGCGACCGAAACGGTGCCCGCGCTGGCGGTCGTGTAGCCGGCGTTGTTGCTCGTGGTGCTCGGAGCTGTCCAGCCGCTCGGCACGACGAGTGTGACCGTCCCGTTGTTGATGCCCCCCGTTGCCGCCGTGTAGGTGAACGTGATCGTGCGGCCGGTCTGCGAGGCGCTCACCACCGAGGTCGGCGTCGTCAGGGTGCCCGAGCCATTGGCTGCGTTGACCGTGATGCTCGGCGAGGAGCCAAGATTCGTGAGCGTTCCCGCGCTCCGCGCCTTCTGCTGGGTCTGCCAGGTCTGCGCTCCGGTCGTTGCGGTTGCCGTGGCACCGGGGCCGCCGCCGCTCGTAGCGCCGTACGTGATCGTCGCCGTTGCGCCGCCGGCCAGCGTGAGGCTCGAGACGGTGATCGTCTGAGCAGCGACAGAGACCGTGCCCGTGCTCGCCGTTGTGTAGCCGGCGTTGTTGCTCACAGTGCTCGGCGCGGTCCACCCGGCCGGGACGACCAAGGTGAGCGAGCCGTTGTTCATGCCACCGGCGGCGGCCGTGTAGGTGAACGTGATCGTCTTGCCGGTCTGGCTCGCGGAGACGTTCGTCGTCGCGGTCGTCAGCGTCCCGGCGCCGTCGACTGCAAGCGGCGGCATCAGCGCGACCAGGTGGGCGACCCAGGGCGTAGACGTCGAGATTGTTGCGCTCTTGTTGCCCGTTGCTCCCGCAGTCGCGAGGGTGCCGTCGGCACCGGTGGCGATGGCCTTGCTCGCCGGCGAGCTTCCCGAAGAGATCGAATACTCCTGTGTGAGCGATTGGCCTGCGTTCTGCGTCAGGGTCGGTGATGGACCGGACTGGCCCTGCGCGCCGTACAGCGCATCGATCATGTCGTTGTCCTGCGTGGTCGTCAGACCGGTGGCCGTCGCCGTCGTCCCGCTCCCGGCGTTGTCGGTCGGAGTCACATCGATAGGGTTCGTCGTATCGGTGCCGGAGTACGCGAGGATCGCAGCGGCGCCGTCAGAGTTCGTGGTCCAAGACCACTGGTAGGTCGTCCCGGCGGTGTCGGCCGCCGTCGCGACACGGTAGTAGATCCGCTGCTCGAGGCTTGCGCCCGACGTCCGCAGGTTCCCTGTGGTCGTCCAGCCCGCGGGCGCCGTGATCGTGTCGTTGTTTCGCAGCGTGACCTGGGCGAGCATGAGGCTCCCGGTCGCCACCGATGCCGGGCGTGTCACGGTCACGCTCGTTCCGCTGGTCGTCGTCGAACTGGCGCAGCCGCCACCGGGGCAAGCAGCGACGAGCGCGATCGGATCGATGACGTACGGCAGGGGGAGCTCGGCGTCGTTCAGCCGCAGCTGCAGCCAACGGCGGTTCCCGTGTCCCACGACCGACCAGCGAACTCCGTGCGGAGTGATGACCTTGCGGTCCTGGTCGAAGATGACGGCGGGCTGGATTCGGAGTCCTGCGTCGCTCTTCGCATTCGCGAACCGCACCGTCCCGTCAGGTGCGACGCGTGTAATGAGCTTCCCGGCCTCGAGTCGCCAGCGCCACGTTCGCGTGCCCTGCCGCTTCGCCACCGTGAGCGACTGCTCGACGCGGTTCGTGCCGAGCACGATCGTCTCACTGCCGAACGGCAGCTGCCGCTGGACGCCGTGACGATGACCTTGCCAGGAGCCGCGTGCGCTGCCGAAGCGAAGCGACACGCTCGACCTGCCCGACGTGACCTTCAGGCCGCCCTTGCCTATCTCGAGCTTCCCGCCGAGAGCGGGCTTGACGAGCTTCGGTGATGCGTGCGCCGGCGTCCTGACGAGGGGCCGGTCCAGCGGCGGACCAAGCTCCCTCGTCAGGAAGACCGATGCGTCGTGTGCCCTCGCGCCGCGGAGAGTGGCGAGCTCGGAGACGGCGAGAGAGGCGGTGAGAAGGAGCGCAGTGGAGACTGCGAGGAGCAGACGAGCCCTGTTCCCGGGCGCGGCCGTGCTCTCGGCTTTCGCCGAGCGCCGGTTAGGCCGCAGGTCCGGGAAGCTCGCCATGTTTTCTCCATCCACGCGCGAATCGCACGTGGCTCCGATGGAGGAATCGGCCTTCTGGAGCGAACTCCTGAGCGTTTTGCGGTCAAAACGGGTACAGATTCTCCGCGAATCACCCTTCAGGGGTACGCAAAACTGCATCTTTCTGCTGCAGTGCTTCCCGGCCTCGGCGGCCGGGCCGCGCAGACCGCCACGACCTAAAGCTCGACTTGAGGCTTAGCCCTGGGCGAGAATGGCGGCCGCGACCGAGTCAGACTCCGACCCACTTACCAGTACCGCCGTGTCGCCGAGCGAGCCTGTGGCCACGGTCCACGCCGACGACCAGCACCGGTCGAGCGGCGGGCAGTCGCGAGCGGTTGCGCCGGGGAACGCGGCGGCCGCGTACGCGGGAACCGCGTTCCGCCATTCGGCCGCGTCCTCGAGCGTGTCCCAGCGCAACGCAAGCGCGGCGACGGTCTCCCCCGACGGCGACGTGTAGAGCGCAAGGCGACCACCGCCCCAACCCTCCGCAACGGCCACTGAGTCTCGGACGCGAAACGTCCGTAGGAGGCTGCGCAGGTCGAGCTCGCCGAACGTCTCGGCGGTGGTCAGGCGAAGGTTGCCGACCTGCCTTGGCAGGTGCACCGGCAGCGCACGCTCGCGCTCCAGGAATTTGTCGACGTGCAGCAGCTGCTCGGTCGTCTGCGGGAATGTGCGCAGCGCGCTCGCGAGCGCGGACGTACCGCCGAGGTAACGCAACTGTGCTGCGAGCTGTCGACCACCTGTTAGGCGCGCAGCGCTCTCCAGTGAGAGGAAGCGTTGGAGTTGCGTGCCGCTCACCGGGCGCGCGCGAAGTCCTGACGCGAGCGCAGCCGTTCCGTCGACGATGCCGTGTGCCGCCAGCGCACGGTCCCGATCGTGTGCGTACAGCCCGGTGAGCCGGCGCAGATTGAAGTTCTGGTCGACGAGCGCGCGCACGAGCTCGTTCAGGACGGCGCTGCGCTGTGCGGCCGGCGTGCGGCGAAGCAGAAGCTTGCGAGCGCGCGGGTCGTACCAGGCGCGCGATGCCGTCTTGGTGAGCGGGAGCGTCGCGCGTTCGCTGCGCTGCGTCAGCCCGAGCTGTGCATACAGAACCGAGTCGCTGCTTCTGAGCGCAGGCGGATAGTCGCGGTTACCGGCGCGTCGCAGGAGCTGGTCGTAGCGCCCGGCCGCAAGGGTTGCAGTGGGAACCCCGTGCCGAACGTGCAGACCCGACAACCGCGCCGCACGCTGCAGCAACCCGCCGGCATGAGGCGAGTTGGAAGCCCCGGACGCCGGAGCGGTCAAGAGCGTACAAATGACAACTGCAACGAACTTCTCCACGAAACGGTTATCGGCAGAGAAGGCGGAAGGCAGGAGTCGGAATCACGCCCGTACAATCGGCAAGAGCATGGCCACGACCGAGGATCCACGCGCGCGGTCCGACTCGACCGCCGAGTGGAAGCGTGAGCTCTACGAGGCGAAGCCCGAGCGCGAGGGGGAGCTCTTCTCGACGATTTCCGGGCTCGAGAACGAGCCGCTCTACACGCCCGACAACGTCGAGGTCGACCACGACCGGGACCTCGGCTTCCCTGGGGTCTATCCGTACACGCGCGGGGTCTATCCCTCGATGTATCGCGGCAGGCTCTGGACGATGCGGCAGTTCGCCGGCTTCGGGGGCGCGGAGGAGACGAACGCCCGCTTTCGCTATCTCCTTGAGCACGGCCAGACCGGCCTCTCGACCGCGTTCGACATGCCGACGTTGATGGGCCTCGACTCCGACCACGCGCGTTCTCTCGGCGAGGTTGGGCGCGAGGGAGTCGCGGTCGATTCGCTCGACGACATGGAGACGCTCTTCGCGGGGATTCCGCTCGACGAGGTCTCGACGTCCATGACCATCAACTCGCCCGCGGCGATGCTGCTCGCGTTCTATCTCTGCGTCGGCGAGGAGCAAGGCGTGCCGCGCGAGAAGCTGCGCGGGACGATCCAGACCGACATCCTCAAGGAGTACATCGCGCAGAAGGAGTGGATCTTTCCGCCCGAGCCGTCGATGCGGCTCGTCATCGACATGATCGAGTTCTGCGCACGGGAGATGCCGCTCTGGCATCCGATCTCGATCTCCGGCTACCACATCCGCGAGGCGGGGTCGACCGCCGCGCAGGAGCTGGCGTTCACCCTCGCCGATGGGTTCGCGTACGTCGAGGCGGCAACGGAGCGCGGCCTCGACATCGACGACTTCGCGCCTCGACTCTCGTTCTTCTTCAATGCGCATCTCGACTTCTTCGAGGAGATCGCGAAGTACCGCGCGGCGCGGCGGATCTGGGCGCGTGAGCTGAAGGAGCGCTACGGCGCCCGCAACCCACGCTCGTGGCTCATGCGGTTCCACACGCAGACGGCCGGCGTGTCGCTGACGGCGCAACAGCCCGAGGTGAACATCATTCGCACCGCGCTCGAAGCAATGGCCGCGGTGCTGGGCGGGACCCAGTCGCTGCACACGAACTCCTTCGACGAGGCGCTCGCCCTGCCGACTGAGAACGCAGTCCGCCTCGCGTTGCGGACGCAGCAGGTGATCGCGCACGAGACGGGTGTCGTCAACACGATCGACCCGCTCGGTGGGTCCTACTACGTCGAGGACCTGACGAACCGCCTCGAGGCAGAGGCCTATGAGTATTTCGACCGGATCCGAAAGCTCGGTGGAGTCATTCCGGCGATCAAGGAGAACTTCTTCCAGCGGGAGATCGCGGACGCCTCGTTCCGCTATCAGCACGAGGTCGAGCAGAAGCAGCGGATCATCGTCGGGGTCAACCGCTACCAGCACGAGGACGAGCAACCGCTCGAGATCCTCAAGATCGACCCCGCGGTCGAGGAGCAGCAAATCGCCCGCGTGCAGGCAGTCCGTGGGCGCCGTGACTCCCGAACGGTCGAGGCGGCCCTTGGTCGGCTGAAGGAAGATGCCGCGCACGAGGGCCGAAACCTGATGCCCCCGATCGTCGACGCCTCGAAGGCGTACGTCACGATGGGCGAGATGTGCGACGCCCTGAGGGACGTCTGGGGCATCTGGCGCGAGACCCCCGTCTTTTAGCCAAGCCAGAAATGTGCAACGCTTCGCGTGGCAGCGTGGGGCATCTGCGGCGATACCTCGGTCTTCTAGGCCTATTCGGCGTCGCGTGCGTCGTGGCTGCGCATGGCTCCACAGCCGCGCCCGCGCCGACGCTCTTTCGGCTGACGATCAGCGGAACGGCGCACCAGGAGTGGTCCTACACGGCCTCCCCCGTCGTCGAGGGTGACTGTCAGCGGACGGAAACATCGGAGGGAGAGCGCACCGCGAAATTCGGTACGAGGTCGCCCGTCCTCGTTCGACTCGCGGGAGGTCGGGTGCTGCCGGTGACCGTCGGCGGCATCAAGGGCACCGTCATGCTCGCGGGCGCCAACACCACCGACAAGGCCTGCGGCGGTCCCGGGACGAGCAAGGTCGCCGACTGCGCACAGACCACGCGGTCGTTTGCAGGCGCAAAGTTGCGAGCCCTGAGCCCACGGCGGGGTGTTCTGGCTCTCGGACATGTGACGAACGTTCGCCTCACGCAGGCCGACTGTCCCCTGGAGCCGGAGGACGTGCGACTCAGCCCGCTCGGGCCGCTGACCAATCTGCTTCGCCTTCCCAAGGAGGCGCTCCAGGAGCGGAAGGCGGCGCGCATCACGGTGAACGCCAGGCGAGTTCAGCGCAAGACGTACGGCTCACCCGAGAACGGGCGCCTCGAAGGCACCGCCGAATGGACTTTCACCTTCGTTCGCATTCCGGGCTGACCGAGGACTCCCCGTAAACTCCGGCTCGTGTCACGGAAGATCAGAGTCGTCATCGCGAAGCCGGGTCTCGACGGGCATGACCGCGGTGCGAAGATCATCGCGCGCGCTCTGCGAGACGCCGGCATGGAGGTGATCTACACCGGACTGCACCAGACGCCGGAACAGATCGTCGAGACCGCGATCCAGGAGGACGCCGACGCCGTCGGGATCTCGATCCTCTCTGGCGCGCACATGACGCTCGTGCCGCGCATCCTCGACGGGTTGAAGGCGAACGGCGCAGAAGACGTTCTGGTGGTCGTCGGAGGCACGATCCCCCGCGAGGATTCCGAGGAGCTGAAGCAGCGCGGTGTCGCCGAGGTCTTCACCCCCGGCGCGCCGACGAGCGAGATCGTCGACTTCCTCAAGGGCAAAGTCCCCGTTTGATCCACGTCGAGCGGGAAGACGCGGTCGCGCTCGTCACGATCGACCGTCCGGAGGCCATGAATGCACTCGACGTGGCGACGCTGACGGAGTTGCGCGACGGGCTGCGCGAGCTCGCCGGTGACGAGTCGGCGCGCGCGGTGATCGTGACCGGCGCGGGGAAGAAGGCATTCGTCGCCGGAGCGGACATCAAGTACATGAGCGGCCTCGACGTCGACCAGGCGAAGGAGTGGGGCGCTCTCGGGCACGAAGCCGGACGCCTGCTCGAGACGATGCCGAAGCCGACCATCGCGGCCATCAACGGTTTCGCGCTCGGGGGCGGGTGCGAGCTCGCGCTCGCTTGCGACATCCGTTACGCCGCGACGAGCGCGAAGCTCGGCCAGCCCGAGGTGAACCTCGGAATCATTCCGGGCTGGGGCGGCACGCAGCGACTCGCACGCGTCTGCGGCCTCGGCGTCGCCAAGGAGCTCATCTTCACCGGCCGGATCGTCGGCGCCGACGAGGCGCTTCGCATCGGGCTCGTCAACGCGGTGCACGACCCCGTGCTCGACAAGGTGCGCGAGGTAGCAGCGCTGCTTGCGTCGAAGAGCCCGATCGCGCTACGGCTGATGAAGGAGCTGGCCAACCGGGCGCTCGGCGGCGATCACGCAGAGAACCTCGCAGCCGAAGGAGAGACGTTCGGCGAGATCTTCTCGAGCGAGGATGCGAAGGAGGGGATGACCGCCTTCGTCGAGAAGCGCGAGCCGCGGTTCGTCGGCCGCTAGCCCAGTTGGATCAGCGCTGAGCTGAGCACGTCGTCGTCGCCGCGCTCCGCCTTGAGCGTCGTCGGTGCGGGCGTCGTCCAGACGACGATCTTGTCGCCCTTCGCTGCGAGCGTCACGTTCGCGACGGTGCGGAGGCCGCCGGTCGGGCTCAGGCTCTGCACGGTCGTCGACTCCGGCACGGTCAGCGCGATCGTCCGGTTCAGCTTCGTCAGCGTCAAGCCGGAGGGCCAGGCCTGCGACGTCGAGATGTTCACGACGATCCGGTCGATTGCCGCCGAGACGACGGTGCCGGTCAGCGTCAGCGCAAACGGCGACCCCGCCTTCGCGGTGAACAAGAGCTTGTAAGCCTTCTGGAGGTACGGATACGGGCTCACGGCCTTGCCGCCGCCGGGATGGACTTCGAAATGCAGGTGCGACGCGCCGCCGTTCGCGTCGCCGGAGTCGCCCACGTATCCGATCTGTTGGCCCGCCGCGACCTTGGCGCCGTTCTTCACGGTGTACGCGGTTCCGCGCACGCACTTGCCGCGGTTGTCATTCTTCATCGTCACGTCGTTGTTGAGGTGGATGTAGAGGTACGTCGTCCCGCTCTCGCCGTAGAGGTAGAGCATGCAACCGGCCGAGCTCGACGTCGTCCAGTACTTCACCTTGCCGGCCTCTGCGGCCACCGCCGGCGACTTCTTCGCGGCCATGAGGTCGTTCCCCTGATGCGGGCTGCCGCCGCGGGGCGCACCGAAGTCGTCGATGTACTGGACTTTTCCGACGACCGGGAAGACGATGTGGTCGGGCACCTTGCCTGCTGCGGATGCAGCGGCGCTCCCGGCGACAAGGCCGATCGTCACGGCGAGGAAAAGAAACCCTCGGGCTGTCGTCCGGTGGCGTCTCATAGGAAGACGGGCGCTCCGGTTCGCGCTCGAAGGCCCGGACACTAGCAAGCTCCTCGGCCCGGGTCACGCTCAGTAGAGTCCTGCGCGCATGAAGATCGCCGTTTGCGTCAAGCAGATTCCCGAGGGAAACAGCCGGATCGACCCGGGAACCAAGCGCCTGGACCGTGGGGGCGAGGGGGCGCTGAACGCCTTCGACGCGAACGCCGTCGAGGAGGCTCTTCGGCTGAAGGATTCCACGGGCGAGGGCGAGGTCGTGCTCCTCTCGCTCGGGCCTGCCAAGGCGCAGGACGCCCTGCGGAAGGCGCTCGCGATGGGCGCCGATCGTGCCGTGCTGATCAGTGACGACGCAGCCGCCGGCTCGGATCTGGTCGCGACGAGCTACACGCTTGCGAAGGCGCTCGAGCGCGAGGGCGCGGACGTCGTCCTCTTCGGCCAGCAGGCGGGCGATTCGGACGGTGCGGTGCTCTGGGCGGCGGTCGCCGATCGGTTGCGCCTGCCCGTCGTCTCACAGGCCGCGGCGATCACGCACGCCGACGGCAAGCTCACCGTCAAGCGTCAGACCGAGTTCGGCTACGACGTGATCGAGGCGCCGCTTCCCGCAGTGGTCGCGGTGTCCGACGCGATCAACGAACCGCGCTACCCGTCGCTCAAGGGAATCATGGGTGCAAAGTCGAAGCCGCAGGAGACGGTGACGCTCGCGGATCTCGGCGTCGAAGCGGACCGTGCAGGTGAGCAGGGCTCGCGCACCGAGGTGTACGCGCTCAATGATCCGCCGGCGCGCGGCGACTCGATGAAGATCGACGACGACGGCAACGCTGCGCAGGCGATCTTCGACTTCCTTGCGGAGAAGCGCCTCGTATGAGCACGCTCGTCTTTCTCGAGCACCACGGCGACGAGCTTCTGAAGGGCTCGCTCGGCGTGCTCGCGAAGGCCGCGACTCTCGGCGAGGGCGACGTCGCCGGAGTCGTGATCGGATCGGGTGTGCGCCCGCTCGCCGATGCCGCAGCGACGTTCGGCGCGGCGAAGGTCTACGTCGCAGACGATGAGCAGCTCGAGGCGCCGCTGCCGCAACCGCGCGTCGACGTGATCGCACAGCTCGTCCGAGACAAGGGAATCGACACGGTCCTCTTCGGCAACTCGGTGCTCGCCGCCGATATTGCGGCCGCGTTGGCGGCCCGACTCGATGCCGGCATCAACTGGGACCTCGTCGACCTCGTGCAGCAGGACGGCAAGCTCGTGGGCAAGCGTCCCGCGCTGCAGGACTCCGTCTACGTGGACGTCGGCTGGACGACCGAGCCGCGCATCGCGCTCTTTCGTTCCGGCTCGTTCGATCCGAATGAGCAAGGCGGCTCCGCGGAGGTCGAGGACGTGCAGGTTGTGCTCGAGGACTTCTCCACTGCGGCGCGCATGGTCGACCAGGCGCACGAGGAGAGCGAGGGACCGTCGATCGAAGACGCGCCGGTCATCGTCGCCGGCGGCCGCGGGCTGGGCGGCCCCGAGAACTTTACGCTCGTGGAAGAGCTCGCGAAGGCGCTCGGCGGCGCAGTGGGTGCGACGCGCGCAGTGGTGGACGCCGGCTGGTACCCGTACGCGACGCAGGTTGGGCAGACGGGCAAGACCGTGGCTCCGAAGCTGTACATCGCCTGCGGCATCTCCGGCGCGATTCAGCACAAGGTTGGAATGCAGAGCTCGGGCGTGATCGTCGCAATCAACAAGGACACGAACGCGCCGATCTTCGAGTTCTCGGATCTGGGCGTCGTCGGCGACGTGCACGAGGTCGTCCCGAAGTTGACCGAGCTCGTCAAGCAACGTAAGAGCTCGTGACCAAGCCCGCAGACTTTCCGCCGCCGTTTCGGACAGCGGACTATGTCGCCGCGCCGAGCGATCCGCCCGAGGAGCGCATCGACGTCGGTGTCCTCATCGTCGGCGCAGGCCCGGCCGGTCTCGCGTGTGGCATTCGACTCGGCCAGCTGCTCGAGGACGCATCCGAGGTTCGGGAGCGGCTCGGCGAGGTCCCGGTCGCGATCCTGGAGAAGGGCAAGCAGGCCGGCTCGCATCTTCTGTCGGGGGCCGTCGTGAATCCGCGGTCGCTGCGGCGTCTCTTCAAGGGTCGCAAGCGTCTCGACGAGATGCCGTTCTACGGGCCCGTCGAGCACGAGTCCGTCTACTTCCTGACGAACAAGAGCGCGCTGCGCATTCCCGCGCCGCCGACGATGAAGAACGAGGGCAACTACGTGGCGTCTCTGTCGCGGCTCGGCCGCTGGCTCGCCGAGCAGGCCGAGGAGGCGGGCGCGATGTTGCTGCCGGAGACGGCCGCGGAGAAGCTGCTCGTCTCCGACGGCCGGGCACGCGGAGTTCGGACTGGTGACAAAGGCCGCGGTCGCGACGGTCAGCCGCTCGGAAACTTCGAGCCTGGTTCGGATTTGGTCGCGAAGGTCACGGTGCTCGCCGAGGGAACGCAGGGCCACCTCACCGGCGTCGCGCTCGAGCGGTTCGGCCTCACGGGCGAGAACCCGCAGGTCTGGGCGCTCGGCGTGAAGGAAGTCTGGAAGGTCAAGCGACCGCTCGATCGCGTCATCCACACGCTGGGTTGGCCTCTGCGCCCGGGCTCGAAGTTCCGGGAGTTCGGCGGCTCGTTCATCTACCCGATGGGCGAGGACATGCTCACGCTCGGAATGGTGGTAGGGCTCGACTACCGCGACGTCGAGCTCTCGGTGCACGACCTTCTGCAGGAGCTGAAGACGCATCCGCTCGTGCGCAAGCTGCTCGACGGCGGCGAGCGGGTCGCCTGGGGTGCGAAGACGATTCCCGAGGGTGGCTTCCTCGCGCTGCCGAAGCAGCTGCACGCACCGGGGCTCCTGATCGTCGGCGACGGAGCAGGGCTCGTGAATGTCCCGGCTCTCAAAGGCATCCACTATGCGATCGAGTCGGGAAGGCTCGCGGCCGAAGCGGCCTTCGCCTCGCTGCAGCGCGGGCAGACGCCGGCGACACCGGGGGCGCTCGCGGGGTACGACGAGACGCTGCGGGAGAGCTTCGTCTGGAAGGACTTGCAGGAGGTGCGGAACATGCGCCCCGCATTCGGGCGCGGCTTGATCTTCGGCGGCGCGTTGGCCGGCGCGATGACCGCGACGAAGGGGCGCTTCCCGCGGCGCGATCTGCGGCTCGAACGCGACGCCGACATCGATCTGATCCGCACGGACCGGGCGAAGAGCTATCCGGCGCCGGACGGGAAGCTCACGTTCGACAAGCTCTCTTCGGTCTTCGCGTCCGGCAACAAGACTCGTGACGATCAGCCGAACCACATCGTGCTCCAGCGGGAGGTGACGCAGGACATCGCGCTCCTCTGGGAGCGGATGTGCCCGGCGCAGGTCTACGAAGCAACCGAGACGGGTGTCGACGTGACGCCCTCGAACTGTGTGCAGTGCGGTGCGATCACCGCCAAGGGCGGCCGCCTCACGCCGCCAGAGGGCGGCTCCGGCCCCGAGTACACACTGACGTAACCCGTCGAGCCACGTCTCGGCGCCCCAGGTCCTGGTGTCGGACATGGTGACGTTGGTGTCACCGAAGCGCCGCGCGGCTCCGGGACTCGGGTCGGCGCGGGCGTTTCCCGGGGGAGCTACTACGGCCACGTCCCGGTGTCGGACATGGTGACGAAAGCGTGACGTCGTCACCGGCGCGAACAGACACGTGCCAGGGACTGTCCCTGGCACACGTCTGGTTAGTCCCGGAAGCGCCAGATGTCCCGCCCGGCGAAGCTCGTGACCCACATGTCGCCCCCGGCACTGGCCATGGCGAGCGCGCCCGGCCCTGCGCCGGTGACGTCGACGATCCGATTCCGATCCGGGTCGATGCGGGTCAGGGTGTTGTGCTGCTTCTCCGCTACCCAGACCATTCCGTCGGGGCCCGCCGCGGCTTCGGCCGGCGTCCCCGGTACGGGGAACGCTGCGACGACCTGCTTCGCCGACGGATCGAAGCGGACCGCGAACCCGTCGGCGGTCGTCGTCCAGAGTGAGCCGGCGATGGCCGAGAGAAAGCCGGGCCCGTTGTGACCGATCGACGACTTCGTGAGCGCTCCGCTCCTCGGATCCAGCCGACCAAGCGACGAACCGTTCCGCCCGAATGCGATCCAAAGCGCGCCACCCGCCTCCGCGAGGCCGGACGGATTTCCCCCGACTGTGTACACACGCGACACCCTGTTCCTGCGTGGGTCGACCCTTGCGACCGTCCCGCGTTCGTACGCCGACACCCAGACACTCCCGAACGCGGCGGTGACGTGCGCCGGCCAGTTCGCCACCGCGATCCGCGCAACGATGCGTCGGCGTCGTGGGTCGATGCGGTAGAGCATGTTCGTCACATCGCTGGCGACCCACACCGAGCCTGCGGCGACGACGATCGGACAGATCCCACGCGCGACCCGGATACGAGCGACGACACGATTGCTTCGAGGGTCGATCCGCACCAGGCGGCCGGTGCCGTAGACGGCGACCCAGACCGAGCCGAAACCGGACGCCGCACCGCACGGGCCGCCACCGGTCACGATCCGTGCGACCGGCTGAGGAGTGGCCAAGGCCGCCACCGTGCCGGCCAGGACGGCCGCGGCGACCGTCACAACCAGGGCAAGACGCATCGTGCGAGCTACACCCCGCCGACAAATCTGGTTCCATGAGCCGACAAACCGACCCCCGTCCGATCGGGTAAGGACCCACATGCGTGCACGACTCACATTGTTGCTCGCCCTGGGAGCGCCCTTCGTGCTCGCCGGCTGCGGCAAGGGCAAGTACTAGAAGTACGATCTCCGTCGTGGCTACGACGGGCTCGCTGCTTTCGCTGGACGACGTCTACCGCGCGCGCGAGCGCATCGGCGAGCGGCTACACCGCACACCGCTGCTGCCGTCGGCCACGCTCTCCAGGAAGATCGGCGCCGACGTGCGCTTCAAGGCGGAGCTCTTTCAGCGCACGGGGGCGTTCAAGCCGCGCGGCGTGCTGAACAAGCTCGCCACGCTGACCGACGAAGAGAAGAGCCGCGGCGTGATCTCGATCTCCGCCGGCAACCACGCGCAGGCGCTCGCGTACGCCTCCGCGCTCGAGGGAATCGATGCGCTGGTCGTCATGTGGAAGACCGCGAGCCCGATGAAGATCGCTGCCGCCCGCGGCTACGGCGCGACGATCGACACCGAGGCGGCTGACATTCCGGCGGCGTTCGACCGGCTCGAGGAGCTGATCGAGTCGACCGGCCGCACGCTCGTCCACCCTTACGACGATCCACTCGTCATGGCCGGGCAGGGAACGGTCGGCCTCGAGATGCTGGAGGACGCACCTGAAGCGGACGTCGTGCTCGTCCAGGTCGGCGGGGGTGGCCTCGTCTCCGGCATCGCGACGGCCGTCAAGGCGATCAAGCCCGACATCCGCGTGATTGCAATCGAGCCCGAACGTTCACGCGCGTTGCACGAGAGCCTGAAGGCCGGTGAGCCGGTCACGGTCGAGGCGAAGTCGATCGCGGACGGCCTCAACGGACCCTATGCAGGCGCGAACTGCGTCCGGGTCTGCACCGAGCTCGGCGTCGAGTCGGTGCTTGTCACCGAGCAGGCGCTCGAGGAGGCTTTCAGGTTCATGTACGGGCGGATGAAGCTCGCCTGCGAGGTCGCCGGAGCCGCCACTGCGGCCGCCTTGCTGTCCGGCGCGTTCGTCCCAGAGCCCGGTCAAACCGTCGCCGCCGTCGTCTCGGGCGGCAACGTCGCAGCGAAAACAGCCGCTGCTATCCTGAACGCCGATGAAGCCTGAGATCCACCCCGACTATGTCCTTGCGACCGTGACGTGCTCCTGCGGGAACACGTTCGAGACGCGGTCCACGAAGCCCGAGCTTCACGTCGAGATCTGCTCGAACTGCCATCCGTTCTACACGGGCAAGCAGAAGCTGGTCGACACGGGCGGACGCGTCGAGCGCTTCCAGCGCCGGCTCGAGAAGGCCGGCGGCGCAAGCCGCGGCTAGAACCGCTACATGACGAACGTTGGGGGACAGGCCGTCCTCGAGGGCGTGATGATGCGCGGCCCATCGAACTGGGCTGTCGCCGTGCGTAAGCCCGACGGCGACATCGCTGAGGTTCACCAGCCGATCAAGTCTCCGATGGCGCGACACGTGATCTTCCGGTTGCCGGTGATTCGCGGGGTCGTCGCACTCGGCGAGTCGCTCGCGATCGGCTTTCGCGCGCTTGCCATCTCCGCGAACTACCAGGCCCCGGCTGCAGAAAAGGAAGGCGAAGAGGAGGCGGTCGACACCGAGTTGACGCGCACGCAGTTGATCTTCGCGTTCGCCATCGCGATCGGATTCGCGGTCGTGCTGTTCAAGGTTTCGCCGGCTCTCCTGACCGACTGGATCGGAATCAAGAGCACCGGCCAGTTCGTGATCGTCGAGGGACTGATCCGTGTGACGATCTTCGTCCTGTACCTCTTTCTGATCTCGCTCTTCCCGGATCTGCGGCGTGTCTTCCAGTACCACGCCGCGGAGCACAAGGCGATCAACGCGTACGAAGCCGGGGAGGAGCTGAGGCCGGACATCGTCCAGCGCTTCAGCCAGATCCATCCCAGGTGCGGCACGGCGTTCCTGCTGTGGGTGATGGTGATCGCGATCTTCGTCTTCGCGTTCTTTGGGAGGCCGGCCTGGTACTGGCTGATCGCAACCCGCATCCTGCTGCTGCCTCTCATCGCCGGCCTTGCGTACGAGTTGATCCGGTTCGCCGGCAAGCACCAGGACAAGAAGATCCTGATGGCACTGCTCGCGCCGGGCCTTTGGCTGCAGCGCCTGACGACGCGCGAACCGTCACTGGATCAGATCGAGGTCTCGATCCGAGCACTCAAGGAAGTGCTGCAACTCGAGACCAAGGACCCGCAGGCACGCACGATCGAAGTGATGGCGTAGTGCCCCGCGTGCAGCGCGAAGCCAACGTCACCTGGGCAGGCAACGTCGCCCGCGGCAGCGGCGCGATCACAGCCGGCACCGGCGCGTTCGACGAGCTCCCGTACTCGCTGGCAACGAGAATCGAGCGCGCCGACGGGAAGACGAGCCCCGAAGAGCTGCTCGCCGCAGCGCACGCGGCTTGCTTCGCGATGTCGGTTGCGAGCGAGCTGACGAGCGCCGGCACGCCGCCGGAGCACCTCGACATCACGGCGACCGTGACGCTCGACCAGGTCGAGGATGGATCGCATCGGATCGTCTCGTCGGAGTTGCTCGCGCGCGCGCGAGTAACAGGTATCGACTCTTCGGGATTTGAGCGTCTTGCCCAGGCCGCCAGCGAAGGCTGCACGCTCTCGAAGCTGATCGAGGCGAGCGCGAAGGTAACCGTCAACGCCCAACTCGAAGGAGGAACCGATGGCGACTGACCGCAAAGCCGAAGTGACGTGGCAGGGCGACCTGATGAGCGGCAACGGACGCATCGACTCCGTGACGAGCGGTGCCTTCGGAGGGCTCGACGTCAGCTGGCCGGCCCGCTCGGAGGAGCCCGGGGGAAAGACCAGCCCCGAGGAGCTGATCGCGGCCGCCCACGCAACCTGCTTCTCGATGGCCCTGTCGCACGGGCTCGCGCAGGCTGGGCATCCGCCCGAGGAGCTCAAGACCTCCGCGACCGTGACGTTCCAGCCCGGCGAGGGAATCACGAAGATCGCGCTCGACGTCGCCGGCCGCGTGCCCGGAATCGACGAGGGTGCGTTCCAGCAGGCAGCGGACGGGGCCAAGGAGAACTGTCCTGTTTCGAAGGCGCTCACAGGCGTCCCGGAAATCAGCCTCACCGCACGCCTAGAGAGCTAACGTAGACCGGCGATGGCCGGCAACATCGAACCACTGCTGGACGAGCTCGACCGTTCGTACCAGGAAGCGCAGGAGCGCATGTCCGACCCTGCCGTCTACAACGACCGCCGTGAAGCGGCCGACGCCGGGAGAAAGCTGAAGGAGCTCGAGGGCCCTCATCGCCTCGGGCAACGCTGGCGGGAGGCACGCGCCGACCTCGACGACGCACGCGCCGACGGCGATCTGCGGGAGCTCATCCCCGAGCTCGAGGAACGGCTCGTGTCGCTCGAGGAAGAGCTGAAGCTCGCGCTGGTCGAGACCGACCCCGCGGACAGCAAGGACGTGATCATCGAGATCCGCCAGGGCGTCGGCGGCGACGAGGCCGCGTTGTGGGCAGGAGACCTGCACCGCGCACTCACTCGTTACGCGGAGCGGCGCGGCTTCAAGGTCGATCCGATCGGCTCGAGCCCGAACGAGGCCGGCGGCTACAAGGAGGTCACGTTCGGAATCAAAGGCGAGGGCGCGTACTCGGTGTTCAAGTGGGAGGGCGGAACGCACCGGGTCCAGCGTGTGCCCGAGACGGAGTCGCAGGGACGCGTGCACACCTCGACCGCGACGGTCGCCGTGATGCCGGAGGCCGAGGAGGTCGAGGTCGAGATCGATCCGAACGATCTCAAGATCGACGTCTACCGTTCGACCGGGCCGGGCGGTCAGAGCGTGAACACCACTGACTCCGCCGTGCGCATCACGCATCTGCCGACGGGGCTCGTCGTCGCGATGCAGGACGAGAAGAGCCAGCTGCAAAACCGGCAGAAGGCGCTACGCGTCTTGCGCGCACGACTCTTCGAGCTCGAGCGCGAGAAGCAGCGGGCCGAGCTCGACGCGACCCGGCGCTCGCAGATCGGGTCCGGCGAACGGGCGGAGAAGATTCGCACGTACAACTACCCCGAGAACCGCATCACCGATCACCGCATCAAGCTCACGGTGCATCAGCTCGATCGCGTCTTGCAGGGCGAGCTGGACGACTTCACCGAAGCGCTCGGCGCCGAAGAGCGCAAGCGCGCGCTCGGCGAGTGACGGTCGCAGAAGCGCTTCGACTCGCGGAGGAGCGCCTCGGCGCGGCCGGCGTCGACACGCCGCACGTCGACTCAGAGCTGCTCGTCGCGCATGTCCTCGGCGTCACCCGGTCGCAACTTCACGTCGACCGCGAACGCGAGGTGCCGGACGGCCTGGACGAGCTGGTCGAGCGGCGCGCGCGGCGCGAGCCGCTCGCATACGTCCTCGGCGAATGGGGGTTCAGGCATCTCACCCTGAAGACCGACGCTCGCGCGCTCGTGCCGAGACCGGAGACGGAGATCGTCGTCGAGCGCTGTCTCGCGCTCCTCGCCGGCGAGTCGGCGCCCAGGGTGCTCGATCTCGGCACCGGGTCCGGCGCGATCGCGCTCGCGATCGCCGACGAGCATCCCGGTGCGCGAGTGACGGCTGTCGACTCCTCGCCGGACGCGCTCTCCCTCGCGCGCGAAAACTCCGAAACACTCGACCTCGACATCGATCTGCACGAGGCTGGGCTCGAAGCGGTCGAGGAGGGGTGGGATCTCGTCGTTTCGAACCCGCCGTACGTCGCGGAGTCCGAATGGGATTCGCTCCAGCCCGAGATCCGCGAATGGGAGCCGCGGGCCGCACTCGTCGGCGAGGGTCTGCACGAGGAGATCGCTCGCCGCGCACATACGCTGCGGCTCGTGCTCGAGGTCGGCGACGATCAGGCGGAAACCGTTGCCGAGTCGCTGGAGTCGCTCGGCTATTCGAGCGTTACGATCACCTCCGATCTGACCGACCGCGAACGCGTGGTGGAGGGCAGCCGTTGAACCGCAGCAGCACGACGAGCGACCTCGACAAGGCGGTCCGAGCGGTACGCGCAGGCGAGCCGGTAATCCTGCCGTTCGACACGGTCTACGGTCTCGCCGCCGATCCGGGGAACGAAGACGCCGTGCAGCGGCTCTACGAGCTCAAGGGGCGGGGCGCGGAGCGGCCGAGCGCACTCGTGGCCGCCGGTGTCGACGAGCTGCTCGATTGCGTACCCGAGCTGCGCGGCGCCGACGAGCGGCTGTTGCGCAGGCTGCTGCCTGGGCCGCTGACCCTGGTCGTGCGGAATCCCGCGCGTCGCCTGGCCTGGCTGAGCGGCCGTCACCCAGACACGATCGGTGTGCGCGTCCCAGACCTCCGCGGCGCGAGCGCCGAGGTGCTGCGAGCGGTCGCAGTGCTCGTCGCGACGAGCGCGAACCGTCCCGGCGAGGCCGACCCCAGGCGGCTGGACGAGGTACCGGAGGAGATCCGCCGCGATGCCGGAGCAGTCGTCGACGGCGGCGAGCTGCCCGGTACGCCTTCCACCGTGATCGATCTCACCGGCTTCGAGCCGCGCATCCTCCGGGAGGGAGCCATGCCCGCGGCCGAGGCTCTGCACCGACTGGGTGCGGCAGTACGATCAGGTTGAACCCCGGGAGAGGAGAGAGATGGCCGTCGCGGAGCAGACCTTTCAGCAGCTGACCACAGCCGGCCTCGAGCAGCTGGACCCAGAGATCGCAGAGCTCCTCG